>Ga0209718_1000048_pt1 | contig 166997 bp, 161 predicted proteins | sample AD_JPNAS1_MetaG_FD_184420 | JGI IMG/M metagenome (GOLD analysis project Ga0209718, IMG submission 184420) | Active sludge microbial communities of municipal wastewater-treating anaerobic digesters from Japan - AD_JPNAS1_MetaG (SPAdes) (version 2) | ecosystem: Engineered > Bioreactor >...
CGCCGCATAAAGATAGTACTACTCGGATCTGATCAAATCCCTAAGTTGGACACGGATGCCCTTTATCCCCGATGCAAGCATCGGGGTATTGCGGTAAAAAAATAAAAGTCCATTTACTCTTTCATCCTCTCCCTAAGCCCCGCCTCAAACACACCCTCTATAAATCTCTGTTCCGGGAATGGGAGTGGAATAAGCGATATTCACCCATTTCGGGCTTGGACTCTGCAATCAATCTCTTGGTCATATCTATATCCTCCTGGTTCTCTCCAGGAATTCCCACAATCAGAAGCATATCTGAGACTAATCCAATTTCATCCGCCTGTTTAAAAGTCCTGATTATCTGCTCCGGAGTAATTCCATTCCTCAATAGGTCTAAGATGGCCTGGCTTCCACTCTCCACGCCAAAGGCAAGCTCGACACAACCTGCTCGCTTCATTCGGAATATCGTCTCAAAATCAACTGTATCCACCCTGGACATGGAAGATCATCGAAAAATAGTATGCAAGATCTGCACCATCACCCACAACCCGGCACTTGACCGCACCTAGAGGGTATAAGAGATGCGCGACGAAGAAGTCTCCCATTCCGAGACTTGCCGTGAGATCATAATCGATGGAAGAAGTGCCCGGTGTGAAAGAATAGTATCCAGGTGTGAGGATCGGCCTTCGAAGGCAATCTTTATAAGGGGAGAGGTTGCAGCAGGATCTCTGCTCAGAGTGAGCCCACATCGATAAAGGTGGTGGTATCAACAGCACTCTTGAGAGAGACCTTCCTAATGCCAAGGTGGCGGAGCGGCTACGCAAATGCCTGCAGAGCATTACCACTCCGGTTCGAATCCGGACCTTGGCTTCTCGTTTTCAAGTTTTTTACGATCAGCTCATTCTTTCGTATGCGCTTGTCAAATAGCTCCTTCTCAGTTCTGAGATGAGATGAGACTCCCCCTGCGAAGGCATCATTTTGTATCAATGTATTTTCCCAATTTGCGAATTTTTTCAGGGAAAAGCTTATATCTGCTCAAATGAGTGTGATACAGTCCTAATTATTAAGGAGGCTTAGTTGATTTTGAGCGAAGCTACAGGCTATGATGCAAGCCATATCCAGGTTCTCGAGGGCCTTGAGGCGGTCAGGCGCCGGCCCTCGATGTACATAGGCAGCACAGACTCCCTGGGGCTACACCATCTGGTCTACGAGGTAGTGGACAACAGCGTGGACGAGGCCCTGGGAGGATTCTGCAGCGAGATCGATGTGACAATCAATCCCGGAGGGAGCGTCTCCATTCGGGATGACGGCCGGGGCATCCCGGTTGATAACCATCCCCAGTTTAACCGGCCGGCTCTGGAGATCGTCTTAACGGTGTTGCATGCCGGCGGCAAGTTCGACCACGAGTCTTATGGCGTCTCCGGCGGACTGCATGGGGTGGGCGTCTCCGTGGTTAATGCCCTCTCCGAGTGGATGGAGGTGCAGGTCCGCAGGAACGGAAGGATCTACTGGCAGCGCTTCGAAAAGGGCAAGGTGGTCTCGGATCTGGAGGAACGGGGCAGCTCGGATCATACCGGAACCACCATCACCTTCAAGCCTGATACCAGCATATTCGAGGAGACCGAGTTTTCCTTCGACACCCTCTCCTCCCGTTTGAGGGAGCTGGCCTTTCTGAATCGCGGCCTTAAGATAACCATAAAAGACGATAGATCTGATAAAGAGAACATCTTCCAGTACGCGGGAGGCATCATCTCCTTCGTGGAGTACCTCAATAAGAATAAGGAGGTGTTGCACGAGCAGCCGGTCTACTTCTCGCGCAGCAAGAATGGGACCCAGGTGGAGGTGGCCCTGCAGTACAACAACTCCTATGCAGAGAACATATTCTCCTATGCCAATAACATCAACACCCGCGAGGGAGGAACTCACCTCATGGGCTTCCGCGCCGCCTTAACCCGCACAGTCAATGATTATGCCCGGAATAACAAGCTATTCAAGAACGAGATGAAGCTGGGGGGCGAGGACCTGAGAGAGGGGCTGGTGGCAGTCATAAGCGTAAAGCTGCCTGACCCCCAGTTCGAGGGCCAGACCAAGACCCGATTGGGAAACAGCTCCATCCGGGGAATTGTGGAGTCGATGGTAGCAGAGGGCCTGGGGGAGTACTTCGAGGAGAACCCTCTTGTTGCGACGACCATTGTGGAGAAGGCTGCAGAAGCCATGCGCGCCCGGGAAGCGGCCCGGAAGGCCAAGGAGCTGACCCGGCGCAAGAACGCCCTTAGCTCCGGCGGACTGCCCGGAAAGCTGGCCGACTGCTCTGACAATGATCCTGCGAAATGCGAGATCTATATCGTCGAGGGCGAGAGTGCTGGGGGGAGTGCGAAACAGGGAAGGAACAGGCATTTTCAGGCCATACTGCCCCTGCGGGGCAAGATCCTCAATGTGGAGAGGGCGAGGCTGGACAAGATCCTGAAGAACGCCGAGATTCGCAATATGATCGTGGCCTTCGGCACGGGCGTGGGAGATGACTTCGATATCAGTAAAGCGAGGTATCATAAGGTGGTGATAATGACCGATGCAGATGTGGATGGCTCGCACATCCGCACCCTTCTGCTCACCTTCTTCTACCGCTATATGAGGCCCCTGATCGATGCCGGCTATGTGTTCATCGCCCAGCCCCCCCTCTATCAGGTCAAGAAGGGAAAGCAGGCCAATTACGCCTATAGCGATGAGCAGCTTAACGAGCTGGTAGCAGGCATGAACAAACCGGTCATTCAGAGGTACAAGGGCCTGGGTGAGATGAACCCCGAGCAGCTCTGGGAGACTACCATGGATCCAGAGGGGAGGATCATGCTTCGGGTCACCCTGGAGGATGCAGTGGAGGCGGACAGGATCTTCACTATCCTCATGGGCGACCAGGTGGAGCCGCGCCGGGAGTTCATAGAGAAGCATGCCAAGTATGTGAAGAATCTTGATATCTGAGGTGGATCGTGACAGAAGTACAGGTTAACATCACCGAGGAGATGAAGTCCTCTTACATCGATTATGCCATGAGCGTGATCGTAGGGAGGGCTCTGCCCGATGTCCGAGACGGATTGAAGCCCGTTCACCGCCGCATTCTCTATGCCATGTATGAGCAGGGCATGACCCACGATCAGCCCTACAAGAAGTCCGCCCGCGTGGTGGGCGATGTGATGGGCAAGTACCATCCTCACGGTGATGCGGCCATATATGAGACCATGGTCAGAATGGCCCAGACCTTCTCCATGCGTTATCCTCTGATCGATGGCCAGGGCAACTTCGGCTCCATCGACGGAGATCCGGCTGCCGCCATGCGTTACACCGAGGTCCGGCTCTCTAAAATCGCCGAGGAGATGCTGGCAGACATCGAGAAGAATACCGTGGACTTTGTGCCCAACTATGACGGCTCGCTCAAGGAGCCAACAGTCCTTCCGGGAAAGCTTCCCAACCTGCTCTTAAACGGCTCGACTGGAATCGCCGTGGGTATGGCGACCAACATCCCACCCCATAATCTGAATGAGCTGGCAGGGGCGATCATCCATCTGATAGACAATCCCCAGGCAACAGTAGGCGAGCTGATGCATTATTTGCCGGGCCCGGATTTTCCCACTGGTGGATATATCGTGGGCCGGGCGGGAATCGAGTCCGCTTATCTGACCGGCAAGGGAAGCATAATCATGCAGGCCAAGTCGGAGATCGAGGAGGGAGCAAAGAGCACCAGGATCATCTTTTCCGAGCTTCCCTACCAGGTGAACAAGGCCAAGCTGATCGAGGATATGGCGGAGATGGTCAAAGGGGGACGCCTGGAGGGCATATCCGATCTGCGGGATGAGTCAGACAAAGAAGGCATCCGCATGGTAGTGGATATCAAGACCGGATTCAACGCCAATGTGGTCTTAAACCAGCTGCATAAACACACCGCTTTGCAGACCAGCTACGGGATCAACAACATGGTCCTGGTGGACGGGATGCCCAGGATCCTCTCTTTAAAGGAGACCCTGGAGCAGTACATCTACTACCGCTCCATAGTGGTTGAGAGGCGCACCCGCTTCGAGCTGGATGCAGCGGAGAAGAGGGCCCATATCCTGGCGGGCCTGCTCATCGCCCTGAAGAACATCGATGAGGTGATAAGGATCATCAAGGCCGCCCCCACACCAGCGGAGGCCAGGGATGGTCTGATAGAGGCATTTCTCCTCTCCGAGGAGCAGGCGAAGGCCATTTTAGACATGAGGCTGCAGAGGCTTACGGGCCTGGAGCAGGAGAAGATAGTCTCCGAGGCAGCAGAGCTGGAGAAGCTCATCGCCCACCTGAGACAGATCCTCTCCAGCAATCTGGAGATCCTGAGCATCATCAAGGACGAACTGACGGAGCTGATCAGCAAGTACGGCGACGAGCGGCGCACCCAGATCATCGAGGCCGATGGTGAGGTCACTAATGAGGACCTCATTCAGGAGGAGGAGGTGGCAGTGACCATCACCAGCTCCGGGTACATCAAGCGCCAGCCCGTCAATACGTACCGCATGCAAAGAAGGGGCGGGCGGGGGGTTATAGGAGCCGAGACCAAGACAGAGGAGTTTGTGACCGATGTCTCCACCGCCTCCACCAAGGACTATCTGCTCTTCTTCACCGACAAGGGCAAAGCCCACTGGCTAAAGGTTTATGAGGTTCCCGCTCTGGGAAGGGCAGCCCGGGGCAAGTCCATAGTGAACCTGCTCCAGCTGGAGCCGGATGAGAGGATCGCCGGAGCCATCCCGGTGAAAAGCTTCCAGGCGGGATACATCGTGCTGGTAACCAGGAGCGGCAATATTGTGAAGATGCCTCTGCAGGCCTTCTCCAATCCCCGCAAGGGAGGGATAAAGGCGGTGAACCTGAAGGGGGATAGCCTGGTCTCGGCCAAGCTCACCAATGGAGAAAAGGAACTCTTGGTGGCCACCAAATTCGGAAAGGCCATCCGCTTCAAAGAGGGGGATGTGCGTGCCTCCAACCGGGGGACCATGGGGGTCAAAGCGATCAGCCTGAACATGGGCGACGAGCTGATCAGCATGGATGTGATTGAGCCCGGCTCAGGCTCAACTCTGCTCACCGTCACCAATCAGGGCTATGGCAAGAGGACTGAGCTCGAGGAGTATCCCCAGCAGAGGCGGGGGGGCAAGGGAGTCAAGAACATCGATGCCCGCAAGGGGTATGTCTGCTGCACCACCACTGTCTCCGAGGAGGACGAATTATTGGTCACCACCCGGGACGGGGTGATTATCAGGATACCGGCAAGCGACATCCGGGTGCAGGGCCGCTCCACTCAGGGGGTGCGGATCATGAATGTCAAGCCGGGTGATGAGGTGGCGGCGATAGCGAGGATAAGCTGAGGGAAAAGTTCGGCGGAGAGAGGCTGGGCAGGAGCATAGAGCTTTTGTCATTATCCCGGCCGTTGACCCCACCGGGCCGAAGCGCTCATGAAAGCATTTCATAGGCCCAGCCAGGGGCAGCAAAGAGCTCGATGGCGGAGCTGCTCGATTATGCAGTATTCGAAATAATTGCTGTCCTCACTGTTCGTTGTTCTCTTCTTCCCGAACTATTGCCGATAAGCTGCCGATGTATTGCCGATATTTTGCCGATAAACTATAGGATCGAGCACGACGGGAGGGATCGGCTACTTCCAGCCAGCCATCTCTAACCCAATCCGTTAGAAGGTTCCTGGCCATGCGCTCGGAGAGGCCAAGCTCTGCTGCCACCTGAGGAGCGGTGACGGTTTCCTTTGACGCAAAGAGGCCGAGCACCACCCTTTCCCGATGATCCAGGCGGCGCAGCTCCTCCGGCTCTGCCTGCCGCCCTTCAAAGGCGCACTTTTGGGCAGTGAGCCGGACGGCCTCAAATACCACGGCCAGAGTGGAGATGAAGTATTCCAGCCAGGGCGTCAGATCGGCCTCGCTTCTGCCGAAGTAGTAGTTGTGGTGAGGATGAGTAGTTAGGGCTTGATAGTAGCCGGGCAGATCTCGGGCGTGGTGCTCTTCCAGTGAGAAGAAGCCGTTCAGGCCGTAGCCGCCTTTGTGCAGGATGAATGTGGCCAGCAGGCGGGCGGTTCTGCCGTTGCCGTCGTAGTAGGGGTGAATGGTGACAAACTGGTAGTGGACCAGGCCGGCTATGAGGGGAGCAGGCAGCCCGGACCTCTCAGCTTCGGCTGCCCAAGCTACCAGGGAGGCCATGAGGGAGGGGACATCCTCTGCCTCCGGGGGCAGGTAGATCAAAGCGCCTGTGGAGCTGTTCTTGATAGCATTCTGGCCTTCCCGGTAGGGCGTAGGCTTCGCACGGGGGCCGACCTCGACCAGAGCATGAAGCCTCTTGATCAGCTCCTCAGTGAGCGGCTTTTTCTTCTGTGCCCAATCCTCGACCCGGAGGAGAGCGTTCCAGTAATTTCTCACCTCGGAGACATCCCTTTCCCGGCCAGCGATTTGCAGATTGGCGTCGGCGATTGCCGCTTTTGCCTGGGACATGGTGAGGCGGTTGCCTTCAATGAAAGTGGAGTAGTGCACCGCCCGCACGCGAGCATGCGCCCGAAGCTCGGCCTCGGCGGCGGGCGGCAAGGGCGTATGCTCCACTAAGGCACGGGCTGCCTCGATCTGCATCAGGCCGCGGGCGATGGCGGGGGTGAGGGTGAAACGGGGGGACCAACTCGGAGCTTTCATTATTTCCTTCTGGGTATGTCATTGTCTTTTTGCATTCATAATTTCAGGGATGAGTTTCAGAAAGCCTGAAAGCCATCCGAGGAAAAGTTTCCAAGTGTGATGAAGATGCCTGTTACAGCTGTAATAGCCGCTCCGCTGGATCGGCTCTTACCTTGCTCTCTCCCTTGAGGCAAGTTAAAATAATAAAAATAATTCAATGGAGTAGCCATATCTTGCCGGATAAGGTTGGAAAAGCGGGCCCTTTCGAGAAGGTAAAGAACGCCTTTGCCCTGATAGCACAGCTTGCCAATGGGCCACCAATCGCACCATTTTCCCTTAAGCTCCTGCACCACCTGGCGGAACTTGAAATCGGCATACTTGAGAAAGATCAAGCCGAGAACCGGCAGAGAGTACTCTGAAGCCATCAATTTGGAGTCGGCACGCAGTTCGTCCGCCGCAATCCAGAGACGCTTTTCGATACCATTGTGGTTTCCCTGCACTGCAACCCCTCTTGAGCTTTTTTAGTATCGTTTTTATCAAACCGCTTAACATTTATACCGTTTGCCCTCCTTCATCCTCACCATCTTCTAGAACCACTCTATAAACTGATGCAGCCAGTGACACAGCCTGCAGAAATCCATCACCATCTCCTCGTTGAATGCCTATTAGGCTGAGTAGATCTAACTCCTAAGGCATCGTGCTGGTTTCATGGCCCTCTCGATCTTCGGCATCGATCCTGGACTGCCGCTCAAGTAAAGCCTTCAAACAGCCCAACACCTTCGATGCGGTCAGTAGATGCAAGCGAATCGCCAAGCTTCTCGAAAAGACTCCCGCTGGGCCCATAAACCACAAGGATTATATTCCCTCGTCCTCAGGGACTGATCATACTCTGATGTATAAGAATGCACATAAAAGATCAATATAAACCAGCGAAACATCTTATAACGAGTAATTTCAGGCGAAGGTGAAAAGGATTTGAGAAGATTGCTCTCCGGCAATGAGGCCATAGCCCGTGGGGCCTACGAGGCCGGTGTAACCATCGGCACGGGCTACCCCGGGACTCCCTCCACCGAGATCCTGGAGAACCTGGCCCGGTACAGTCCGGAGGTTTACTGCGAGTGGTCGCCCAATGAGAAGGTGGCCTTTGAGGTCGCAGCCGGAGCATCCCTGGCCGGGGCGCGCTCCATTGTGACCATGAAGCATGTGGGGCTGAATGTGGCTGCTGACCCCCTCATGACATTGAGCTACATCAGCGTGGAGGGCGGGTTTGTGGCCTGCGTGGCAGACGACCCGGGGATGCACTCCTCCCAAAACGAGCAGGACACCAGAAACTATGCCCGCTTTGCCCGGGTCCCCCTTTTTGAGCCGGCGGACAGCCAGGAGGCCAAGGATCTCCTCATGCTCGCCCTCTCTGTATCCGAGCAGTTCAAGACCCCGGCCATCCTGCGCACCACCACCAGGGTCAGCCACTCTCGCAGCCTGGTCGAGCTGGGAGAACGGGAGCAGGCGAAGAAGGAGATCGGCTTTGTCAAGAACCCGCCCCGGTTCGTTCCCATACCGGTCTGGGGCCGGCCCATGCGCCAGAGAGTGGAAGAGAGGCTGAAAGGGCTGCAGGCGCTCTCTGAAAAGTCGCCAGCAAACCGCATTGAGTGGCGGTCAAAAGGCCTGGGAATCATCACCTCCTCCATCGCCTACCAGTATGCCCGCGAGGTCTGGCCGGAGGCCTCGGTTCTGAAGCTGGGATTCTCTTATCCCTTCCCAGACGCATTGATCCGGGAGTTTGCCCAAGGTGTGGACCGGCTGCTGGTGGTTGAGGAATTGGATCCATTCATAGAAGAGCACGTAAAAGCCCTGGGGATATCCTGCCAGGGGAGAGATTTCGTGCCGGGGATCATGGAGCTGTCCGTAGACCGACTGCTCCAGTCCAGAAGGCTGATGGATGGAGGAGAGGCCACCCGAAAGGAAGAGGATCCATATAGAGAGCTCCTTCCTCCCCGCCCGCCGGTGCTCTGCCCCGGTTGCCCTCACCGAGGGGTCTTTTATGCCCTCTCCAGGGAGGATGTGGTGGTCACCGGGGACATCGGATGCTACAGCCTGGGCGCTTTTCCGCCCCTGGACCGGATGGACAGCATCCTCTGCATGGGAGCGGGAGTCTCCATGGCTCACGGCATGGAGAAAGCAGGGGAGAAGAGAAAGGTGGTGGGCGTGGTTGGAGACTCCACCTTCTTTCATTCCGGGATCACGGGGCTCTTGGATATTGTCTACAATAAGGGCCACTCCACAATAATTGTGCTGGACAACCGCACCACTGCCATGACCGGCCACCAGGACCATCCGGGCACCGGCAGGACCATTAGCGGCGAGCCCACAGTCGCCGTCTCCATCGAGGATATCGGCCGGGCCTGCGGGATCAATCGGGTCAGGTCGATAGATCCCTACCAGCTGGATGACGCCAGAGAGGCGATCAAAGAGGAGCTGGCGGCTCTTGAGCCCTCTCTTATTGTATCCCGCGCTCCCTGCCCCCTGCGGGAGAGGAGACGGGTGGGGGCGATGAGAACCATCCTGGCGGAGGAGTGCCGGGCTTGCGAGCTGTGCCTCTCTTTGGGCTGCCCGGCGATAGAGGGAGTGGATGGGGTGATGAAGATCAATCAGACCCTCTGTGCGGGCTGTGGCCTGTGCGAACAGATCTGCCCTGCCAGGGCGATTGTCAGCCGGGAGGGAGTATGATCGAGAGGGTGGCGGAGAGGACCGAGGGAATGATGAACAAAGAAAGCAGGGAGAGAACGGAGAGCGCAGACAACCCGGACTCGAACGGCACAAAGAGCATCGTCCTCGTCGGCGTGGGCGGTCAAGGGATACTGCTGGCCAGCGAGATATTAGCCCAGGCAGCGATGATTCAGGGCTACCAGGTCAAGACCAATGAGGTGCACGGCATGGCCCAGCGAGGAGGCTCGGTGATGGCCCAGATTCGTTATGGAGAAGAGGTCAAGAGCCCCCTGGTCTCCAAAAAGAGCGCTCATATCCTGGGGGCGCTGGAGAAGGTGGAAGCCCTGCGGTACTGGGAATTTCTCCGGCCGGACGGCCTGGCCGCAGTCAGCAGCCAGGCCATTGTGCCGGTGACCGTCTCCTCCGGTCTTGCCCGCTACCCAGAGAATGCGGAGGAACTGCTGGCCAGGGCTTTTCCCCGGCTGGTCTATATCGACGCCCCGAAGCTGGCAGGAGAGCTGGGCGACAGCAGGGCAGCGAACATCATACTATTGGGGACGATATCCCGGGGGCTGGACCTCCCCCTGGAATCCTGGGAGGAGGCCATCGGCCTGTGCGTCCGGGAGAAGTTCCGAGATCTCAATTTGAGAGCATTTTCACTTGGCAGGAGCAAAGCATGACAGAATTGAGCAAATTTCACAATGAACCGATGGAGACGGCCTCCCGAGAGAGAATCACCCAGATTCAGTCCGAGCGGCTGAGGGCCATCGTCGGTCACGTCTATGAATCCAATCCGATCTACCGGCGTCTATTCGACGAGAAAGGCGTCCGGCCTGAGGATATCAGGACGGCAGAGGACGTGGTCCGACTGCCCTTCACCGGCAAGGACATCCTCAGGGAGAGCTACCCCCTGAATATGGCCTGCGTTCCCCGCGATCAGATCGTGGAGATGCATATGTCCAGCGGCTCCACCGGCACCCCGGTAGTCATGCCCTACACCCGCTCAGACCTTGATCAATGGGCGGAATGCATGGCCCGCTGCTACCGTATGGCCGGGGCGAAGCCTGGGGACCCCACCCAGATCACACCCCTCTTCGGCCTTTTCAATGGTGGCTTTGGCATGTATCATGGCGCTCGGGCAGCAGGACTGTTCGTGATCCCCGCCGGTCCGGGAAACACCGCCCGGCAGATCCGCCTGGCTCGAGATCTGAAGACCAGGGTTTTCACCGGAGTGGTGAGCTATGGCATCCGGTTGATGGAGGTGCTGGCCGAGGAGAAGGAGAGCCTGCCGGACCTGGAGATAGGCATCTTCGGAGCGGAGGTCTTCTCTGACTCCATGAAAAAGAAGATCTCCTCGGGCCTGGACATCGACGTCTTCGACATATACGGCATGACTGAGTCCGGAGGTGTTGGCACTTTAGGCATGGACTGCCCGGCGCACGACGGGATCCACATCTGGGAGGATCAGTATATCCTGGAGATCATCGATCCAAAGACAGGAGAGCTAGTGGATGACGGAGAAGAGGGAGAGCTGGTCTTCACCTCGCTCACCCGTGAGGCGCTGCCCATGATCCGTTTCCGGACAGCTGACCTCACCCATGTCATATCCCGGGACAGATGCGAATGCGGCAGAACTCACATCCGTCTAGCACCGATAACCGGGCGAAGGGATGACATGCTGATTGTGAAAGGGGTGAACTTCTTCCCCAAACAGATTGAGCAAACCCTCCTGGGAATACCGGGCATTGGCAACAACTACCAGATCATAGTGGAGGAGGAGGACGGAGTCAATAGCGTCCGGGTCAATGTCGAAGCCGAACCGGGAGTGACCGGCTATATGGTGGAAAAGGCTCTCAAAGAGGCGCTGGGATTCTCCCCCAAAGGAGACGTCTTCCCCCTGGGAGGCTTGCCCCGCCAGGAAGGAAAGGCAAAGAGGGTGTTTCATAACAGGATAAAATAACTCTTGTTCTCTTCCATGAGATTCAGATGAGCCTGATACAAGACTTAAGGCTAAATAGACACAAGTCCAGTCAGTATTCATTGAGGTGCAATAGTTGAGATTCAATTGCCTATGCTTATGTCTCTTGGCCCTGGTCATGGGGTTGGGAGTGGCAGCCGGATATGATGTATCCATATCGCAATCCATGGAGGTATCCGAGACTGACTTCGATGAAGAATTCGTCAAGAGCCTGTTCGGATTCGGCACCGAAGGTGGGGAAGGTTTCTGGTTTGGCCCGGAGTTTCAGGATGTCAGCACCGCCACCACCTTCTTTTCCGAGTTCTATATGGAGAGCTCTGTCCCAGTTGTCAAGACCTTCGCTCCGGTAAAGATCGATGTGACTCAAAATGTTCCTTCCCGGATATATTTCGGCAGCGGTAAGGAGATCGCATATACCCAGTACCAATCTACAGTGGCCGCCAGCAGAGGAAATGAGCTCTGGATTCAGAAAGGAGCTGACTGGTCCCAGTACGCCATCGTCCCGGCAGGATCCGGCATTCAGTTCATCGCCTTTGCCCCCGTGGGCGGCCAGGCGGACTACTATTGGATCCTTCAGAGCAACTCCCTCAACATCACCAGCAAGCGTCTGGACCTCTACCCCGGATACAACAGCCTGAACTTCAAGGCTGATGAGGTGGGCAGGCACATTCTCCTCTTTGTGCTCAATAATCAGCCCAGCAACGCCATCATCATCGATGTGATCAGCCAGGCCCCTCCAGCCCAGCAGACGGCAGTGGCAGCTGATATGCCACCATCCACCAACAACCCTGCAGCCTCTGGAGTGCAGGCCATGCAAACCGTACAGCCTACGCAGGCGGTGCAGATGCTCCCCGGAGCCACAACCAGCGTCATGCAGACATACAGCGGAACGGCCCAGCAGACCACCTCTGCCAGCAGCACCACTCAATACCCGGCTGCTGTGGCTGCAAAGCCTGCCGTGCCTGCAATTGTCGCGGGAGACACGCCGGTGACCATCCAGACCACCTTGAAGGGCTATGATGTCTATGTGGACGGAGTTCTCATTGGCAAAGAGGGAACAGGTGGCGATCTTCTGGATGGTGTCTTCAAGTTCAAGGTGGTGGGCGGAATGATCCACAACATCAGGATCTTCGATGGAGAGCACAACTACCCGAAGGATATTTACTTCGAGAAAGGAGTGCAGAAGATCATAAATGTGCCACCAGGCACCACTGTCTATGGAATAGTCACACCCTATCATTGACAGATGTCTAATTATTTATAACTTAATTTTTTAAAAAACTTGAGAAGTGGGCATCCTGATTTTCCACCAAGGAGAAGTTATCAATAAATGTCATTTTTTCCATAATTAATATCATTTTCTGATACTGCAATTTTGCCACGCTAGCAGCTCATGATCTTGATTTTCGGAGATCAGCGCACAAATGATATATGATACCATAATCATCTATCATGAAATCCATTTACAATGAGATGTTTTTGCGAAATTCCATCCATACACCAACAGCTATTTATCCATAATAGATAGCATGAATTAGGAAATAGATATTAACAAAATCGATCACAGAAGAATATCTAGATGCGCTTCATCTGAGATGTGCGCCGCATCGTCTTAGATATCCGATATTCAAAGGAGGCAGCCCCTTGGTGGAAATCACGATCAAGAACCTCGTATTCGGCTACAACAGCCATAAGATACTCGATGGAGTAAACATCATTGTGAAGAGCTCAGAGATCTTGAGCCTGGTGGGGCCAAACGGCTCGGGAAAGACCACCCTTATAAAGTGCATGGACCGCATCCTTAAGCCCAAGGGCAGCATCCTCATGAACGGCCAGGAGATAGAAAGAATGAGCCGGCAGGAGGTAGCCAGGCAGATCGGCTATGTGCCCCAGTCCAGCTCCACCCCCCTGGCCACAACCGTCTTTGATACCGTCCTCATGGGCAGAAGGCCTCATATCGGCTGGAGGGTACAGGACTCAGACCTGGATAAGGTGGCTGAGGTCTTGGAGAGGCTGCATCTGGAAGACCTGGCCATGCGTGACTTCTCCCAGCTCTCCGGCGGCCAGAAACAGAAGGTGCTCATCGCCCGTGCTCTGGCCCAGGAACCGGCAGTCCTGCTCCTGGACGAGCCCACATCCAACCTGGATATGCTCCATCAGCTAGAGGTGATGGAGACGGTGAGCAGCCTGGTCAAGGAGAAGAAGATCTCCGCAGTGATGGCCATCCATGACCTCAACTTAGCCTCCCGCTTCTCAGATAAGCTGGTGATGCTAAAAGAAGGCAAGGTCTATGCAGCAGGAGAGCCGAAGGCCCTTCTTAATGAGGTTAATATCAGCCAGGTCTACGGCATAGAGGCCATGGTCATGAACGCTATGGGTCGGCCCTATGTAGTGCCGCTGCGCTCGCTGGCAGAAGCGGCTGTATGCGATTAGCTGTGTACAGCCGGAAAGGATTTCCATCCATTTTTTAGGTTTTGGTCAGCGGCCCGGGTAGGTGCATGGAATAACACAAACCTTTATGTATTGCAGATGTCGAAATCTGGTTTATGACCTTGCCCTTTGCAGATATTCCAGAGTTCTCCTCCCAATTAACCGGACGAGGTCCTGCAGAGGATATTATATCAATAATTAAATACATATATATACGTTATATTGGAAGCGCTCTGGCAGAGAACGTATGGTACATTATCTCGACCATCATATCCATATCTATAATTATCATCTTAACTATTTTAATCGCCCGGCTGGTCAATGGTCTGCTGGAGAAGCAGATCCCAAAAATTGTGGAATCCAGCCGGCTTGGCAAGGAGTTTGACGAGACCTCCCATGCCATGACCCGCAGGCTGATCGTTGCCGCGATATATACCGTCGGCATCTTGATGACCATACTCCTCATCCCCTCACTGAACAGAATTGCCATCGCCATGCTGGCCGGCGCTGGTGTGGCCACCTTAGCCATTGGCTTTGCCGCCCAAGACTCCCTCTCCAATATAATATCCGGGATCTTTCTGGCCATCTTCAAGCCGATGCGAATTGGCGACTACGTCGACTTCAAAGGCGAGTATGGCTATGTAGAGGATATAACTCTGCGCCATACGATAATCTGCACCTGGGACCAGAGGAGAATAATAGTGCCGAACAAGCTGATGGGCTCAGACTTCATTGTGAACTGGAGCATCGGCAATCCGGAGACCGTTTGGCCGGTTAATTTTGGAATAGGCTACTCATCGGATATCGATAAGGCACGAAGCATCATCACAGAGGTGGCCGAGAGCCACCCCCATGTTCTGAAGGAGAAGGGCATCAATGTCCGCCTCATCGAGCTGGGAGACTTTGCCATGAACCTGCGCCTGACCTTCTACGCCCCCAGCCGGGGGATGGCATACGATGCCGGGTGCGACATAAGGGAAGCAGTAAAAAAAAGGTTTGATGCAGAGGGAATTGAGATCCCGTATCCATATCAGAATGTCATAATCATGAAGCAGCCGGTCGAGGCATCATCTTGTCCAGTGCCGGAGAACGATCACTCTCAGGAAGAGGAGCAAGCCAATTAATCTAAATATAATGCATAAATAATGCATTTCGCATGAACCGAGTAGTCCATTTTGAGATACAGGCAGAGAATCCCGAGAGAGCAGCGAGCTTCTACCGGGAGGTCTTCGGCTGGCAGATCGATGAATGGCTGATCCCAAAAGTGAAGATCAAGGATGAGAATCGTTACTGGCAGGTTACGACCGGCAGTGAGGCTGAGCCTGGCATCAACGGCGGTCTCGTCTTCCGCCGCGGTCCTCCTCCGGCAGAGGGACAATCGGTCAACTCATTCATCTGCACAATAGAAGTTCCTGACCTTGACGAGCATATCGACCGGGTTATTCGGGCAGGGGGAAGGGTTGCAGTCCCCAAGATGCCAATTATGGGTGTCGGCTGGCTGGCCTACTGCCTGGATAGCGAGAAGAACATCTTCGGCATGATGCAGACGGACGAGATGGCGCAATAGGACAGAGATATTTTTGGAATATGATGGATACGGACCTCTCCATAATCCTATTCCTGCAGGGCCAGGACTGGGCCATCCCGATAATGAGATTGGCCACCTCATTGGGATCGCTGGAGTTCATGCTCCTCTTTATGCCCTTCCTGTTCTGGTGCTGGGATGCAAAATGGGGCTTCAGGGTGGGACTGATGCTGGTCACGAGCCATGGGCTGAATTCTGCCCTGAAGATCGCTCTGCACGGCCCCAGGCCTTACTGGGTCGATCCCAATGTCCAGGCCTGGAGCACTGAACCCTCCTTTGGCATGCCCTCCGGGCACGCCCAGAATGCCGTCTCCATCTGGGGCCTGACCGCACAACTCATCCACAAGCGTTGGGCCTATCTCCTGGCCGCTGGCACCTGCTTATTAATCGGTCTCTCTCGAGCCTATCTGGGGGTCCACTTCCTGGGAGATGTGCTTGTAGGCTGGGGCGTGGGTGCAGTGCTTCTGGGCTCATCCATCAAGGCAATGCCAGTTATGGAGGAGAAGATCGGAAGAATGAATCTGAAAGGCCAGATCCTGCTCGCCGCCCTAGCCTCTTTCGCCATCATCGCCCTTTATCTCCTGGGCCTGGCCGGCACGGGTGCCTGGCAGATGCCCTCTGCCTGGGAGGCCAATGCTCTGGCTGCAACTGGAGAGCCCATCGATCCAGTCAGCCCGGTTGATGCATTCTGTGCTGCAGGGATGATGCTTGGTATCTCTTCTGGCTATGCTATTTTAAAGAGGAGAGGAGGCTTCTTGGCAGACGGTCCACTATCCAGGCGTCTGGTCCGCTATCTTCTGGGAATGATAGGAGTGGTCCTGATCTGGTATGGATTGAAAGAGGCGATGCAGATAGAGGCAGCCGACTGGGCCCTCGACTACATTAGGAGCATGCTGGCAGGGCTCTGGGTCACACTGGGGGCGCCATTGATGTTCATCGGCCTTGGCCTGGCCAAAAAGGAACAGGTTGATGGGCAGAGTGCGGGCGGAGATCCATAATCCCTGAGCCGATTTTGATCAAATTCTCATCTCGTGCCGGACTCGATCTTGTTCAGGTTCAGGATGATATCCGCTGCCAGAATGTTGGTCAGGCCGTGGCGCTCGCAAATGTTCAGCACCCGGTGAAGCTCATCTCTCTGCATAGAGGCGGTGTTCTGAACGGCATAAAGCATTCCCTCGGAATAGCCCTCATCCTGGATGATATCGTGCATGTTCTCCAGAATAGACTGATCGAAGCTCATCCCGGTGGCCCCGATCTCCTCAATAGCCCTCTCCATGGCGCTGCTGTCCAGTGCCCGGCGATTTTTTTTGGATTCTCCTGCCTTCTTGATAAAATCGAGGGCCTCTTTGGAAATGCCCCGCAAAATCAGCTCGGAGGCTAGCTTCTTCAGTGTCTTCTCCTGCAGAATAGCTTCGGCTTCAAGGGCCCTGTAAGCCTCGGGGGTGATCTCTATTCTGGTATATTTTGTGCTGGGCATTTATCCGCTGCGCCTCGGTTTTCTCGCGAAAGTGCTAATATAATTATTCCTATTAATAGACTGCGATCATTTGCGGAAAAATTGTAGGGGAGGGACCGGCTCCGGCAGCCAACCCCACCAGACGATCATAATGGATTATCTCTTGTGCCTGGATAAAAAGTGTGCCGCTGGTGACTCTGGATAGCAGTCTATACGAAAGGGACAAATCGACTGGGAAGGCAAAGCTGGTTTGAGATCATTCATCCAAAAGCTTTTCTTACAAGCGATGGTTAATGCAGATCGAGGGAAGCGGATTGGATGAAGCGGCAGAGGTCACCATTAAGGAGCACGTGTTCAACAACAGCAACCTTTTCTCCAACCATTACCTGGAGAACATGGTCCAGAAGTCCTCGGAGTGGGATGATGAATCCGGTCTTTTGGAGGCCTACACCAGGATAAAGGACAAATTCTTTGAGAAGGAGAAGAACTTTCCTCGGTATGTTGAGGCGGATCTGGAGCACAACTGGATTCGCCCGGTCTTAGACGCCCTGGGCCACCATTATGGCGTCCAGGAGAGCCTGCATCATGATCCCCTGAAGCCCGATTATGCCTTCTTTCCCGATGCTGAGGCGCTGAATGAGGCCTATTCCCAAAAGGGCTCGGATGACTTTTATAAGAGGTCGGTGGCCGTTGGAGATGCCAAGGCCTGGAATGTGGTTCTAGATAAGAGCCGTCAGGGAAGGGTGCTGCGGGAGATGACCAACCCCAGCTTTCAGATCGACAACTACCTGAGGGCAACCCCGCCCAAATGGGCGATCCTCACCAATGGCAGGCTGTGGAGGCTCTACCATGAGGACTCAAGCGTGAGCATGGACTCATATTATGAGGTGAACCTTCCCGATCTGATCGCCCAGATCGAAGAGACTGGTGACCTATCAATATTCAAGTATTTTTATCTCTTCTTCCGGAGGGAGGCTTTTCCCGAGACTCCACTCGGACCCTCCTTCCTGGATAAAATTCGGGAGGAAAGCTTAGCATATGCCCAGAAGGTGGGCGAGGACCTGCAGGAGAATGTCTACCGGGCGATGAAGGTCCTGGCGGAGGGCTTCATCTATGAGCCGGCAAACTCGCTATGGCCACTGACAGTTCCGCAAGATCAGGAGCAGATGCTCAGAGAGGTTCAGGAGAACTCACTCCGTCTGCTCTACCGCCTTTTATTCATCTTCTATGCGGAGAGCAGAAGGCTCCTCAAAGTAGACAACCGCCACTACAGAGAGATGAGCCTGCGCCGGCTAAAAGAGGAGATAGCAGGCAAGAAGGATCGAGGTGAAAAAATCCTCGCCATCCAGTCCACCTACTGGGAGAGCCTGAGGGACCTCTTCCGTCTGATCAATGACGGGAGCGAGGCCTTCGGCTACTCCAAAGAGGAGTTTTACATTCCGGCCTACAATGGAGGGCTCTTCGATCCGGCCAAAAATCCCTTTCTGGCGGAGAAGAGGATCGGAAACTCCTATCTGGCGGAGGCCCTCGATCTGCTGGCCCGGTCCCAGGGAGAGAACGGCCCGGTCTTCGTCGACTATTCCTCTTTAGATATCCGCCATCTGGGATCAATCTATGAGGGCATTTTGGAGTACAGGCTGAACATCGCCACAGAATCGATGGTGGCGGTCAAGGAGAAGAGCAAGAAGGGAAAGGAGGTCTGGCTGCCGAAGAGAGAGGCAACGGGCAAGAAGGTCTCGGATAGCGTGGAGGCGGGCGGCCTGTATCTGGTGACGGACAAAGGAGAGAGGAAGGCCACAGGCTCCTTTTACACCCCTCAGTATATTGTAAAGTACATTGTGAAGAACACCCTGGAACCTCTCATCAAGCCCATGATGGAGGAAGCCTCGATGGATGCAGATCTCAGGACCGATTTGTTGCGAAAGCTGCTTTCCATAAAGGTGCTCGATCCGGCCATGGGCTCGGGCCATTTCCTGGTGGAGGCCACGGACTACATCGCCCGGGAGATCATTCATGCTCGTGAGATCGCCAGGCAGGAGGATGAGGATTCGGATGCAGTAGCGGAGAACGACATCCACTGGGCAAGAAGAGAGGTGGTGAGAAACTGCATCTACGGGGTGGACCTCAACCCCATGGCGGTGGAGCTGGCCAAGCTCTCATTGTGGCTGAAGACGGTGGCCTCAAACAAGCCGCTCAGCTTCCTGGATCATCATTTGCGATGCGGAAACTCCCTCATCGGCGCAGATCTGGAAAAGCTCTCCGTCCTGCCGGGCACGAAGGCCCACGAGCCGCCGCTATGGAGCTTTGGGCTGAAGAGCCACACTGATAGTCTACTCCGAAAATACAGTCTGATGTCCGCCCTGCCGGATGACAACCTGCAGATGGTGAAGTGGAAGGAGGAGCAGTTCAGGCAGATCAAGGAGTCGGAGCTATCCCGGAGGCTGGCGGAGCTGGCCAATGTCTGGCTGTCCACGTTCTTTGGAAACAAGGTCAAAGAGGACGATTACTATGAGCTGCAGGGCCACCTCAGCCCGGAGAAATTCCCGGACTGGGCCGGGATTCGGGAGAGAGAGTGGTTTGGCCGGGCGCAGGAGATTGCGGGGGAGAAGAGGTTCTTCCACTGGGAGCTGGAGTTTCCGGAGGCTTTTTCGGGGGAGGGGCGCGGATTCGATGTGGTGATTGGGAATCCGCCATATGTGAGGCAAGAATATTTGGGAGAAGATAAGCTCTATCTGCAAAACGAGTATAGATCTTATCAAAGCGCCGCTGATCTTTATGTTTATTTTATTGAACGTGGTGTTTTGCTGCTGAGACCTAGAGGAGTCTTTTCCTACATCGTAGCAAATAAATGGATGAAGGCAAATTACGGCAAGCCTCTACGGGTATGGATGAGAGAGCAGAGTTTGGAAGAGATAGTTGATTTTGGTGACCTGACTGTTTTTGAAACTGCCACTACTTATCCATGCATTATACGCATCTCAAACTCATCTCCGAGATCTAATTTCAATGCGGCAAAAGTAGAGACGCTTGAGTTTCGAGATTTGGAGAATTACCTATCAAAACTACGCTATCACGTCAATTATGCATCTCTAGGTGATGATAGCTGGTCACTAGCCAATGAGAATACTCAAAAAATACTTGATAAGTTGAAATCATCGGGCGTTCCATTAGGCAAATACCCAAGATGTAAAGTTTATAGAGGGATATTAACCGGGCTTAATAGTGCATTTGTGATTGGAGCGAAGGCAAAAGATCAACTAATTGCGGAAGATCCTAAAAGTGCGGAATTTATTAAACCATTTTTAGTTGGTAAGGATATTAAGAGATACGAACCACCTGCAAGCGATCAGTTCCTGATATTAATACCAAATGGCTGGACTCGCCTTAAATATCCCGAATCCGCAGACGTTTGGGGCAAATTTAGAGAAGATTATCCGGCAATTTGCAGTCATTTATCACCTTTTGCAGAATTTGGAGAAAAGAGGTACGATAAAGGAGAATATTGGTGGGAACTCCGTCCATGTGACTATTACGATGAATTTGAAAATCCAAAGCTCTTTTGGCCCGAAATTGCTGGAAGTGCGAGATTCACCTTTGACGCATCCAAGTTCTATGCTAATAATAAAGCCTACATAATTTCAGACAGCGACTTCTTTATATTAGCTCTATTAAATTCATCTCTAATCCGCATCTTTATTCACAGCGTATGCACTGACTTGCAGGGCGATAGCTTCAATTTTTCTGCTGCTTTTGTTGAACAGACACCCATCCGTCGCATCTCCTTCACCACTCCCGCCCCAGAGCGCGCCCGCCTGGTGGCAGAGCTGCAACAGCTCTATTCCGAGGGAAAGCACGATGAGATCCTGACCCAGGTGGACTCCTTGTTGCCCAGGGACGAAGCAGGCAATTTCATCACCGAGCAAGAAAAGTCGGATGTGGTCCACGATCTTCTCGCCTTCCTGGCGGAGAGGATGCTGGAGATGAACAAAGTTAAGCAAAAGGAGATCAGGGGCTTCCTGGACTGGCTGGAGGGCTACCTGGGGGCGAAGATTGAGGACCTCAAGCCCAAGACGAGGATCCTGAGCTACTATGAGAGCGATTATGAGAGCCTGCTGGCGGTTCTTAAGAAGAACAAAAAGAAGCTGACGATCGACCCCTCCCGCCGGGAGCCGGGGGAGTTGCTGCGGTCGGAGTTCGAGGGGTCCAAAAAGAAGCTCGACCCATTGATGGAGAGGATCGAGAAGACGGATGAGCTTATCGATGCCGGGGTCTACAAGCTCTACGGGCTGACGGATGAGGAGATCGGGATTGTGAAAGGAAATTCAGCGTGAAGATGCATGTTACAGGAGAAGGAATATTCAATGGATCTGATATATCTTGATTACAATTGCTTTCAAAGAAGATTTGATGATACCAGCCAGATCAAGATCCAGCTTGAGGCTCTAGCCTGTGAAGAGATCTTTCTGAGAGCGGAGATTGAACAGATCCAACTGGCCTGGTCCTTCATGCATGAGGACGAGACCTTACTCTGCCCCTTTCCAAATAGAATGAATGTAGCTTTCATACTATCCACCCTCTGCAAGATCAGAATTGGACCTGATGATAAAATCTATGAGTGTGCTCTGGAATATCAGAGAAAATCCAGAATAACACCAAAAGATGCCCTCCATCTTGCATCTGCCAATTTCATCGGAGCCGATTACTTCTTAAGCTGCGACAACAGATTATTAAATCAGGCCAAGAGACTAGAACTGGAAATTGTGATCTCAAATCCAGTGGACTACATCAGATTGGAGGATATATGACTGAGAGGGCCAAGACGCTCGATGATGCTGAACTGAGACTCGTTGGGATAGATGCCTTGAATAAGGCTTTGGGTCCAGCCAAAGCGCTCCGATTCCTTGCTCTATTCCACCATGAACCTACTGATTACGTAGAGATCTCAAGAAGACTATATGAAAATCAGAACACAGAAGAGATATTTAAGAGGGCAAAAGAGCATTGGAGAGGCTAGTGTCCAAGCCTTGAACTATCCTGAAACTCTAGATTCGCTAATGCCCCGGACGCCTGACTGAAAAAACTGCACACCATACCTCCATTTTTCGAATCAAAGGCAAAGCGCCATTCTCCCGGTTCCATCCCGGCTGGAGAAAGCTTAAAAGTGATCAGAGTCAGAATATTCGTTCATGATAAATGATGCGAATTTTGTTCGGGGAGGCGATATCTGCCATGACGGTTACCTTTGAGCCTCGCACCAGATTGATGCATCTGGAGGAGTATGTAACCAAGATTCACCTGAAGCTCCCCCCAGAGGAGGCAAAGGTGCAGCTCTTGAGGTGCAGGATCGTGGCCTACGGCCTGATCGCCGAGATCGGGGAGAAGGCATACAACAAAGCATTTGTGGACCAGATCTTCGCCCATGCCTACCAGAACCTCTCTGAATCAACCGGTCAGGATCTGCGAGACCCCTTCTCAGATCCCTGCGCCAGCCAGTATCAGCTCCTGGATGAGCTGAGGTCCTATGGTCGGAGGGATCTGTCCGAGCCTTTCCTGAGATTCATCCGGGCAGAGTTCAAGAAGGCCTTCATCCCCACAATGAGGATCTTGACCGACCTGTGCCATTCGGAGAACAAGTACTCCTGGGAGGAGGTAAAGCTGCAGCTCGTGGAGATCATGGACCACTTGGGAGTGGATGTGACCTGGGAGGAGTGCGAGGAGAAGCTGGAGAAGTATATGAAAAAGATAGGTGGAACAATTTATATCAATTGAGTTCTTTCGGAATAATTCATGATTACCAGGGGCAAAAGACCAGAAGCTCAGAACCGGACCATCTTGCAGAAAGTCGCCAGAGGAATAATGCTCATGCGGGGCCTTCAAACCGATTTCTCGCCAGAGTGCCTCTCTGAACTCGCCCGTATCAACGGTCCAGCCAGGGCTGATGGCGCCCCCCATATCCGCGACCTGAGAGGGCTGCTCTGGGCCTCCATAGATAACGATGACTCCGAGGACCTGGATCAGCTTACCGTGGCCGAGCCCCTCCACGACGGGAAGGCCAGGATCAGGGTAGCAGTGGCAGACGTGGACAGCCTGGTCCACAAGGACTCGGCCATCGACCTGGATGCTCAGGCCAATACCACCTCCGTCTACACTGCAGCCCAGATATTCCCCATGCTCCCTCTGAAGCTCTCCACCAACCTCACCTCTCTGAACCTGGACCAGGACCGTCTGGCAGTGGTGGTGGATATGACCGTTGCCCCCGACGGCTCGCTGGTGGAGTCAGACGTCTACCGGGCGATGGTGCATAACCACGCCAAGCTGGCCTATAACAGCGTGGCCGCCTGGCTGGAGGGAACTGGGCCCATGCCCCAAGCGGTTAGCGCCATGGACGGCCTGGCGGAGAACCTTCTCCTCCAGGATAAAGTGGCCCAGAATATGAAGAGCCTCCGCCATAAAGAGGGCGCTTTAAGCCTGGAGACCATTGAGGCCAAACCGGTCTTCAAGGGGGAGAGGCTCTGCGACCTTTTAGTGGAGGAGACTAACCGGGCCAAACAGATCATCGAGGACTTCATGATCGCCGCCAATGGAGTGACCGTCCGCTATCTGACCGAGCGAAATATGCCCTCCATTCGCAGAGTGGTGCGGGTTCCCAAGAGATGGGACCGGATCGTCCAGATCGCCGCTCAGCATGCCTTCAAGCTTCCCCCCAACCCCAGCTCAAGAAAGCTGGAGATATTCCTGAACATGATGAAGAAGAAAGATCCCCTCCGCTTCCCCGATCTGTCCCTGGCGGTAATCAAGCTGCTGGGAAATGGCGAGTACGTGGCAGAACTGCCCGAGACGGAGCCCATAGGCCACTTCGGCTTGGCGGTCAAGGATTACGCTCACTCCACCGCTCCCAACCGGCGCTATCCCGATCTGATCACCCAGAGGCTACTCAAAGCAGCCATTGAGAATAAGCCCCTGCCCTACTCAATACGTGAGCTGGACCGTCTGGCCGACCACTGCACCAGGAAAGAGGATATCGTGGCCAAGGTGGAGCGGCAGGTGAGCAAGTCCGCGGCTGCACTTCTGCTCGAGCCCCGGATCGGGGAGAGGTTTAGCGCCATGGTCACCGGCTCATCGGAGAAGGGCACCTGGGTGCGGCTGCTGGACATTCCAGTGGAAGGGATGCTCAAAGGAAAAAGAAAAGGAATCGATGTAGGAGACGAGATCACTGTAGAATTGATCTCTGTGGATGTGAACCTCGGGTTCATAGACTTCAAGCAGGTTGAGGATAGGATCAAATAGGCCGATCGAATAGGCCTGTCAAAGGGGATGGATCCAACTGGGCCCATCCCCAAGAGCAGCCCGTCCCAAATGATCGTGATAGCAGGATAGCCAGCTGCAGGGGTGGCCTGCTGAAGAATACTCTTCCCTTGCCTACTCCTCCTGCACGGGAATCTTCAACGATTCCGCCTCCACCAGCATCTGTCCCGGGTAGATAAGATCGTGCAGTTCGCGGTTGAAGCCGCTTGCTGTGGTATGGGCATCATAGATGCCGTAGAGCCATGGCAGGACGAGCCAGGCGAGGAGCAGTATCAGCAGACCTTTCAGATATTCGCCCAGGTATATCTGGCCCCCTCCGGGAATGAAGATGCTGATCAGAGTGATCAAACCAACGTTCTTTTTCATCGACTCATACAGGAGGATTTTCTGGCCCAGGTCCATCGATGCGACGGCATCCTTAATCATAATTCGATCTGATTCATCCGTAATATCAACCCCAATATAGATTGCAGCACCTGAAAATAGATATTCCTATCCCCCCCAAAAGGTCAGCCCTCAAAGAAATAGGGCAGAGCTTCATCGATATTGGAGACCTCGACCACATTCAGGCCCAGCTCCTCATATGCCGCCTGGGAGATGTTCAGAGTTCTGGGCACATATTTGGACCTCATGATATCGAAGCCTAGATCGGTTGACCTGCGCTCAACCTGCCTCTCATAATAGATAACATCGGCCTGGCCTTCGGGGATCAAAAAGTACTTGTAGCCGGCATCAGACACCGCTTTTGTCTTTTCCAGCACGCTGCCGATCTGGCCTATGGATCCGTCCTCGTTTATGGTTCCAGTTATCACCGCATCCTTTTTGATATCCCTGTCCTCCAGGGCGGCAATGGTGAGGACGGCCGCTGCCGCTCCAGCGCTCTCCCCGCCAATGAGCTGCGCTCTGGTGGAGGTGAAGTTGAAGACGAAATCCATATCCAGTTTGGCGCCGGGATAGCGGGACCGGGCAACGGCCACCGCCTTCTTTACGGCATATTGAACCTCGGGCTCGGAGAAGGGATTGGTGTCGATCAGGATGTCATTGCTGCCTGGAATCAGCCTCAGGTTCATCTTGCCCATGACCCCGATCTCATCATCAGATACCGCCACTATCGGTATGCTCTTCTGGGCCATGGTGATGCTCCCCCGGGGAGGATCGCTCTGGCTGTAGACCGATAACCCCAGGGGGCCAGACAGCTCTCTGACCTCCTCCTTCAAGGCGGAGATCTCGCCCTCCAGGCTGTAGATGTAATAGGAGTTTGCCAGGGAGAGCAGGAGGAGAAATCCCAATGCTATCAAGAGTCCTGCATTGCCAGGTCCTGCATTGCTGCTCATATCCGGTCAGCTTTTGGGATGTGCAGGATAAGAAGATTTCCCCTTAAGTCCTGCTTGGCTGCGTTCTCCTGCAGACCAGGAGCAGAAAATCAGGTATCCGAGCGCCATCCATCCGATCCGGGCACATGCTCCTCCAGCACTCCGGGGGCTCGGGCTCGATCACCCTGGCGATCTGAAAGCCGCAGGAGATCAGCTCGTTCATAGAGTCCTCCGGGGTGCAGGGGTAGTGGAAACCTCGGCCTTCAGGCCGGGGAGGAGCGTACCCCGCCCTTGATATCGAAAACTATATATCCATTGAATATAATCTTCAATGCAATGCTTCAGACCTTGATGGTAAAACTCGATCCCTCCCCGGAGCAACATAAGATGCTCTGTGAAACTATGAAGAGGTTTAACGAGGCTTGTAATCGCATAGCAGAGACTGTATTTGCTATGCATAGTGCCAACAAGGTTGAAATCCATAAGACGGTTTACTATCCTGTTAGAGAACATTTCGGTCTTTCCTCTCAGCTTACTATTAGGGCCATTTCCAAGGTCTGCGAAGCCTACAAGAGAGACAAGTCCATTAAGCCAGAGTTCCATCTTGATGGTGCGATCGTCTATGATCAGCGTATCCTTTCTTGGAAAGGACTTGAGAAGGTCTCTTTGATCACGCTGCAAGGAAGGCAGGCTATCCCTATTCGGTTTGGAGAATACCAGAAAGCAAGGCTCGACAGAATCCGAGGACAGGCTGATTTGATTCTGGTTAACGGAATCTTCTACCTTTGCGTAGTTGTAGAGGTTGACGAAGAGACTCCTTACGACCCTAAAGGAACCCTTGGAGTTGACCTCGGTATCAAGTACCTTGCTGTTGATTCTGATGGAGAAGTGCATTCCGGTGAGCAAATCAACCAGACCAGAGAGAGACTTGATTCTCTGAAAGCCCGACTCCAGAGCAAAGGCACTAAATCGGCCAAACGACATCTTAAGAAGCTGTCTGGCAGGACTGCCAGGTTCTCTAGAGATGTCAACCATTGCATTTCCAAGCATATAGTTACGAAAGCCAAAGACACTCTGCGATCCATTTCCCTTGAAGATCTTCAAGGCATCCGATCCAGAGTCACGGTTATGAAGGCTCAGCGTCGTCGCTTGCATACTTGGAATTTCGGGTTGCTTAGGACGTTTGTTGAATACAAAGCTAAGGTTGCGGGTGTTCCGTTGGTCTTTGTTGACCCCAGGAACACTTCCAGGACATGTCCCTCTTGCGGGCATGTTTCTAAAGCCAACCGGCCAACTAGAGATGAGTTCAGATGTGAGTCCTGTGGCTTCGCTGGGCCTGCAGATCACATTGCCGCGATGAACATCGCTTTTAGGGCTGAAGTCAACCAGCCTATTGTAGCGGGGAAACATCTTACCTCAGTTACAAGTTCCGGTCTTTAGACCGGAGTAGTTGACGATGTCCCCCAGAGTCCGGTGCCAGTAGACGGTGGGCTCCGCCTCGGGCAGCAGATGCATGCATAACCAGGGCGTGGGCGGCCTCGATCTTCATCAAATCATCGTGCCCTAAAGGAAACCATGCGCCTTATGGAAGAGATCGGCAAGGCCATACCAAAATGGCCTATTGAGTGAATAGGGTATTAAGGATAACAGATGACCAGATAGAGTCTGCCGATAGGACGATCCCCAATGAATGTCTCACTTATCCTCGCTCATCCCAACCAGGGAAGCTTCAACCATGCCATAGCTATTGCAGCCATCAACGCCCTTGAGGGCAACGGCCACAGCGTCAGCTTTCACGACCTCTACCGGGAACGATTCGATCCTGTGCTACCTTATGGGGAGATTCCCAAAGGCGCAGATATAGATTCAAATCTTATGAAACATTGCCAGGAGATCGCCTCTGCAGACGGGATCATAATCGTCCACCCCAACTGGTGGGGCATGCCTCCTGCCATCCTCAAGGGCTGGGTGGACAGGGTGATCCGGCCGGGGGTAGCTTACGAATTTTTGGAGGGGGACAGCGGCGAAGGAGTGCCAAGGGGCCTCTTGAAAGCCAATAAGGCGCTGGTGTTCAACACCTCCAACACCTTCCCTGACCGGGAGCGCGAGGCTTTTGGCGATCCACTGCAGAGGCTGTGGAAGGACTGCATCTTTGGGCTCTGCGGGGTGGAGGAGTTCTATCGGAAGACCTATTGTGTGATTGCGACCAGCACGCCGGTTAAGAGAACTGCCTGGCTGGAGGATGCAGAAGATACAGTGGCAGAGATCTTTCCCAAAGATAGGAATAGGTAATTGGAAATCCTGGCGAGAGAATGGGGGAGCAGAGGTCTGGCATGCGGATGAATAATGGAATTGCAGATATGGGATGGCTGCAAGTCCGGGCCAGAGACGAAGGCAGGCCGCCGGAATGAGAGGTCTTCGTGAGCAATAGGAACGCGGACCGCCCCCGAGGATCCGAAGGCAAAGGCTATCTACCTCGTCAGCTTCTCCGGCCTGAAGACCGGAGTTCCCTTGCGCCATTTCTATGGCCTTTTTATCGGTTCGGAGCTGATCCTTTTCGAGCCCAGGTCCGAATATAACTCTGCAACTCCCCTGAGGGCTCGATATCCCTTCTCGCTAATCATATAGTCCCCTCTCTCATGCCTCTGCAAAATCATTCCTCCATCCTGCAGCTTCTGCAAGTGGAAGAGCAGATTGCCGCCCCGCAATCCTGTGAGCTCAGCAAGAGCCGAAAAGGTCTTGGTCTCAGCGAAAAGGGCCTTTAGAATTTGCAGTCTCTGTTTATTGCTCAGGGGCTCGAGGAGCTCGACGACAGTCTCTTTTTCGGGAAGGGACTCCATCGATTCACCCGTCAAATCATTTTCTCGGTATACCCTGAGCGAACGCATCAGATCTATCTGCTTATCCAATAGCCTGGCCACCTCAGAAAAGCATGTTTTGCACTGATCATAAGGAGACTTCCTGCGCATCTCTTCCAGCTTCGATTTCGCATCGTTGATGGAATCCGCTGATACCTCGCCCCTTTTTATCTGATCCAGGCTGCTATTCAGAAGATCTGAGAACAGCGCTTTGCAAGCATTTTTCATATGACAGTCCTTCGATATCTTGCCTTCCAAGCTGCTCTCTATCTCATCGGTTGCGTATCCCCGGATTACATCAAAAAAATCGCTTCTGCAGCCATCGACAATAGAATTCAAGTGCTGCTGATTTGAGCGTTCCATGAACCTCTTCATGTCTTCGTGCATGATATCCAGCTTCGACTTTATGCCGTTGACTTCCTTCAGAAGATCCGCATTCATGATATCATCAAACCGACGCAGTGATGAAAAAGGTTTCTATTATGTATCTTAGAGTTAACCTTGTGTATTCAATTATACCTTGTATAGTTTTATAACGCTAAAGTATATATTCATAACCAGACGATAGAAGGATTGGTGAAACATAATGAGTGCAAAAGACGAGATACATGCCCAAATTGTTGGTGCCTTAAAGGAAGCAAAGTTTCCCATAAAAACGCCTGAAGAGCTTATGGCTGCCCTGCCCCAGGGTGCTGCCACCAAATGCAAGGCAGGAGACGTGGAAATTACAGCGGGCGATGCAGGAAAGGTCTTGAAAGCCAGCGATTTCCCATTTAAAGATGCCAGGCAGGTGGCCGACGTAATCGTCAAGCGTGCCGGGCTCTGAATTAATCTAGCCCCGAGGTCTCAGGAAGGGTTATTCAGATAAAAGAGAACCATCGAGAATTCCACGGTCGCTGGCGCAGAGCCGCGATAGCAGTAGATTGGGCTCTTTGGTGATATCTCTGCCGTCCGGCACCAGTAGACAGCGACCTTCATTCTGAATCCGCTCTAAGATCTCTCTATGCTCTTTTAGATAAACTATCCTCAAAAGGCTTTATATTATCGAATATCAATGCTTGAATTCATGGATGAGGGGAAGAGAAGCGAGCCGGTTGAGCTGATAGCAGTCCTTGTCTTCGGCTTCTTGTTGAAGCTCTTTGCAGGAAGGAACTCACTTACCGAACATGGGATAGTATTCCCGGGCTACGATGAATACTATCATATGCGCAGGATACTCTATGGGACCAGCAACTTTCCTGATACGCTATGGTTTGATACCTACCTGAACTACCCTCATGGCTTTTCCATAACCTGGCCCCCGCTCTTCGACCAGATCTCCGCTGCCCTATGCATCGCTTTGGGCCAGCATACAAAAGAGGGGGTGGAGATGACGGCGGCCTTTGTGCCTGTCATCATCGGTCTGCTGGCGATGGTCGTCGTTTACTATATCATGCGAGAGCTCTTCGATCACAGAATTGCCCTTCTGGCAAGCTTCATGACCGCTCTCGCCCCCTACTACCTCCTCTATACTATGGTTGCCGCCACCGACCATCACTCTTTGGAGGTGTTGTTTCAGCTCCTCTCTCTCCTGTTCATGGTCCTCGCATTCTCCCGGCCGGATAAGAGATGGCTCTACGCTTCTGCGGCAGGTGTGGCACTGGCCGCCCTGGCATATACCTGGCAGGGCGCAGATGTCTACTTCGGGGCGTATCTGCTATTCGCAGCATTTGGTATGAGCCTGGAACTGCGCCAGGATAAGCCGAACCTGAACATCGCCTCAACGCTGCTTGTAGCCTTTTTCCTCGCCCTTATACTCGTTTTGCCCTTCAGGAATACCCCCTGGATGTCACCCTCATTCCTGGGATTGGCAGCCATATTCGTCGCCCTGGCCATCATGCTGGCACTGGCACACATTATCGCTAAGAGGAGCATATCCTGGAAGGCATTCCCATTGGCCATCCTCGCCATATTCATTATATCATTGCTGCTCTCAAAGATATTGGGCGGATTCTTTGGACTGGAGGGTCTGATCCGAACGGGAATGGGATACATCTGGGGAGGGGAGATGATCGGCAAGATTGGAGAGGCAGAACCGCTCATCTATGACCTTGATACGTTATCTCAGGTGGTCTTCTCCTGGCTGGGACTGAACATCCTATTCTCCCTAGCAGGAGCAGCCGCCATAGTAGTCTATATGCGAAAAGAAGAAAGAAGAATGCAGCAGAGCCTGCTTCTCCTTCTGATATGGGCAGTCTTCTCCATCCTTCTCACCCTGGGACAGGGCAGATTTCTGTACATCTCCACGATATTCATGGGCATGCTGATAAGCATACTGATATTCTATGCCCTAGATCGCCTTAAGAAGTTCCAGGAGGAGAGGGGCGCAAAGCTCCACAGGGCCCTGGCAGCAGCCATCATCCTGCTTCTTGTCCTGCCGACGGCAATTGATGCCTTCAACTTCGCCAGCAATTCGCCACCTGCGATCGCAGGCGACTGGCAGGACTCTCTATTCTGGCTGAAGGAGAACAGCGACCCAACCAGCCACTTTGCCGATCCGAAAGAGATCCCTGAGTACAGCGTGATGAGCTGGTGGGACTATGGCAACTGGATCCTCTATCTATCTGAAAGGCCGGTGGTGGCGAACAACTTCCAGACCGGAGTAGAGGATGCGGTGAAGTTCTATCTGGCAGAGGACGAGAAGGAAGCGACGGAGATAATGGATGCCAGAGGTGCCAGGTACGTCTTTGCCGATTTCGGCATTGCCTATGGCAAGCTGCCCTCCCTCACAGAATGGGCGGATGAGGATATCAGCAGCTATATGGCCCTGGAGGAGTACGGCGCTCAGCTCTCAGCCAAACCCAAAGAGAGGTTCTTCAACACCACATTGGGCAAGCTCTATCTAGCAGACGGAACAGGCATGGGCCGGTTCCGCCTGATCCACGAGTCGAGCACTATCATGGGAAATGTAGGAAAGAGCAGGGTTATGATCTTCCAGTATGTTCCCGGAGCGTTGCTGAAAATCCACACTGGCCGGGATGGAAATGGCATGGCCTTGCTCAATATGACCTCCAATATAGATAGGAGGTTCGTCTACCTCAACCAGGCCACCTGGAATGGAGATGCACTTGAGGTAAGGGTCCCCTATTCCACAGAGAGAGAGCATGAGGTCCATGCAACTGACCCGTATATGGTGTTCTCAGTGCATGGAGACGATGTGAAGGCACAGATGGTTGAGGTGAGCGAGGAGGATGTTCTCCAGGGAAGAACCATTGATATCAACTTTTAAAAAAGAGAATTGCGCCGTTTCCGGCGCATTAATTTGATATTCTCGATTAGGGCTTATACGCAGGGCAGCCAATCAACGCTGATTTCGCCACAGGTGGAGTTGCCCCAGAGCTGGATGAACTTCTGAATGGCGAAGACGCCAGTCAGGTCCTCGACCGATCGGCCATACTCAGCATGCCGCCCTTTGAGCGCGCTGCTGGACTCGGGATCTCTGGAGATCCAGCCGATATGGGCCACACCGATTACATTGCTGTTTATGTTGGCCTCAAGGACACCGTTGCAGCAGGGAGTATCGGTCAGGGCATTGTATCCCCTGGTCTTGACCTCAGTGGTCTTCTGCAGGTGCTCAGCATGAGTGTACATCTCAGTCAGAACAGCACCTATCTTATAGTTCTGAACGCACAGCTTATCCACCCATTTCTGGTCATAGGTGCCGGTCTGATAGGAGACGGGCATGTACTCCAGCTCCTGCTCTGAGGTGAAGTTGATGTAATCCATTGGATAGCCGTTCGCCCATTCGCAAGCCATGTCCAAAGGCTGCCTCTCCGCCTCCAGCTCTATCCTGGAGAGGATCACATTTCCTGAGCCGGTCTGCTTCTCTACCAGCTTCTGGCCCTCATAGCCAGACTGGGTGGAGATGACCATCTCCAGGCTTCGATAACCCACCCCTTTTACAGACGATTTCTCGTACATGTAATTGGCAGCGCCTGCCATGCCTATTAGAGCCATGGCGATAACCGCTAGAACGATCATTTCTCTCTTCAATCCACACTACCTCCTTTTCTGCCCGGATGCTCTTGATTTAAGGATTTGCTGGCCGATATGATAATTCGATTCGGGCAGCCCGATATCCCCACAGTCCGGGAAGGTCACTCTCCTATAGAACCCTAACACCCGCTATGAGCTTCTCTGCAGCCTATTTTAAGGTTTTGGCTGAAATATTTGGGGCTGAATGTATATACATTTGAGAAAGAACGCAAATCGAATTGACTGAATAGAGCAAGAGAATTAATAAAAAATAAAAGAGTAGAGCTTATGCCTTTTGGCCGAAATTATTCAGCCTATTTACGAAGTTATAGCATGAGCTGCTCGTACAGGGACTGGCGACCGGCATCTTCTTGGAAGTATCGACTGCGGGAGTGGCTATTCCCTCGCAGTCTCCATTCTGACAGGCGGGCTCTGATTCAGCATTATTGCGGAAGAGAATCCTCCTGTTGATCTCAAAGGATCCGAAGTACTCCTCAATCTCTTTAAGGCTCTTCTGGCCGGGGATAGATTGCTTGGCATCTAAGAGGTAATATCCAGTGAAGTTATCCGCCGTCTGGAACTCAGCGGTCTTCTTCAAAGATCCAGTCTGATGCAGTGTGAAATCCTGGCTCTTGAACTCCATCTGCTGCAAATCATAGGTTTCCCGGATCTTGGAGCCGACCCCGCCGAATATGGCAGAGCTCTTGAAGCTCTCCGTTCCCACAAGTGCATCTCCAATGGCCACTGCATTGTAGTTATCGACTGCATCCTGCTCAACGAAGTTGGCATTCTTTCCCCTTGCATCATCCACCATGTACTCGTTCTTGACCAGAGCATCCACGCTGCCGCTGAATATCACGTCCTTGTTGGACTTGATACCAGATTCCATCGACCTCAGGTCCTTGTTCATCAGGAACTGTCCTGATCCACTGATAGCGGTCTCTGAGGCGTAGTCGTATGCCTGCACTCTGAACGTTGCCTCCCTAGAGGCTGAAGTGCGGCATTTGGCCGATGCCTCAACCGCAAACCTGTACTTCCCGGCTACGGCATTGATATCCGGCTGCACGGTCAGGGTTTGGGAGCGGGACCCTCCGGCAGGTATATTCATAGGGCTTCTGGTCCAGCCAAACCAATCCAGGGCGCAGTCCATTGGCTTGACGCAAACCTCAACATCTGCATCAGTTGAGCCCTCATTGGTTACAGTAACCACGAAGTCCAATTCCTTTCCCTGAGTGGTATATGACTTGTCCGCCTCCGATTCAGGCCCGGTTAGACTGACATCTACCGATAGAGCCCCGGAATCTCCTGAACAGGGACTGGGCAGATAGTTGGGAATGGATGGAGTAGAGGGACCCGACCAAGTGGCAGAAACATCACCCAACTCCATTCCCGGATCCTCAACCGTAGCCTGCACCTGGCATACTGTCAGGATCAACATTGCTATTGTAATGATCAGACATATTCTCATGGTAACCCCCTTTAAACAACATAAAAAAACTAGCCAGGCCATTTGACCTAGCAGTCTATGCCTTCACAAGGAGCGCGATGCTTCTCACGCACTGGATTTTCATGGAACTTCAATACCTTCTCAGCCTCGAATGTTCCGGTGAACATCTCATGAGCTTTGATATCCTTGTAGAATATCCTGTGCCATGTAGCGTCTGTGCCCCATGTGCCGTTGAAGGAATTCTTGGTCTCGATTCCCACCAGATGAGCGGGATTGCTGCCCATCAGGGCTGCAACAGCATCCTGATCCCTTCCCGCTTTCGCTAGCGAATCTACTAGCTTCTCAGGCGTCGTGCCTGGCGGGTTGTAGGGCGTGGTAGATGAGAAGAATGCGGTCTCATCCTGCTCCATCTCAGTAACCGAGAACAGCTCCTGCACATTCGCGCCGATGCCGCCATAGAACTCCTTGGAATTTAAGTAACGTCCGCCGGTCAATGGTGTCTGTCCGCTGTAGGTCATCTTGGTGTTCTGGACGAAGTTCAGGTTGGACTTATTTCCGCCGTTGACCGTGGAGATGTTCCTCTTGAGGACATCAGCATTCTGAGAAAATGCGGTCTCCTGATCCAGCTCAATGTCTCCATCCCCGGTCATGGTATCGAAGTACTCGAGAGCTATTTTTTTGTCTATTACCGAGTTAGCAACATCGATAATCCCTGAACCGGATACCTTATGGCTTTCACAAAATTGCTCATACTGCACTGGCGGTACCAGTGGTGGATTAGCCATTGTAATGCTACATAGCCCCACTAGGGCTACTGCAAGAACTGCTATCGTTACTCCCTTCATTATACATTTACCCCCGATGATTGATGTAACAGCTATTGATCCCTTTAGATCAGTAGCTATCCTGCCCGCATGCGCAGGACTTGAGCTACAATTGTAAGTTGATGCTTTTATTCGATATAAATGTATCTGTTCATAATAATGGTCATCCAAAGGCCGGTTCGTTGCAGAAGCTTCAACCAAACGCATGCCATTTTGAGATGACGACAAATCCCTGCTAATTAAAAAAAAGATCGAAATGAAGCCCGCCCAGCAGATCGCCGAGACGGGCCTATTTTAAAGATTTTTATTCACCCGATGTCGATAACGATCATCTACACGCAGGGCAGCCAGTCAACGCTGATTGCGCCGCAGGTGGAGTTGCCCCAGAGCTGGATGAACTTCTGAATGGCGAAGACACCAGTCAGATCCTCGACGGATCTGCCGTACTCAGCATGGCGGCCCTTGAGCAGCCTGTTGGGCTCAGGATCCCTGGAGAGCCAGCCGATATGGGCAACGCCGATGACGTTGCTGTTCAGGTTAGCCTCGAGGACACCGGTGCAGCAGTCCATTTTACAGCCGGTAGCATACCAAAGGCCGTCGTCGGGATTGTAATCCCATAGGTCTTCTATTCTCTCTTTTTTCCCGTAGCCTCTGGTCTTAACCTCGGTGGTCTTCTGCAGGTGCTCAGCATGGGTGTACATCTCAGTCAGCACAGCGCCGATCCTGTAGTTCTGCACGCACAGCTTCTCAACCCACTTCTGGTCATAGGTGCCTGTCTGGTAAGATACCGGCATGTACTCGAACTCAGCTTCCTTGGTGAAGTTGATGTAGTCCATATAACAGGAATTGGGATACATGCAAGGGAACTGCAGTCCTTCGGCAGTTATCTGTCTCTCAGCTTCCACCTCAGTCCTCTCGAGGATCACGTTTCCGGATCCGGACTCCTTCTCTACCAGCTTCTGGCCATGGAAGCCAGACTGGGTTTGAATGATCATCTCTACGTTCTTGTATCCAACGCCCTTGACCGATGCCTTTTCGTACATATAGTTAGCTGCACCGGCCATGCCTACTGCGGCCATGGCGACTATAATCAAAACAGCTATTAGTTTTCTCATTTCTTTCCCTCCTCCTTTACATGAGGATCGAAAGCTGCTATTGACAGCAACAAGTGATCCCTCAGTACATCACCCCGGCTGGATATACAGATCCTTTATCAAAGATCCAGGACCGTTCCACCTGAAGAGATGAAACCGCTCGGCCCCCTCCATCATATAAGCCAAAAGCGTTAAATGTCATCCTATCCGGCGTGAGGAGCCTGATTCCAGGATTACCATTAGATGTTACTTGAGCCATTGTCTCAGGCACAACATTTTTCATTAGATTAATGACATATAAAGCTATCGAGCAGGGTTAAGAGAATTTTATATTCCACGATTTCACCCCTCTTGCCTGTTTTTTCCCGAGAAGATCGCCCAATTGCTCAGAAGAGAACACTCAAAGGAACATCTAACAAAAATACAGGCGTAAGAAGCAGGTTATATGATTTTAAAAATATTGCATAGGCCCCAGGCCTCATAGCCTGAGGTCATGTTCCTTTTTACAGTCTTAATCTAATTTAAATGCAGGGCAGCCAGTCAACGCTGATTGCGCCGCAGGTGGAGTTGCCCCAGAGCTGGATGAACTTCTGGATGGCGAAGACACCAGTCAGGTCCTCGACGGATCTGCCGTACTCAGCATGGCGGCCCTTGAGCAGCCTGTTGGGCTCGGGATCCCTGGAGAGCCAGCCGATATGGGCAACGCCGATGACGTTGCTGTTCAGGTTAGCCTCGAGGACACCGGTGCAACAATTGCCGTTGTTTGTCGGCTCACTGCATACGTTCTGGTAGCCTCTGGTCTTGACCTCGGTGGTCTTCTGCAGGTGCTCAGCATGGGTGTACATCTCAGTCAGCACAGCGCCGATTCTGTAGTTCTGCACGCACAGCTTCTCAACCCACTTCTGGTCATAGGTGCCTGTCTGGTAAGAGACTGGCATATACTCGAACTCAGCTTCCTTGGTGAAGTTGATGTAGTCCATTGCACAGGTATTGGGATATATGCAGGGCATCTGAAGTCCATCAGCAGTCAACTGTCTCTCAGCTTCCAGCTCAGTCCTCTCGAGGATCACGTTTCCGGATCCGGACTCCTTCTCTACCAGTTTCTGGCCATGGAAGCCAGACTGAGTGGAAATGATCATCTCTACGTTCTTGTATCCAACGCCCTTGACCGATGCCTTTTCGTACATATAGTTAGCTGCACCGGCCATGCCTACTACGGCCATGGCGACTATAATCAAAACAGCTATTAGTTTTCTCATTTCTTTCCCACCTCCTTTACATGAGGATCGAAAGCTGCTCGTGACAGCAACAAATGATCCCTCAGTACATCACCCCGGCTGGATATACAGATCCTTGATCAAAGATCCAGGACCGTTCCACCTGAAGAGATGAAACCGCTCGGCTCCGCTCTGCTCCAGCACATAAGCCAAAAGCGTTAACTGTCATCCTATCCGGCGTGAGGCGCCTGATTCCAGGATTACCACTAGATATCTCTTGAGCTATTGTCTCAGGCACAACCTTCCTCATTAGATTACTGACATATAAAGCTATCGAGCAGGGATAAGAGAATTTTATATTCCACGATTCCGCCTCTCTTGCCTGTTTTCTCCCGGTGAGATCGCCCAATTGCTCAGAAGAGAACACTCAAAGGAACATCTAACAAAAACCTAGGCACAAGACGCAGGTTATATGATTTTAAAAATATTTCATAGACCTCAGGCCTCATAGCCTGAGGTCATATTCCATTCTAATTTAATTTATACGCAGGGCAGCCAGTCAACGCTGATTGCGCCGCAGGTGGAGTTACCCCAGAGCTGGATGAACTTCTGAATGGCGAAGACACCAGTCAGGTCCTCGACGGATCTGCCGTACTCAGCATGGCGGCCCTTGAGCAGCCTGTTGGGCTCGGGATCCCTGGAGATCCAGCCGATATGGGCAACGCCGATGACGTTGCTGTTCAGATTAGCCTCGAGGACACCAGTGCAACAATTGCCGTTGTTTGTCGGCTCACTGCATACGTTCTGGTAGCCTCTGGTCTTGACCTCGGTGGTCTTCTGCAGGTGCTCAGCATGGGTGTACATCTCAGTCAGCACAGCGCCGATTCTGTAGTTCTGCACGCACAGCTTCTCAACCCACTTCTGGTCATAGGTGCCTGTCTGGTAAGAGACTGGCATATACTCGAACTCAGCTTCCTTGGTGAAGTTGATGTAGTCCATTGCACAGGTATTGGGATATATGCAGGGCATCTGAAGTCCATCAGCAGTCAACTGTCTCTCAGCTTCCAGCTCAGTCCTCTCGAGGATCACGTTTCCGGATCCGGACTCCTTCTCTACCAGTTTCTGGCCATGGAAGCCAGACTGAGTGGAAATGATCATCTCTACGTTCTTGTATCCAACGCCCTTGACCGATGCCTTTTCGTACATATAGTTAGCTGCACCGGCCATGCCTACTACGGCCATGGCGACTATAATCAAAACAGCTATTAGTTTTCTCATTTCTTTCCCACCTCCTTGATTTACCATCAATGCTTAGGATCTAAGCCGTCCGCAGAGGCCCAAATCCAATGACACCATACGACAACGAGTCCAAATTCCCAGCATAAGACCATGCTCATGCAGAGCAACCTGGATTTCGCTTGGGGTATGGAGTACCTGATCCTCATGCTTCTCGGCTTGTATTTGAGTATTTTGCTCAGGCACGAGCACCCTATACCGCCTTCTGGAATATAAACATATCGGGCTTTTATAGGAAAAAAACGATATCAATTGGTCATATGCCCTTTAAGGATATGACAATATCCTCTCTTTGGATCAGCGGGATTCTGTTCGAAAATGACGGGCATCTTCACCGGAGAAAAGGCCATTATTGCGCGCCATAGCCCTGATAAGAGGCCCCGTTCCAGGAATCTCGCAGGAGCGGCGCAGGGCCGATCTTGGGGAAGAGTATGGTAAAATGCTCCGGCCGGGATTTGGACCCGAGTCTTCGGCTTGAAAGGCCGAAATGATTGGCCGGGCTACACTACCGGAGCAACTGGTGACGGGCGATATAATCAATCAGCCTGGCCCTCTCCCCATGAGATCGACCAGATATATCTACATTTCTGATGGCTTGGGGATTTTGAGTAGTCCCGGGCGGATTCGAACCGCCGTCGCGGGCTCCAAAGGCCCTCAGGATTGACCTCTACCCCACGGGACTATATCTTTTAGCCTCTACTAGCCGCCAAGGCCATTGCTCTTGGAGGCTTTGGCCCTTGTTCTCCGCATAAGATATATATTCCCTTTCCCGGAGGATCTGGGTAGATGAAGCTGCTCACCAAGAATCATATGAGCCAGCGCAGGCTTATAGAGATCCTCAGGGTGATCGAGGGCGCCGGCATACCAGTGGGAGCGAGGGCGATCTCAGACATCCTTTGCAGCCGTGGCTATGATCTGGGTGAGAGAGCGGTGCGCTACAACCTCAAAATCCTGGATGAGCTGGGATTCACCAGGAAGAAGGGGTACAGTGGTCGGGTTATTACCTCTCTGGGCTCCAGGGAGCTGAGCGATGCGCTCATAGACGACCGAATTGGATTTGTGAATACCAGGATTGAAGAGTATATGTATAAGAGCAACTTCGATCCCTGCAGCGGCCAGGGCCAGGTCATCGCCAATACCAGCATAGTGGATAAGGCAGATGCTGAGGAGGTCTTGGATATGCTCGGTCGCGCCTTCGACCAGGGCTATACGATAAGCCGCCGTGTATTGATCCTGGACGAAGGAGATGCGATTTCTACCCTGGAGGTGCCCGCTGGATCCCTGGGATTGGCTACGGTATGCAGCATAACCATGGATGGAATCCTGATGAAGAAGGGAATTGCGGTCCTCACCAGCTTCGCTGGCCTGGCAAAGATCAAGGAAAAACAGCCAATTGAGTTCACCGACCTCATAGCTTATGCCGGATCCTCCCTGGACCCGGTGAAGGTTTTCATGGGGCGGAAGGTGACGAGCGTTGCCAATGCCATCCGCTTGGGTTCGGGAAGAGTGCTGGCCAATGTTCGGGAAATTCCCGTTGCGGCGGCTGGCCATGCTCTGGAGCTGCTGGAGGCATCCCGATCCGCGGGCTTTGGCGGCCTCATAAAGGTAGGAGGTCCTGCTGAGCCGATACTGGGCTGCCCTGTAGCTGCGGGAAAAATCGGCATAGCCTTTTACGCTGGTGTTAATGGGGCGGTGGCCGCGGAGGAGATGGGGGCGAGAATGAAGACACTGCCCATATCCATGCTCGTGGACTATTCACGGATGACCGATCTGGACAGACCTTGAATGAAGCCCATCATTTAAAGCTAAAAGACAAGATAAGGTTTTATAGGGCATTGATCCCTAGACTCAAAGTCACATTTCATTGATGAGGAAGAACGATGGATTTTAGAGTTGTAGTCTCAGATCCCAAGAGCGGAAAAGCCTATCAGGTAGAGCTTAAGGATCCGGGAGCAGGCAAGCTTCTGGGGAAGCATATCGGCGACAAGATAGAAGGAGATATATTGGGCATGCCAGGATACTCGATGCAGGTCACAGGCGGCAGCGATCGCGAGGGATTTCCCATGCGCGCAGACCTGCCGGGCACCAAGAGAAGGAAGATCCTCCTCTCCACTGGAACTGGCTATCATCCCGTTGCTGAAGGGAAAAAGAAGAGGAAGAGCATCCACGGAAGGGATATCTCTCCTGATGTCGGCCAGATAAATGTCAAGGTAGTGGAGTCGGGGGCCAAATCCCTGGAGGAGCTGCTCGGCAAGGCTCCCAAAGAAGAGAAGGCAGAATAGTCGATAGCAAAGGACGGGTCGGCCGTCCTATTGCGTTTTTATTATCGATTTGATCCCGATCAGAGCGATCCAGGCTCTGGGATCTGGCCGTCGCGGAGGCAGTCCGATCCTCCTTTGGGCGGTCTGATCGCTCTTATTAATAGATATTATGTTACTTCTCACCATATTATTCGGCTCTTCGCTGAATTATGTGGGTGAGGCCCAGCAGAGAATATGGCCTCTGTTCCTCTGTGTCTCTGTGGTTGGGTCATAACATAGCGGTTCACCACAGAGGCGAAAAGATACAGAGAATTACCGAATCAAGTTCACCCATAGCAAATAGCGAGGAGCCTATTATTCTTTATCGCTCCGATCGCCATCAGCCCAATGGCGCGATCGGAGAGGCGATGGTATCTGCGCGCGCATCACCGATTTCATCTGCTCAGGGCTCAGGGCGGCAAAAAGGGCATTGATGAGCCGGTCGCTCCTCATGGCTACATCCACCATCTTCCTGATCTGCACCGACCTGTCCAGCTCCCGGCCGAACTCCTGGCCAATGCTCGATAGATACTCCTGTAGAGGCGTCCCCGACTGCAGATGATCAATGGCAGACTGGCCGGCGATCCTCCCCGCCACCACGGCAAGGGGTATGCCTCCCCCGCTGGTGGCCAGCACGTGTCCGGCAGCATCCCCCGCCAGGATCATATTGCCCTTCTGGATCGAACCTACAGTTCCGCCCGCGGGAACCAGGCCGCGCATCACCGCCAGCACCTCGCCCGAGGCCAGCTTCTTCGAGGCCTGAGGATGATCCTGCACAAATCGCTGCAGAACGTCGGAAAGCCTCTGGCCGGATAGGTAAGATGCGCGCACCCCCACCCCCACATTGGCTCTATCCGGGCCCAGGGGAATTATCCAGGCATAGCCGCCGGGAGCGTATCTCGCCGAGAAGAACATCTCTGCCGCATCGCTATCGATATCCACATCCGTCATCTCGTACTCTTGGCATATGCCCACCTCCTGGGCGGGATTTCCCATATAGCGGGAGACGGTGGAGCTGGGGCCATCTGCACCTATTATCATCTGAGGCCGGAGCCTCACAGCATAATGGCCGAAGAGCTCCAGGCCGCCTTCCACCAACGTCGCCCGGGTGGCGGGAAGGATCCTGGCACCGGCGCGAGCGGCTTGGGAGGCAAGATGGCGATCGAAGGCCCGTCGGTCTATAACCCTCCCCGCGACAGCAAACTCTTTGCTCTTGCCCGAAGGAGAATAGATCCGCTGCAACTGGGTACGATGCAATATGCAATGCTCGGGAATCTCCCTTAAGGCATCCGGGAGCCCGGCGCGAGGCAGCAGGGCCTCCAGCTCCCAGGCCTCCGGAAGAAATCCGCCGCACTGGACGGGGCTACCTATCTCGCTCTTCCTATCGATGAGCACCACATCCAGATCTCGGGCGGCTACAAGGGCAGCGGTGCTTCCTGCAGGCCCCGCACCCACCACTGCCAGCTGTATATCTTCTCTCATGTCCTTGGTGATGCTTGCAGGCCAAGCTCCAGCAATACCTCTCCTATCTCCTGATAGGCAATGACCAGCTCATCCCTCTGGCGGTCGCCTTCCTCCAGCCTCGGCTCTGAATTGAGCCAGATCTGCCGGGAGGTGCCATGCACCATCTTGATGCAGGCCTGCATATCAGCCTGGCTGAGGCGGTAGGCGACATGGCTCCCGGTGGGAGTGAACCAGACGGGATGCCTCTCTTGAAGCTTCTCTATAAAGGGCTTCCACATCAGCAATTGATGCCCTGCCTCTTCATGGGCCCTGGAGTACTCAATGGTCAGTCTGAGATGAATGCGATCTCCTGCCGACTTCTCTTCGATATCCGATGCTATTTTCAAATAGTCAGGGTTCGTCCTGTCCGCTCGGGGAAGATCGCCCTGGAAGACCCGTTCTGCGATATCGGGAAAAAATGGCGCGAGGCGGATATCCTCCGCCTGCCGGGTGGCCAATGACACCCCTACGAAGAAGAGGGCGCTCAAAGATAAGCCGACCAAGACGCCGTGCTCAACCATATAGGGGGAGATGCTGTCTAATGGCGCCTTCAGCCAGAACTGCTCATAGGATACGAGAAGGATCTGGGTTCCACCGCCCGCCACCAGGGCCGCCATAGCTCCCCACTTCGTGGCCCGTTTCCAGTAAAGCCCCCCGATAATGGGAAAGAAGTAAGATGTCGTGCCGATGACCGTGGCGATGATCACCGCATCCATGATGCTGTCCACATTCAGAGCGATGAGTGCCGATATGAAGACCATGATCACAATCAGAATCCTGTTCAGAATCAGCATCTCTTTCACCGTGGCTGTTGGCCAGAGGTGCCGCTGGACCAGGTCTCGGGAGAGGCATGATGCCCCCGAGGTGGCGAACGTATCTGTGCAGGACATGGATGCCGCAGCAAAGCCAATGGTCAGGAGGCCTAAGAGCCATCCAGGAACGTTATCGCTTATGATCCGGAGATAAAGCATCTCCGCTTCCATCTCATTCCCTGGCCGGGGATAGATCACCGAGAGGCCTATGGCAGCGAGAAGGCAGAAAGAATATATCAGGACCAACAGGGTGGCGCCAAGCAGAAGCCCTCTTTTCGCGGAGCGATCATCGCGAGCTGCCCAGACCTTCTGCCAGGGATCCTGTTCTGCCACCCAGCCGGGCACCAGGGCCACTATGAAAACCAGGGCACCCAATATGCCGCCCATGGAGAAGATATCCCACCAGTCGGCGCCCAGCATTGAGGAGGCAGCGATGAGGGAGACCCCCTCATTCGCAGACAGGCCTAAAGCCATATGGGCCACATAGGCGGCAAGGCCGGCCAGCAGTATATACTGTACCATATCCGTCCAGACCACCGCCCGAAAGCCGCCCACACCGACGTAAAGGGCCACAGAGACGGCCATGATGGCAATGGCGAAGATGGGCTCTATGCCGAAGAAGGTCCCCAACACCATTTTAAAGCCGATGAAATCAGTAACCGAGAAGAGTATCATCATAATGGTCACAGCGATGGCCACAGGCGCTCTGATCATGGGGTCGTACCTTATCTCCATGAGCTCGGGCTGGGTCAGAGCAGGTATATTCTTGATCCTTCCCGATATGGCGGCGATGATGGCCAGGCCAGCGATATTCGGGAATACCCAGATCCAGATCGAGCCAATGCCATAGAGGAGGAAAAGCCCTGTGGCCAAGAGCAGCGCGCTGGCCGTGGTCCATGCTGAAGCAGCAGCAAGTCCTATGCTGATTGGTCCCAGCTCTCGTCCCGCCAACCAGAAGTCGGTCTCCGACCTCTGCCTGCGGGAGAAATACAGGCCGATTCCAAGCAAGATCGCTATGTAAATTGCCAGGAATACCAGGAACAATGAATAGGCATCCATGATTTTCAAACACCATCTGGCGGCAAGTATCTGGAGGTATTTAACAGCAACTACTTAAGCGCAAAAGTGGCAGAGGCGAAGGAGGTTTTGGATATGAGAAGCGATGTCACCAAGGTAGGCAGAGAGAGAGCGCCTCATCGGGCTCTTCTCAAAGCTACCGGCCTGTGCGATGAGGAGATTCGTCGTCCCTTCATCGGCGTTGTGAACTCCAGTAACGATTTCATACCCGGCCACATTCATCTCGATCGACTGGGGGAAGCGGTTAAAGCAGGTATCCTCTCTGCCGGAGGAGTTCCATTTGAATTCCAGACCATCGGGGTCTGCGATGGCATAGCCATGGGCCACAAAGGAATGAGATATTCTCTGCCCAGTCGCGAGCTGATCGAGGACACCATTGAGATCATGGCCGAGTCCCACCAGCTCGACGGCCTGGTGATGATCCCCACCTGCGATAAGATCGTGCCCGGACATATCATGGCCGCGGGGAGGCTGGACCTGCCCACCATCGTGGTCACGGGCGGTCCGATGATGCCCGGCTTTGCCTGCGACAAGGAGCTTGACCTGATCAATGTCTTCGAGGAATGGCAGAAAGGAGGCGAGACCCTGGATGCCCTGGAGGATATGGCATGTCCTGGCGCAGGCTCCTGTGCTGGCCTATTTACCGCCAATACCATGGCCTGCCTCACCGAGGCCATGGGCCTCTCCCTGCCCGGATGCGCTACCGCCCATGCGGTCGATGCGCGAAAGATCCGTCTTGCTAAGCTCTCTGGAATGAAGATCATGGAGCTGGTGGAAAAGGGCATAACCGCCCGCCAGATAGTCACAGCAGCCTCTCTGGATAACGCCATCCGGGTGGACATGGCCATTGGAGGATCGACGAACACAGTTCTGCACCTGATGGCGATCGCAGCGGAGTTTGGCCTGGACCTCGATATCGAGCGCTTCGATCAGCTCAGCCGCGAGACGCCCCATCTGGTCAACCTCAGGCCGGGCGGGCCTCACCACATCATCGACCTGGAGAGGGCAGGAGGGGTTCCGGCCGTCATGAGCGCCCTTCGCTCTCGACTGGACCTGGATGCCCTGACCGTTACCGGCCAGAGGGTGGGCGAGAACCTGGACTCATTCAAATTGATCAACCCCCTCACCAACTCCCGGGTCATAAGCACTATCAGCTCACCTGTGCATGCCGAAGGGGGCATAGCTATACTCTTTGGCAGCCTGTCCCCGGAGGGATCCGTGGTCAAGCAGACCGCAGTATCCCCATCCATGCTCGTCCATTCCGGCCCGGCAGTGGTCTATGATAGCGAAGAGGCTTCTATGGCCGGCATAGTAGGAGGAGAGGTAAAGCCCGGAGATGTGGTGGTGATAAGATACGAGGGGCCCAAAGGAGGTCCAGGAATGCGAGAGGCTCTGGCGCCCACCTCTGCCATCGCTGGGGCAGGGATGAGCGAATCCGTCGCCCTGATAACCGATGGCCGGTTCAGCGGAGGCACCAGAGGCCCCTGCATCGGCCATGTCTCTCCTGAGGCAGCAGTAGGCGGTCCCATCGCTCTAGTCCGGCCTGGTGATATGATCAGCATAAATATCCCTGCTCGCAAGCTCGATCTGCTGGTGGACCCCGCGGAGCTGGAGCGGAGGAGAGGCGAATGGAGGATGCCAGATATGCCGGAGAACGCCATAAAGACCGGAGTTCTGGCGCGTTACAGGAAGTCGGTGACCTCGGCCAGCATGGGCAGCGTACTCAGATGACGGGAATCAGGTGCTTCGTAGCGGTGGATCTCCCAGAGGAGATGCGCGAAAAGGTCGGACCACTGCAGAGCAAGATAGCCACGGAGGGCTTGCGGCTGGTCCGGCCGGATCTGGTCCATGTCACCATCAAGTTCCTGGGGGATGTGCCCGCGGAAAAAGTGGAGAGGGTCAAAAAGGCTCTGGCTGCGGTCAGGGCGGCCCCCTTCACTGCCCGCTTAGTGGGTATGGGCGCATTTCCTGGAAGATCGGTGCGCGTGGTCTGGCTGGGCCTGGAAGGGGACTTCTCCCTGCTATCAGCTAATGTACAAGCGGCCACAGAATCCCTGGGATTTCCCCCGGAGGAGCGGGGTTTCACCCCCCATGTGACAATAGGAAGGGTGGGCAGGCCCAATGCCGGGACCAGCCGGGAGCTTCTGGCGAAGATCGGCCTGCAGTCTACAGTGGACCTGGGAAGCTTCACTGTAGAGGAATTCTATCTCAAAAAGAGCACACTGACCCCCGGAGGACCCATCTACGAAGACCTGGCAGAGTTCCCTCTCTGAGATTCGAGAACTGGTGCTGAGCCAGGTCCGGCCCAGCCCGAAAGAGAGAGAGAGGCTTCGTCTTATCTCCAGGGAGATCATAGCAAAAATCGAGCGTCTGGCAGAAGAGAGAGGCATGGTCCTCCAGGCCATGCTGGTGGGCTCGGCGGCCAGAGACACTTGGCTGGCCCAGGATCATGATCTGGACATTTTTTTGGGTGTGCCGGAGAATAACGACCTGGGCGAAGCCATGGAACTGGCCAGGCTGGTTGCCCCGGAGCACGAGGAGAGGTACGCCGAGCATCCATATGTCCATGCTCGGGTGGATGGCTTCGAGGTGGATCTGGTTCCCTGCTATCTGGTCGATGATGCCAGCCGGCTGAAGTCCGCGGTGGACAGAACCCCATTTCATACCAGATATATCAAGGGCAAGATCGCCGGCCTGGAGGATGATGTCCTCCTTTTGAAGCAGTTTCTCAAGGGAATAGGGGTCTACGGCTCAGAATTGAAGACGGGCGGCTTTTCCGGCTACCTGGTGGAGCTGCTGGTGATACTCTATCGCTCTTTTCCCGATGTTCTCCGGGCCGCCTCTCACTGGAGGCCCGATACCGTCCTGGACCTGGAGGGAGAGGGAAAGAAGCTGCATGATGAGCCTCTGACGGTGGTGGATCCCGTGGACCCCAACCGGAACGTGGCCGCGGCGCTGACCCTGGACAAGATGCTCCTTTTCAGTGCCGCATCCCGCTCGTTTCTCGATCGGCCCAGCCTGGAGTTCTTCTTCCCCCGCGAAGATGAGCCTCTCTCCGATGAGGAGGCTCAAGCCAGGATGGATGCGCGAGGGACAATGCCCCTCATTCTCCAGTTCCAGGCCCCTGATGTGGTTGAGGATGTCCTCTACCCCCAGATGCGCAAAGCGGAAGAATCCATCAGGGCGCTCTTGACTCGAAAAGGCTTTTTAATACTGCGCAGCGATGTCCTCGCCTATCGCGACAGGGCGGTGATGCTCTTTGAGATGGAGGGCTGGGAGCTCTCAAGAGCATGCCGCCGAACGGGCCCGCCCGTCTGGGAGGCGGAGCATGTGGCCCGCTTCCTGGCCGTCCATCCCCATCCCCTATCAGGACCTTACATCAAGGAGGGCAGAGTGGTGGTGGAAGAATCCCGCAAACACAATTGCGCTCGGGATCTCCTGGCAGCAGAGCTGGAGGGGCTGTCACTGGGAAAGCACCTCTCCGAGGCCATTCGCAGAGGACACAAGATATACGCCGGTCAGGAGATCCTGGAGATCAGGGATCGAGAGTTCAGGATATTCCTGGCCCAATACCTCGATGCTCGGGCCCCCATATATTGAGGGCTTACAGGCTTTTTCGCCCAGGCTAAAAGCACTTCCAGTAGACCTTATGAATGCTCTTTATCTCATCGATCCGCCGGGCGACCTTGGGGTCGAATCCGTGAATATCCGGAACATCACCCTGAAAAGCCCTTATCTGGGCCACAATGGCCTCCGCCTGGGCGAAGAGGTTGTAGCCTCCCTCCAGGACGGCTGCCACCCTTCCGTTTGAGCAGATATCCGCAACCTCCTTAACCACTCCGGCGATGGCGGCAAATCCGCTGGCTGTCAGGCCCATCCCGCCCAGAGGATCATCCTTATGCGGATCCTGGCCTGCCGAGACCAGGACGATATCAGGAGAGAACTCGATGGCTATTGGCTTTAATATCTCCCGGTAGGCCATCAGATAGCCCTCGTCCCCGGTGCCCGAGGGCAGGGGCACATTCACATTAGTCCCCTCTGCGCCGCCCTCCCCGACGTCGTTCATTCTGCCCGTGCCCGGATAGTGGGGGAATTGGTGGGTGGAGAAATACAGCACCGAACGATCAGAGTAGAATATGGCATTGGTCCCATTACCATGGTGAACATCCCAATCCACTATCAAAACCTTCTCGAGATCCCTGGACTGGGCATGCTTTGCCGCTATGGCCACATTATTGAAGACGCAAAAGCCCATGCCGCGATTGGGCATGGCATGGTGGCCGGGCGGCCTGACCAGGGCAAAAGCTCCCCTATGGCCTTCAATCACCGCATCCACGGCAGCAATGGCGCCACCCGCTGCCATGAGGGCGGCATCAAAAGAGTCTTTGGAGAGGATGGTATCGATATCGAGGTGGCCGCCTCCCCGCTCGCATATGGCCTTCACCTGATCTATATAATTCCGCCCGTGTATTGCCTCGACTTGCTCGATCGTCGCGGGTTTCGGCGTGATGCACTCAATATCCAGTCCTTCGGATTCGATTCTATCCAAGATTGCCGTCAGGCGTTCCTTTCTCTCAGGATGTCCATCGGTATCGTGCAATAGATAGATGGGATGATAGACCAGGGCGAACTTCCCTTCACTCATATTTGCATATAATACCGCATCTCGTAAAACGATTTTCCCTTTAAAAATCAAAATTTTTTAATATTTTGGAAGATAATGTATTCAGAAAGAATACGAAGAGTATGATCAGTGTTTCCTCATTCGCATCAACCCGATTGCCTATACGATATACATCGATGCATAAAGGCCCGTTGTAGATGGCAAAAATCCTCTTGTTCGATCCTATCGATCAACTCTCTCCGGGGGTTGCTGCTGCCTCTTTGAGCTGATATCCTCAATCTGCTCCATTTCTTATTTTCTATCTTCTCTCATCCATTGCGGCCTTTCTCGTTTATCCAGATCAAAGAATAAGCTTTTAAACAAGGCAGATAATGCAGGCTTTGAGCCTAGCAAAGCTCTTTGGTCAACCTCTTAGCTCTGTGTGGGAAAGACCAGCACCAAGCTGCTATCATTGACCAAAAAAGATATAATAGGGAAATACTCTATCACTACCCTATAGTCCCTTATGGGATTAGGAGGGTGACGTAGCTATACACATGTCAGAGATGCGCCCGAAAGCAATGGCAATGCAGGAGATACCGTGCGCCATGCCTTTAGCGGGCGGTTTGAGATGTTATTCAGGCAATAGTTTTAAGAATAATCAGACTGTATGCTGCTAAAAGTGATCATGAAGGGTAAATAGGAGGTTAAAAGATGAAGAAATTGGCTGCAATTACATTTACATCGATGGTGCTATTACTGGCAACAGCGATGGCAGTAGGAGCGGCTGACAGTGTCGAGATTCGCGGGAAGGTCGCCACAGGGACCGACACCTGGACCGCGGACGACTTTGCCGGCTTCTACTACGATCTTGATGACGACATCAAGACCGAGGAACTGACAGCAACCGTGACCGAGGGCAATAAGCTCATGGAGCCTGATGGCGTCGTATACACCACCAAGGTCATGGCAGACGACTTCGACTATGAGGCCTGGGGATCCTACAATGTCATCGGCTTTATGGCCGACAAGTACTTTGCAGGATACATAGACACCCCAGATTCGGTTGAAGATGTACTCTTCGAGGAGTCCGACGACGAGAATGTTCTCTCCGATGAGCAGCTTCTCAAGATCCTGATGGACAACGACGATGAGAGAACGGTCACCTCCGGCACACCTCTGGCTATGGAAGAGGGCTATGAGCTGTCCATTGCAGCCATCGATATCGATGGTAACAAGGTCTATCTCGAGCTCTCCAAGGACGGAGCTGTTGTGGACAGCAAGGTCATCTCCCCATCCAAAGATGGCGCCACAATGAAGGACAAGACCTACTACTACAAGAAGGATATCGGCGACTCCAAGGATGTAGTCATCGTCGCTGCTCACTTCAAGAATGCCTTCCGTGGTGCCGAGCAGAACCTGGCAACCATAGATGGACTGTGGCAGCTCTCTGACAACCCAAGGGATGTCTCTGAGAACACCGAGTACGACAAGATGACCATCCAGACGGTCACCGCCGACAGCATCATGATGAACAATGAGGACAACGATATCACCCTTAGCAAGAACAAGGATATCACCCTCATGCCTGGCGTCTCCATCAGGACCGCTGATGCCGATGAGCTCAGATACTACCTCTACAAGGAGATCACCGAGCCAGGAACCTATGAGATCAGGGGCAATGTGGCCACTGATACCTTCACCTGGACTGCCGACAACTTCGCTGGATTCTACTACGATATCGATGACAACATCAAGACCGAAGAACTGGTCGCAACCATATCCGAGGGCAATAAGCTCCTTGAGCCTGATGGCGTAGTATATACCACCAAGGTCATGGCAGACGACTTCGAATATGAGCCATGGGGATCCTACAACGTCATTGGCTTCATGGCCGAGAAGTACTTTGCCGGATACATAGACACCCCAGATACCACTGATGATGTCCTCTTCGAGGAATCCGACGACGAGAATATCCTCTCAGATGAGCAGCTTCTCCAGATCCTGGTAGACAACGATGATGAGAGAACAGTGACCTCCGGCACACCTCTGGCTCTGGAAGAGGGCTATGAGCTGTCCATTTCAGCCATCGATATCGATGGTAACAAGGTCTACCTCGAGCTCTCCAAGGACGGAGCAGTTGTGGACAGCAAGGTCATCTCCCCATCCGCTGACAACGCTGGAATGAAGGACAAGACCTACTACTACAAGAAGGATATCGGCGACTCCAAGGATGTAGTCATCGTCGCTGCTCACTTCAAGAACGCCTTCCGCGGCGCCGACCAGAACCTGGCAACCGTTGATGGACTGTGGCAGCTCTCTGACGCCCCCAAGGATGTCTCTGAGAACACCGAGTACGATAAGATGACCATCCAGACGGTCACCGCCGACTCCATCACCATGGATATTGAGGATAACGATATCACCCTCAGCAAGAACAAGGATATCAGCCTCATGCCTGGCGTCTCCATCAAGACCGCCGATGCCGATGAGCTCAGATACTACATCTACAAGGAAGCAACCATCGAGGGAGAGGAAGAAGTAGCAGAGGAGGAGACCGCTGTAGTCACTCCTGTCAATGATACCGAGAAGGTTGTAGAAGAGGCTAAGGAAGCCGTCGAGGAAGCCAACAAGACGGTAGAGGAAGCTGAGGAAGTAGTTGAAGAGGCCAAAGAAGAGGTAGCTGAAGCTGAAGCCCATGCTGAGGAAGCTGCAGAGGCAACCGCTAACCAGACACCTGGATTTGGCAGCATCTTCGCCCTGACTGGCCTTCTGGCAGTCGCTTACCTCGTCCTGAGCAGGAGAGACTGAAAGATCAAATAGCTGGAGGAGCTGGGCTTCTCCAGAACTATCTCTTTTTTTTATTTTCATTTAATTCATATCATCACTATTGCGTTTGGTTTTTCTGTGGGGTAAGGCCCTAACCATCTGCCAATAATTTGAGCTCCCCAAAAAAGATGGCCTCGACGGGACGAATAAGTATTACATCTCGTATTCACATATATTGGGGCAGAATAGGTGGTGATTGTCCATGCAGAGCACTCAAGAAGCCCAATTCTGGAGAAGGCCGGATCAGGAGTCGGAGGACGTGAACTGCAGCCTCTGCTATCAGAACTGCCGCATCCGTCCCGGCAAGAGAGGAATATGCGCGGTGCGTGAGAATCAAGGTGGAATGCTAATGACGCTGGTCTATGGAAACCTCATTGCTGCCAATGAGGACCCCATTGAAAAGAAGCCATTCTTTCATTTCCTTCCCGGCAGCCTGGCCTACTCCATAGCCACTGTGGGCTGCAACTTCCGCTGTCTGCACTGCCAGAACGCAGATATCTCCCAGCTTCCTCATGAGACCGGCAAACTGCCGGGCAATTACGTTCCCCCTGAGGATGTGGTAGCGGGGGCAGTCTCCAGGGGTTGCCAGTCCGTTGCCTATACCTATACCGAGCCCACGATCTTCTTTGAGTACGCCTATGATGTGGCCAGATTGGCTCGAGCTTCCAAACTGCGCAATGTCTTTGTAAGCAACGGCTACATTGGCCAGGATGCGGCGGATAAGATCATTCCCCTCCTGGATGGCATCAACATCGACCTGAAAGGAGATGATGAGTTCTACCGCAAGGTGTGCAAGGCAAAGCTCGATCCGGTAAAGAGCAACATCGAGAAGTTCTGGCGGGCAGGGGTCTGGGTGGAGGTCACAACCCTGGTCATCCCAGGCTATAATGATTCAGTTGAGGTGCTGACCGATATGGCAGGGTTCCTGGCCGGGATCAGCCGGGATATGCCCTGGCATGTATCCGCCTTCTACCCCACCTACAAGCTGCTGGATGCACCGCCCACCGGAATAAAATCGATAAAAAGAGCCCTTAACATCGGACGGGAGGCGGGATTGAAGTACGTTTATGCCGGAAACATCATCGGAGAGAGCGAGAGCACCATATGTCCGGATTGCGGCTTCGTCCTAATCGAACGCCGCGGATACAGGGTCATGAAAAACTCGGTGACCGAAGGGCGCTGCCCCAACTGCAAAGCTGCGGTGGCAGGAGTCTGGTCCTGACAAAATCTTAATATCTGACCCGCTCCGACTCTGCTCCATATGCCATTTTGCACTGTAGAGGAGGCGATCTCCGATATCCGCGCCGGTCGCTTCATAATAATATTGGACGACGAGAACCGGGAGAACGAGGGGGACCTGATGATGGCAGCGGAGAATGTGACCCCGGAGGCCATCAATTTCATGGCCCGCTTTGGCCGGGGTCTGATATGCATGCCGATGACCGCCGAGCGCCTTCGCGAGCTGGACATTCCCCTGATGACCAGCCAGAACACCGAGTCCATGGGCACCGCGTTTACCGTTTCGGTGGATGCCAGAATCAATACCACCACCGGCATTTCCGCATTCGACCGGGCGACGACCGTTCATGCCCTGATCGATCCTGTGACCAGACGAAACGATATTGTCACCCCCGGCCATCTGTTCCCCCTGCAGGCCAAAGAGGGGGGAGTTCTGCGGCGGACGGGGCATACGGAGGCCTGCGTCGATCTGGCCCGGCTGGCAGGGCTCCAGCCCGCTGGGGTGATTGTGGAGATCATGAACGATGACGGCACCATGGCCCGGCTCCCACAGCTCGAGCGCTTCGCCCAGGAGCACGGCCTGAAGATGCTGACCATCGAGAGCCTGATCCGCTACAGGATGCAATATGAGAAGCTCGTCTGCAGGATCTCCGAGGTGAGCATGCCCACGGAGTACGGCCTCTTCACCGCCATTGGCTATGAGTCCGTCCTGGACGGACAATGCCATATCGCTCTGGTAGCAGGAGACCCCACCTGCCCTGATGCCCTGGTCCGGGTCCACTCCGAATGCCTCACTGGCGATGTCTTCTCCTCAAAAAGATGCGACTGCGGCGAGCAGCTCCGCCGGGCTCTGCAGCTCATAAGCAAGAACGGCAATGGCGTCCTTCTCTATATGCGCCAAGAGGGAAGGGGCATAGGTCTCGCCAATAAACTGAGAGCATATGCCCTCCAAGATGGCGGATCGGATACGGTAGAGGCGAATCACCGGCTGGGCTACCCGGCAGACCTCAGGGACTATGGAATCGGCGCTCAGATCCTGGTTGATCTGGGAATAAAGCAGATTCGCCTTCTGACCAACAACCCGCGCAAGGTGATAGGGCTTGAGGGCTACGGCCTGGAGATCGCAGAGCGAGTACCTTTAGAGGTTGAGCCCAATAACATCAACCGCCGGTACCTGGAGACCAAGAGAGATAAAATGCAGCACCTCCTTCTCCAGAATGAAGGGCAGTAAACGGGAAAAAGCAGAAAAAAAGGCTCTTTGCTGAATTATGCGGGTGAGTTCAGACAGAGAATATTGCCTCTGTTCCTCTATGTATCTGTGGTTGGGTCGGAGCATAGCGGTTCACCACAGGGGCAAAAAGACGCAGAGAATTTGTGATTCAAGTCCACCCGCGCTAAATAGCGAGGAGCCTGGTTATACTCGTCGTAGATCGGTTTGATTGGATTACAGATAACGGATTTTAACCACAAAGAGCACAAAGATCACAAAGGCCTCGCAAAGGTTAATCCAGTTCTTGATAGCCCAATAATCCTTTGGTGCGGTCTTTGTGTGCTTTGTGGTTTATGGCTCTTCGCTGAATTATGTGGGTCGGGCCCGGCAGTGGTTATAGTCTCTGTTCCTCTGCGCCTCTGTGGTTGGGTCAGGATCGCGGTTCACCCCAGATGCAAAAGGATACAGACAATTTGCGATTCAAGTTCACCCATACCACATAGCGAGGAGACAAAAGAAAAATAGCTGATACGGGGTTATCTGTCCTCAATCGATGGCTATTCGCTTGCGGGTGAGCACAGAGACCTTGGGGAGGGTTATCTGCAGAACGCCGTTCGTAAGAGTCGCCCGCGCCTCCTCTGTCTTTATGCTTTCCGGCAGGAGCACCCTTCGCTCGAACCGGGTGAAGGTCCTCTCCCGGCGGTGGTAGTCCTGCTCATTTGCCTCGGTCTCACTCTTTCTCTGGGCGGAGATCTGCAGCTCATCCTCCACCACTGAGATGTTGATATCCTGCTTTTCCACACCGGGCATATCCATGGTCACAACCAACGCCTCTTCAGTCTCATGAACATCAGCCAGGGGCCTTATCACCCCTTTCTTCAGGTTCGGGCCCTCTACCTCCTCCATAAGGTCGCCCATGCGCTTTTGCATCCTCCCGAGCTCATCGATATACTTGGATCCGAGCGCATCCAGGCCCAGCTCATCCATCAATTTATTCATCCTGAACTGCAGCTTGCGCAATTCTTCTGCCGGAATCAATCCTGCGGTCATCCTCAACACCATAATGTTATGGGCCTTTGGCGCTTAAATCTATTCCGACATATATTCATTCTGAATCCTGACCACCTCCGCTGAATCCCTGGCAGCGGCGTACTCACTGAGGGGCTCGCGGTTCAGCTCCAAAAATACGTGCCCCCAGTTGAACTTGGAGAGGATCAGCTCTGCCTGGCTTTTCTCTCCCAGTATTACCAGTCCTGCAGCCAGGGCTTCGACGGTGGAGAGCTTGAAGGGCTTTCCCCAGTTCACCGGGTTGGCAGCCACTAGAAAAGGCAGAGCCCTCTCCTGCAGCCTGAACCGGGCGAAGACCTCCTCAGCATGCGCCCAGCTGCAGTCGAGGGCTGCCAGCCCGCGGGCCCCTTTATCCTCCGGGGATAAGGCCTTTTCCGAGAACGGGCTGAGGACAATGTACGGCCGGAGCTGGCTTATATGGTGGGTCAGCCGGACAAGATTGAAGCGTGCAAGCTTCTTTCCTGAACACTTCCGGGGGTCGCACTGATTGGCATGATAGATCACAAGTTCCATTCATGGAGGATACTACCGATAATCCTATTAACATTGTGTTCCTTCCCCTAGCAGCCAATAGCAGGGAGCCATTTGATGAGCGAGCTGTCCAAAGAGTACAACTTCAAGCAGGTAGAAGAGAAATGGGAGCGGAGCTGGGATAGTTCCATTTACTATTTTGACTGGGAGTCGAAGAAGCCCCAATATATAATCGACACACCGCCGCCCTATCCCACGGGAAACTTCCATATCGGCAACGCTCTAAACTGGTGCTACATTGATTTCGCCGCCCGGTACAAGCGCATGCGGGGCTACAATGTGATGTTCCCCCAGGGCTGGGACTGCCACGGCCTGCCCACCGAGGTGAAGGTGGAGCAGCTAAACCATATCACCAAGAACCAGGTTCCGAGGGAGGAGTTCAGACGGCTCTGCGAAAAACTTACTGAGGAGGCAATAGATCGTTTCCATAAGTCCATGGGCCGGCTGGGCCTGTCCATAGATTGGTCCAATGAATATGCCACCATGAAGCCGGAGTATTATGTCAAGACCCAGACTTCATTTGTGCGCATGTACGAGAAAGGCCAGATCTACCGAGAGGACCACCCGGTAAACTGGTGTCCCCGCTGCGGAACGGCCATAGCCTTGGCCGAGGTGGAGTACGACTCCCGCACCTCGACACTGAATTATATGCACTTTTGCGCCGAGGACGGCGAGATAGAGATCGCCACCTCCCGGCCTGAGCTCCTGGCCGCCTGTGTGGCGGTGGCGGTTCATCCTGAGGACCAGCGCTATCAGAAATACATCGGCAGGACGGTCAAAGTGCCGATATTCAACTATTCCGTCCCCGTTCTTGCTGATAGGGCGGTGGACTCGAGCTTCGGCTCGGGGTTCGTCATGATCTGCACCTTCGGGGATAAGCAGGATGTCAGATGGTGGATGGAGCATCATCTTCCCCTCCGCCAGGCCATAGACCGCGGCGGCAGGATGATGCCTATTGCTGGCCCTTACTCCGGCCTAACCGTAGAGGAGACGAAAGAGAAGATCACCCAGGATCTGACCGAGCAGGGGATAATCTTCAAGCAAGAGCCTCTGGAGCAGAACGTAGGGCTGTGCTGGCGGTGCAAGACCCCCATTGAGATCCTGTCCGAGCAGCAGTGGTTTGTCCGAATCGATGCCCCGGAGATAAAAAAGATGGCCGAGGAGATAGAGTGGATCCCCGCCCACATGCGCGTCCGCCTGGAGAACTGGGCCGACTCCATGGAATGGGACTGGTGCATATCCAGGCAGAGGATCTTTGCCACCCCCATACCCGCCTGGTACTGCAAAAACTGCCATGAAGCACTGGTGGCAGAGGAGAGCTGGCTTCCCCTGGACCCCAACCTGACCCAGCCCAAAAAGAAATGCAAATGCGGCAGCTCGGAATTCATTCCGGAGCAGGATGTTCTGGACACCTGGATGGACAGCTCCATATCCGCCCTAGCCGTCGCCGGCTGGCCGGACAGGACCGATCTGCGTATGCCCACCCAGCTCCGGCCGCAGGGGCACGACATCATTCGCACCTGGGCCTTTTACACCATTCTCAGAACCGGAGCCCTGGAAGGGATCAGGCCCTGGGATGCCATTCTGATCAATGGCATGGCGTTGGGCGAGGACGGCCATAAGATGTCTAAATCCCTGAACAACTTCATCCGCCCGGAGGAGGTATTCGAGAGCAACGGAGCTGATGCCCTCCGCCAGTGGGCGGCTATCGGCGGCAGCCCGGGAAATGACATACCATTCCAGTGGAAGGAGATAACTGCCGCCAGCAGATTCCAGCAGAAGCTCTGGTCCATATTCCGGTTCTCTCTGCCCCTGATCGCCCCGGCTGATGCCGCTAAAGGGCAAGTCGACCGCTGGCTCTCTGCAGAGCTGGATCAGCTGATCACTAAGACCACGGAGGCTATGGACAGATTCCAGTTCGATGAGGCCTTGAAGGCCATCCGGGCTTTCGCCTGGGATGTTCTGGCCGACAACTACATCGAGCTGGTCAAGGCCCGGCTGTACGGCCAGGACGGGCCGGAGAAAAGGGCAGCGCAGGACACCCTTTTCACCGCCCTGGAGACTCTTGCCCGACTCATGGCTCCATTCACCCCCTTCCTCTCCGAGGAGATCTACCACACCCTGACTGGCCAGAGCGTTCATGTGCAAAGCTGGCCCGTGGCCCGGGGGCAGCCGATGGATAGGGCTGGCCTGGCGATAAAAGAGGTAGCTTCAACTCTGCGCCGCTATAAGGCGGAGAAGGGAGTGGCCCTCAACTCCCCTCTTCCGGGAATCGTGGTATACTCCGACCTCGACCTGGAGACAGCAGACCTGGCCGGTGTGGCCAACTCCCCGGTGGAGAGCAGAACAGGAAAGCCCTCGCTGGAGATGAAGCCCATAGCGGTCAAACCGCAAATGAAGGTCATCGGCCCTCGATTCAGGGATAGGAGCCAGCGGATCATTATGGCCCTGATGGGCATGGATCCGGCTGATATCGCTCGCCAGAAGGAGGCAGGCTCGATTGCAGTCGATCTGGATGGCGAGATCCTCGAGCTTCCGCCCGAGGCGGCGGAGGTGGAGATCCAGACCCTCTCTGCTGGCGAGGCGGTGGATATACTGAAGACGAAAGAGGCCACGGTGCTGGTCCGAAGATGATCGAGGTGGAGGTCAAAGCCCGGGCCAGGGAGGACACAAAAGAGAGAATAGCCGCCCTGGGAGCCACCCCCATCGGGGTGGAGAATCATCTGGACCTTTATTTCAATTCGCCATTAAGGGACTTCAAGGAGAGCGACGAGGCTCTGCGCATTCGCATTAAGGAGGATGGGGCCAGGCTCACCTATAAGGGGCCCAAGCTCGACCAGCAGACCAAGTCGCGCCGGGAGCTGACGATAAGGATCGATGACCCCACCCAGATGAGGGATGTCCTATCCCTTTTGGGTTTTGTTTTATCGGCAAAGGTTCGCAAAAAGAGGACGAAGTACTCCTATCAGGGAATGGTCATCGCTCTGGACGAGGTGGAAGGGCTTGGCACCTTTTTGGAGGTGGAGGCTCAGGCGGAAGCGAACTGGGAGAACGAAAAGGATCGGGTCCTCTCCGTGTTGAAGCGGCTGGAATTGGAGGACACCATCCGCCGCTCATACATAGAATTGCTAGAGGAGAAGAGGGCAGATCTATAGACCGATGACGATATAATGGAAATGATATCTTGTCCATAAGCTCGAAATTCCATGTGCTGGTCATGCTCTCGTTCCTGGTAGCGGTGCAGTTGATAGCCCTGGCCATAACTCCGGCCATATCCGCCACAGACAATCGGGTATTCGAGGATCCGGCATCGATCTCCAATCCCATAATCTATATGCTGCTCATCCTCATATTCACCGCCATTCTCCTTTTGGCCATAAAACTGAAGGGAGATTGGCTGGTGAGAGGATTCATACAGATCTCCATTGCCCTCACCATCTTCTATGTGATCTCCGCCATCATGCCCATGTGGCTTGCCCTCCTGCCAACTTTGGCGGTGATGCTGCTCTTGCACTACTACCCGGAATGGTATATTCTGGATGCTTTTGGAATCCTGGTGTGCGCAGGAGTTACCTCCCTCCTGGGAGTGAGCATGACCGTGATGCCGGTTATCATCCTTATGGTGATCCTGGCGGTCTACGATGCCATCTCCGTCTATAAAACCCGCCACATGGTCGCTTTGGCAGAGGGCGCAATAAAGATGAAGGCACCACTGCTTTTTGTAGTCCCCAAGAGCAGGGACTACAGCTTTAGGCGAAAAGATGCCGTCTCGATCTCAATGGGAAACGACAAGAAGAAGGGGGATCGTGGAGCCTATTTCCTGGGCATGGGCGATGCCATCATACCATCCATCCTGGTGATATCTGCGAGCTGGTCATATCCACCAGGCGATATCCTCGGCCTGAACCTTCCTGCTCTTGGAGCCATGCTCGGAACCTATGCCGGCTTTATCCTTCTGATGACTACATCGAGGGACCGACCTCAGGCTGGCCTTCCCTTCCTGAACTCGGGATCCATCCTCGGATTTCTCGCCGGCTGTCTTGCCGCAGGCATCCAGCCCTTCTAGCCCGGCACGGTATAGTTCTGGCACCGACAGCTTTTTGCCTTATCCCGCGACACTCTGCCTAAAAGAGGAATATCAGATGGCTGATGAAGACCACGCAGTCCTGGAACACTTCATACCATTCTGCCCCAAATGCGGCAACGAGTGCGAGCATAAAGACCTCCGGCGGGCACTGGACGCAGATGAATGGAAGAAGATTGTGATCGAGACGATCTATTACTGCAAGAACTGTGATAACTACTGGAGCGACGGCCTGATAGAGAAAGGCTATAAATGATCTACCTATATTACAGCGAGAAATTTCAAGGGTATAACTTCGGTCCGGAGCATCCCTTCAATCCCGCTCGCCTGATGCTCACCTTTAGCCTCATGGAGGAGTCTGGTCTAATAGACGAGAAGGTATGCAGGCTTGAGCCCCGCCCGGCTAGCGAAGAGGATATTCTCCGAGTGCACACCCCCGAGTACCTGGCAGCGGTGAAGCTGGAGGAGCCGGATCTGGCCTTTGGCCTGGGGAGCGACGACACCCCGGTCTTCGCGGGCATATGTGAGTCATCCAGAATGCTGGCAGGGGCCTCTATCGATGCCGCCCGCCGCATAATAGCTGAGGACTGCAGCGCTTTTAACATCGGCGGAGGACTGCATCATGCCCTGCCCACAGTCGCCTCCGGGTTTTGTGTCTTTGATGATCCAGCCCTGGCCATCCGGGTTTTAAGAGATGGATTTGATCGGGTGCTGTATATCGACATCGATGGCCATCACGGCGATGGGGTACAGCAGATATTCTATACTGATCCCACTGTTTTGACCATCTCCATGCATGAATCCGGATTGTACCTCTTTCCAGGCACGGGATTCATAGAGGAGACGGGAGATGGTGAGGGAAAAGGATACAGCGTGAACATCCCCATGCCCATGTACTCAGGAGACGAGCAATACCTCCGGGCCTTCGATCAGATCGTTCCAGCCCTCTTTGAATGGTTCCGGCCCCAGGCAGTGGTAGCCCAGCTGGGGATAGACACCCACTATTCCGATCCCCTCACCAGCCTTAACGTGACACTTAACGGCTATACCGGCCTCGTCCGCAGGATAGTGGATCTGGCCCGCCTGCACTCAGGGTCCCGGCTGCTGGCCCTGGGCGGGGGGGGCTATAACATGGAGGTGGTGCCCACCGCCTGGACCAGTGTCCTTCATATCATGAGAGGCGAGCCGCTGCCTGAGTATCTGCCCCCTTACTGGGTGGAGCTTTTCATGAACCTCACCGGGCATGAGCCCCTCTCTAATCCGGATATAGAGATGAGGGTCGGCACGAATACCGAGAACAGGATCAATAAAGAGCTCTCTGGAACCCTTCAGGGCCTGAAGGAAAAGATGAATGAGGTTCACGGCCTCTTCTAGATCGTCTTCGGTCAGGTCCCGATCTTGATCGGCTCTACAATGGACCGCAATGTGGATATGGCGGAGAGTGCGGCCAGATAGCTGGTTTTTGGATTTCGCGGCGAGGGGACGTTCTCCACCCGGGTAAAAAACCTGCCAAAATCGCCTTCCACCTCTATCTCGTGGCGGTTTACGGTTATATTAGGATCGGCGAATACCTTCACCAGCACCTCCTTCTCCCCCGCAGCAAGATAAAGGGTGGCAGCAACATTCACATTCGCGGGGAAGGCCCTTACCGCCTCGATTGCGCTGCCGGAAAAGATCTGAGTAGGACCGGAGAGGCTATCCAGATCGATCCTATTCTCCAGTATGTAGGGCGCCCCTCTCAGGCCGCTGGGATTCTTGGTGGTGGTCAGGGTAATCCTTTCAATCCTCCCGGCGCGAGCGGACTTGAGGGCATCCAGGCCCGATATAGCTCCCGATGGTATGTAGACCTGAGAGCAGTGAGATTTGGCCAGGCTTTTGATCTCTCTGAATAGATCCATATCGGCAAGAGCCCCAACGCTCATTATCATCAGCCTTTTGCCCGCGGCCAATGCTGCCCTGGCGACTGCTGGGACCGCCTTCTGGGAGGCTGCCTCCACCACCACATCCGAAAGGCGAACCAATTCCGCAAGATCGGCTTTTTTCGTCTTATGCTGCAAGCTCTCGATGAGAGCGAGGGCAGTTTGAGGATTATGATCGCATACAGCAATCAGCTCTGCATCAACCACGCCAGAATCTATCGCTTTGGCGATCTCGGCCCCAATGGCACCGCATCCCACAAGCCCGACCTTGAGAGGCATCGCAGGTTATAAATCAATTAAGGATCAAAATCCTTGCGGTATGCTAAGGTCAGAGCTGGAGCGATTTATAGGTGAGGACCTAGGCGAATGGGATGATTCCAGCACTCTCATTCCAGAATTGACGGCTCGCGGGGTCATCATCGCTAAGGAGGACTGCATCATCTCCGGGCTGGCGGAGGCGGTGGAGATCTTCCAGTATTTTGGCCTGAAATCCGAGCTGCTATTCGATGATGGCGAGTTTGTGCCAGCGATGAGCACTGTTTTGGAGGTACTGGGCAGCGCGAGAAAGATCCTGCAGTCTGAAAGGCTGGTCCTAAACTTCATGGCTCGCATGAGCGGCATATCCACTCTCACCCGGGAGTGCGTTCTCCTGGCCGGGGGGGTACGAGTGGCAGCCACGCGCAAGACCACCCCAGGATTTCGATTATTCGAGAAGAGAGCGGTCTATCTTGGAGGCGGCGACACCCATAGATTTAATCTATCAGATGCCATCCTCATAAAAGATAATCATATAATGATCCTCGGCCTGAAAGAATGCCTGCGCCGAGCTAAAGATAAATCCAGCTTCACCAAGAAGATCGAGGTGGAGATCGAGAGCCTTGAGGACATGCTCATAGCGGCAAAAGAGGGTGCGGATATCATCATGTTCGATAACATGGACCCCGCGAAGATAGCCGAGGGAGTTGATGTCTTGAAGAAGGAGGGTCTACGAGAGAGAGTGATTCTGGAGGCATCAGGAGGCATCACCCTGGATAACATCAAGGATTACGGAAGAAGTGGGGTAGATGTTATATCGCTTGGTGCTCTCACTAAAGATGCTAGATGGATTGATTTGAGCCTGGAGATAGAGAACGATGAAGAGTGGAGAGCGAAGAGAGAAATCGCTTAAAAGAACCATTGACCTGCAGAATAGAGATATGGGCAAGAAGCTGCACCTCGATATTCTGCGCCTGGCCTGCCTGGCCATCCTTATTCTTTTGCTGTCAACGGCCTTCATTGGAGCGGTCCAGGGGGCGGATGATGATGATGATGATGACGAGGTCACCTATAACGATTTTACCCTGGGGATCGGGGACAGAATAGATATCAGCAACTATCGAGCAGAACTCATTGAGATTCAGTCGGTTAAAGATGGCATAGCCGTCCTGCAGGTTTCCAGAACCGGAGGCGGATTGGACGAGCAGAGAGCATTCTTGGAGAACCGGGCCAATAACTTCATCGGAGGGGCGGAAAAAGGGGGTATAACCCTTACTGTAGTAGATATCCTGGATGATGAGTCTGCCAGAGTACGAATCGAGTACCAGGAGAGCCTGGGAACGCCCAGCAGAAGAGCCTCGGAACGGCCTGTATCCTCCGGTGACAAGCCAGCCCTGACCGTCCAGAAGAGCTTTGACAAAAGCGAGATGAGTGTGGGTGATGAGGTCAAGGTCACAGTCACCATCATGAACATGGGCACAGGCAAAGCACAGAACATAAAATTGGATGATGCACCACCCCTGCCGGAGTTCTCCTATGTGGCCGGCTATCCGCCCAAGATCAAGGATACCCTGGACCCTGGCCAGTCCGACTCGGCTGTATATATGATGAATGCCATAAAAGAGAGCACCATACGCGTCTCGGCCATACAGGTCAGCTACACCGACTCCAAGGATAACGTCCTATTGAACAGTTCTGAGCCTTTTGATATCGTCATCAATCCAAAGAGCGTGGCAGACCTGGCGATAAGGATGGAAGTACCTGGGCCGCTCCCTCTTGGCGGCACTGGAATGGCGAACATAAGCATAGAAAATGTTGGAAAGGCGCCTGCCACCAGAATCGAGGCCAAAGGGGACATAAAACCGCCAGTGGGGCTGGAGGCATCGGGCTTCGAGAGGAGCTTCTTTGAGATACCGCCAGGCGGCGAGGTCAATTACTCAGTAATGCTTTCGGGCAAGGACTCTGGTAACTATACCATTCACCTCAAGACCACATTCGATGGAGGAGACGGCTCTGCGATCAGAGAAGGATCTGCAGAGGTAGTGGTCCTAAAACGAGAGTATAAATATGAATATTTACTACTCCTTATCCCAATCATAATTATCGCCGCCTGGTTGTATAGGCGGCACAGAGAATATAAATATTAATAAAATTCCACAGTAAAGTGAGGCTGATATCATGCTTAACGTACTTATCCTTGGTGTAGGCCAATGCGGAAATAGAATACTGGACGCAGTGAACAAGGAAGCGATGGGTGGTGGGGGTGCCTCGAAGATCGCCAAGTACTGTCTCAAGCCCAAATTCCCCAGCCGGGTAGAGACGGTGGCGATCAACACGGCGATAAACGATCTCAAGGAGCTGAGATACACCACCGCCAAAGACAGATTGCATGTTCCGAACCTGCACGGCATGGGAGCCAACAGGAACGTGGGCAAGCAGGCCTTTATGGACAACCGGGACAGCATCATGGGAGAGATCGAGAAGAGGGGCGACTTCGACCTCGCCTTTGTCCTGACCTCAACCTCAGGAGGCACTGGCTCCTCGTTCTCGCCGCTCCTTATAAATGAGCTGAAGAGGCAGTACCCGAACATCACCGTGGTCACTGTGGCTATTCTTCCCTTCCGGGAGGAGGGCTCGATCTACCTCCAGAATGCTGCTTTCAGCATGAGGGAGCTGATGGAGCTGGACGCTGATGGCATCATCCTGGCAGACAATCAGTATATGAAAAGGTTTAGCGGCGACATTGCCAGCGCCTATGACAAGATCAACAGCACCATCGCCAAAAGATTGCTTTTCCTGATCGAATCTCTGGACAGTGAGATGCTCTCCGTTACCGATCTGGGCGACTTCAAGACGGTCATGAACGGCGGCCTGCGCATAGGCACCATGGGATACTATCAGGCAGATGGGAAGAACAACTCGGTCAAGGACGCCATCGAGAACAGTCTAAAGCCTAACAACCTCCTCTATCCGGCGAACGTGGCGGATGACGCCGCCAGGGCAATGGTCATCATCCAGGGCTCCAAGGAGCATCTGGATGTGGATCAGATAACCAAAGAGGTGGAGAAGATCACCGCCAGCGCGGGGCATGTATTCAAGGGAATTGTGGTCAAGAAGGGCCATCCAAGAGTGCTCTCTGTATTCACATTGGCTGCTGCACCGGAGCTTGAATCCATCTATGCTCAGGCGGCAAGAGGGATGCAGGACGAGAAGGAGAAGAGGTCAAGGGCAAGAAAGCAGCTAGACGACGCATTTGCCCATATAGAGGATCTGGAAGAGATCTACTGAAGGCCGAACCGGCTATACATCAGGGCCTGCATTGGGCCCAGCTCCAGGGCCCTGGCTACCACGGTTCTCTCGGAAGGGCTCAGTGGATGCCTCTTTGCTGGTGGCAGGGGCAGAGCCTGCCGGGCATAGACCACTCCACCCTTCATCCGGGCACAGGTGAAGCTGCCGGCATCTCCTTCTATGAAGACCTCGCCCCCTCTCATCTCTGCACCTGTGAAGTCCTTCGTACTGCCTCTAACCAAGATCCTTCCTCCTCGCAATAGAACTGCTGTGTTCTCCTGAGCGCATCCTTCGACTATGATCTGGCCGGAGCGCATGAGTATGCCCGTGCTCATGCCTGCGTCTCCCTCCAGTTTGATGGTCTTGTCGGCGGGATTTCTTGCCCCCAGGGTATCCCTGATAATCCCGTCCTCGATGAACAGACCCTGCTGGTCCAGATGATTCGGCTCCGTCACATCCCACCCCTTTTCCAGAGCCTCGGTGATGGAGACGAACATTCGATATCCAGTCAGATCGCTATCAACCTCGATTACATTCCCCATGGGCTCACTGACCCTGCCGGAGACATAGATCGCGCCTCTGAGCATGCTTATCCCCATGCGCCGGCCCACGTCTCCCTCCACCACTATGCTGCCCGTCCCCTCTATCGGCCCGCCCTTTCCCCCCAGCCGGATGAGATCGACGCCCAGGCTGGAGCCCAGGCGGCTGCCAACATCCCCGGAGATATTCACCCTCTCCCCTTCACGGAGCGATTGCACGATCTGCCTGAGGCTAGCCTCCCCTATCTTCTGATCCATATCCAGCCTTGAGCCTTGATGCTGCCAATAAAAGTCAAATGTGAAGTCGCCAAGGCACTTCTCCCCTGAAGCCAGGATCTGGAGCATTGAAATATCACTTCGATGGAAGGAAGGCACTATCGGTCGCAATGCGTTTGGATACATTGATCCCGATAACGGTAATTAGAATAGCCCCAATAGCTGAGATGGCCAGCTTCTGTACCGATTCTACCATGCCAATGCCAAACTCCAGATCGGCATTGCTGGCCAGGATAAAGCTGCTGGTCGACCAGATGACCAGGCCGGTAGCCAGGATGAAGAAGAGGTAAGATATGGTGCGAGCGTCTCTTATACCCTCCATATACATATCCATGACCTTGCCCAGATTCACGCATAAGGCAGCAGCCATGTACCACCAGATGCTCTCGTAGAGATAGATCATGATCAAGGTGAAGTATCCAGGAAAGGTGGGCTCATGGAAGTACTGCCAGAAGTATGCCACTCCATTTACGGTGGCTATGACCACCAGCATTGCCGCCAGGATATAGGTTATAAAGGCTATCTTCCGGGCATAAAGGGATTTCTTGAGCGTCTGCTTTGCCTCCTCCATGGAGTCGTCCAGGCCCAGCCCCCGGAATAAGAGATACAGACCCACCGAGCCTGTGATGGCCACTATCGCCCAGCTGGGGTAGCCGATCAGGCTGAAGAATGCAAACATGAGCAGAGCCAATGCAGGAGGAATGAATAACGTATGGCTGAGCTTGGGGTCGGTGAAGAGCTGCTTTAAAAGGTAGTAGGTGCTCTCCAGGTTGGGGCTCTGCTTGACCAAAACCCGACGCACTCCTTCTACCTTGATCCGGGAGGTGATGATGGGCAAGATGGCCTCGTCCTCCGCCCCGTCAGAGACCACAACCACCCCTTGAGGATGCAAGCGCGCCAACAGATCCTCCAGCTGAGAGGCAATTTTGCTGTCTGAGATCAGGCCGACCTTCAGGTCTCCTGCAATAGAGGCGATCTCCACATTCCTGCCTGATGCAGCAATCTCATCAAAGGTTTTGATGCCACCGAATATGGTGTTGACGTCCGAGTCCTCCGGGTCAGACATGCCCAACTTCAGGGCGGCCTCTATATTGGCCTCTCTGCCCACGACGGGGGTTATCACCCCGCCCTTGCGGCCCAGGTCATTGTCCCGATCTATGCAGAGCACAAGGACATCCATGGTCTACTATTTGAAAAGATTGTACTTAAAGGATTCTGTGATCAAACAGCAAAGAGAAAAGATCCGGCCATATCCAAAAAATATTTATTTTAATAAAGCCAATGGATGGCTATGAGAAGACTAATCTTATGCATTGCAATTTCTCTAGTGCTCCTGGTCTCCTTTGCCAGTGCCTTTACCATTGACATGGCGGAGACGCAAAAGCAAATCGATACGTACAACCGGAATATCGATCGAGCGCCAGAGGTTCTGAAAACCATTTTGGGCGATGAGAAGATCAACCTGGAAGTACTCCGAAAAAATGCCAGCACCTTCCAGGTAGGCTTGGATGTGAAATCAGCGAGAATAGACAGATTAATTGAAGGAGGCTGGGACGATCCATCAATCACCATAACTGCCTCAGAGGAGGCAATAGACAATGTCAGACTGTCAAAGGATCCGATCGGAGCCTTTGAAAAAGAGAGGGATGCTGGCAGTATCACCTTCGAGGCAAATAATCTGATCTCCAGGGCCAAATTGAAGGCCGCTTTCTCCAGCACCTCTGTCCTGCAGTTCGGTTACGACACATTCTTCGGCTAGCGGGCAAGGTCAATATTCTCTTTTATTATTTTTAAGGCACAGAAATCCCCGCACATGGTACAGACCTCTGCATCCGAGGGGGTTCGGTCTGCTCGAATCAGCTTTGCAGTCTCAGGATCTATGGCCAGTTGGAACTGCTTCTCCCAGAGCATATCCCTCCGCGCCCTTCCCATATCCAGATCCTTCTGGCGATCGTTGTTCTTGATCATATCGCCTATATGGGCTGCTATCCTGGCAGTGATCGTGCCCATCCTCACATCCTCCACATCAGGAAGAGCCAGATGCTCAGCCGGGGTGACATAGCAGATGAAGTCCGCTCCGTAGGCACTAGAGAGGCTGGCACCGATTGCCGCCACGATATGGTCGTATCCGGGAGCTATATCTGTGACCAGGGGGCCAAGCATATAGAAGGGCTTCTCATCAGTCATCCTCTTCATAACCAGGACGTTTGCTTCAATCTCATCGATGGGGATGTGGCCCGGCCCCTCCACTATGGTCTGAACCCCTGCCGCATGGGCTCTGTCCGCCAGCTCGGAGTTGATTATCAGTTCCTGGATCTGACCCCGATCGGTGGAGTCGTGCACCGCTCCCGCTCGAAGGCCATTGCCCAGGCTTAGGGTGACCTCATGCTCTTTAAGGATCTCCAAGAGATAATCGAACTCCCGGTAGAGGGGATTCTCCTTCTGATTATGCAGCATCCAGCCGATCATGAAGGCCCCTCCCCGGCTGCATACGCCACCAAATCGACCGCCTTGGCGGCGGAGCCGCTCTATGCAGATGCTATTGATGCCGGTGTGGATGGCCATGAAGTTGGTTCCCAGCTTCGCCTGCTCCTCCGTCGCCCTGAAGAGGTCGTCCTCGGGCATGTCCACACCTGCTCCATACTTTCTTATGGCCTCGATGAATGCCTGGTAGAGGGGAACGCTCCCCACGCTCAATGTTGTGGCCTCAATCACCCGTCTTCTGATCTCCAGGAAGTCCCCACCTGTCGAGAGCTCCATCAGAGTGTCTGCACCGTTCGCTTCAGCGGTGCGCGCTTTTGCCACCTCCATCTCCACATCAACGATATCGCTGCTGGTGCCGATGGAGGCGTTCACCTTGGTGCGGAGCCCCTTGCCAATGCCCACCGATCTAGTGTATCTGTAAGGGCTGCGAGGGATGACTATCCTGCCGCTGGCTATACCTCGAAGTATGAACTCAGGGGTCTTTCCCTCTGCCTCGGCCACTATCTTCATCTCTTCTGTCAGTCTGCCTGCTCGTGCATCATCTATCAGTCCCATCTCTTCACCAGCATCAACTGACAATGTAGGGTTATTTAAGGGTGATCAACCACGCTGCTCTGGCGGGAGATGCTGCAAGCAGAATGATGAAGAAATCGTGAGGCGACACAATGGTGCCCGCCTCAGGTTCAGTATTATCCTTGACTGTTGGGATATTCTATTTCAGGATCTCTTTTTTGAAGGTCTCAAAGCCAATCTCTTCTATGAAATCGCCCAGGCGCTGCTTCTTGGCGTGATCCCGGTAAAAGTTGACGATCTTATCTATGCAAGAGAATACCTCATCGTCGGATAGGTTCTCTGCCAGCAACGTGCCCAGCCTTGGCTTTACCCCGCTGCTTCCGCCTACCAGAAGCCTCCATCCCTTGGCGGTGCCGATCAGGCCGATGTCCTTTACCGCGGGCTCAGCACAGGAGTTGGCGCATCCTGATACCCCCATCTTGAACTTCCAGGGAAGCTGCATTCCGTGATACTTCTCGTCCAGCTTCAGGCCCACGCCCACAGCATCCTGCTGGCCGCGCTTGCAGAACGTAGTTCCCGGACAGATCTTGATGCTGCGAACGCATAGACCTATGGCAGCCCCGGTCTTCATCCCCAGGTCCGCCCAGGCATTATCGATATCCTCAGGATCGATTCCTACTATGGCGATCCTCTGGGCAGATGTTATCTTCAAGGCCTTGGCATGATACTTCTCCGCCACATCGGCGATCCTTCGAAGGCCGGCTGGATCGATTATGCCGCCTGCTATATGCGGTGCTATGGCAAAGGTCTCTTTGTCCCTTTGAATAATGGCACCCTTTTCCAGAATATCTTTGGACATGCTAAACAACTCCTTGATCTGAAATATTCGCTAAGAAGAGATTGGGGTTTTTAGGGCAAAAAGCTTTCCTATTGAATATGACCCATGAAATGGCTGAAGAGGAGCTCGATTGACCAAATCAGTCTCAGTTCCTCTATCAGCATCTCTCTTTTGATATCATGCATGTGCCTTTGCCTGCAATGAGGTCCCGCTGGACCTGCTCTTGCGATGGCGCGAGCGTCTTCCTGCGTACCCATCGCTTTTAACCCACTCACCGGTCTCGTCGTCCTTCTCATACTGTTCTTTTACGGCCGACCAGGCTGATTCGTGAGATGCCTTCTCGCGGGCTGTCTCATCTTCTATCTCCAGATCCTCCCAGCAGCTATTGAAGGCTTTCATGTATATGGTTTTAGCCCGGCTGGGCAGATTTCGGACGCTCTTGGGCAGCTCGCTTATATTTGCATATGGCATCTAATACACCTCCTGTATGTGTTTAGCTCATGATGGCTCTATATTTCTAATAGCCTGGTTAAAAGGTTTTGGGCGGATCTGCTTTCCAGGCGGATTTAGACTAAAAGAATATTTATTGTCAATAAAAAAAGGTTTGAGCCGAATATGGTTATGGCCTGCATGGTGCAGCGGACCGCAGCAATTCAGCCCGATCGGGGCGCAAACCACGATTTCTTATGAACCCGTCTTTTGCCGCCCTGAAATCCGTCCCTACTTTCTCATGGCCGCTTTGGCCTCTTCCAGCCTTGCCATGGCTGCGGCCCTATCAGCATCTGCCTTTTCTTTGCGAGATTGAGATTGATTTAGATCTGATGCTGTCTGTGTCACAGCTGCGGTCGCCTCGGTGCTTGCGGATGCGTCAACTGCTGCAGCCCCATCAATTGTTGCCTCACCGGTGACTGTAGCATCAGCCGCGACAGCATCTGCCCCATCAACTGCTGTGGTATCGGAGCAATAGCCGGGAGGGATGGGCGTCATGCCTTCAGTCACAGTTATGCTCATATTATACAGCAAATGATACATCGTCTCCTCATCCAGACTGCCTTCCATCACTATCAATGCCGCCGTCTGGTTGGTGGGCTGGTATGCAGCAAATAACGAAGCGCCTAGCATTCCCCAGATGGCAGGCCTGCCTTCGATGTAAAGTTCAGCTTCGCTGAAGTTCGCCTGCAGTATTGTCTCATCTGCAGAAGCGAGCAAGGATTTCATTCCCTCAGCATCAAGCAAGCCTATAGGAGGTTGGCAGGGATAGAGCAGAAAGATATCGACCTTGCTCCCATTTAGTAGAATGGATGTCCATATGTCTTTTCCGCCAGTATAATTCAGGATTTGCTGGTCGTTCGGTTCAGCATTCACTACCGAAGGCAGAATAGTAGCGAATTCTGCATAGGTATTCGTCTCGTCGCCAAGGGGTACTGCCAAGCGGGTATAATTCTCCCCCTGAGCAACGGCAGGATTCATTGTCAGAAGGCCAAGCAAAATGCATATAGAGATAAGCAATCCTCTAGCTGCGGGCCTGCATTGTAGAATCGCAAACTTCATTTAATCCACCTCATTGCTATTTCCATTATCTTCCTTTCGATTACTGTGGGTTTATATGCGCCAGTTTATAACTCTCTAACTATATAGCATTTTCCCGATTTATAGCGAATTTTTCCCCTGATTATATCGATAATGCCGTGACTGCGATACGATAATATACTGAAACCTATCCTAAGTCGAAAAAAGAGCATGGAGGAGATAAGAGTTGAAATCAATCTTGAAGGCAACCTGTCTAGCCGCTGCATTGATGATCCTCGCCTGCAGCGCGATGGCATCGGTGGTCGTAAATGAGATAGAGCTGAACCCTCCGGAGGGGGGAGCGGAATGGATCGAGCTTTTTAACTCCGGAAACGAAAGCGTCGACATAAGCAGCTGGACGGCCATCATCACCGATGGCAGCTGGAAGGGAGAATTCTCCCCTGTACCCCTGGGTACGATTCTTCCCGCAGGAGGATTCTATGTCCTGGATGGCCAGGAATCCTGGAACCATACTGACGGAGGATACTGCACCCTCTACAGTGCATCTGGTGAGGAGGTAGACAGGACCGCCCTTCGCCTGGATAGCTTAGGAAACGACTTTACCTATGGCAGGAATCCGGACGGATACGATACGAACACCGATGGCGACTGGGGTCTGGCTTCTGCCACCCGTGGCGCGACCAATGTGCGCTGAGCGGTCATATGCTGCAGTTTTGGGATTGAGGGATCTTGGAATCTAAGGATAAATCAAAATGGAGGATGACGACACGTCCGGCATCAAGAGGCGGCATCAGAGCGCTTCTGACCTTTTTATGCCTGCTGGCATTCTCAGCCTCTGGGATCTGCGACGTGGTCATAAACGAGATTGAACTGAGCGCGCCCCATAACGAAACGGTGTGGGTGGAGCTCTACAATGGGGGGGATGACCCTGTGGACCTTGCCGGCTGGACGGTGCAGATCGAAGACGGGGCCTGGAAGGGGATCATTCCTCTGCAGGGAATCATAGATCCCCTGGGATTCAAGGTGGCGAAGGGCAAAGACGCCTGGACGACAACTGGCAACGGTACAGTCTATCTGTATGATGCCCTTGGAGAGAATATGGATCGAGTATATCCCCAGAGCGACCAGAGCCACTCTCACTTCGCTTATGGCCGGATCCCGGACGGCAGGAGGAGGGGCACCAGTGCAGACTTCGCCTTCCTGAGGGCAAGCATCGGCATGTCCAATGGCAGAGAGGTGCAAAAATAAATATAATCGAGATCAGGGCGGGAGACGAAAATAGCAGGGGATTTGAGAAAGGAGGGGGCTCGCTGTTTCATATGGGTGAGATGGAAATCTGAAGCCTAATCCAAGTAATCGCCAAAATGCCGAGATATCGCCATTTATGAATAATCTCAATACCAATCTTCCATCAGGTCGGAATTCCAAGGGGGAGTCATACCCGGAGAATGAAAATCGCTATCCTGAGGTTACCCATATGAAACAGCGAAGAGCTAAAAAAAGAGATGATAGGGCCAGGATCCAATCTCGATTCGGCCACATTCTCAGGGATGGTTCACGCTGATGGGCTTGAGGAAGATGTTGTTTGCCTCATCGCTTTCCGCCACAACTCCGCCGGAATCGACCAAAACCTTGGTATTGATGTTAGCGTACCAGCTGGGGTAGCCGTCATAGGTGCAAGTCAATATCTTTCCGCCTCGTGCCACCAATCCATCCACTTCCCAGCTGCATCCCAGATTCCGGTAGTTCTCCCCGGGCCACCACTGGACACTGAACGGACCGGATGAGCCGGTGCCCTGGTTGTAAACTCCAAGCCTCACAGTTACCGGCGATCCCTGAACTGGCGTTTCGGGATTCAGTGAGAACTCGCTGACAAATAGGTCAGGAGAGCCAGACGCCGACCCAGGTCCAACCGGTCCCGGCGATCCTGCGCCAGGCTTGCTCACGCTGATGGGCTTGAGGAAGATGTTGTTTGCCTCATCGCTTTCCGCCACAACTCCGCCGGAGTCGACCAAAACCTTGGTATTGATGTTAGCATACCAGCTGGGGTAGCCGTCGTAGGTGCAAGTCAATATCTTTCCGCCTCGTGCCACCAATCCATCCACTTCCCAGCTGCATCCCAGATTCCGGTAGTTTTCACCAGGCCACCACTGGACACTGAACGGACCGGATGAGCCGGTGCCCTGGTTGTAAACTCCAAGCCTCACAGTTACCGGAGATCCCTGAACTGGCGTTTCGGGATTCAGTGAGAACTCGCTGACAAATAGGTCAGGAGAGCCAGACGCCGACCCAGGTCCAACCGGTCCCGGCGATCCTGCGCCAGGCTTGCTCACGCTGATGGGCTTGAGGAAGATGTTGTTTGCCTCATCGCTTTCCGCCACAACTCCGCCGGAGTCGACCAAAACCTTGGTATTGATGTTAGCATACCAGCTGGGGTAGCCGTCGTAGGTGCAAGTCAATATCTTTCCGCCTCGTGCCACCAATCCATCCACTTCCCAGCTGCATCCCAGATTCCGGTAGTTTTCACCAGGCCACCACTGGACACTGAACGGACCGGATGAGCCGGTGCCCTGGTTGTAAACTCCAAGCCTCACAGTTACCGGAGATCCCTGAACTGGCGTTTCGGGATTCAGTGAGAACTCGCTGACAAATAGGTCAGGAGCTGCCTCGGCCATAAACATTGAGAGCCAAGCCACCAGGCCTATAACCAGAAAATATCTATTTAGTCCTTTCATATTTATCACCAAAGATTGCTCAGTCGAATGTCCATGTCATGCTGTTCGCTTATCTTAATCTGACAACATCGCTCCGACCACGACGACATACTAACAGGTTCCTGATCGAGAGATGATTGAAGTGCGGCTTCAGTTTCAGTTAGATTATTGCTCTGAATTGCCCAGGAGCATTCCTTAAAATGTTATCTTGATGATCATTTATTAATGTTTTGCACTGAAGCGCCGGAGCCTTCGGAGAAGGCTCAATTTCTGGTTCCTCACTGTTTTGTATGGATGAGATGGAAATCTGAAGCCTAATCCAATCAAGAATGAAAATCGTTATCCTGAGGTTACCCATATGAAACAGCGAAGAGCCAGCACGATGGTTTTACGGTTTCGGCTCTCATTCTATCAACAGGGTATAGGCCATATCCCTCTTGAATCTCTTTGTATGTTCGCTCTTGTTGATTATATTTCCCTGGACATCCCTTTGGGAGATGCTGATGGTGTGCGTCTTGTCTGCACTTAGAGTGAAGCTGGCAACGCCATCAATAGACCCATCTCCCACATCGCTGCTGTAGAAGGCCCCGTCCAGATAGACGTCATATCCTTTTATCCTCTCGCTCTTTATCGTCACCATTGCCCTTCCAGTGGAAATGGTCCCTACATCCAATGGCGAGACTGAAGCGTTATCGGACTTTGCGACCAGGTCCAAGATCAGGGCATTACCAGGCTCGCTCTTCCGAGCTGCTATCATGAAGTATCGCCCCTCTTCCTCTGCCCTCAGCCTGAGGAGATGATATCCTTCAAGGAGATTGAAGCTCCAGCGATCTCGTGTGCCGCTGGCATAAGAGATCAAATAGACGTCCACTTCGCCATACTCGGGCATATAAATGATTATATCCACATCCTCTCCCTGGATGGCTTTGAGGTAGTGGCTCCACTGCAAGTCATTTCGAATCCAGAGCTGGCATGAGAATGGCAGGGATGCGAGCTCCGAGAAGTTCAGAAGATGCGATCCGATATTAAGCGAAGGAGTCTCGGCATCGCCCGGATTGAAGGCCAGAGGAGCAGATAGCTTTGTGGCCATTTTCTCATCCGCCCCTGTCTCATCGCTGACCCAAGGGGCTTCTGTCCAGCTATAATTGGACTTGGGCAAGGCTTGAGCCGATGCAGCCAGGAGCAGGAGCAGGATCACAATCATCAGACCGATCAATTCTCGAAGGGGGATGGAGATTGGATGCAGGCGCAAGCGTCCCATGGCTTACATCGTCTCCAGGGCGGATATGCCCAGGGTCTCCAGGGTGGTTCGCAGGGCGTTTCTGGCCGCTTTAGCCAGAGCCAGCCTGGCATCCCGAAGCTCAAAAGATGCATCCAGCACTGGGCTGTAGCGGTAGAAGAGGTTGAAGCTCTCCGCCAGCTCGCGGGCATATGTGGCCAGATGATGGGGCTTTAGCTCGCATGCTGCCCTGTCGATGACCAGATCGAACTGGGCGATCTTCTTGATCAGGGCGACCTCATAATCGCTTACCAGCAGATCAGCCTGGAACTTTTCACTCTGTTCGCCTTTGCGAAGGATGCTGCAGGCCCGGGCATGGGAGTACTGGATGAAGGGGGCTGACAGCTTCTCGAAGTCTAAGGCCTGCTTCCAGTCGAAGGTGGTGGCCTTGTCCGCGGATACCTTTACCACATCGTAGCGCACTGCACCGCTGGCTACCTGGCGGGCCACCTCCTTTAAAAACTCCGGGCTCTCATCAGGCCGGCGGGCCCTAACCTCTTCCATAGCCTGTTTTTCCACCTCATCCAATAGCTCGTCCGCGGAGATGAACTTGCCCTTGCGGGTGCTCATGGAGCCTGTAGGCAGAGAGACGAACTCGAATATCACCACCTCCGGCTCGCGGACGCCTAAAAGGCCCAAAGCCACTCGCAGCTGTCCGGAGACCAATTTATGGTCCGCTCCAAGGATATCCACAGAGCGATCGGAGTTGGCCGACTTCCAGCGGTGGTAGGCCAGGTCGCGAGTGATGTATAGCGATGTCCCATTGGCTCTTTTCAGGACCATCTTCTTCTCAAAGCCATAATCATTCAGGTCCAGCTGAAGAGATCCCTCATCCCAGGCGACAAGGCCGGTCTTCTCCAGGCTTTCTACGATCTCGGCCACGCTGCCATCCCGCACGAACTCCGACTCCCAGTGGTAGCTGTCGTGGCAGATGTTCATCCTCTGCAAGGTCTGTTCTATTCCGCCGATAGCATAACGAACGGCAGACTGGACCTTGGCGGTGACCTCCGGATCGCCTGCCTCATAGAGCTGGATCACCCGGTCTGCCTCCTCCCGGATGGCGGGATTGCTCTCCATCTCCTTGTTTGCGGCAATGTAGACCCGAGCGATGGCATGGTCCGGCTTGCTGCCGTCCAGCTGGAAGTGATCCAATCCCACCACCACCATCGCCTCCTGGCGGCCCATGTCGTTGACGTAGTACTGGGCGTCCACAGTGCAGCCCGCCCGGCGCAGTATTCTGACCAGGGTATCGCCGATCACTGAGTTTCTGATATGGCCCACATGGAGCGGCCCGTCCGGATTGGCGGAGGTGTGCTCCACTATGACCTTCTCGTTCATCCTCCCAGTCCAGGCATTGTCTGCCAGGGCCTGGTTCAAGACAGCATTCAGGAACGCTCGGTTCATGAAGAAGTTGAGGTAGGGGCCGGCAAGCTCCACCTTTTCTACATAGCGGAATTCATGGGGGATCGCCTGGTGGATCTCTCCAGCTATGGCGGCCGGGCTCTTCTTGAGGACCGGTGCCAGGCGGAAGGCCACTGAAGAGGCCAGATCGGCATGGGGGGTAAGCTCAAGCCCCAGGCTGTTTATACCCGCCTCTGGCGCAAAGCCACAGCGATCGAGGGCGCTTTTCAGCAGGCCCTCGACCTCGCTCATAAAATCAAGAAACATGGAAACACCATAATTAAATCTGAGTCCTCTGAAAGGATGAATCGATATAAGGATTACGTTGCGATTTTTTTGTCTCAAACTTCACCGATCAGAGGCTCTGCCGCCTGGATCCGGGCTCTGTCCCCCGGCGCAAGGAGAGGCCTGCACCTCCTTCAACCTGATGATCCAGCACTAGACCCGCAGGAGCATTGCGGTGCTGGATGCAAGCTATGGAGGCAGCACCAGCTTCAGAGCGCCTGTCAGCTTGTGCAGTGGTCTTGGATGAGATCATCCGAATGAGAGGAAGACGGCAAATTCGCATGAACTCCGATTCCATATAAGCATTCAGGAAAGTATAATATCTTTGGCTATTTACTTTAGAATGGGATTTGTAATGAAATTCTTCGCAGTTTTTCTGGTGCTGCTGTTGTGCGCCCCAGCCCTTGCCTCGATGGAATCGAGCGGGGTTGAGGCCACCACAGCCGTGACTCTGCCTGTCGACTCTGTCACCGTTTATCCGGACGGCCTGATGGCAGTGAAGCGCATGGGAACCCTGGATACAACTGTCGGCGAGCATAAGTTCGTAATCAACATTCCTGATGCAGCCGACAAGAGCTCCATCCTCTTGAGCGTGAGCAATGCCAGCGTACAGAGAGTGGTTTATGACTCCAATCCCGTTTACGCTCTGAATATCTCTTCCTCGGGACCGCAGGACTTTGCGCTCAGCTATCTGATGCACAGTGCAGGCTTCTGGGAGCCCAGATACGATCTGCATCTCGCCAATGATTCCGTTCTTCTGAATGCAAACGCCGTCGTCCGCAATCGTGGCGGAGAGGACCTGAAGAACGTGCGACTCAAGCTGGTGGCCGGACTGCCTCTTGCCGTCGAGCCGATATACAGGTCCGCACAAATCCAGCAGGCATATGCGGCCGAAGCAGCGTTAAACGAGGCTTTTGATCTGGCAGCTGCCCCAGAGGGCTCATCCTCAGGCGAACTGGAGACGCTCTACATCTTCGAGCTGGAGGGCAGAAAGGATCTGGCCATGGACAAGGAGATCGGATTCCCGCTCTTCCAAGAGAACGTACCTCTGGTCAGGGTCTACACCTGGAATGCCTACCTTCAGGAGGAGGGGCCTGCAGTGGAGGAGATCCGGGCCAATAACACCATGAAGAACCCCTGGCCTTCCGGGACGGCGCTGCTCTACAGAAATGACGACTATGTCTCCACCATAGACATGCCCTACACTGCATCCGGGACCAATGCCACCCTTGTCATCGGCCCGTCTGCGGATCTCAAGGTTACGAGAAAGCTGAAGGACTACAACGTCACGGAGAAGATCCGGGCCATCACGTCCAACGGACGGAATCATACCGTAAAAGAGACCACTGAGACCTGGACCTATCACCTCAAAGTCGAGAGCAATCTGGACCGTGCGGCCACTTTAGAGGCCACAGACAACCTGCCCCAGGAGGCGGAGATGATCGACGTCACCCCCAAACCCGCCGAGACCACGGCCACCAGCCTGAAATGGCGGCTACAGCTATTGGCGCGGCAGAAGACGGCCATCGACTACAGCTATCGAGTGGTAACGACGGAGAGCCTGGATGGTTCGTCCTAGGAATTTGGTGTAAACAATAGCTAACGGCGATTCAACCATAAAATAATCAAGAGACCATGGGATTCAAATCTCATCCACGATGAGCTCATCCCCTGTCTTGAGCCCATGGTCTTTAAATCAGTCACAGGCTCCAGTGGCCGAACCAGGATCATCTCCTGGGAAGTGATAAGCTCGGGCGGGATGTCCTTTCAAGGATTATCTTTGGGTGCCCGGCTCTCTCTGCTCATGCCCGCCATAATCGTAGTCATATCTCTCTTTATCAGAACCACTGTGAGCCTGCTGTCCGGATTCAAAGGCGGACTGGTGGATAGCCTGCTCATGAGGCTGGCGGACATGAAAAGCTCTTTCCCCGGACTCCTGCTCACCCAGGCATAATAGGCATGCTGGGGCCTAGGCTTTTTTACGCAGTGATCGCCATGAGCATATCCGGCTGGACAGGATACGACCGGATTATCCGGCGGATGACCCCATCCTTCCAGGAGACGGAGGCCCACAATATGAGATGCAGCGAAGGCCAGGCAGTCCTGGCCTTTAATGATGGCGATGAGGTGGCGATTAAAGCCTTCTGCGCTCAGGTTGAAACTGAGCATCCCACCTGTGCGAAAGAGCACCCGCATGATACCTCAAATAAAGGCAATCACTGGCGCTATATCTAATGTCTTGGGAAAGATCAAGGGCTTGAGGGATGATATCCAGCCCGGATATGCTGACAATCTCAGGCAGGTACAGGCCGATGTCCGAGCAATTAAGGAACGCTTGGGTATACGGTGAAAAGCAGCAACATCACGCCCTGCGGCAGAGCTGGCTTGACAGGATCGGGCAGGACGGGTGGGCCGGGCGAGCGCTCGTGATGCGCAGCTGCGCGGAGGCAACGGGCTGGATATTTTATCCAAAGCAAATCGAATATAATAAATAAGGGGAACGCAGTAAACTACTTGCTGCATCTAAATGATAACAATCAGTTGTGATGGGTGGTTTCAATGAGCGAAGTAATGGCAAAGCCCGGCTTTCAGGAGCTTATCGAGACTTTAGAGGCTCTGCCCATCGAAGATCGGGAAATGCTTGTGGAGATTATCAATAAACGCATCATTGAGCAGCGTCGAGAACGCCTGGTTGCAGATATGAAAGAATCTTTGGAAGCCTGCGGGCGAGGCGAGGTTCATACGGGTACTGTGGATGACCTCCTGAAGGATCTCGAAGAGGATTTGAGAGAGTGAGGCGGCTCATCTGGGCCAAAGCCTTCCGCCGAGCCCTCAAAAGAATTGTCAAACAGAGGCCGGATATTTTGCCGAAGGTTGAGAAGGCATTGCGCCTCCTGGCTGAGGACCCTTTTCATCCTGAGCTGCATTCTCATAAATTGAAAGGGCAATTGGAGAGGATGTGGGCCTGCAGTATAGATTACGATAATCGTATTCTCTTCATGTTCTTGAAGAATCCTGATTCAGGGGCGGATGACGTACTTCTTGTCTCGATGGGAACTCACCAAGAGGTATATTGACCATGTGACTTCGCCTCAGGCTCTGCAGTCGATTTCTTTTTAGTATCTCTGCCGCAGGATCTGCTCTTTTCTTGGCAGCGTCTCTGGCCAGCCTGGGATTCACGGGCCTGGGGCCTAGCCGCCCAGCGCAGAGTGGGGCTTGATGATCAGCGATTCCAGGGTTGATATTTTCTGCGCCTACCGGAAGATTGGTCTAAGAGATGGAAGTCATTTGAGAAAAAGCTAATACTCTTTACCACTCATTAAGAATGAGGTGTTCTTATGAAGCCCTATGCAATTATTCTAGTGCTGTTGTTATGCGTTCCTGCCTCGGCCTCGCAGGAGGCGAGCGAAGTCGAGGCCACAACCGCCATTACCCTGCCCGTGGATTCCGTCACCATCTATCCTGACGGCCTGATGGCAGTTAAAAGGACGGGACTTTTGGATGTGACCGAGGGAGCTCACAAGTTCGTGGTCAATGTTCCGGATAAGGCCGATTTCGGCTCTGTCCTTCTCTCGGTGAGCAATGCCACCACCGATAGGGTGGTCTACGAGTCAGATCCCATCTATACCCTGAACATATCGTCCGCTGGATCGCAGAGATTCGATCTGAGCTACCTCATGTACAGCTCTGCCACCTGGAAGCCCATATACGACCTGCACCTCAGCGAGGATCAGGTGCTGGTGAAGTCCAATGCTGTGGTGAGCAACCGGGGAGGAGAGGACCTGAAGAACGTGCGCCTCAAGCTGGTGGCCGGTCTCTCTCCAGAGGTGCATGCCTATCCTGCTGCACCCAGAAGCGCAGGTGCGGCAGATGCCAAAATGGCGTATGCGATGGAAGAGGTGGCATATGAAGCCGCCCCGGATCTTCCGGCCACGGGCGAATTGGAGACCCTTTATATTTTCGAGCTGGAAGGACGAAAGGACCTGGCAATGGACAAGGAGATCGGATTCCCCCTCTTTGAGAAGGAGTCACCCCTGGTGAGGATCTATACCTGGGATGCCAGCCGGCAGTCTGAGGGTCCGGCAGATGAGGAGGTCCGTATCAATAACACCCTGGAAAATCCCTGGCCCGAGGGGAAGGCCATGCTCTACCGCAATGGCGAATATGTCTCCACCATCCAGATGCCTTATACTCCTGCCGGCACCAACGCCTCCATTGTGGTGGGCACCTCTGCCGATCTGAAGCTGGAGAAAAAGCTCTCCGACTATAACAAGACCGAAGAGATCAAAGCGATAAGCACGCCTGAGGGTAACCGCACCGTCAAGGAGATCAGACAGGCCTGGACCTATCACCTTTCGATCAAGAGCAACCTGGACCGGACTGCAGATTTGGAGGTAACGGACACTGTTCCTCAGGAGGCGGTGATGATCTCAGTCTCCCCCGAGCCCGATGAGAGAACTGCCACCACCCTGAAGTGGAAGCTGGAGGTCATGCCCCGCCAGGAGATGTCAATCAACTACACCTATCAGGTGAAGACGACAGAGAGTCTGGACAGAGAATACTAAACCAGACCTCTCTCTTTTTTCTGCAAAAAAAAAATTGATCGGCCAGTGGACAGCAGCGTTAATCCACCTGGACCTTCTGAGCATTTACCACTACCAATTTCGGAAGATGCACCTCCAGGATGCCGTCCTTGAACATTGCCCGCACCTGCTCTGGCTTGACCTCCGCCGGCAGCTTGATCTCCCTTTTTAGGCTTATGGAATTGAGCTCCTGGCGCAGATATCGGCCCTCCCTGGGACTGGCCTTGGCGTCGACATACAGGCTGTCCTCGGTCACCCTCAGGTCGATCATATCCTTGCTGGCGCCGGGCAGGGCCACCAGAGCGATCAGCTCTACATCAGCATCTATGAGGTCAAGAGGTGCCCGGTCAAGGCTCTTCGTCTCAGATATCTCGCCCGTCACATCGCCCAGGATCTTCTTCGCCGCCTGGCTCGCCTGGCTGGACATTCTCGCCGCCTCGACTGCGGCTTTGCCGATCATGCGTTCCAGATCGCTGGTGCCTGAAGAATCGGATCTCATAACTTAAAATAGTGCTCTGTTCTCATAAAACCTTTTGCATTCACTGCAATTGCGCTCCCTGGAAGCGTCCGTAGCCTGGTCCGACCGCCAGATCATCATCCCAGACCACACTGCCCCTTATGATCGTCATCCTGGGAAATATGGCCTTCATCCCCTCATAGGGGGTCCAGTCCGCCCGGCTGTGCAGTCGATCGGCCCTTATCTCCGCCACCCTCTTGGGGTCGACTATCACCAGATCGGCATCCTTTCCCACTTTAATAGCTCCTTTTCCAGCCAGGCCAAAGATCCTCGCCGGCCTGGTGGCCAGGGCATCCACCAATCGGTCCAGGCGGAGAAGATTTCTCCTCACAGCGAAAAGCATAAGCGGCAGCATGGTCTCCACCCCAGGGACCCCTGCTGGTGCCTCCCAGATGTCCTCTCCCTTCTCCTCCGGGAGATGGGGTGCATGATCCGAGGCTAAAATATCGATGCTGCCAGTCCTCAGCCCCTCCCAGAGCCGTTCGCTGTCTGCCTTACCCCGCAGGGGTGGATTCATCTTCAGCAATGACCCCTGCTTTTTATAGTCCATAACATTGAGAAGGAGATGATGAGGGGTGACCTCGCAGGTCAGTCTCGAGTTGGCATTATTATGAGCTGCACTTTTTGGCTCGGCTGCAACAGTCTCCTCTCTTGTCCATTCCTGCCTGGTCCTCTCAATCAGATTCAGTCCCTGGCCGCTGCTTATGTGGCAGATATGCAGACGGTCCGACCAGCCTGAGACCTTCTCAATGGCCTGAACCTCCGCCTCCACCGGCCGGGCGAGGGAGTGAACCTCAGGATCCTGCCGGCTGGATAGGGCCATTGCCATCTCTTTAATAATAGAGCCATCCTCAGCATGAATCGTAGCCAGCAACCCCAATCTCCTCGTCTCGGCGAGAATCCGAACAATCTCAGGATCGCGGTGCTCATAGCAGAATATCTCCCCGATGGCCTGGGCTCCTGCCTTCTTCAGCTCCTCGATCTTGCCCGGACCGCCATTGATGCAGTAGTCCACCACGGAGCTGGCTCGCGCCCGCTCCAGCTTCATCTCGAATGAGATGCGGTCTAGGGTCCTCGGATCGGTGTTCGGCTGGTCGATGACCGTGCTGATCCCTCCCGCGGCTGAGGCTGTTGATCCGGAGAGCCAGTCCTCTTTGTAGCTTGGCCCGGGATCACGAAAGTGGACATGAGCATCGATGCATCCCGGCAGGACCAGCATTCCCTGAGCATCGATCTTCTCTGCCGCCCGGTGCGGGCCGCCCAGGGCAGCGATCCTCCCCTCTTTGATCCAGATATCGATGCTTTTCAGCCCGTTATTTGTATAGACCAAGCCGTTTGATACCGCCAGATCAAAGTTTATATCCAAACCTCCTGAGCAAGAGGCGTCTCTCTTCCACCTGTTGGTCGTTCTCAGCGCCCCTGGGCACGAAGCCGTCGATCACGCCCATGATCCCTCGTCCGAGATCGGTCTCGGCCACCACCACCTCCAGGGGGTTGGCAGTAGCGCAGAATATGCCGCAGACCTCCTGGATGGATTTGATGGCATTGAGAACGTTTATCGGAAAAGCCCCATTCATCAGCAGCACGAAGGTATGGCCGCAAGCCAAACACAGAGAGTTTTTCTTTGCCGCCTCGACCAGCTCCAAGTCATTTCCCTCTGAGCGTACCAGGCAGTCGCCGCTGGCCTCAGAGAATGCTATGCCGAACTTTGCCCCGGGGGCGGTTCCTGCCATAGCCTCGTAGAGGTCCTCTGCCGTCTTTATGAAATGGCTCTGTCCTAAAACCAGATTCGATCCCTCAGGGATTTCCATCTTTACGACCTTAAGTTCCATATTCAACCCTTCGAGGATCACTATTGCCGCTGTCAGGACTTATACTTTGGTCTGAGAAGCCCGCCTATTTTCTCAGGCCCTTCTTAGGCCCATGAGATTGAACGGCCAGCTTTCTGGTCTTCCTCAGGATGAACCTGGATGTTAGATAGTATATAGCCATAAAGAGCACAGCAGAATAGACCGCCATGGCAATGGATTCTGTGAAGCTCATTCTCAACAGAAAATAAGAGTATGGAATATAAATCAGCAGCACAAAAGCCGCGGCAATGGCTGCCTGCTGAATCAGTGCATACTGCCGAAAGCGCAGGATGATCGCCGAATAGCTCAAACTGGGAAAATTCACCAAGGATCTTTCACCTCTTCCTCTTTGAGCATACCCTTACGGACCATATAAAGCCTTGTCCACCAGAGATTGGCCAGGGGGGCTAAGACGAGCAGACTCACCAGACTGGTGGCCAATGACAGCAGCTGATATGCCACCTCGTTTCCCGAGGAGATTAAGCTGCCAATCATCTGCAAGACCACGGATAGAGCCATCACCACCAGCCACAGAATCAGGACGTCGAACTTGTTGTAGCGGAAGAAATCTATTCCTGCCCTTATGGCCTGCACCGGCCCTGCGCCCTCCAGCACCAGAGCATAAGGTGCAAGGGCTAATATGACTGACAGGATTAGGGCATAGAGGATGAACAGCATAAATCCAGCCAGGATCATTCCCAGCCCCTCGAGATTGTCAAGATTTCCGGATAAGGCTAGAGTAAGCTGCCCCATACCGGGGAGGAGGAAGATGAGCCCGGCCATCGTCGCCAATCCCATGATGAGGCTCAAGAGAAACATATTCCAAAAGTGCTTCCTTCCAGCGGACCACATGGCTGACGTTCTCGATTTGCCCTCCACAAGAGCCTGCCTGGCCATGCCTATAGCTCCGGCATTGAAGTACGATCCCACTAATGAGAGGACCACAATCATGCCCAGGAAGAGGATTAATATGGGGAGAAAATCCTGCCAGTCCATCCCGGCAAATAACCCCTCCATCACCTCAGCATCCTCTAAATCCTCCAAATGAGTCCAGTCTTCACCCAGAAATGGCATTGCAGCCAGGAACATGGCGATAAAAAATGCGGCGACGATCAGGATCGAGGCGAAACCGCTGAATATAAAGGGAACGCAAAGGTTGAGGTTCTTCTTCCAGATGCCAAAGCCTTTTCCTATCAACTTTCCAATCTCTTCCATCTCATTCCTCCTCCTGTCTTCTGTTTCATGTGGCCAAAATGCTGCAATGGCTTTATAGCTTTTCCCTCCGATTATCTCAGTCCCTGATGCAGAGCGCGGATTTGCCAGAGACGGTTTGAGTCTCTTTGCCAATGCTGCACAAAGATCATTCGATGGTCCTTTGCGTCTTCATCGTTTATCATCCCCTTTCTGACCATATAATGCTTTGTCCATAACTGGTTTATGAGAGGAGACAAGACTGGTTGCTGCGCCGGTATCGTTCTCAATCCTCCTCCTATTATTTGCACAACTCCCAGTATAAGGCATCAGATATGATCTTGAGGAAGAGAACATCGATTCTATTTTAATAAATTTTCATGGTGGGCTTCTTGTCCATCTATCTCCTTAACTAGCTGGGGGAGAAAGATACCAATATCCGTAACGAGTCCAATTGCCTGGGCAGAACCTCTGTCCATGAGCTTAGTCACCGTGGCAGGGTTGATATCGATGCATATAGTCTTTACGAAGGATGGTAAAAGATTGCCCACCGCAATGGAGTGCAGCATTGTCCCAAGCATAATGGTCATTTCCACACCCTGCAGTGCCTTATCCATAGCATACTTGGCCTCCACCGTATTCGTTATAACCTCTGGAAGTGGGCCGTCGTCACGAATGGAGCCCGCCAGGATGCAAGGAATGCCTTTCTTGATAGCCTCGTAAATTATGCCGCCCTTGAGCTTGCCCTCGGCTATGGCGTTTTTGATGGATCCGCTGGCCATAATCTCGCTTATGGCATAGAGGTGATTTCGATGCCCTCCGGAGATGGCATTTCCCTCGCAGTTCATCCCGAGACTGGTGCCAAATAGCTGCCGCTCGATATCATGGACCGCTACGGCATTTCCAGCCAGAAGAACGTCGATGTAGCCCTCTCGAATCAGCCAGGCAAGCGAGGGCGCAGCCCCAGTATGCACTAACGCCGGACCGCAGACCACGGCGATCTTTCCGCCTGCCTTTTTAGTGCGCACGATCTCTTCAGCCAGTTGCCGCACCAGCTCGCAGCTGGGCCGCTCTGAACTGACATCATTGGACATGAATTCGAAGTACGTTTTTTGGCGTGGCCTCTCCGGCGGAACTACCTTGACCCCGGCGGTACCTATGACCACCCGATCGCCCTTCTTGATATGGCCGATGGGCGTGCAAATGGCCCTACCATCCTCCAGCACCACCAGACAGTCCATGTGGTTGTGCTCCACCTCTACCCATGTACCCTGGTAGCGCACATAGGTGGGATGATTGGTGGTCGAGTAAAATCCGCGAGGCACAACCATATCCCTTGGCGCAATCTCGGTCTTGACATCCACCATCTCCACCATCCGGGCTCCCAAGGCATGCAACTCCAGGAGTATGCGGTCCAGATGATACCCATCCTCGCCGGCGACAGTTATCTGGATATAGCTGGTGTCATTCTTCTTTAGGCCTATGCGGAAGTTCTTGATTTCGAACTCACCCCCCATATCCATGATCTTATCCAATACTTTAGCAAGCATTTGCGAATCAATGAGATGGCCATTCATCTCGATCTCAGCAAGCTCTCTCATAACCCCACCCACAATAGAATTATCCTGCAATCTCCTCTCCATCGAGCGGATAGGCGCCGTCCTCGTCATGGATCTCCCTTCCATTTAGGGGTGGATTAAATACGCATGCAAGCTTCATTGTGGTCTTCGCTCTAAGGATGTGGCGGTCGTTTTTATCAAGCACATAGATAGTCCCGGGTGCGATTCGATAGATCACGCATGCTTGTTCGACACCCCCCGGCTCACCAATTCGCACGGCATCTGCCACACCACCGTCATCTGTTCCATCCAGGACTTCCACCTCTCCTTCTCCTTCGATGCAGTAGACAGATTCGAGATGGTTTTTATACCAGATGTGGGTCTCCGTCCCCGGATAGATGGTTGTTATGTGGAAAGAGAATCCCATACAGTCCCCCTTCAGCAGGAGACGGACGCTCTCCCAGTTCTCGGCGACTACCCTCCGATCGGACCTCTCGGCGTCCTCGAGATTTCTTAATATCATGCCAGAACCTCGATATCGCTATCCATCTTTCTCGTCGCTTTAAGACGCATTTTTTCCATCACATCTCTTATGCTCTCTTCTAGTATGGACAGGCCCTTATCGAGCTCGTGGTCGCTTATCGTGAGCGGTGCCAGAAACTTGAGGACCTGGTCCTCTGCCCCAGATGTCTCTATTATCAAACCCTTCTCAAATGCGACATGGGAGATCATAGATGCAATCTCACCCGTCCTGCAATCGAGAGCCTGGACCATCCCCCGGCCACGGGCAGAGAGCGTTCCCGTATCGTCGAGGTCAACCAGCTTATCAAAGTGCTCCCTGACGAATTCACCTTTCATTCTCACTTTCCTTGAGAACGAGGCATCACTCCAGTACTCTTCAATCGCCGCTCTCGCGGTGACGAAAGCCAGGTTATTTCCCCGAAACGTTCCGTTGTGCTCGCCGGGTTTCCATTGATCAATACCTGGTTTCATCAGGACCATAGAGAAGGGTATGCCGTAACTGCTTAGCGACTTTGAGAGGATAATGATATCTGGTGAGATCTTAGCTTCCTCGAAGCTAAAGAAAGTCCCTGTCCTTCCACATCCTACCTGGATGTCGTCGATGATCAGGAGGATACCGTGCTTTCGGCAGATCCTCTCCAGAGATCTCAGCCACTCTGAAGTTGCTACATTTATTCCGCCCTCGCCTTGGATCGTCTCGACAATCACTGCCGCCGGCTGGTCAAGGCCGCTGCTTCTGTCTGTTAGCACCTTATCCAGGTACTCGGTTGTATCGACCTCTTCACCCATATAGCCATCGAAGGGCATAAATGTCGTGCCATGCAGCTGTATGCCGCATGCGTCTCTGAAATAGCTGTTTCCGGTTGCGGCGACCGATCCGAGGGTCACGCCGTGAAAGCCATTCGTAAAGGAGATGATGGTCGACCTTCCCGTGACGTTTCGAGCAATCTTCATCGCAGCCTCGACAGCGTTCGTTCCGGTCGGTCCGGTGAACTGCATCTTGTACCTCATGCCTCTTGGCTTGAGGATCAGGGAGTCGAAGGTCTCAATAAAGGCCTGCTTTGCCTCCGTCACGAGGTCGAGGCTGTGGACTATCTTGTCCGACTCTATGTATTCGAGCAGCTTCTCCTTGATAGCTGGATTGTTATGGCCATAGTTGAGGGCACCAGCACCTGCCAGGAAATCAATATACTCACGTCCTTTTTCGTCCTCGATGGTGGCTCCTTTGGCTTTGGTGAATACCACCGGGAAGCGACGGCAGTAGCTTCGAACTTCTGACTCATGATTATTCACCATGCTAATATCATTCTCATTTCCTTCTTTTTCCGCTTCCATCCTAGTATCCTTCATGATAGTGTCACCTCATCCGTTCATCTTGAACGGCCCTATATTGAACAGACATTCTGCTTCGTGATCAAAATCCCCGAAATCAGATTCAGAGAAGCAATCAGAAACATCACAATGAGCGTCTAGCTCTTGTGCAAGCCCCCTGAAGAGCCTCTTTGATGCCTCATTCGACGGCGATATCGTCGTCTCGATATATCGGCAGTCTCTCGTCGAAGGCCTATTCAATACATCAAATAGCATCCGTTTTGCGATGCCTCTATTCCTGGAATCGACATCTACAGCAATCTGCCAGATGAAGAAGACGTCCCATCGGTCCGGTGGTCGGTAGCCTGAAAGGAATGCTACGATCTCCCCTCCCTCTTCAGCGACAACGCATGTGTCAGCAAAGTCACGGCAGAGCAGGAGATAGCAGTAGGTTGAATTGATATCCAGCGGCTTGCAAGACCTGATAAGCTCAGATATCCTGGCCCCATCATTGAGCCTGGGCTTTCGAAACTTCAGCCGACCCACATCTTCGCTATCTGAAGATCCTTGATCGCTCTTCATGGATCTGGCTTCTTGCAGTCGTTTTGATAACTGCACCATCTATTCACCTCCAGGATGGTAAATCCGGAACTATGGTTGCTGTCTACTCCCATCTTTTTCAGGGTGAGCTGTACCTGCTATTGTGCATAATGCATTCGTTGCCCTCAGTGATGCTGATAAGGTCAGATGCTTCTGCAATTAACTGTTGTTTAAATTGATCTGCCTTAAATGTTTGGGTTTTTTCAATTTACTTGTAGTTAATGCAAATTAAATTTAGCATATTTCCTGGCAAAGATCAAAAAATTGAATCCTTTGGATGATTCTAATTAAGATGATATGAAGATAATAATGGTAATAAGACCGGTGCCCAAAGAGGTAGCGCAGTTACTTGTGCCGATTATGCCTCCGATCTGATCTTACCCTCAAAACTCTCCTTGACGAGCGCCGAGTGGACATAGTTAATCATTGTAATGTAATCAAAGACAGGGAGTTCGATCGCCTTTTGAATCGCCCTTGCATAAGGAGGAAGACAGCTACATTCCAGCAGGATGGCACGGACATTCTGCTCCTCCTCGACCATTTCACTGGCGACAGATAATGCCTCCCTTTTAACTTTCTCCGAGTCGAGGAATCCAGTCTCCTCGATAACGGCTTTTGAGAAGTTTTCTCGGTCCTCCATACCCCTTATCACCAGACGCTCGCCTGAACTGATCCCAACAGCCTCAAGGAGGGTTTCGTCCAGGCTCTTCGAATCGGCGGTTATGATCCCCACCTTTTGGTCGCGACCAAGGATGCTGAATATAAAGGGAATCTGAAGGAGGCTTGAGAGGAAGACGGGGACATCGAGGACCGCAGCAAGACTCCTCTGATGAATGGCAAGAAATCCGCAATCTCCGGTAATGGCTCTGACACCCTGGCTGACCAGTTCTTCTGCCGCTGTGTGGAGCAGCTCAAAGGCCGTCCGATCTTTTCCAAGTGCTCTTCTCGTCGTTAGACCCTCAACCTTCTGGAATCGCACGGGAAAGCAGTAGGTGGTGGCATTGGCCACATCCCCTGGAATAAAGGGAGTGAAGCAGTCCAAAAGGAGGATGCCGATAGCTTCGCCGTAGCTGGCTTGTCCTGATCTAGCTTTATAAATCATTATTAATACCCTTGACTTTAATCATCTGCCCAGCTCCAATGTTACATGCGTCTGTTCGGGCGACCTTTGCCTCAGCCCTCCAGACCCTTCCAGATAAGGTCCCCCACGTGGTGGAGTGACTTTACCGCTTTTCCCTCCCCCTCCATCTCCGTCCCAGCGACCAGTGCCCGTCCAATGGCCAGAGGCTTCTTATGCCTCTCCTCTACTATCACCACCAGGTCTCCGGGGGCGATCTCCGGGTCAGCTGTGACTATTCCCGGCTTCATGATATCCGCCCCGTTCACCACGAACCTAACGGCGCCTGAATCCACCACCACCAGTCTCTTGCTGGGCCCCAGATCGATGGCCCCCAGAACGGTGAAGAAGGGCTCATCATCCACAATCATCATTAGAGGTCGGCCGTTCACGAAGATAAGATCAAGACCCTCGTCGCTGACCGCCCTCTCCAGGGATGCTTTGCGCAGGACAGATGAGTCATCCAGGAATGGCTCAATGCATGCTACAACCTTCCTGGCATCGCTTCCTTTGAGGTGGTGCCTGGATTTAATCTTCATATGCTGTGGATATCCCGATAGGTTTAAATATGCAACGAGCAAGTTTGGAAACCGTAGCCTTTTGCGGTTATCAATGCTGGAGAGAGGATTAATGGGTCAGAGACCGCTTGATATTCTGAATGAATCACTGAATGGGCCCGTCATAGTTAAGCTCAAGGACGGAAGAGTCTTCCGGGGAGAGCTTCAGGGTTATGATATCCACATGAACCTGGTGATGGATAAAACGGAAGAAGTAGCAGAAGGGGCGGTTGCCCGTAACATCGGTACGGTAATCGTGCGCGGAGACAATGTAGTTTATATTTCACCTTGAGGTGTTTTAGATGACCAAGGGTACTCCTTCAATGGGTAAGCGCCACAAGAGCTCGCATATAAGATGCCGGCGATGTGGTAGCATCTCGTTTAATTTCAAGAGAAAGGTTTGCGTTCAATGCGGCTTTGGCAACTCAGCAAAGCTCAGAAGCCATAAGTGGATGAGAAAAGCGGACTACTAGAGAGAGGCGAAATTTGCACGATGCCTGCGGCGTTGTAGGGATCTCATTAAATGAGACTGCCAATGGCGCAGCCAAATCCATCTATTACTCCCTCTATGCTCTGCAGCATAGGGGGCAAGAGGCTGCTGGCATCTCAGTGCATGATGGCAAATCCATTCGCACCCACCGGGCCATGGGCTTGGTCTCGGAGGTCTTCGACGATGCCCAGATCGCCCTTCTGCGCGGACATGTTGGCATCGGCCATGTCCGATATGCGACCAGCGGCCGATCCTGCATAGAGAACAGCCAACCTCTTTTAGTGAAATATAAGGACGGTGCCATAGCCACCGCCCATAATGGTAACCTGGTCAACTCCACACAGCTCAGAGAGCAGCTGGAGGAGGCAGGGGACATATTCTACTCCACCTCAGACACCGAAGTGATCGCTCACCTTTTTGTCAAAGAGCTCCTTCACTATGACCTGCCGGAAGCAGCCCGCGCCCTGATGAGAAAGATCGTGGGCTCTTATTCCCTGGTATTTCTCTGGGGGGACACTGTCCTTGCGCTACGCGATCCGCTGGGAATCAAACCCCTCTGCATCGGAGAGATCGATTCAGGGTTCATGGTGGCTTCGGAGAGCGTGGCCATAGATACACTAAACGGGAAGTTGGTAAGGGATGTCAAGCCAGGCGAGTTGATAGTGATAAGGAACGGCGAGATGAAGTCCTATCAACTGGCCCGTTCCACCCGGCCGGCTCATTGCATCTTCGAGTACATCTACTTTGCCCGGCCTGATAGCATTATGGATGGCCGCTTGATCTATGATGTGCGGGTGAACATCGGCTCCAACCTGGCTCGGGAGCATCCCGCCTGTGCGGACACCGTCACTCCCATCCCCGACTCAGGAATAACTTTGGCCGTGGGCTACCACCAGCATTCCGGCATAAGCTACCGGGAGTGCCTGATGAAAAATCGCTACATTGGCCGAACATTCATCATGCCCGATCAGAACATGAGGGAGACGGCGGTGCGCCTGAAGATGAACACCATCCGGCCGAACATCGAGGGGCATAAGCTTATCCTGGTAGACGACTCCATTGTACGCGGCACCACCAGCCGGAGGATAGTGAACATGGTCCGCAAGGCCGGAGCCCAGGAGGTGCACGTCCGCATAGGCAGCCCCCCCATCCTCGCCCCCTGCTATCTAGGAATAGACATGGCCAGCCGGGATGAGCTGATCGCCGCCCATAAGACGGTTGCAGGGGTGGAGGCGGTAATAGAAGCCGACTCACTGGGCTATGTAAGCCACGAGGGGCTGGTGGATGCAGTGGGCATACCCAAGGAGAACCTGTGCATGGGATGCCTGACCGGCCTGTACCCGGTCCCGATACCTGGAGAGAAGTGTCTGGCGGAGCAGACAAGGCTCTCGGAATATCTGGACTAGATACAAGGTATCTGGATTGGTGATCATCTTCTAGCTGAATTTCCTCTTTCGATTATTGGGAAAAAAGATCATGGCAAGAGGATGGATGGCTGCAGCAGCATCCTCTTGCATCGGATTACTTGATTCTAAATGGGTTAAATCAGCTACTCTGGCGGTTTTGGATGCTTCAGCATTGTGAAGGCTATCACTATTCCCAAAGCGGCCAGAAGGGCGACATAGGGGAATACGCCCACATAGCTTCCAGACATCTCCTTTATCGCTGCAGCCAGCTGTGGTCCTACGATGGCACCGATACCATATGCTAGGAAGACGACGCCGTAGTTCCTGGGATAGTCACAGGTGCCAAAGAAGCTTGCCGTTGCCGTGGGTGCTATGGCCAGCCAGCCTCCCAGACACATCCACAGAATGGCAAATGCCACAATGTAGATCGTGGTTGCACCAGGCACAGCCATCTGCCACATCATCAATGATGCCAGGCCGATCAGTACGAATGACACTATGGCAGCATTTCTGGGGGTGATCTTGTCCGTCAGCGTTCCAAATATAGGTCTGCCACCACCGTTGAATATGGCGAAGAATCCCACCAGCATGGAAGCCAGTCCAGATTCAATCAGGATTACCTCCTGGCCCACCGGTTTAGATATGCCTATGGCCATCAATCCTGCCACACATCCTATGAAGTAGCAGAGCCAGAGACCGTAAAATGTGGTGGACTTGAGCATCTGTTCGCGCTTGAACTCGCATGTCACTGCTGCGCCTGGTTTGGGCGCCGGAGGGTTCCAGCCCGCTGGTTTGTATCCTGCTGGCGGGAAGACCAATGGCATTGAGCAGAGGGTGATGATTATGATGAACGCAATTCCAAAGAACCGGAATGTGCTCATGACATCGAATGCCTCTATTAGGTATGTGGCGATATTGGCGGTGAAGAAAGCCGAAAAGCCGAATCCAAGCACAGTTAGGCCTACCGCGAGACCTCTTTTATCGGGGAACCATCTGGCTGATACTGCAACCGGACAGCCGTAGGCAATTCCCACCCCAAGGCCTCCGACGATGCCGTAAGTGGGGATGAGCATAGAGGTTGAGCTGGACATGGATGCCAGCAACCAGCCCAATCCGCATATGATTCCACCCAGCATAGCCATCTTGCGAGGCCCGTATTTTTCGATATACTTTCCGGAAAAGACCATGGCAACAGAGAATACAAACAGGAAGATTGAAAACGGCAATAGTACTTCGCTCGCTGATACAGTCTGACCCATTGCCGCGAAGTGAGCAGTCAGAGGATTGACGAAGACAGACCATGAATAAACGCTACCAAGGCATAACATGATTATGGTGCCTAGAATTACAAACAACCACCGCCCGCCGGGCGGGTCCTTCTGAACCATAATTTAATTCACCTCACTGAATACATCTAAATATCAATAATCATCAAACAATACTTTGAATGAATGTAATCATTGCAAATTTGTATATCACTTTGCACTCGTCCTCTTGCTTACCTCCTTATCCCCCTCATCACCCTCGAAGGATTATTCAATGGCTTTGAATCTATTTTGCCCCCCCCTATATTTAAAATTAGCGGCAATTGTCTGGATTATAGATTATAATATTGCACATATCGCAAAAATGGACAGCACTATTGACAATCGGATTCGATATGTATTCTAATGATCAGAATATGACGCACCTTCAGGAGACACTATATTAATCAATATCTACGATGACATATAGCTCCTTTTGCAATCGTCGTTAATGGCAATCTCTTTTAAGGTGAATGGTGAATATGCGAAAAGGTGGTAAATATGCTCAAGGCCAATTGCAGAACCTCATGGAATAGCACTGAGATCATGCCCCAGATACATTCCTCGTCCTATGTGGATGAGTCGGCGACGATCATAGGCGATGTGCGCGTCGGCAAAGATGTCTATATCGCTCCATCCGTATCCCTGCGGGCGGATGAAGCCAGCCCCATAATCATTGGTGATGAATGCAACATCCAGGATAGCGCCGTCTTTCACGGCCTCAAGGGAAGCTCCATCGAGCTGGGAGAGAATGTCTCCGTCGCCCATGGAGCGGTCATTCATGGGCCCATCAAGATGGGAGACGAGTGTTTTGTGGGCTTCAACTCCGTGGTTCACGCCTCAACCCTGGGAAAGAAATGCTTTGTCGGCCACCTGGCAGCAGTCATAGGCGTCACACTGGCGGAGGGCAGTTTTGTGCCCCACGGTAAAGTCGTCGATACTCAGGAGAAGGCGGATGCTCTTGGCCGCGTGCCGGAGAGCCTCAAGGACTTCAATGAGGAGGTGGTGGAGGTAAACTGCGAGTTCGCTAAAAGCTATGGCATTCGGAGGAAGTCCTGCGTGGGGCAGTGAGTTCCCCCTGAAAACCCAGAACTTTTTTTGCTTTATCATCCGGACAATAAATATATACATCCCTAGCTTAAGTCCCCATCAGAATTTAGGTGATTTATAATGGCCAAGATCAAAGCAGGCGTCTTAGGTGCCACCGGTGCCGTTGGACAGCGTTTCATAGAAGGACTGAAGAGCCATCCCTGGTTTGAGCTCACCAGCCTTGCCGCATCGGAGAGGAGCGCGGGCAAGAAGTACCGCGAGGCGGCAAAATGGCGTCTGGAGAGCGAGCTTCCCGATGACATAGCAGAGATGACGGTGGTCAATGTCGACCCGAGAGAGGTGGATGCCGATATAGTCTTCTCCGCTCTTCCCGCTGCCGATGCCATGTCCGTCGAGCCTGCCTTTGCTGCTGCTGGCTGTGCTGTGGCCAGCAATACCAGCTCATATCGCATGGTGGAGGATGTCCCCCTTCTCATACCGGAGTGCAACCACGAACATCTGGATATAATAAAGGTGCAAAGGGAGAAGAGGGGCTGGGAGGGATTCCTCACCACCAATCCCAACTGCACAACCATCATGTTCACCCTTCCTCTCAAGCCCCTGATGAAGTTCGGGATAGAGAGCGTGCATATGGCCTCCATGCAGGCGGTGAGCGGAGCAGGCTATGAGGGAGTGCCATCCATGGCGATACTGGGAAATGTCATTCCCTATATCGGCGGGGAGGAGGAGAAGTGTGAGACCGAGCCTCAGAAGATCCTGGGCCATTTTGACGGGGAGAGGATCATCAACGCCAACTTCTCCATAAGCGCAAGCTGCCATCGGGTTCCGGTGATGGACGGCCATACCGAGGCCCTCTGGGTGAAGATGAGAGATAACCCCACCCCAGAAGAGGTGAGACAGGCCATGCTGGACTTCGATCCGGGCCTCGATGATCTGCCCACATCGCCCAAGAAGGCGCTCATCGTCAAGGATGAGCCCGACCGGCCCCAGCCCAGGCTGGACCGCATGCGGGGCAACGGGATGTCCGTCTCCGTGGGTCGGATCCGCTCAGGAATCAGGTTCATCTGCATGGGCCACAATACCGTGCGCGGAGCAGCAGGGGCGAGCATACTCAATGCCGAGCTTCTGGTAAAGAAAGGACTGCTCTAAATTGGCGGCATTTGAAAAGCAGTATGCTCTGATCGAAACATGTTGATAATAGCCTGGGAGTTGACGGCCGCCTGCAATTTATCCTGTCGGTATTGCCGCGCTTCTGCCTCTCATGAGCCGGACCAGGGCGAGCTGGACACAGATGAGGCCAAAAGGTTCGTAGAGAGCATTGCTCCCCGGAAGCCGATGCTCATCCTCAGCGGGGGAGAGCCTCTGCTGCGGCCCGACCTATTTCAAATCATCAGGCTTGCCGTATCTCTTGGCATCCGGGTCTCATTGGCCAGCAACGGAACCCTGATAACCTCGGGGCTGGCAGAGGAGATTGCCGACTCCGGGGTATCACGGGTGAGCATTAGCCTGGATGGAGCGGACGCAGCAATGCACGACCATGGCCGGGGCCAGGGGAGCTTCGAGCGGTCGATTAGGGGGATAGAGAATCTCCGCGGCCGGGTCGACTTCCAGATCAACTTCACAGTCACCCAGAAGAACCAATCCGAGCTCATCCGGATCTTCGACTTGGCGGAGAAGCTGGGTGCAGCAGCGCTTCACATCTTCTTTCTGGTACCTACGGGCAGGGGAAGGGAGGAGGACGTCATCACTCCCGTGCGGCAGGAGGAGATGCTCCGCCAGATCGAGGGAGAGATGGATCGAAGGACATTGGAGGTGCAGGTCACCTGCGCTCCCCAGTACGCCCGCTTGAAGAAGCCGGGTCATGGAAGAGGAAGCGGAGGATGTCTTGCCGGAAGGAGGTTTGTATTCGTATCCCGCAAGGGTGAGGTCTATCCCTGCGGCTATCTTCCTCTCCGGGTCGGAAGCGTCAGGGAAAAGAATTTTATAGAGATATGGGAGAACTCTCCCGAGCTTCAAGCCCTGCGTGAGGGAAGGCTGAAGGGAAAATGCGGCCGGTGCGAATTTTCCCGAAGCTGCGGCGGCTGCCGGGCCCGGGCCTATGCCCTGACTGGGGATTATCTGCAGTCCGATCCTTCATGCCGCCTGGAGGCATAAGGATGGATGAGATCGATCTTCGGCTGCTTTCCCTGGTTCAGGTGGGATTCCCTCTGACTCCCAAACCCTTCGAGGATCTGGGAGGACTCTTAAGCCTTGAGGAGAAGGAGGTCATTGAAAGGCTGGACGGTCTGCAAAAAGAGGGGCTAGTGAGGAGGATCGGCCCCATCCTCGACCTGCGCAGGCTGGGACGGAGCGGAATTCTGGCCGCTCTTCAGGTTTCCCCAGAAGAAGCGGATGGTTTGGCTGAGTTCGTTAATCAGTACCAAGAAGTCTCTCATAACTACCTCCGGCCAAATGAGAGCGGCTACAATATGTGGTTTACCGTCTCAGCAACTGAGGAGCGCATTCAAGAGGTGCTGGAGGAGATCAGAAAAAGCACCGGGCGAAGGATGCTTGTTCTCCCCACGGGCAGGATATTTAAGATCGGAGTCAAATTCGATATAATGTGTGAAGAGGAGGAATAATGACAAAGCCAATACTGATGGACTTTTATGCAGACTGGTGCGGGCCGTGCAAGCAGCAGGGTCCCATCTTCGAGGCATTGGCCGAGAAGATGAAGGATGTGGCTGATTTCAAGAAGATCAATGTTGACCGGGAGGGAGACCTGGCCATGGAGAAGGGCATATTTGTGGTGCCCACATTGATACTGGAGAGAGATGGCGTAGAGATCAATAGATGGATGGGGCTCGCCTCTGAGAAGGAGCTGGCCGATGCCATCAACAAGTCCTTAGAGTAATATAAGATGCTGGACGGCTCTTCGCTGAATTATGTGGGTGAGGTCTGGCAGAGAATATAGCTTCTGTTCCTCTGCGTCTCTGTGGTTGGGTCAGTGCACCACGGTTCGCCACAGAGGCACAGAGACACAGAGAATCTCCAATTCAAATTTACCCATGCCAAATAGCGAGGAGCCTGCTAGATTTAGGAGACCTTCCCAGGGTCCCAGCTTAATTAGCATCGATATTATTTGAAAAAAGCGACATCTTCTAAGCTTAGGGAAGAGGAGGGACAAAGAGGATGCAGGAAGGCGGCAAATCGAAGGGCGGAATTGAGCCAGTCAGAAGGATCAACAGCCGCGGCAGCTGTGCGCCCCACCTCGCCATTCGCTTCGATACCCATCTATTCTCCATAGATACCAGCCGCGCTCCCAAGGCCTGCACCCAGCCGGATGCCTATCTCATCACCCATGCCCATAGCGATCACTATGGCAAGTCGGCCATGAACTCGCCAAGAGCGGTGGCTTCCGTCCAAACGGCCCGCGCTCTGGAGATTCGTTATGGCCGGGAGTACATGGGCCGAACCTTTGAGGTGGGCGAGAGCATCATGGTGGATGAGGTCAGGATTAACACCCATCCCACCGGCCACACCATAGGCTCCTCTGCCTTCTCCTGGCAGACGGAGACCGGGGAGAGGGTGCTGGTCACAGGGGATGTTAAGGACTACCATCACCTTCCTCGCTGCGACTATCTGGTCACCGAGGCCAACTATGGCGATCCCTATGATCCCTCCTGCATCTTCGAGGATGATCTGGCCGGATTTTATGAGGCTTTGGAGGAGGGGGCGAGCTTCGGGGCCTATGCCTTCGGCAAAGCCCAGAGAGCTGTGGCTCTGATGAGGGCCATGGGCTACAAGGATGAGATCGGCATGGACGAGAAGTGCCTGGCCCTGACACAGGAATTGATGAAGGAGGTGGCAGGACCCCTGACCCCGATTAACGGTAGCGGCTTTAATGTGGTCACACCCTGGAGCCTTTATCAGGTTCCGGGAAGAAATAAGTACTTTTTAACCGGGCGAAGGGATAGTCATTACCCCACCATCCAGCTCAGCGACCATCTGGACTTTCGGGGACTGATGAGGATGATAGAGCATATATCGCCCCGGAAGCTCCTGGTCTACCATCCGGCCAGCGAGAGGGCAAGCCTTTTGGCTCACTATCTGCAGCAATGCGGCATGGATACGACCTGTCTTGATCTGATCGAGGAGTATGTAAAGTGAGATCATAGGTATGAAAAGAATTGAATGAATTGCATTCATATTATCCATTCAATACATACTCCTGATTCCTAAACTTTTTAAAGCAAGCTGCTTATCCAGTTTCCCCGATTGTATATACAATTATTACCTACATCGATATCGTATATGACCCATGCCAGCAGCTGAATTGATTCGATGATAGGAGGCACTGGTGCAATAGCTTATGCTATAGGAAATGACGGCTCTTCGCTGAATTATGTGGATGGGCCCAGCAGAAATTATAGCCTCTGTCCCTCTGTGTTTCTGTGGTTGGGTCAGAGAATAGCGGTTCACCACAGAGGCGCAAAGATGCAACGAATTTGCGATTCAAGTTCACCTATACTGTATAGCGAGGAGCCAAAATGACTATGTGTTTATCTCCCCGATAATCATTCTATAGCTGTCGATTTTGGTCAATTGAGTGGTGCCATCCAACTTCATTTGCGAGAAGGAAAAACGACATCCTTGGCAGAAGTCATTTGAAATTGGATTTTTGGAACAGGCCATGCGAGAAATCATGAAATAGGTCTATTGATGCTAATTTGGAGAAGCTAAACACATACGAAAATGATAGCCCAAAGCATTTTTATATTCCTTGTACCCTGCAATAGCCAGCTGATTATGCTGCCAGAATATTACAGAACCTATTGGCCGTATCGTAATGCAGTACTGGCCAATTTTATTATTATTGCATAGCAAGGATGGAGTGGAGACTTTGGTGGGGGAGATCACAGCCATATTGCCTGCCTATAACGAGGAGGTATCAATAGGCAGCATCGTCCTGCGCACCCGCGAGTACGCTGACCGGGTGATAGTAGTAGATGATGGCAGTCTCGACCGAACCGCTGAGGTTGCAGCGCTGGCAGGCGCTCAAGTGCTGCGTCATGAAATGAACCTGGGAAAGGGAGCAGCACTCAAGACGGGCTTTTCTTTGCTCAATGGCGATGCGGTTATCGTCACCATCGACACCGACGGACAGCACGATCCGGCTGACATCCCTCGCCTGGTACGCCCCATATTAAGGGGAGAAGCGGATATGGTCAACGGCAGCCGTTATCTCAATGGCAATAAGAGAGATACGCCCATATACCGTCGAATGGGCCAGAAGGTTCTGGATGTGGCCACCAACATCGGCTGTGGCCTATCAGTAACCGATACCCAGAGCGGATTTCGGGCCTTTGCTGGCCCGACCAAGGGGATATTCCGTTTTGAACAGAAGGGGCTGGCAATAGAGAGCGAGATGCTGGCCGACGCTGCTTCTGCGGGCCTGCGCATAAAGGAGGTAGAAATCGGGGTGCGCTATGATGTGAATTGCTCCTCAGAGAACCCGGTGGTCCATGGACTCAGGGTACTGATCAATGTCTTGCAGGACATGCAGTTGCGAAAGCCTCTAATATGCTTCACTATTCCAGGATTGGTAATGGCGGCGGCAGGAATATTAATGGGGCTGGAATTCCTCCAAGCCTTTGCTCATGGAGGGAGCCTGCAATACGGCCTTGCTTTAATAATGATCTTGCTTGTGCTGCTGGGATCATTTCTCGCGCTCACAGGTATGGTTCTCCATATACTCTCGAGGGTTATGCACGAGTTTAAAAGAGAGCTCATGGCGCAGGGAAGGCAAAACAAGGAGGCGGACTAGCTAAGAGGATCACTATGGAGAGACAAATGAGAGGGCACGCCGGAGACGGGGACGAATTAGCCAGCATAATAATAGTCCTTTACAATAGCAGTCGCTATATTGAACCATGCATTGAATCTATCATGAGGCAGGACTATCCTCATGAGATCATTGCAGTCGATAATAATTCCAGAGATGATAGCTGCCAGATCCTGAAGGAAAAATACCCCCATGTCAGGCTGATCAAAAATCAGGAGAATGCTGGTTATGGGGCAGGAAATAATGAAGGAGTTAAATATGCATCTGGCAAATATATCGTCATTCTCAATCCTGATACCATTGTGGAAGAGAGATGGTTAAGAGAGCTCATCGAACCATTAAGAAATGAGGATAAACTCATCACCACTCCTAAAATCCTTACATATGACGGTGAGCTTATCAATACCTGTGGCGCTATCAATCATTTCTCAGGCTTAACTTTCACCAGAGGATTGGGATGTCCCATTGATATGCCATTCTGCAAAACGCGGGTTAGCGGATTCTCTGGTTGCTCTTTTGCAATTAGACGAGATCTCTACTTAAGCCTTGGCGGTTTTGATCAGAGATTTTTCATGTATAATGATGATGCTGATTTGTCGTGGAGAGCCAATTTAAACGGATTCAAAATACTATATATCCCTCAATCGACTGTCAAGCACGATTATACTCTGAAAATGTCACCTAAAAAACTATACCATTTAGAGAAAGGAAGATACACAATCCTGAGAAAATACCTCTCCACAGAGTGTTTGTTGCTGCTTGGTCCTTCTTTGCTGATCACAGAAATACTAACATTCGGCTTTGCCTCAAGACATGGCATGGCATATTTATATAATAAGATGCTTGCCATGTTGCATGGCTTAACGGATGAAATCACGCCTGTTAAAGGAAATTCTCACCTTCTGATTGGTTCATTAGATGATAGGATTCCGGATGATCAACTGACCACATACAAGCTGGATGTCTTTATCATAAGGTCAATTAATTTTATATATTCATTTAACTTTTCTTGTCTAAAGGCCATAAAGATGTCGTATCAAAAGCAGATCGAGAAGAGAGTGTTGCAGATATCTCATAGATTGCTGAATAATCCCGTTGATTGAATAAATTTGAATCATATGACTGAAGCACATATATGCTAAATCTGCCAATTGCCCTCAATGATTCGAGAATTAAGAAGTTATATCTGATCACATTCGCTATTTCCTGTTGCTATTTGCTCCTGCACTTCAATAGCTCGATTGATGGTTTTGCACCGCTTCAAGTAGGCGCAATAGATGAAACGGTTGACAGGGGAGTTCTGCTCGATGCATACAGAAATACCGTTCCTACATTTTATGTATTGGGTTCAGAGCTGGCAATGGTATTAAATGAAAATTGCCGCTTTTTATTATATTCCCCAGTTCAGCTCATACCCTATGCAGTGCTTTTTTTTGTTCTGATGCTAAAGATTTCCAACAGTTATTTTTTGGCTAGCTTGGTATCGATTGCTGAGTTGATGACTGGATTCACAGGGACCCAACGGATCTTCTTTTGGCCGCACGGTGTAGGAAATATATTATATTTTGCTCTACTAATATTATTCTTATTAACTTTTTATAATAAGGATAAATCCGGGTGGCAATATCACCTCATGACCGTATTGATAGGGATTTCCCTGGTGTTTACATCATATGATGTTATTTTCACATATCTTCTCTTTTTGTCTTCATATATAGTTTATACAATGTTATTTAATAATCCTGCATATTTAAATAGGTATAAACCTGATTATAGGCAGAGCCAATCGATAAAATTATTCACTTTGTTGATAATTATTGAGATGGGGCTCACAGAATTCGTCTACGATAATTTTATTTATGCTCTGAAATCACCCGAATCCTTCACTATGTCTGTGCTGGATAAGTTCTTATTAGCCTATTTTTCTACGAATATTAAAGATAACATTATAAGAGATATGTATATTCAATACCCAGGATCTATAAATTTCTATGGCTATATTAAGTATTTCATTCTTTTAGCATTCCTTGTTTTGTTTTTGATTAGTTTTATATATAATACAAATGTAAGGTATAAAAGAGAGACGGCATTTGTTATATCGATATTGTCCTCTATGCTGATTTGGGCAGCCATTCGCTTATTAATAGGTCATGTTGAAATCGGATTTTTTTATTACCCAGCCATATTCAGCATAGCCTGGCTGTATAGGAACGGAGGATCTTTTAAGAGATGGGCAACGATTGGCGTGATAATATTATTGATCCTGAATCCTATCTATCACATCCTCATATATAATTCAAACCTATCTAATAAAGATATAGATAAGTTTGACTATATCAATATGCCTTTATCGTGGTGTAAAGAAGAGACGAATGGGGCCCAGACGAAAAGCGATGAGCTCACAAAAAATTTCTATCTTTTGGAATACAGATCTAATAACTTCCAGACCTTTGATGAGAATGACGTTGCATTCCTCCTGAACAGGAGAGAGCATAGTCCTAATGACCTTTTTGTTATAAACAGAGACTTAAATATATTGAATATAGGAAATTGGATTCAGATAAAACCCTGGAGAATCTCTGACGATATATTGAATGGAAATAAAAAAATAAATAAGGTTTTGAGTACGGACAAGATCTTCATTTACATGAAACGTTGATTCACATTCTATTTGACTAGATAATTATATTTTAACAGATTTGCGATCAATGACCCTGCATTTTCAGATTCCTGTATGCAAAATTAAACTTCATATCAGGAAGATCTGCATAGACTATAAATATAGCTATAAAGATAGCCGATTGAATCCGGATAGATCACCATGATGCAGGGTATCCTAAGTGCTAAATGGCTTGTATATAATGAATAGATTAGAGGCTGTAGAATGGATAATCATTGGAGCAGAAAAAAGGTATTAGTCACTGGAGCAGGTGGCTTTATAGGGAGCCATCTTATTGAGCGTCTTATAGATTTAGGCGCTGATGTAAAGGGCTTTGCAAGATACAATTCGAGGAACGATTGGGGATTGCTGGAGATAATCCCATCCCAAAAGCTCGATTCTCTGCAGATCATTTCAGGAGATCTTCAGGATTATGATGCGGTATTTAGCGCAGTTAGAGACGTAGATGTTATTTTTCATCTCGGATCGTTGATATCAATCCCTTACTCATATATTAGGCCCAGAGATACTATTGAAAATAACATATTAAGTACATTGAATATCCTCACGGCAGCGAGGGATTTGGGTGTGGAGAAGGTCGTCCATACATCCTCCAGCGAGGTCTACGGCACAGCCTTATATGTGCCCATCGACGAAAAGCATCCACTTCAGGGCCAGTCCCCCTATTCCGCCAGCAAGATAGGAGCGGATAAAATAGCGGAGAGCTTTTATTGCTCTTTTGATCTGCCTGTGGCAACGATCAGGCCCTTTAATACATACGGACCCAGGCAGTCTGCGAGAGCGATAATCCCCACGATCATAACTCAAGCTATAGAGCAAGAGAAGATAAAATTGGGATCCTTATTCCCTACACGGGATTATACATTCGTCAAAGACACCGTAAATGGATTTATCAGTACGGCTGAATCAAAAAGCTCCATTGGAGAGGTAATCAACATCGGTTCAAATTTTGAGATATCCATGGGGGACCTGGCCCAGAGAATCTCATCATTATTGAACAAAGATATTGAGATAACGCAGGATTCGTCAAGAGTCCGACCTCTTAAAAGCGAGGTAAAGAGACTGTGGTGTGACAATGCAAAAGCCAAGAGATTGCTGGGATGGGAACCGCAGGTCTCCTTAGATGAGGGCCTGAAGGAGACAATAGAATGGATTTCCGAGAATAAAAAAATGATCAAATTAGTAAAATGCTAGGAGAGTAAATGAAGGCCGTGATCCTCGCGGGTGGGCTGGGCACGAGACTCAAGCCCTATACTACCGTTTTTCCCAAACCTCTCATGCCTATTGGAGAGTCACCCATTTTGGAGATAATCGTCAAGCAATTGAAAGCCAAAGGCTTCAATGAGATCACCCTGGCAGTTGGACATCTATCGGAATTGATTATGGCTTTTTTTAATAACGGCAGCAAATACGGGCTAAAGATAGAATATTCTAAAGAAGAGAAGAAACTTGGAACCGCCGGGGGGTTGGGCCTGCTAAAGAACAAGCTAGAGGACGATTTTCTGGTGATGAATGGTGATGTCCTGACAGGCCTGGATTTTTCTGAATTCCTTGAATTTCACAAAGAAACGGGATCAATAGCAACCATAGCGCTCAATAGAAGACACGTTGATATTGATTTCGGCGTGGTTGAGCTCGATGAGAACAGGACTCTCATTGGATATATCGAAAAGCCAAAGATCGATTATCTGGTAAGCATGGGCGTTTACGCATTTAATGAAAGCATTCTCGAATATATACCGTCACACGAATATTTGGATATCCCAGATTTGATGAAGAGATTGCTCTCCGAAGGGGAGAAGGTCAATGGTTTTATCCATGATGGATACTGGCTGGATATCGGAAGGCCAGATGATTACATTAAAGCTAATGAAGATATACAGAAAATATATCGCGAGCTGGGAGTAAGCATAGATGAGACTTAGCGAAAAGCGAGTGCTAATCACTGGCGCTAATGGATTCGTGGGCAGGCATCTGGTCAATGCGCTTAACGGAATGGACTCGTCAGTCACATTGCTTAAGGACATCAATGGAAATAGCTTAGACATAAGGAAAAAGGATCTCATCAAAAGCAGTTTAGATTATTTAAGCGATGTAGATGTCATCTATCATCTAGCAGCGATAGCTTCGGTAAACTCATCATATGAGAATCCCCACGATACCTATGAGACAAATGTTCTGGGTACTTTAAATATATTGGAGCTTTGCCGATTATATGATATAAATAAAATTGTTTATGCAAGTTCTTATGTTTATGGGAAGCCGCATTATCTGCCCATCGACGAAAATCACATGACGAATCCAACCAATCCCTATTCGAGAAGCAAGTTGATTGGCGAAGAACTCTGCAAATCATATCATGATGATTTTGGAATAGAATGTATAGTTCTCAGGCCGTTCAATATCTATGGGCCCGGTCAAAGATCCGATTTTCTGATCCCAATGATTATATCCTGCATTAAAAGCGGAGAAGTTATCGTGAGAGACCCAGAACCCAAAAGGGATTTCATTTTCATTACCGACATGATCGATGCCTATATCAGAGCAGGCGAATATGAAGGCGATTTTGATATATTTAATATCGGATATGGGGAGAGCTATAGCGTTAAGGAGATAATTGAAAAAATCATGAAGCTATATGGGTCAGAAGCCAGGGTAATTTACAGAGGAGAAAGGCGCAGAAACGAAATAATGGACTGCTATTCGAGCACCAAAAAGGCTAAAGATATCCTTGGCTGGAGCCCCCACATTAATATAGATGAGGGCTTGAAACTGATGATAAAAAGCCTGAAACCATGCTGAAGATTCGCGTCCGATCTTCAAGAGACAACTTCATAAGACGAGCTGATGAAAATAGCAATTAATGGTAGAGGATCTATGAAGATAGCGATTGTATGCTCTCAAGGAGGACATCTCACTCAAATGCTATATCTGATGGATGCATTTAAAGGTAACGATATTATAATTATTACCTATGACTCCAAGAGAACGCAAGAGTTGGATTATAAAAAATATTTAGTGAAAAATATAGGCTATAATCCTGTGAGGATGCTCACGGCAGCAATTACATTTCTCAGAGTATTTTCAAGATACAGGCCCGATCTTATAATCAGCAATGGATCTGAGATAGCCATCCCTGCATTATACATTGGGAGACTACTGGGAGCGAAAATCATATTCATAGAGAGCTGGGCAAGGGTGAATAATCCTTCCCTCACCGGCAGGCTTGTATATCCTATTGCGGATCATTTTTTGGTTCAATGGCCGCAGTTGATTTCCAAATATGGAAAGAAAGCGGTATTTGAGGGGGCTTTAATATGATCTTCGTGACCGTTGGCATGCATAATCAGGGTTTCGACAGACTAATAGAAAAATGCGACCTTCTTGCAGGACAAATCGAGGATAAAATGATAATACAAAAGGGATCTACCAGTTACTGCCCGCGAAATGCCGAATACTTCGACTTTGCCAGCAATGAAGAATTCCTGAAGCTCATAAGACAATCCTCCACAGTAATAACCCATGATGGTGCAGGCTCTATTCTCAACTGCCTCCTGAATAAAAAAAGGACTATTGTCGTGCCAAGATTGAAGGAGTATAATGAATGCAGATATGACAATAAATTGGATTTGGCTTTGGAATTGCATAAGATGAAAAAGATACATCTGGTAACAGATCTTGCTTTGCTTACTCCAGAGTTAATTAGAGACGCAAAAGCTGCAAATAGCGACCAATTTGAGAATACTTTGCTTATTAATATTAAAAAATACATAACAAAATAACGTTGTGGGTAATACGGTTATTGACATGAAAAAATCTATATAAAAAATAATTTGCGAGCATATAATTACACATTCATTGACATGATGTGTTTATGGTTAGATCAAAAAAAATGCCCAGCATCTTTATGGATAACGAAACAAGGTAGATAACGAGGGTTAAATCGATGTCAAACCGAAAAAGCCTCCTGGCAATTACCCCTACCTACAACTATTTTGTCAAAGATCAGATAGAGTCCATATCCAGTGATTTTAAATCGATTGATGTCTTCGTATACCATAATCCAATCACTGAGATATCAAATTATTTGCCCATTCACGAGTTGAGCCTCTTTACAAAAAAGTCCCTAATAGAGTATTCTGGCAAGCCAGAGAATGTGTCGGTATCAACAGTTCCGACCTTTTTTATCCCCATTGATTATCAATACCGCCATTTAGGAGAGAAGCATTATCGAAAGATTTTAAATATGATTGTCCAGAAGAAGCGGGAGCCCGACCTTATTCATTCTCATTTCGTATGGACATCGGGCTATGTGGGAGCCAGGCTAAAGGAAAGATACCATATACCACTGATCATCTCAGGATACGGATATGACCTATATGATCTACCATTCAAGAATCCTCAATGGAGAGAGAGAATCCGGGGCATATTGAACGATTCTGATTGCATAATCACCGTCAGCAACCGCCTCGCGGATTATATTAGGAAACTAGATGTAAATACACCGGTAGAGATCTTGCCAACAGGATATGATGGCAAACGCTTCTATCCCCGCGATCAGCAGGCATGCAGAAGAACATTAAGACTGCCTGAGAAAAAAAGGATAATCCTGACCATTGGAAGCCTGGTAAAGGTTAAGGGGCACATAGACCTCATCCATGCCATCAGTGAGCTTGAAGGAAGATCAAAAGACATTTTATGTATAATCTTAGGAGAGGGAAATCTCAGAAATGAACTGCAGAAGGAGATAAAAAAATGTGGCCTCGAAGAGGTCATAAAGCTCGTTGGAAGGAAGCCCAGAGAGGAGCTCCCTCTGTGGATAAATGCCTGTGACATATTTGTACTGCCAAGCTTGAACGAGGGAAACCCTACGGTGATGTTTGAGGCTCTGGCCTGCGGCATACCTTTTGTTAGCACCGATGTGGGCGGGGTCTCAGATATCATCACATCAAAAGAGTATGGCCTCATATGCGAGTGCAATGATTGCATGGATTTATGCAATAAAATGCTCGAGGCGCTGAATATAAAATGGAATAGAGATGCAATCCAAAGCCATGCACTGCAATATGAATGGGACAGCCAGAGACAGAACCTGCTTGAAATTTATAAAAAATTCATGTGATCAGCTGAATTGCAGTCATGCAATAATATAAGAGCCATTTGGATTTAGTTAGAGGATTCTGAGGACGATTATGTGTGGAATCAATGGTTTTAACTGGAAAGACGAATATATAATAGAAAAAATGAACTCCAGTTTGCGGCATAGGGGTCCAGATGATGAAGGAATTTATGTCGATGAAGAGGTTTCATTAGGGCACTTGCGCCTGTCCATCATCGACCTATCCGAAAATGGCCATCAACCGATGTCTGATCGTCAAGATAAATTTTTTATAATATATAACGGAGAGGTTTATAATTTTCAGGCTCTTAGAGAGGAGCTGGAATTACTGGGATATTCATTTAAATCCAATACGGATACAGAGGTCATATTATATTCCTATATGCAATGGAAAGAGCGGTGTCTGGAAAAGTTCAATGGAATGTTTGCCTTTGCAGTATACGATTCTGAATGCAAGAGACTTTTTTTGGCGAGAGATCGTATGGGAATTAAGCCGCTATATTATTATTTCGATGAAAAAAACGAAGTTTTTTTGTTTTCTTCGGAGATTCCACCCCTGCTGGAACACAAGATCGATATCGAACCGAACAAAAAGTTGATAAAAGATTATTTACTGTATAATATATCTGATCACACTGACGAGACTTTCTTTGACGGGATAAAGAAGATTCCCAAAGGCTGCTATGCCACCTTTGATCTCATGCGATGTGAATTAGAGATAAAAGAGTGGTATAATATAAAATACAAAGAAAGATTCGCAGGCACATACGAAGAGGCAATATCCACATTTAGAGATTTGATGGTGGATAGTGTGGATATCAGATTAATCAGCGATGTTCCAGTGGGCACATGTCTGAGCGGGGGAATCGATTCGTCTTCCATAGCATGCTTGATCAACAGAAAAATGAAGATAAAGACATTTTCAGCGGTCTACAATGGCTATGAGAGAGATGAATCAAGATACATATCTATTGTGGCAGAGAAGACAGGCATGGCCAACTACAGAGTCCATCCCACTGCGGAAAAGCTGAGAGAGGATTTGTTTAAAATTATTAAATTAATTGGAGAGCCTTTTCCCTCAGCCTCCATTTATGCCCAAAATTGCGTGCAGAAATTGGCTAGGGGCAATGACGTCACTGTGGTGCTGGACGGTCAGGGTGCAGATGAGCTTCTGGCTGGATATCACTATTTTCTAGGTTTTTATCTAGTAGACTTATTAAAAACCTTAAGGCTAAAGAGGTTCGCCTCTGAATGCTACAATTTGATTAAGGGCAAGGAATATATGATCGGCATCCAGTCTTCATTATATCTTTTGCTGCCCATATTTATAAGAGAGCAGATTTTTCTGCGCGAATCCCTGCTATCCAGAGAAATGATGAACGGATCCGTTGCCACGACAGAATACTTTAAAAATTTTTCCGATTGCAGATCCTTGGGACAATCCCTGGAGTTCCATCTGAAATACCGGCTAGAGCAGCTATTGAAATGGGAGGACAGAAACTCAATGGGAAATCAAACCGAATCACGAGTTCCGTTTCTTGATTATCGAATAATTGAATTCATATCGGGATTGCCTGACGACTTCATAATAAGAGAAGGGAGAACTAAGGCACTGCTCAGGGATGCGATGATCGATATCGTGCCCAGTGAGATATTAAAGAGACGGGATAAGATCGGATATGAGACCCCTGATGCATATTGGCTGAAGACCGAGGACTTCGAAAAGCTTTTGAGCGATTGGTTTTTAAGGGGCGAACCCCTGTGCAGAGAGTACATTGATCTGAAAAAGCTGCGCCATCAGATAAAAGAGCATATACATAAGAACAAAAATCACGCTCGAAATCTATGGAAGACCATCTTCCTGGAAGCCTGGCTTAAAACCTTTTTTCCCAACAGGAATCGGATGTAAGCCTCGAGGGCCAAGGCTCATGGACCCCGAGAGCCTTGAAATATTCTCATTCAGACATCTGGAAGACCGAATCCATATGATCCCTGATTATTGAGCGTTCCCTCCACAATCATCGATCCAATGGAGGAAGAATAGCAGTACATGATACTAATGGTCGTCCCCGGAGCACAGTCTATGGTATGCTTTGCAGGTATGAATACGGTTCCGATCAGCGTTGCCATTGCTGTGCTTGGATCGATGCCCCGGAGATAGGCGCAGGCATATGAGGCATTGACTGCGCCCCCGCGTAGAGTTGCAGTCGCAGATCCCAATACATGCAATGCATAATATCCATCTAAGACGCAATTTTCAAGGGTTGCTGACGTGGGACCATCGATGCCAGCATCTATATAAGATGCCCCTCCATAAGAGTTGGGTTTATTCCGGTCCGATTTGAAGAAGGATTCCTTGATAAGGACTCCAATCGAGCTATGAATCAATAGACCATATGCATTCGGACTCGCAGTACAATCCATGTTGACGCTGGACATCTGCAGATCATTTATGCACCATATGGTGAGAGGGGAGGCAATGCACGATATGTCTTTTACCACAATGCGGTCTTTTGTCCGAGTTTGGTAATCTTCATTCCCATGGACAGTGAGCCCGGTTTTGCAGCGTTCAAAAACACAATCAGAGACAACAGTATCCTGTGCGGTATCAAGAAGTATTCCCTCCAGGCTGCAATCTCTGGCAACGACATTGGTTATGGAAGAATGCGATTCAGATCCGCCCCCATTATTTCCCAGGTACAAGCCGGTTCCATATGAGTTCCTAAACTCAAGGTTGTAGTAATTGCCGCCGGACCTGGTGCTGCCGGTCAATATCAGTGAAGCGCCATCTTTGTACCATTGTTCCTGATTATCCCTGTTTCCATCAAAGGTCATATCAGCAACGGTAAAGGCGGTAAAACCCGGATCCAGAGAGATTGCCCGGTTGAGCATCATCGCTACAGGATGGTCGACGGAGAATTGGTCTGGTTTTAATTTTAGTACGGTTATGCCTGCCCCAAAGCCGAAGATGTGGACATTCTTGTTACCCAATATAGGAATGCAGACCCAGAAAGGATTCAAATCCCCTTCGTTCAGGTAAAATAGAGTGTCTGCGCTGAGATTGTAGACCCCGCTGGAGATTAAGACATTGCCATTATCGGGGACCCAAGCTATGGCCTCTGTTATTACTCGAGAGTCGTCAGTTCCAGCCACACCGCTGGAGATCACATTGCCACCAACATCCCTAGCAATGATCGATCCGCCTTCGATAGATACGATAACATGATATACAATATCATTCAAATTTTTTATATCAGATCCCTCTGATAGTGAGCTCATTTTGCCGTCCTCCCAACACAATCAGGTCCACACCGATCTGCACAGTCATCAATTTTCTCCCAGTTGAGCGCAAGTGAACGCACCCTATCTGGCCGCAGACACCAGGCCTTTTCCGCTTCAGACTCAGTCCCGTAAAGGCAACAACGGCCATATTAGCACACTTGAGCCTCTAATACCTATTTCTCGTTGCTATATAAATAACTTTTTGATTTTTCGATATATGTAATAATGATCGTCTGACCATATATGGCTTGGGCTTTCGACTGCTCTTGCATGAAAGCATTTATACAACCAAGATCAGATACAAGATTAGATACGAATCAGTGGCGTCCAATTCATAAATCTGGCCTACAATGTCTTATGGCCTGGAAACCAGTCATGAACTTCAATCTGCACCGTTATCTGAGCTGCAAAGCAATCGCAGGAATGGCCGGAGATGGTTTATATAGAACATCCTTCTTCATGGCCTTCGCCAACATCATGAGCGCAGGATGCGGCTTCTTCTTCTGGATTATCGCTGCCAGGCTTTATGCCCTAGAGCAGGTGGGCCTGGCCACAGCGCTCATATCATCTCTTGCACTCGTCGCTCTCTTCTCAACCCTTGGCTTTGACTCCTCCATCATCCGCTTCCTTCCCCTGGAGGATAAGGGGAAGGTCATAAGTACGAGCTTTTTTGTTACCACCGGAGCCAGCATCATCTTCGGTGGAATATGCATCTTACTGATGATGATTATGACTCCCTCCATGCCATTTTGGCAGGATCCGGGTAATTCTCTGGCCTTCATTCTGGTAGCAGCCCTGAACTCAATCGCTGTCATGGGAGGATACGCCTTTGTTGCTGACAGAAAAGCAGACCAGTACTTCCTGCAGAATCTCTTGCAGGCAATTCGAATTCCAGCCCTTGTGCCTCTCGCTTTCCTGGGCGTCTTCGGAATCTTCGGCGCTATTGGCCTGGGGTATTTGACCGCAGCGCTCTACAGCCTGACGAAGATTCAGCTGAGCATATGCCGGATCAGGCCACAGGCAGACCGGGAGTTCATACGCAAGTCCTTGCGATTCTCCTCTTTAAACTACCTCTCTAGCCTTCTATATGCTGCACCTACCCTCATGATGCCCATACTGGTGCTGAGCCTGCTCGATGAAGCTGAAGCCGCAAAATACTATATCGCCTTCGCTCTGGGCACTCTGGTGCTTATCATCCCCAGCTCCTTTGGGACCTCCCTCTTTGTGGAGGGGAGTCATGGAAATAGCCTCAAGAAGAGCGCCTTTCGCGCGGGAGGCGCAAGCCTGATGATAATGCTCCCCGCCGTGTTGGTTCTCTTCTTCTATGGCGACCAGCTACTTGGACTTCTCAGGGGAGAGTACGTGGAGGGATTCGGCCTTCTGAAGATCATCGCCCTCTCTAGCTTTCCTGTGGCCTGTTATTCCCTATTCATCCCCATTCAGAATGTGAGGATGAGGGTTGAGAGCATAGTGAAGCTGAATGCCCTCAGGTGCATCCTGCTACTTGGATTGAGCTATGTTATGGTAAATCGATACGGCATCCTGGGAGCTGGATATGCCTGGATGATAACCTATATGGTGATCGTTATTTGGGTGGGATGGGTGGCATTAAAGGAAAAGTGGATTTGAAATTATATTTAAAGAAGCTGAGTTACCGACCTTGCTGAGACATTGAGGATACGGGTGGTTATCTCAATAAACAAAATCTCCTGTTGGTGCCGATCGATCCCGAATGCATCGCTTATCAACTGTTTTTCCATCTCCAGGGCGATTAATCTCGTTTGCACCTGGGTGATTTTATGATGCTTGCCGAGTTCTGCAATGACATTCATAAAATAGCCAACGCTGTGCAACCTATCAGAGGAGAGGCTCTTGACAAGACCGCACTCCGTACAATATGGATGGGGCTTGAGTCCTCGATCCCGCCCTTCAAAGTAGTGGGGTAGCCAGATCTTCTCCTTGCTCCCTGATATCTTATGTTCGCAGCAATTCATACTCATACCATAAGGAGTTCAAGAGCTTTAAAAAACCATTGGTTAAATTATGGAACTGCGAGACAATTGCAGTATCATGGGAAGGATGCCGTATATGAGAGGCAAATTTTTTTAATGACATTTTATTAAACTTTTATATAACATGACGTTAGGATTTTAACCAGAGCACTATATGTTTAAAATTATAATTTTTTTGTTTAATAATAGTATTCCCTGATAAAATGCTTTGATGAACCTTTGCGCGATAATCGATTCCTTAGAGTAGGACTACAATCTGTCGGAATCAAAACGTAGAAGCCATACCCTTTATCGGCGGGGAGTAGTCACCCACCGCAAAAGGCAAATAGAAAAGTAGAAATGGATTTCAGGCTATTGCTGCTATCAAAGAATCCCAGATCGAATACACACCAGGACATCTGAACATGTATGAACTCAACTACGATCTCTGGCAGGAGATGATCGAGGATATAGCTTTTGAATATGCGCCTCTCTTCTCCATCATGCATGAAGCAGCAAGAGAGCTACCCCTCTCCCGGGCTCTGATCGATGATCTTTTGAGAACAAGAGAGCGGAAGATATCGACAGAACCATGGCAAATGTGGCTTCAGATCGATCCGATCGATGACAATATCGGCGGTTTTAGAATCTACTTGATGGCCTCAGAGGAGCTGGATGCCATAAAAGAGCTTATGTCAGAGATTGCAGAAGATCATGGAATCTCCCAGGAAGAGATAAATGCCTTTGAGGTTGAGCACGGTCTGGACATGCTGGGAGATGTCTTTGAGGTGATCAGAGATAGATACGAGATTCTTCCGGAGATCAGAGGAGGCAATATCATCTTTTCCCTGATGGCTTTCGACAGCCAGGATATAGACGACAGCAAGGGAAACGATATCTTCTGGAGCGGGGAGGCTTATACAAATTAGTTCAGCAAATGCTTAGGTAAGGCACAAAGATGGCAATCCGGATCAATCCTGACCCACCATTAATTCGATGTTTTTCATAAAAATTCTTAAATGCTTGTATAACTCCTTTAGATGCGTTTCTGCAGAGAGCATATCCTCTGGCTCCTGCACGAACCTTCCTGGAGTCAATTCGTCCCCGCAGTTGTCTATCAGCCTTCGTATGCTTTGCCTGGACGACTCCAGATGAAATTGCAGTCCAACATTTCGCCCGATCTCAAAGGCCTGGTTAGCGCAGGCTGCAGTCGATGCCAGCCCAGTCGCTCCTCTAGGCAGGTCAAATGTATCCCCATGCCATTGAAATGCCGTGAATCTATCAGGAAACCCCTTGAAAGCAGAAGAGCTAAAGGCAGCACGATTCAGCTTCACCTCATGCCAGCCGATCTCCCTATAGCGATTTTTATGCACCATTCCTCCCAGGATATCTGAGATCAGCTGGGCGCCAAGGCAGATTCCAAGAATAGTCTTCTTGCTATCCATAGCCCTGCGTATGAACCTCTTCTCCTCCGCCAGCCAAGGATAAAGATCCTCCTGGTAGATGTTCATCTCCCCACCTAAAACCAGCAGCAGATCAAAATCAGCATCTTTGGGGAGCCTCTCGCCCGCAAATATTTTAGTCCCGAAGACATCATGACCGGAATCTTCCGCCCAGAGGGCGATATTTGCCGGGTCCTCAAAGGGATTGTGCTGGATGTAGTGCAATCTCATCGCTCATCTCTCCCTGCATTACGATGGTCCTTGATAAGGTGAGAATAATGGATTATAGCTTTTTTTGAGAGGATTTAAGAAGATTTGAGGGGATGTATGAGAAATCCTTAGGTTTAAAAGTTCAAAACTATAAATTCTACTCGTTTTCTCTGAACAGATAAAACCTCGCCTCCCGGTAATTGACCAGCCTCCTGCCAAATCCAGCGAGCTGCGCTATCTCATCCTGCAAGGGCCGGACGATGACATCCGCACCCACCGCAGCCGCCAGCTCCCCCATGGCAAGCTGCATCTCCAGAGGAGGGCGAATGGAGTAGATGAGGCCCGCTCCCTGATAGATCTCCCTCCGGGGGGCGAAGATGTCGTCCTTTTCCACCATCATGCCCGCCAGAATCCTCTCAACCCTGTCCGTAAGGATCACTTCCAGGCCCATCTCCGACAGCCTCTGAGCAACATGGGGAAAATGGCCCACACCCACCTCCACCACCCTGCCAGGGTAGTTTTTGGCGATGAACTCCGCCAGGTCCCTGGCAGCCGTCTGTCCCGTCATCTTGGTTGCCACTTCTCGTCTGATCATTCTTATCTCTATCCGCAATTGTTATTAACAGATGGCACTAATTGATTATGAGAAAGCAATGAAGGGATAGGGATGGAACTTGATATACGGGAGGCCATGGATTTTTCAAATTCAGGCGACGACTTCGGTATCCCCAGAATACTGATCGTGGGCTGTGGCGGCGCAGGCGGAAACACCATCAACAGACTCAAAAGAATGGGCCTGATGGGGGCGAAGACCATAGCCATAAACACCGACCGCCAGCACCTGGAGACCGTCTCTGCGGATGAGAAGATGCTGATTGGCCGGAAGCTCACCCGGGGGATGGGAGCAGGAGGAGACCCCGAGGTGGGAAGGAAGGCGGCGGAGAGCGCAAGAACGGACATCGAGGACCTCTTGCGCGGCGCAGACCTGGTATTCGTCCTCGCGGGCATGGGTGGAGGCACTGGCACCGGCTCAGCGCCGGTGGTGGCAAGAATTGCCAGGCAAGAGGGCGCCCTGGTGGTGGCCATGGTCACCACGCCATTTCACATGGAGAGGAAGAGGATCTTCATCGCCGAGGAAGGCCTGGAGAACCTGCGCAATTACGCAAACACCTCCATTGTGATGGACAACAATCGCCTGCTGGAGCGCGCCCCCCACCTGCCCTTCCAGGAAGCATTCTCTCTGGTCGACGGTATTACAGGCGAGATCATCCAGGGGATCTGCGAGACATTGACCACCCCCTCGCTAATCAACCTGGATTATGCCGATGTGCACACCATCATGAACACCGGCGGGGCCAGCTTTATGCTGGTAGGAGAGGGGAGCATGAAGAAGAGCCCAGAGAATATCGTCCGCTCCGCTCTGAACAATCCCCTCCTGGACGTGGAGCTCAGAGGTGCAAAAGCCTGTCTGCTGCACATTGACGGTGGACCGGATATGACCCTGAAGGAGGCAGCTTCCATCGCCAGCAGCCTAACCCAGGACCTTGACCCGAGGGCGAATGTCATCTGGGGGGCAAAGATCAAGCCTGAGCTCAAGGGCAGGGTGAAGCTGATGGCCATAATAACCGGGGTGAAATCTGCCCAGGTGCTGGGGTCAACCGAGGCGGGGATGGATCCACTGGAGGAGATGAGCCTGCCAGCCGATCGGTGCATTGGCCTTGCCCGGACAAGGACTGATGCCATAAAATGAGGATATTAGGGGAATAAAGATGAGCGTGATAGCATGGATGAACTCTTGTTCCAGATAATGGCCTTAATCCTGGCGATAATCCTGGGCATTGCCGCGATCTACAGCATCCGCCTCTATCTGGAGATTTGAGCGGAAAGCGGGTCATTTGGCTTTAGCTGCAAATTGCAGCTTTCAGGCTCAGCGTCCGAAGAAATAGCATCGCCACATGCAGTGCCCATTGCCAATTCGTTGGCGATATCCATGCCCCATTCAGCCATGCCCTGCGGGGGTCAACCTCTGGAACTTCCAGAGCCGGTCCAGCCTGGCTGTGGCATCCACACCCACCTTGGTGGTCATTCCCTCATTGCTCCTGGGGTCGAGAGTGCTGCCGCGCACATTGGGATAAAGAACTATATCCTCGTCACCACGCATGCGCGTAGCCAGGGCATACTCCAGGTCTCGAGGATCGTGAATATCGATATCTGAGTCCACTACCAGCACATGCTTCAAAGAGCGATGGGCCTTGATAGCGGCATCGATCGCTCTTCTGGCATCCTCCTCTGTCTCCTTCTCAATCTGCACCACGGCATGGAAGTAACAACATCCTCCCTCGGTAAGCATGACGTCCTTCACCTTTGCCACCTTGGAGACCTCCCGGTAGATAAGCGGCTCATAGGGCACTCCCATCAGCATCTTGTGCTCACCTCCTGCAGGCAGAAGGCCATGATAGATGGGCTCATTGCACATCATCATCCTGGTTAGCCGGATGACCGGCTCCTGCCGGACCAGGTCCCGAGTGCCGGTGATGTCCACGAACGGCCCCTCCGGTGCCCTTTCAGTGGTGATGTATCCCTCTAAAACGATCTGTGCATGGGGAACAAGAACCCCATTATCCAGAGCAATCAGCTCCACATGAGAGCCTCGCAGGGCGGCAGCATAACAAAACTCCATCTCTGGAGGAACGCGGGTGGAGGCAGCCATCAATACCAGCGGATCCACTCCTATGGCCACAGCCACTGCAACTTCCTTGCCCTTGGCCAGAGCGGCCTCATAGAGCTGATGGGTATGCCTTCCCGGGACCAACCTTGCTGCCAGTCGATCTTTTCCCAGGACCATCAGGCGGTGAACGCAGGCATTGATTTTGTCCTCAAAGCGGCTCACCACCACTCCAGAGGTGATATAAGGGCCGCCGTCCCCCGGAAAGTAGGTCATGATGGGAAGCCTGCTGAGATCCGGTTGGGAGACATTCTCCATGAAACTGGACCAATCCACCTCTCGCACGGGACCCTGGCATCCGATCTGGGATAGGTGGCGGACCATATCCTCAGCAGGGATGCCCAGGGCCCGGGCCAGGAGGTCCCTCGTCCCAAGGATATTCAGGCAGCACTTATGGCCGGAGACATCGTCAAATAGAATCGGCCCACTACCCCAGGATCTCTCTGTGACCTCTTCAAAGGGCGATACAGGGTCACGCACGTGGTTCATCAAACCTGACCCTTCCAGATCATCCAGAAAGCCCCTGAAGCTCATGATCTTACCCTCCTTTTTATTACGCTTGCCTTCATTCCGCCACCTTTTCTCATCTTTTTAATAATCTCTTGTCATTCTATCTCTTTCCACTATTTTAGATCCATCTCACACCAGGAGCACAGCGATCAGACCGCTCAGGAATACACCGTCAAAGGTTCCAGCTCCGCCGATACTGGCCACTGGAGCCCCAAGGTCGCGGATCTTTCCCAGGTTGAGAATATCCGCCCCAAGCAGAGTGCCCAGGGTTCCTGCCGCATAAGCAATTAAGAAGATGAGATCATGAGGTGCGCCCAGCACATAGACCATGAGGATCGCCGCCAGGGCGGCACAAAGGGGTGGGACCAGGGCAGGAGTCACTATCCCCAGCCCTCGAACCGGCCTCGCCACCCGGTTGGTGATGATGGCCACCAAGACAATGCCCGATAGTGCATAATAGATGGACTCTGGAAACCGGTAGATGAGTGCCATGGAGATCAATGAGGGAATCAGGGCCCCACCCACATTTATGGCCAAAAGGGTATTGCAGCTCTTCACCACAGGGACATGATAAGATACGCCAAAGGCCCGAATGTGTCGTTCATGGACCATGGGAGTGCTGCACTCTAGGTTGGTCAATGGTATGTTTATGCTGGATCCAACCAGAGACGCCAAAAGCACAAAGAGGGCCTGGCTCCAGGAGAAACCGATCTTGGTGAAGGCTGTCCTGGCCAGATCAAGGAAAAGAAAGCTCACTACTATTGCAATCAAGAACGCGAAGCCCAGCATGATCAATATGCCAACTGGAGAATAGATCAGACGGTTTTCCATTTTCCTCTATATTGCCATCCCAGGCGTATAACCTTTTGTATAAGGGCGTGCAGCTGCAAAAGAGATTTGTAATGGTATGTCAAAGAGTCGCATATGAAAGAGAAGTGGCTCATGGCCAGAGGATCATGGGAGGAGATCAAACCCCAGATAACCACCGCCCTTGAATCTGGATTCGAATGCGTAATCGTGGATCGGGAGAACGTCGAGCGGGTGCGGGAGCTGGGAAATATCCAGGTAGCATGCTTTGGCGCCGAGAAGGGTGCGGAGGACATTCTGGTGATCGGCAGGCACGGTGAGGGCGATGGTTCGGTGCCTCTGCCCAAAGACCTGAACAGCTCCATGGACTATGCTCTGGCCAAGACCATCTCCGGGAACAAGGCCGCATATGTGGTCATTGCCGGCAAGAAGTATGAGCAATTCGCAGTGGAGATGGGAAAGCATGTGGACTATCTGCTGGTGATCGGCACCGACTGGAAGGTGATCCCCCTGGAGAATATGATCGCCGGCCTGCAGGGATGCCAGGTTAAGATCATCAGTGGGGTCAAGAGTTCGGATGAGGCAAAGCTGGCCCTGGCCACACTGGAGCAGGGAGCAGATGGAGTGCTATTGGACAGCTCTGACCTCTCTGAGATCAAGAGGGTTATGAGGGCAGCAGAGCAATCGGAAAAAGGGCGCCTGGACCTCATACCAGCCAGGGTGGTCTCGGTCAAGCCGGTGGGGATGGGCGACCGGGTCTGTGTGGATACCGCCAACATGATGGTCCCAGGAGAGGGAATGCTCATCGGCTCCCAGGCCAAGGGCTTTTTCCTTGTCCATAGCGAGTCAGAGGACAGCCCCTATGTGGCTGCGCGTCCCTTCCGGGTGAACGCCGGCGCGGTTCACGCCTATATCCGGGTGGGGGAGAAGACACGCTATCTATCGGAGCTAAAATCTGGTGACGAGGTCACCATTGTGAGCAAGGATGGCCTCTCCAGGAGCGCTATCGTGGGCCGGGCGAAGATCGAGAAGAGGCCCATGATCCTCATCGAGGCGGAGGCAGATGGTGTGCTCATAAGCACGCTGCTGCAGAATGCTGAGACCATAAAGCTGGTGAGCAGCGATGGCACCCCCAGGCCGGTGACGGAGCTCAAAGCCGGGGACGAGGTGCTGGTCCATCTGGAGGAGGCTGCCCGCCATTTCGGCATGAAGATTGAGGAGAGCATCGTGGAGAGATGAGATACGTTATGAAAAGGTCGCAGATCGTTGCCGTCCTGGGAGAGAGGGCAGCAGACGACCTCAAGGCGGCATCCGATGCAGACATGATTGAGCTGAGGCTGGATCTGGCCACTGAGCCCATTCAGACGATAAAAGCCATCAGAGAGGCTACAGAAAAGCCGATCATCGCCACCAATCGCCTCCAGGCGGAGGGAGGGAAGTTCCAGGGGTCAGAGAGGGAGAGGATCGAGCTGCTCGTTCAGGCCTCTGAGTACGCCGATCTGGTGGATATCGAGCTTCAGGCAGAGTTAAGAGAAGAGTTCATCTCTCAAGTCAGCAGGCCGGTCATAGTCTCTTTTCATGACTTCCAGGGAATGCCCGGGATCGATGAGCTCGCTGCCATAAAAGAGAGGATGAAGATGGCAGGTGCGGCGATTGCTAAGATCGCCGTGACGCCCAGGAGCCTGAAAGACGACCTGGATCTCCTAGAATTTTTGCTAGCTGCAGATTTGCCCTTATGTCTGATCGCGATGGGAGATCTGGGCAGACACCTGCGGGCAGTGGCTCCTTTGTATGGTTCTGCTCTGGCATATGGTTATGTTAGAGAGAGCACCGCTCCCGGGCAGATGAGCCTGGCAGAGCTCTCTAGTGCCAGAGAGTTGCTCAAATGGTAAAATTAGCCAAATTTTTTGTATTTATGGAAAATATTATTAAAAATGAAAAAATAAGTCGCCTAATGGACATGATTTTTTCTGATAATGCTGCCTGCATAATAGATCGGATGAAGATTGCTTAAAACCTGGGAAATTCCCCTATCTTTTAAAAAATAATTATAGACATGTTACTAAAATCAATGGTTGATAGAGAATATTATATATTTAAATTTAATATTTATTCGAATTTCAGCCCTATAATCGCTCCTTATAGGGAGACATAAATGTTATTTGAAGATTAATTTTCTGTATTAATTATAATATGTAATTGGCCAATTGGCTGACCGAATATGCGCTATGATTTGCCATATTCGTTCTTCAATACTTATCTGAATATTTGACGCAAGATTTAATTACTCTAACTACAAATTAAAAGACATGGATGCAGTCGTTGATATAGGAGGCAGGCCTGGTTATAACTGCGGGGGATTTTGCAGCTTCTGTTATTTTAAAGGAGTGAAAACGGTTGAGCCGCTGGGATGCAAATATTGCCCACCCCATAAAAAGGGGTGCGATTACTGTTCTAGAGCAGTAGTTGAGATCCAGCCAGGCTTCAAGTCCCTGGATCAGTTGGTATTTGAAGCATCCCAGCAATGCATATTATCACGGCCGGATTCCATAACCATAAAAGGGAATGGTGATGCCAGCTTTCATCCAGATTTGCTTAAACTGGTTCAAACCCTCAGCAACGGCGTTGTCCCCATCCGCCTGGATTACACCAGCGGAAAGGGCTTTTTTAAGGGAGATGAAGCCGGTCCCCTGATCGAAGCCGGATTGCGAAGGATAAGCTTCTCCGTCTTCTCAACTGACCCTGAGCTTCGGCGAAGGTACGTGAATGATAAACATCCAGAGGCTGCGCTCTCAAACCTCAGAACCTTTTGCGAAAGATGCGATCTATATGCCATGATCGTCCTCATACCGGGCATAAACGATGGCTTTCAGCTGGAGAAGACCTGCCAGGACCTCTGCGATATGGGAGCAAAAGGCCTGATGCTCATGTCATTTGCCAACAGCAAAGAGCAAGGGCTCATCTTTGGAAACGAGCCGTTAATGCCGGGCATTGTTCCCTATTCCGTGGAGGAGATCCGCAGGATTGCCACTGAAATAAATGAACGATATGATATGAGGGTCATAGGGACGCCTCTATGGGATCCACAGACAGGAGCTCCTTTCGCCCTGGCCCATCATAGAAAAGAGCTGAATCGACTGCCGGCCATCGAGAGGAGCGCCACCATCATCACCAGCTCTGTGGCCTATCCATTCCTATCGACCATATTCGAGGAGATAGGAGAGGATGTGAATGTGGTAGCAGTGAATAAGGAGATAGGAAACCTGATCACCCTGGAGGATTTCAACTTCCTGGATCTGGGGAACATAAAAGAGAGGGTGCTAATACCGGGAATGGTTCTAGCTCATGACCAGGAGATCAGAAGGGCTCTTCGCCGTGATGGAGTGCGCCGGCTGGTCTTCAGAGGGCCTGATGCCCTCACAGTCGAATCCGAGAGAAGCATCTACATGACCACCGAGGAGGTTATCGCCAGAGAGGTGGAGGCATTCTCTGGATTGATATGCCAGATCAATGAGCTGGGCGGAGAAGAGACAGAATCCGCCACGGTCCAGAAAGATCGTGATAATTGTAGCTGTGAGAGAATGGACAGATCTCACTATCATGAAAACCCGATAATGGTGGATGAAGAGGATATCAAGCAGACCGTCGGCTGACTCCCTGACGATTAATTTTATCTCACATCCCGGCCAGTGCCAGCAAGAGGTGACTTAGATTGAGCGAGATGAGAGAACTGGTGATAAATAAGGACGATTATTTGAAATTTCTTGCGGACCGCCTGCGGCTTAAGGGCACCTGCCAGAGGGAGATTGAGAATGTGAGCTTCCCCTTCCTCTTCGCCTCAGGAAGCGAGATGCTGCGCACTTATATTCTGGGAGAGTCTGAGTTCACCTCCACCCTGCCAGACAGGTACCGGCTCCCGGACAGGGGATTCATCTGGTTCCTATTCTCACAATCTGTAAAAGAGATTCAGGTAATGCCTGAGAGGATGACAATAAAATACGAATTAAAAGACGAATACCGCAAGCCTTTCAAGCAGTTCTATCTCTAGCGACCTTTTCCCCTGGCCGGTCACTGGTCCGAGTTGGTCGGGTCAGATACAGGTCATGCCGTTTCATCCTTTTCCGCCTTGATCTTGCGGCCCCAGGATCCTGTCAGACGGCCTCTCTGTGCCAGGCTGCCCAGGAGCGCCTCAGCATCGCTGGATAGGGGCGCAGGCTTTTTTTCCCAGAGGGGGGTTCCGGGCAGGGGCATGAACCGGTGCGCTCTCACCTTTCCTCCCTTTTCCTCAATCCATCTGGCCAGGTCCAGGGTCATATGCTGATCCTCTGCTGACTCCATGGGCAGGCCGAGTATCAGATCCACCTGGGGTACGAGGCCATGATCCAGGATATGCTCGCAGGCTGACTCTATCTCCTGCCGGCCGTGACCCCGTCCAATGCTCTCCAGGACCGCCGGGCTGCCGGACTGTCCTCCCAGGCTGATCGTTTTATTGGCGCAGTATCCGGTTATGAGCTCCAAAGCCTCGTCAGTTACGAAATCGGGCCTGACCTCGGAGGGAAAGGTGCCGAAGTAGATGGGCTTCTTCTGCTCGGACAGCCCTTCCAGCAGAGCTTTAACCTTCTCCAGCCGCGGACGCCTGCCGTCGGAGCCATAGGCAAGGGAGTTGGGAGAGGTGAAGCGGATGTCTTTATGGCGGCGGGCGTATCTGGCAACGACGGGGATAGAGCGGTGGCGCATGCAGCGCCCGAAAAGGCGGGGGGTCTGGCAGTAGGTGCAGCCCCAGGGGCAGCCGCGGGAGATCTCTATGGGAGCGAGGATGCTGGTAAAAGGGGGATAGAGGTCCAGGTCCACAGGAGGCCTATCCTCGGTATAGATCGCCTTTCCCCCTTTTCTATAGGCTATTCCCCGGACATCTGCCGGCTCTTTGCCCATCTCTATCGCTTCAATCAGCTCGGGCAGGGTCTCCTCTCCTTCTCCTATGGCCACGAAATCGAAATGCTCCAGAACCTCCTCCGGCAGGGCGGATGGGTGGGGACCGCCGGCGACGAAGACCGCATCCAGATTCGCTGCCCTGGCCCTATCGACCTCTTGATAGACCTCCCCCGCCTGAGGGGTGGCAAAGCTGTAGAGCATGATTCCCGCCCTGGGCCCCGGAGCCAGAGAGGCATCTACCAGAGGTATGAGAGCAGCGATGCTATAGGAGTTCCTGCTATTGGAGCGAAACCATATCCTCACGGATTCTCTTTGAGCTTCAGCTGCACCTCCAGCTCTCTATTAGCTGGATCATGCTTGTACTGTATCTCCGCCTTGAGGGGCTCAGCGGGATTCACTCCTATAGTCCAATCGCCAAAAGAGGCTTCCACCCGCCCTCGGGCCTCGACTTCATCCGCCAGGCCCCGCAGCATGTCAGCCATCTCTGCCGCAGTCATATAGATCTCCTGCTCGAACTTCACTCCCTCGGCGGGGCTTCCCGCAGTCTTTCCCGGCCTTCCTCTTATCTTTGCCATTTGCGATCACCGGTTCGCATTTTATGGCCTATTCCATAAAACATTTTCCGCATTACGAGCACTCCAAATCTCGGGCTCCATGAGCTATCTAAATCGCGATCAAATCCTCAATCATCCTCCAGGGATCCTCCCAGGAAGAGAGGAACCATCCGGAAGGCCACTGCATCCACCAGGCCCCTGTCCGTCAGCTTCAGCTCAGGGATCACTGGCAGTGACAGAAATGAGAGGGTCATGAACGGGTCCTCCAGATCGCATCCCAGCTTGTGAGCGGCATCAATGCACTCCGCTATGCCCTCTGCCACCTCTTGCATATGACTCTCCGAGAGCAAGCCTGCCACGGGCAGAGGCAGGCTGGCCAGGACTTCACCATCGGCAACCGCCACCAGCCCGCCATCCATCTCCGTGACTGCTGAGACCGCGGCCAGCATCTCCTCGTCCCCGGTTCCGACCACAACGATGTTATGGGAGTCATGGGCGACGGATGTGGCCAGAGCGCCCCTCACCAGACCCAAGCCCTGCACCAAACCAAGCCCCACATTGCCAGTGGCCCTGTGCCTTTCGACCACCGCCAGCTTGAGGATATCCTGGTCGGTGTCCGATACCACTTTTCCCTCCCGGATCAGGGGAAAGAGGGGCAGAGATCTGGTGATGATCTGGCCGGGGACGATGCCAATTGTTCGGGCTGGCCCCTTCTCGGCTACAATCTCAAACGACCGGCGGCTGAGAGCAGCGAGATGGATCGATTTATGCATTGCCTTGACCGGTCTATTCATAGGGGCGAGGAAATCTCCATCCCTGGCCACCAGCCTGCCATCCTTGAAGACCCGGGTAACCCGCGGCTCATCCAGACCGTCCAGGACAGCGATGTCCGCCCGATAGCCGGGTGCTATTGCCCCCAGGTCGGCCAGGCCGAAGTAGCGGGCAGCATTGAGAGAGGAGATCTGCAGGGCAACTATGGGGTCCAGACCCTCATTTATAGCCTTTCTCAGCATGAAGTCGATATGCCCTTCCCTGAGGATATCTGCCGGGTGGCGGTCGTCTGAGACGAATAAAAACTGGCGAGAGTTTTTCAGCGTGACCAGCGGCAGAAGATCGGAGAGATTCCGGGCTGCGCTTCCCTCCCGCAGCATGATGAACATCCCGGAAAACAGCTTCTCTTCTGCCTCGGCCAGTGTGGTGCACTCGTGATCGGAGCGGATTCCGGCGCAGATATAGGCAGACAGGTCCGGACCGGAAAGGCCTGGTGCATGGCCGTCCTTGAGCCGTCCCCCTGCCAGCTGGATCTTTTTCATGATCTGCGGGTCCCGGAAGATTACGCCAGGACAGTTCATTACCTCGGCCAGGCCTATGACCCCCTCCTCCTCAAAGAGACCGACCAGGGCATCCGGGCCCAGGGCTGCCCCTGCAGTCTCCATGTCGGTGGCTGGGACACAGGAGGGGAGCATGACGAAGACGTTCAGAGGGACATTTCTTGATGACTGCAGAATATAGCGAACCCCCTCCTCGCCCCAGACGTTGGCGATCTCATGCGGGTCGGCGATAACTGTGGTGGTGCCTTGTGGAACCACTGCTCGCGCGTACTCTGGAACTGTGACCATGCTGCTTTCGATATGTACATGGCCGTCGATGAACCCAGGCGCCAGGATCTGGTCCTCCAGGGGAATGATCTGGCGAGCGCTGCTGCATTCAAAGCCCACGATCCTGCCCTTGTGTACGGCAACGTCCGATCTGCGAACCTCGCCCGATATGAGATTGGCTACGGATCCCCCAAGGAGAAGAAGATCCACCTCGATCTCACACCTGGCGGCAGCTATCAACTCCTCATATTCTTCCATCTGGCCCATGATAATCAATTACAGTCGGTCCTATTTAAATGCGATATTTGAATGACCCGGATCACCTCTTGGCCAACGAAATGGCAGGGTCTTCCCTTTGTTTGAATAAAAAAATCCTCATCGACACCAGATAAATTTAAATCGAGAAGCATAGATAAACTAAACCGTGCGTGAATTCAAGGATATAATTCTGAAAGTGGCCAAAGCCTATCCCAACGACTCCGCCCGGGGCATCGCCCGCCTGGACCCCAACGCCCTTCTAACCCTGAGGCTCAGTCCGGGTGACATCATTGAGATTGAGGGGAAGAGGCTTACCGCAGCCAAGGTCTGGCGCGCCGACCGGCAGGATTGGTCTCAGGATTATATAAGGATTGACGGCTTCATCCGCCAGAACGCCGGCGTTGGAATCGGGGACAAGGTGAAGATCCGTAAGGCCAAGTTCGCCGAGGCGCAGAGGATAGTCCTCGCCCCCCCTTCCGGATCGCATATGCACTATGGGGATGAGGCAGCTGATATGATCCGCCGCCAGACGCTCAAGCGGCCGGTGGTGGCGGGAGATATACTTCCCATCATGAGCTCCGGCAGCCATCCCTTTGTAGGCCGGATGGAGCCAGTGCCTTTAGTGGTAACAGAGACTCATCCCGATAATGTGGTGGTGGTCTGCGAGAGGACGGAGATCGTTCTCCTGGAGAAGCCGGCCAAGAGCGTCCGATCGGTCAAAGCCACGGGAATCACCTATGAGAATGTGGGCGGCCTGCGCTCAGAGGTGCAGCGAGTGCGAGAGATGATCGAGCTGCCCATGAAGCATCCTGAGATCTTCCAGAAGCTTGGCATTGAGCCTCCCAAGGGGGTTCTGCTCTACGGCCCGCCGGGCACGGGAAAGACCCTCATCGCCAAAGCAGTGGCCAATGAGAGTGGAGCTAACTTCATCTCCATTGCCGGGCCGGAGATCATGTCAAAATACTATGGAGAGAGCGAGCAGAGGCTGAGGGAGATCTTCGAGGAGGCGCAAAAGTCCGCTCCATCCATCATATTCATAGACGAGATCGACTCCATTGCCCCTAAGCGGGGTGAGGTTACAGGGGAGGTGGAGAGAAGAGTGGTGGCCCAGCTCCTGGCCATGATGGATGGCCTGAAAGAGAGAGGCCAGGTGGTTGTGATCGGAGCCACCAACCGGGAAGAGGCCATTGATCCCGCTCTGCGCCGGCCGGGCCGGTTCGACAGGGAGATCGAGGTCGGAGTTCCGGACAGGGAGGGCAGAATCGAGATCCTGCAGATACATATGCACAGCATGCCCGTGGCGGATGATGTGAACCTGGAGGGATTAGCGGACCGGATGCATGGTTTCGTCGGGGCAGATGTGAACGCCCTGTGCAAAGAGGCGGCCATGAAAGCCCTGCGCCGCTATCTGCCCGATCTCACCTCAGAGGATGAGATACCCCAGGAGATCATCGATCAGATGCAGGTCATGGGTGCGGACTTCGAGGAGGCTCTCAAGGAGATCGAGCCCTCGGCCATGAGAGAGGTTCTGGTGGAGGTGCCCCGGGTCAACTGGAACGACATGGGAGGATTGGGAGCACTAAAGCAGGAATTGATCGAGTCCATAGAGTGGCCCATCAAGCAGCCGGAGAAGTTCCAGAAGATGGGCATAAGGCCCCCAAAGGGAATTCTGCTCTACGGCCCGCCGGGCACGGGAAAGACCATGATCGCTCAGGCGGTGGCCAATGAGACCAACGCCAACTTCATAAGCATCCGGGGGCCGCAGATGCTCTCCAAATGGGTGGGCGAGTCGGAGAAGGCGATCAGAGAGATATTCCGCAAGGCAAGGCAAGTCTCGCCGGCAATCATATTCTTCGATGAGCTGGACTCCATTGCCCCTATGAGGGGAATGGACGAGGGGGGCAGAGTGATGGAGAGGGTGGTAAACCAGCTTCTAGCAGAGCTTGACGGCCTGGAAGCCTTGAAGGATGTGGTGGTGATCGCCGCCACCAACCGGCCGGATATACTCGATCCAGCGCTGCTTAGATCGGGAAGGTTCGACCGAATGCTCCTGGTGGGGCCGCCTGACCGGCAGGGGAGGCATGAGATCCTCAAGATCCACGCCTCCAGGACGCCTAAAGGAGAGGATGTGAGCCTGGAGGAGCTGGCGGAATTGACCGATGGCTATGTGGGCTCAGATTTAGACAACCTCTGCCGGGAGGCGGCCATGCTTGCTCTGCGGGAAGGGCTGGACCGGGTGGAGATGAGACACTACCGGGAGGCTTTGAAGAAGGTGAGGCCAAGCGTGGAGGAGCAAATGCTCAGCTACTATGAGCGCATAGGCGAGAGGTTCAAGGGCGGAATTAAGGTTGAGCCGGCTTCGCTCGCCGGCTACCGCTAGCCTGGCGGAATAGAATGATGGCTTGAATCTGCGCATGATGCTTGAATTGATGCTCAAGTCTTGACAATTAAATTGGAGAGGAGGGTTTTAGGGGCATGGGAAAGGTGTTCGCGGGAAGCATTGGAGATAAAGAGATCGTAAACATCGATGGCACAGTCCTGGGAGATCTGGAGAATATTATCTACGAGGTCATGACCGGCAAGCTGGTGGACCTGGTGGTAAAGCCAAACTCGGGCCTTGATCGCAGCAAGTACCGAGAGGACGGCAAGTTTGTGCTGATACCATTCAGCTCAGTGGTGGCGGTCAAAGACTACATCGTAGTGGATGAGAGCCGGGCTATGAAAAAGTAGGAGGCTGGGGCTCAATTCCTTTTCTTTGCCTTAAAACGTATCTTTGCACATATTCCCTGACTCATAGCGCTCATCTGGACACAGCCAGAGTTCTTCAGCACCACTCTCTGCTCTCCGGAAAGCTTATTTCTTCTTAGGTCCTCCATTTTTCGATGATGCGACTTAGATCTTATTTGGCCATCGGCATCCTTGTGCTCGCCGTGGTCCAGGCAGGCTGCCTTGGCGAAGAGGATGAAGGTGCAAAGGTCCTTTTGGAGACCAGCATGGGCAACATCACAATTCAGCTCTATAGCGACATGCCCATCACCACAGGTAACTTCTTGAGTCTGGTCGAGAAGGGCTTTTACGATGGGGTGATCTTCCACCGAATCATAGACGGCTTCATGATTCAGGGCGGAGATCCCGAGGGAACGGGCATGGGTGGACCGGGCTACACCATCGAAGACGAGTTCACTGATAATAATCGAAACGATCGGGGGACCATTGCCATGGCCAATGCCGGGCCCAACACCGGGGGCAGCCAGTTCTTCATCAACCTGGTGGACAACAATTTCTTGGACGACAAGCATCCCGCCTTCGGCAAGGTGATCGAGGGAATGGATGTGGTGGACAAGATCAGTAAGGTCGAGACGGACAGCAACGACCGGCCCCTGGAGGAAGTTGTGATCGTTCGGGCCGGTGCGATTGTCTAAATTTGGGGATGATTTGATTATGGCAACAGAGAGTACAGAGGCAGGAGATCGGATTCTGCTCGCTACCAGCATGGGCGATATCACAATTCAGCTCTACAGCGATATGCCCATCACCGCAGGCAACATCAAGAAGCTGGTCGAGAAGGGCTTTTATGATGGGGTGATCTTTCACCGGATCATTGACGGCTTCATGATTCAGGGCGGGGATCCCACCGGAACAGGCCGGGGAGGGCCGGGCTATGCCATCAAGGACGAGTTCACCCCAAATAGCAAAAACGCCCGGGGGACCATAAGCATGGCCAATGCCGGGCCCAACACCGGGGGTAGCCAGTTCTTCATCAACCTGGTGGACAACAATTTCCTGGATGGCAAGCATCCCGCCTTCGGCAAGGTGATCGAGGGGATGGATGTGGTGGACAAGATCGGTAAGGTCCAGACCGGTGCCATGGACCGGCCGGCAAAAGAGGTCAAGATCATGAGCGCAAAAGTGATCGCTTGATCTTTATTTTTTCGATATATTGCATCAAAAGCCTTTTATCGCTCTGTCGACTATTATAAAGTGGAGAGTTGGAATGAAAATAGCTACATCAATGATCGCATTGCTAATGCTATCGCTAATGGTAATCGCATTGGCCGGGAGCTGCTATGCACAAGGCTCAAGCTCTGCACCATATGTGGGTGGCGATTTTGGCAGGGCGTGGCTGGGCAACATTGGCCAATTAAGTGCTCAACCTGCGAAGAGCACATATAGCGACCTGTGGAATTGGGGCGGCGGCCCGAAAGGAAGCATGGCGGTCAATGGCTACCTGATACCAGATCTACGCTATATCTGGAAGTCAGAAAACGGCACAGGCTATTGGGCGGGATGGAAATATCCATACGCAAGCGGATGGTATCCTGGATACAATTATCCTTACTTGTTTGGCAGCATCTACCCCAGCAGCTACTACTATCCCCCAGACTACCTCTCCAGTGGATATTTGGCTCGCAGACTATATTGAGAGGAGAATTATCATGGTCAAGTCCAATCTATTGGCAGAATTTGCGGTATCGAAAGACCGGCTGATTCAAGCCCTGGCATGCGTGTCCAACCTGGCAGATAGGGCAGTTGTGCAGGCCATTGTTCATCCCAAGGATACCATACTGGGATTTGCCTTCAGCAACACTCTCGTGAATGGTGAGTCCGGGGAACAGATTTATGCTTATTACGTGACCACTCCCGCCCCCTTAAAGGGGCAGGCTTCTACGGTTTTGATTCCGACAGATTGTAGTCCCAATCTGAGTATATTGATTGCCGCATTCCAATCTCGATCCACCGAAAGCCCGCAATGAGGGCAGTTATGGACGCGATCAGAAAGCGTCTTTTCAACCAGAATGCCACACCTGGAACACATCTTAGATGTATTTCTTGGATCTACCAGGATCACCACCGAACCGGCACTTGCAGCCTTGTACGAGGTCAGAGTCACAAGCATATTCCAAGCCACGTCTGAGATGGATTTTGCCAGGCAATGGTTTTTGAGCATATTTTGAATACTAAGATCTTCAAAAGCGATCAATCCGAACCTGTTAACCAGATCCCGGCTAACCTGATGAGCAAATTCATATCTCTTGTTAGCGATCCTCTCATGGACCCGTTCAACGACCTTCGAGGCGGATCTCCTCTCCAGAGTACCTTTCGGTGCTTTTGAGAGCTTCCTTTGAACTCTGGTGAGTTCCTTTTCCTCTTCTCGGAAGAATCTAGGATTAGCTATCTTCTCGCCGTTAGAAAAGGTGGCGAAGCTCTCAAGGCCAACATCTACACCGACGAGAGAACCGTCTTTCCAGGGGGGCTTAGGTTGATCTTCCATCTCGACGGTGAAGCATGCAAACCATTTACCTGTCGCGGCTCTCCTTACGGTTAGTCGCTTGATCTTGCCTTCAATGGGTCTATGTAGCTTGATATTGATATTACCAATCTTGGAAAGATAGAGCTTACCAGCATTGAGCTTGAACCCCTTCTGAGGATAGGTAAAAGAATCGTACCAACCTCTTCCCCGAAATCTTGGATATCCAGGATTCTCTCCGGCTTTGACTCTTCGGAAGAACGCCTTCAAGGCAAGATCCACCCTTTCCTGGGCATTCTGAAGGGTTTGGGAAAAGACACCACCGAGTTCTGGTTTAATCTCTTTCCAAGTTGGAAGAAGGTTGTGAGTCTCGTATTTTGAGATGGATTTGCCTTCTTTCTCCCAGGCATTCTTTCGATAGGCTAATGTTTGATTGTATGTCCATCGGCATAGATCTAGGGTCTGCTCCATCTTCGTCCTTTGGGACTTTGTTGGATAGATCCTAAACTTGTATGCCTTGAGCATAGATATCTGTTATGCATTTTATTATATTTATAGTTTCTGCATAATAGTGGGGCACGATTCGTCCCCTCCCCTGAAGGAGAGGGGTCTTCTCTGCCCCTACACCCCGACGTTATAACCGAAGAGGATGAGCCGGATGTGATCAAGAGCGAGGCATTCATCATGGGCGATCACAATTCCGCCGTGGGATCCATATTGCAGCATCCGTCTTCCCAGGATGATGATACCACACTGGATGCGGATGAGACACAATCTGTGCTGTATGGGTGAATCCTCAAATTCAAGAGCAGTCCTGGCCGATCCGTCCAACAGGCTGGTGTATCTGCCATAATATTATACATCCAGCGCAAGCTGTGCCAGGACCGGCAGGCAATTATGGGCTCTTCGCTGAAATATGTGGGTGAGTTAAGGCAGGGAATATGGTCTTTTGTTCCTCTGCGCCTCTGTGGTTGGGTCAGAGCATCGCGGTTCACCACAGAGGCGAAAAGATACAGGGAATTTCCGATTCAAGTTCACCCATTCCAAATAGCGAGGAGCCCTCAGGCCAGCGGCTTTCATCGGGGTGCATTTGGCCTGCCAGCCGATGGCGTTGAAGGCCCCAGGATAATCGGACGCGAGCTTGATCTCGCCAGATGGATCTCCTGAGCAATAGGCCACTTGCACGCTAGATGTCGGTTGTGGCTGAGGAGAGCTGCGCATATTTTCTGGCAATTTACCTTTTTGTCCAATAATCCATTTTCCTTTTTTGGTTAATTTATCATTTAATAATATGCCAATTTTTTCATTATTTGGGAGGATAATTTTGCTTTGAAGGCATTTTTGATCTATATTTTTCACTATTTGACCGCAGCATTTATAGTGCAAGATGTACCAGGGCGAGATGAGGAATAGAACGGAGGTGATGATGCATGGATATGATGTCCCAAATATATGCGGTAATTCTCTTTGGAGCAATGGTGGTTTTATTGCCCTGGGGATTGAATAAATGGTCTGACACCCGCGCCGGCGTAAGGTAAGGATTTGCATTCCATCCGGTTAAGCCGGCAAGATGATGCTGACCTCCTCAGATCGATATATCGTGTTTATCATCTGGATGGGCAAAGGCACTTTTCAGTGGAATGGGCGGCACCGGTTCTGCAGGTTTGAATCGACCTGCAACCGGTGCTCTTTCCAGCCAGGCTGAGGAGGGAGCTGCCGGAAAATGATTAGCCTTCTTCGATCATTCTCCTAGGTCCGCTTGAACGCCCCCTTAGCCATCGCAACTCTTATCTCCAGATCAGGTCCTTCGAGCTCTTCTGCAACGGATTCGAGAAACCGCATTAAGTACCAATGTGAAGAATAAACAACATTTTATGCCATATGATCCTAAAAGTAATTATATTTTCACTGATTGATTAGTAAAAATATTTTAATTTTACAAAAGATGATAATTATAGACCCGGATATATCTCCCAGATACACCTCTCACATGCATTGTGAGACGCTGTACCTATTGCTGCTCCGCCACATGGACTTATGCTGCGCTTTTGCATGGCGAGGATTTCGGGTTGATCCGGGCGGAATGAGTTTATCGGCTTCTTCTCGCCGGGGAGTCTTATTGGCAATAACGTCCTTGTCCTAATAGCGCCAAACTCTGCAGATCCAAATGGTCACGTTAGTATCAGGAATAGTTATTAAGGAACAGGCTTAATAGTGTAGAAAATGCAGGTAGGATAATTGAAATCGGATCCAATTCCAACCGGCAGGGAGAAAGCGGCTCTTCGCTCAATTATGGGGGTGAGTTCAGGCAGAGAATATGGTCTTTTATTCCTCTGCGCCTCTGTGGTTGGGTCAGTGCATCGCGGTTCACCACAGAGGCACCGAGACACGGAGAATTTCCAATTCGAGTTCACCCATACCAAATGGCGAGGAGCCGAGAAAGCCATTATGCCTGAGAGAATCTCCCCCGTTTTAAGCAAGCCCCTGGCCAGGTACCTGGAGCTGGAGTTATTGCTTCATAATTTTTTTGAGAGTACTGGCTACTGTAAAGAGAATTATGGCAGAACATGTAATGGTTGCTGCAATGAAAATGTCGTTGAATATCCAAAAATTATCGCCGGTTGCAGCGAGCTGGATGAAGAGCGAATAAGGATTTATGGCGTGGGCGACTTAACAAGATCTTGCCCTTATTCCAGCGATATAGGTTGCATTCTTAAAACGCATAAGACGCCAAAATGCATAGCTTACATCTGCCCCCAATTCACAAAAGCACTGAGTGAGCATGGCATAGATTATGATTGGCTTGAGACACATACACTGCTCATCAGCATTCTTAATGAGGCTAAATTCGACTGGTGGAGTGGTTCTAAAATCGAGTCTTATCGCATCAGTGATGAAGAATTCTCAGAGATTAAAAGACAAATCAAAGAATCGTTAAAGGTATAGCTAGAGAAGGCTGCCAAATAGTCAGACATATCAAAGGAAAAAATACGCCTCACGGCCTTTATGGATTAGTAGTGATTAGGTGCGGGGAATGGGATTCGAACCCACGAACACCTTCGTGACTGGACCCTGAATCCAGCGCCTTTGACCTGGCTTGGCAATCCCCGCAAAAGGATGCAGCCCAATCTCATGCAGTAGTAGTATTTAATGGTATTCGTAGGCCAGGCATGCCTGTGCCTCAAGGGTGGCTACTTTTCTCCCAGAGTACTTTTCTCCTATTTCATTTCATCAGCCTCCTCTGATGGCTGACAGGCTGTCTACAGCATCTGCCACCGGAAAAGAGAGTGATTTCTCTATACCAGAACCGCCTTCATTTCTTCCCACAAAAGGTGGCCGGATTTTCCTCGCCCCCGCGCATGTGCCTGCCCACATGGACACACATCAACGGGATTCCGGTCGCAGTTATTCCGACTTAGCCATATCAATCGCTGTATCCAAGCCTCCCCGGCGTTGAGGGGGCCAGAGCACTACCGCGCGTTTAATCGCGCGCGGCGTCCACTGAAAAATCGGTTCGCAAGAATAGATCAAACAGAACTGATTGCTCAAATCATACGGCAACGGCCTAGCCCGGATCAGCAGGTAGGCCATGTGCTGGACGCAGCGCTGCCGGAGGGTCGAGGGAGATGAGCATCACAAGCGAGCAATCTAGATCAATACCGCTTTTGGCGTCACCAAAAGAAGATTATCTGCACCCATCCATTTTACCATTCATTCAAACCGGTCCCGTTCCTCTCTCATGAAGGGCTCGATTCCCGGCATGCTCCCGAACTCGGCCTCATTCATGCACTTCTTCCCGACCTCTTCCGCCTCATAGGGAATTCCGCGCCTCTCCAGCTCCCCAATCAGCTCCTCCATGAATATCCCCCTCCCGGGCACATGCTCGTGCTCCGCCTCGTGCACCCGCCCGCCCGCATAGCCAAAGCTCGTCGTCTGCACGCCGCAGCTCGGACTACCGGCCACCCCCACCACGCGCACCCGCACTCCCTCTTTTGCCAGCATCTCCAGTAGATCTGCATAGTGAACGATCAGCGAGCGGCAGAACTGGCGGAACTGGGGCACATCCAGCTGGTTTCTGGTCACCGCCCAGCGCTCGGTGCCCAGATAGAGCGCCTCCGGACAGGGCAATTGCATCGTTGGTCCTGCGGGAGAGAAGGATAGAGTATCCAGACCCTTGACCCGGGTCAAAGGATTCAGAAGGCAGTGAGCCACCAGTGCCACCTCCTCTCCGCCGGTAGCAGGCGATTTTTCCTCTGCCCCGGCCCGAATGCTCTTTCTTGACGGCGGCATAAAATCACCGAATCATCGCGTACTGAGTCAGAGGCCAGAAAAGAAGGTCCAGACCAGCTCACACCCCTGCCGACTGGTCCTTTCGCTTAACTCCCTGGATATACTGATAAAACCGGATGCCATCCAGGTCCTCATAAAAGATGATCTTCTCCGCCCTCTCCCCCACCAGGAGCTTCAGGGTGTTGGTATGAAATTCTTCCACATACTCCACGCCGGTAATCACATCCAGGGGCACCGTGCGCACGCTATCCCAGGCGATCCCCGGCCGGACGAAATGCACATTCTTATCGGTGGTGACGAGATATCCCAGGATCTTATCGAGCATCCCCATCCTGGCGATGGCCAGCATCTGTTCAGATGCCTGGCTGTGAAGAATGGCCGGGGCGATGAGCACCAGCTCCTCCCCAGCTGCGGAGAGCTTCTTGGCTATCCGGCCGAGCTTCTTGGGAACAACCGGGCTCGGGCCTCTGCCCTCGCCTTTGTTTGCGATTTCGTTCATCTTCTCCAGTGGCCTCAGGTCACAATCTGTTCCAGACAATCGTTCTCCAGAGCGATCCTCACCTCGCGAGCGAGCCTGCGGCCGGTGGACATATTGGTCCGCCAGAGGGCATTGCCATAGGGGTGGCCGACAGCCATATGCACATTGGTCCCACCGCCGATCCTGGGTGCGACATCGTAGATGTAGAAGTTCAGGTCCTTGTCCACACAGGTCTGCAGACAGAAGGGGCCGATGATCCCGGGCTTGTAGTACTCCTGGGTCGCTTCCACATACATCTCCGCCAGGACGAACGCCTTCTCCAAGAGCGACTCGCGCAGGGTGGCGGAGTTATGTCCACAGACGGTGTACTCAGGATTGATCTGCTGTTCATTAAGGGTTAGCTGCTGGGGCGCAGGCAGTCGGCAGTGGCCGTCAAGGCTCGTCTCAAACCTCCAGTCTATGCCGATCAGTTCAATCCTCTTCGTTATGGGGGAGTAGAAGTAGTCCAGATTGAAGACCGGCCCAATGACATAGCGCTCAATCCTGGCCAGCTCAATCCCATCCTGGTCGATCACATTCTGGCGCAAGAGGAGATCAGCCTTCTGGCAGTACTCCTCATAGGAGGCAGCAGTGAAAAATCCCCTCTCCAGGGTTTTTACCGCGTGGGGCAGCTTGACCATAACCAGCTGGTTGATGTCCTCCGCTTCGATCGGCTCAGGATATGGCAGACCCGCCTTCTCCAGCAACCAGTAGTAGTCCCTCTTGTCCCCTCTCTCCTCGGAGCGAAGCAGGTTGCGGGAGCCGAGCAGCGGAAGCGTAAACTGATCCTCCACCGCATCTATCCCGCAATAGGAGGTGAATGAGCGGTTGGGGACGAACAGGGTGTTCTTCTCCTTGAGAATATCCTGGTTCTCCGGATCCAAGACATCCGGGAACCGTTTCAGCATCATCACCTCATCGACCATGCCGGTTATGACATTCCCCTTCCGGTCCCTCTCCGCCCGGAAGTACTTGACATAAGGCTTCTCCCTCCCCTCCTGACATACCGCCAGGGTCTTGAAATTCTCCTCAACTGCGCCATCTGCCGTATCCAGGGCAGAGTGGGATGCTATCATTCCGATTCGAAGATTCTTGAGGTCGTATCCCCTCAATACCTCCAGAACCTTGCTGCGATCAATCAAGTCTGAACACCTCAAAATAATTATACTGGTCCCTCATATTTCCATCCCAATTTATCAAGGTGACCCTATCATACAAAGAACTGACCTTCTCAATTCCCGCCTCATTGCTCCGATCCCTTTGAGTCACCAAAGATCCTCTCCCCTTCCCCCTGAAAAGCTGCATGAATCCACACACAATCCACTTGGTCTGCGCAAATAACCACAGCTCTTCGCCCTCCAGAATAACCTGCTCTTATCATAGCCGCCGATTCCCTCCAGACAATGCAGAAGATGCTCAGGGGCAGAAATCCCGCCGGTTCCGGCCAGACACTAGAGCATCTTGCTGCCTTTTGCCAATCCGCACATCCCAAGTACTCGCACCGCGATAAAGATTATGCCCCTCATGTCATGCCGCCCGTCCGGGCTCGGCCGCTGCCCGTCCGAATAAGTATCAGCCAAGTTCATAGAGCCGCAGGGGTCCGTTCAATCCGGCAGCCTCAGATTCGGTCTCCTTATCTTTGGGTGGCGGGATTGGCCTTGTTTTTCCTCCTCTGCTATATCACTACCGCTCCATGGATCTAAAGGATCATAAGATCATATGATAGTCCGCCTGCACCATACGTAGGCTTGGGCATTTTCCAGGTATCGCAGACGGGAAGAGCAGCCTCTCCTGGAAATTCATGTGCATTACTTTAATATACCTCAATCTCATTGGGAGTATTTCACTATTGGGAGCTTGATATTTTGGCGGGCAGAGCTTGGAAGTTCATGGACGATATCGATACCGATGCCATCATCCCCGGTCGCTACCTGGTAATGAACGACCCCAGGGAGCTGGCGGTACACCTCTTTGAAGGGGTCAGGCCAAAGATGGCATCAGAGGTCAAAGAAAGCGACTACGTAGTGGCTGGCGAGAACTTCGGCTGCGGCTCATCGCGAGAGCACGCCCCCTTGGCTCTGAAGGGAGCAGGAATCTCGGCTGTCGTCGCCAAATCCTTTGCCAGAATATTCTTCAGAAACGCCATAAACATAGGCCTGCCCCTCTTCATCTGCCCGGATGTGGACAGGATCGAAGATGGCGATCAAATCGAGATCGATATGAAAGGCGGAGTGATAAAGAACATAACCCGCAAAGAATCCTACAATACCACCCCGCTCCCTGATTTCTTAAGGGAGATCGTGGATGTGGGAGGGCTGGTGGAGTACACCAGACGACAGGTATCCGGAGCGAAAACATGAACTATAAAGTACCAGTTATCAGTGGCGACGGCATCGGCCCAGAGATCATAGCCGAGGGCCAGAAGGTCCTGGAAGCAGCCGCAGACAAGCACAACTTCTCTTTGGAGTGGATCGATTACTCCATAGGCGCAGAGCATTATCTGAAGACGGGCGAGCTGATAAGCGAGGAGACGCTCAAAGAGCTATCCGGATATCGGGCCATCTACCTGGGAGCAATAGGCGACCCGAGGGTCAAGCCGGGCGTGCTGGAGAAGGGCGTCCTTCTCACCATGCGCTTCTACCTCGACCAGTACATCAACCTCCGGCCGGTCAAGCTCCTGGAGGGGGTCTGGACTCCTCTTAAGGATAAAACGCCGAAGGATATCGATTTCGTCGTAGTTCGCGAGAACACTGAGGATTTTTACATCGGCATTGGCAGTCGCGCACAGAAGGGCAAGAGCCACGCCGACTTCCAGATCCGTCGTAACCTCTATAACATCAAGTTCGGCCTGGATATCGACTCGGACAGCGAGGAGATCGCCTACCAGATAGGCGAGGTCAGCCGGGAGGGCTGCCAGAGAGTGATAAAGTACGCCTTCGACCTGGCAAGAAAGCGCCACCAGAAGGTCTCTAGCGTCGACAAGGCCAATGTGCTCAGCGACATCTACGGCTTTTGGAGAGAGGTCCTTTTAGATGTGGCAAAAGGATATCCAGAGGTCAAATACGACTTCAACTTCGTTGACGCCATCACCATGTGGTTTGTCAAGAACCCGGAGTGGTTCGATGTAGTCGTCGCCCCCAACATGTTCGGAGATATCATTACCGACCTTGGAGCCATGATCCAGGGCGGCCTGGGCCTGGCTCCGGGAGCCAACCTCAACCCGGAGGGGACCAGCATGTTCGAGCCCATACATGGCTCTGCTCCCAAGTACAAGGGCCGGAATATGGTCAACCCCCTGGCCACTATCTGGGCGGGGGCTCTGCTGCTCGAGCATCTCGGCCAGCCGGCGGCTGCCGAGGATATAGTCTCAGCCATAGAGCGGAACCTATTTGAAGGCCGTATAAAGACATATGACCTGGGAGGAAGCTCAACCACCTCCGAGGTGGGATCGGAGATTGCTCGCCTAGTGGGGCTTATCTAAGTCCCACAAGGGAAAAAGCTTTTATGGGGGATCTCTTCATTCCTCAGTTAGTGCAGCACATGAGGCTTGAGGCATGCCAGGCCGCGAGGGCTCGTAGCTCAGTTAGGCAGAGCGTCTGGCTTTTAAATTTTTGCATGAAGATACCAGGTGGTCGAGGGTTCAAATCCCCCCGAGCCCGTTTGGAGTTTCCTTGAGCCTGTATGCTGCTCTTTCTAAGAGTTGGTGGTTCTAGTGACCAAGTTTGCCGTAAAAGATCATGAGATGGTTCCGGAACATATTCTGCTCACTCCGGAAGAGGGCCTCGATGTGCTGAAGGAGTTCGGCATCGGCGCGCCACAGCTACCAAAAATCCATATAAGTGACCCCGCAGCCAAAGAGATCGGGGCCAAAGTGGGCGACATAATCAAAATAATACGAAAAAGCACAACAGCCAAGCATTCGACCTTTTACCGGCTGGTAATCGATTAAGGGTGATCTTTTGCTCGACAGAAATTCTCTTTATAGCGCTTATTTTACCAGGGATAAGCTGGTGCATCATCATATCAACTCATTCAACGATTTCATAGATAAAGGCCTACAAAAGGTGATCGACGAGGTGAACATCATCGAAACCAACATCGAGAACACCTATGTCAAGCTGGGGAACATCCGGGTGGAAAAGCCCATGGTTCGCGAGGCGGACGGCTCCGTGGAAAGGCTCTACCCCAATGATGCCCGCCTTCGCAACCTGACCTATGCCTCGCCAATAAAGCTGGAGATGACCATCGTTGAGGGGGAGACGGAGAAAGATCCGGTTGAGGCGGACATAGGGACCCTGCCCATAATGCTCAACTCCAAGGTCTGCAACCTCTCCGGCCTCAGCGCAGATGAGATGATATCCTTTGGAGAGGACCCCTCTGACCCCGGTGGCTACTTCGTGGTCAACGGATCGGAGAGAGTGATCATGACCCTGGAGGATCTGGCGCCAAACAAGATTCTAGTGGAGTACAACCAGCGCTACGATGAGAACATCGAGGTGGCCAAGGTCTTCAGTCAGAGGCAGGGCTACAGATCGCTGGTCATTGTGGAGAGGGGACGCCGATCCATCCTGGAGGTCTCATTCCCCTCCGTCTCGGGCAGATTGAACTTCGTCACCCTTCTCCGCTCGCTGGGGATGGAGACGGATATGGATATCGTTAAATCGGTATCAGATAACCCGGAGATCATCAAGTTCATGCTGGAGAACCTGGAGGAAGCAGAGGTTTCCACCAACGATGAGGCCCTGGAGAAGATAGGCTCTCGCGTCGCAGCCGGCCAGGCCAAGGAGTACCAGAAGAAGAGGGCGACCTATGTCCTGGACCGCTACTTGCTCCCCCACATAGGCGTCGATGAGAAGGATAGGTATGCAAAAGCTCTCTTCCTCTCCCGCATGGCCGAGGCCTGCTTCGAGCTGGCCTTGGCCCGGAGGAACGAGGACGACAAGGACCACTACTCCAACAAGAGGCTGAAGCTCTCAGGAGACCTGATGGAAGACCTCTTCCGGGTGGCTTTCAACCGTCTGACCCGAGACATAAAGTATCAGCTGGAGAGAGCTAGCATGAGAAACAGAGACCTGAATGTGGTGACCACCGTCCGGGCGGATGTCCTCACTGAGAGGATGATTCACCCCCTGGCAACAGGCAACTGGGTAGGAGGGAGAACCGGAGTCTCCCAGCTCCTGGACAGGACCGATTATATGGCCACCCTCTCCCATCTGCGCAGGGTGATATCTCCACTATCCCGGTCCCAGCCCCACTTCGAGGCCAGAGATCTGCATGCCACCCAGTGGGGACGCATCTGTCCCTCTGAGACGCCAGAGGGTCCAAACTGCGGCCTGGTGAAGAACTTCGCCCAGGGCGTCGAGCTCTCCAAAGGGATAGACGATTCGGAAGACATCAAGAAGATTCTCATGGATTTAGGGGTAATTTCGGTAGGTGGTAGCATTGGCTGAAGTATTGACGGGCGGCGCTAGAGTATATGTGAACGGTGAGATAGTGGGCTATCATGATGATCCCAAGACTCTGGTCGAGAACCTCCGCCGCCTCCGGCACTCGGGGAGCATCAGCAGCCAGACGAACGTAGCCTATTTCGAGGATACCGGTGAGATCTTCATGAACACCGACTCTGGCCGGGCGAGGAGGCCCCTTATCGTGGTCGAGGATGGCCGGGCCCTGGTCACCGATGAGCATGTTACCAGGATCCAGAAGGGAGAGATGAAATTCGATGACCTGGTGGCTGAGGGCCTGGTGGAGTACCTGGATGCAGAGGAGGAGGAGAACAGCCTCATCGCTATCTGGGAGGAGGACATCACTCCCGAGCATACCCATCTGGAGCTCGACCCATCCATGATTCTGGGAATCGCTGCCGGCCTGGTCCCCTATCCCGAGCATAACGCCAGCCCCAGAAACACCATGGGCGCGGGAATGGTCAAGCAGTGCCTGGGCATGTCCACCGCCAACATGAGGCTCCGGCCCGACACCCGCGGCCACTATCTCAACAGCCCTCAGAAGGCTATAGTGCGGACGAAGACCTCCAAGGCCATCGGCTTTGACGAGAGGCCTGCAGGCCAGAACTTCGTGGTGGCAGTCCTCGCTTATGAGGGATACAACATTGAGGATGCCCTGGTCATGAACCGGGGCTCAATCCAACGTGGCCTGGCTCGCAGCCACTTCTTCCGGGTCTCAGAGGCAGAGGAGCGCAAGTACCCCGGCGGCCAGGAGGACAAGTTCGAGATCCCGGATGTTGAGGTCCGGGGGGCTAGAGGAAGCGAGGCCTATGACCAGCTCGACTCAGACGGCCTGGTCAACCCCAATGCCTATGTGGGCCCCAATGACGTCCTGATCGGCAAGACCAGCCCTCCTCGTTTCCTGGAAGAGCCCTCGGAGTTCGGACTGACCCCCCAGCAGAGAAGGGAGACCTCGGTGACCATGCGCTCCAACGAGAAGGGTGTGGTGGACATGGTCATCCTGACTGAATCCTCCAACGGCAACCGCCTGGCCAAGGTCAAGAGCCGCGACCAGCGCATCCCGGAATTGGGCGACAAGTTCGCCTCCCGCCACGGCCAGAAGGGCGTGGTAGGCCTGATCGTCCCCCAGGAGGATATGCCTTTCACCGAGTCGGGCATAGTGCCGGACCTCTTGCTAAACCCTCATGCCATCCCCTCCCGGATGACCGTTGGACACGTCCTGGAGATGATCGGCGGCAAGGTCGGCTCATTGGACGGGAGGTTCATCGATGCCACCGCATTCTTAGGAGAGAACGAGCCGGAGCTCCGCACCGCTCTGACGAAGTTCGGGTTCTCTCATACCGGCAGGGAGATACTGTACAATGGAGCCACTGGAGAGCAGATCATGGCAGACCTCTTCGTGGGAGTGATCCTCTATCAGAAGCTCTACCACATGGTCACAGGCAAGATGCACGCCCGCTCCCGCGGCCCAGTGCAGGTCCTCACCCGCCAGCCAACAGAAGGCCGGGCAAGGGAAGGAGGCTTGAGGTTTGGGGAAATGGAGAGGGATGTGCTCATCGCCCATGGAGCCGCTCTGGCGCTTAAAGAGCGCCTGGTGGACGAGTCGGACAAGGTCACAGAGCTCGTCTGCAGCCATTGCGGCATGATCGCCATTCACGACCGGCGAAGAAATGCTGACTTCTGCCCGACCTGCGGAGCAGACACTGAGATCTATCCGGTGGAGATGAGCTATGCCTTCAAGCTCCTATTGGACGAGATCAAATCGCTGGGAGTAGCACCACGACTGATCCTTGAAGACGCTGTTTAGGTGTAAATATGACTGTACCCAAGAGAATAGGCAAGATCCGCTTCGGCCTGATCTCGCCCCAAGAGTTTAGAAAGATGAGCGTGGTCAAGATCATCACCGCTGATACTTACGATGATGACGGCTTTCCCATTGAGATGGGGCTTATGGACCCGAGGCTTGGCGTCATCGACCCAGGCCTGCGCTGCCGGTCCTGCGGCGGGAGGCCTGGAGAGTGCCCCGGCCACTTCGGCCACATCGACCTCATCGCCCCGGTCATCCACGTTGGTTTTGCCAAGCTGATCCGGAAGGTCCTGCGGGCCATATGCAGAGACTGCTCCCGCTTGATGCTCAAGGACAATGAGAAGAAGATGTACCTGGAGCAGATCCAAGAGCTGGAACGGCTGGGCCAGATGACCGACGATACGGTGAACAAGGTATTCGCCGAGGCCAGAAAGAATAAGACCTGCCCCTACTGCGGCGCTCCCCAGCAGGAGATCAAGTTCGAGCGGCCTTTATCATATATAGAGGAGGGCCACAAGCTCACCGCTTCAGACATTCGCGACCGGTTTGAGAAGGTCCCGGACGAGGATATCCAGGTCATGGGCATGAATCCGGCGACTGCGAGGCCTGAATGGATGATCCTGACCGTCCTCCCTGTGCCACCGGTGACCATGCGCCCCTCCATCACCCTGGAGTCGGGCCAGAGGAGCGAGGACGACCTCACTCACAAACTGGTGGATATCATCAGAATAAACCAACGCTTCCAGGAGAATCGGGAGGCTGGAGCTCCCCAGCTGATCATAGAGGATCTGTGGGAGCTCCTGCAATACCATGTAACCACATTCCTGGACAATACCGTCTCCGGCGTTCCTCCTGCCCGCCACCGCTCCGGCAGGCCCTTGAAGACCCTCTCCCAGCGATTGAAAGGGAAGGAGGGACGATTCAGAGGATCTCTATCCGGCAAGAGGGTCAACTTCAGCGCCAGGACGGTCATATCCCCCGATCCCAACCTCAGCATCGGCGAGGTGGGCGTGCCCATGGATATAGCCATGGAGCTATCTGTGCCCATGATTGCCAACTCCAGGAACATGGAGATAGTGAAGACATTTGTGCGCCGCGGTCCGGACCGGCACCCGGGAGTCAATTACGTCACCCGTCCCGACCAGAGGAGGGTCAAGGTCACAGACAAGAACTGTGAGGAGGTCGCAGAGCAGATCGACATCGGCTGGAAGATCGACCGCCAGCTTGCCGATGGCGATATAGTCCTGTTCAACCGCCAGCCATCCCTGCACCGGATGTCCATCATGTCCCACCGAGTGAAGGTTATGCCCTACAAGACCTTCCGGCTCAATCCGGCGGTCTGCCCTCCCTATAACGCCGACTTCGATGGCGACGAGATGAACATGCATGTGCCCCAGACCGAGGAGGCCCGGGCAGAGGCTGAGATCTTGATGAGGGTGCAGGAGAACATCTTATCCCCCAGGTTCGGTGGCCCCATCATCGGCGGCATCCACGATTATGTGACCGGCTCGTTTTTGCTGACACACGGGCGAAAGCCAATTGACCGCCGGGGGGCGATGGAACTCTTGAAGAAGTTCGATATAACCGAGCTTCCCGCACCCGAGGGAGAACTTAATGGTGAGCCCTACTGGACGGGAAAGCAGATATTCAGCCTCATCCTCCCTCGAGGCCTGGACCTGAACTTCAAGGCCGATTTCTGCTACAACTGCGATGTCTGCAAGAACGAGGAGTGCGAGAACGATGCCTACGTAGTCATCCAGGACGGCCAGCTCAAGATAGGGACCATAGACGCCAAGGCGGTGGGGGCCTTCAAAGGCAAGATAACAGACAGGATAATAAAGGAGTACAGCCCCTCCGTGGCGAGCGAGTTCCTGGACAGAATGACCCGCCTGGCCCTGAGGGGCATAATGCACGCTGGGTTTAGCTTCGGAATAGATGACGAGGACATTCCCCCTGAAGCAGTAGATCAGATCGAAGAGACTACCCGTACTGCCAGGGAGAAGGCCCAGCAGCTCATCGAGGCCTATAACGCAGGAGAGCTCGAGCCTCTGCCCGGCCGCACCCTGGATGAGACCCTGGAGATGAGGATCATGCAGACCTTGGGCAAAGCTCGAGACACCGCCGGCAAGATCGCCGGAAGGTACCTGGGCCTGGACAACTCCGGGGTGGTGATGGCGGTGAGCGGAGCCAGGGGCAGCATGCTCAACCTGACCCAAATGGCGGCCTGCGTCGGCCAGCAGTCGGTGAGAGGCGAGCGCATCATGCGCGGCTATGCTGGCAGAACCCTGCCTCACTTCCGGCGGGGAGACCTGGGAGCAGAAGCACACGGATTCGTGGAGTCCAGCTACAAGGACGGCCTGAATCCCACCGAGTTCTTCTTCCACGCCATAGGCGGTCGCGAGGGTCTGGTGGATACGGCCATCAGAACATCCCAGAGCGGCTACCTGCAAAGAAGGCTGGTCAACGCCCTGCAGGATCTGGAGGTCAAATATGATGGCACAGTCAAGGAGACGAGAGGGATGATCGTCCAGTTCAAGTACGGCGAGGATGGGGTTGATGCCTCCAGGAGGGACTATGCCAGCACGGATAACGTCAAGCGCATCATCAAGAACGTGCTGAAGAAGGAGTCGGCATGAGCCTATCAGAAAAGGAGATCCAGGAGAGACTGGATGGAGTAGAGCTTCCCCAAAGCATCAAAGAGTCAATTCAAAACGAGTTGAAGGGAGCAGAAATAAGCTCTGAGGAGATCGATGAGATCGTATCCCAGGTGAAGGCTGACTACGAGCACTCACGGGTTGAGCCCTGCGAGGCGGTGGGTGTGGTCGCCGCCCAGTCCATAGGCGAGCCTGGCACCCAGATGACGATGCGAACCTTCCACTACGCCGGCGTGGCCGAGATCAACGTCACCCTGGGGCTCCCCAGGCTGATCGAGATCGTGGACGCAAGAAAGATCCCCTCCACCCCCACAATGACCATCAAACTGACTCCAGAGTATGCTCATGATCGTGACCTGGCCAGGGAGGTCGCCTGGGCCATAGAGTCCTCCTCCATACTCCACCTGGGATCGATTGCCACTGATCTCGCGGAGATGAATGTGATCATCGAGCTCAACCCCGGGGCCCTCGAGCAACGCAAGATCACTGCAGAGGAGGTGGCAGCAAAGCTGAAGGAAGAGACGGGCCTGGATGTGGACCAGAAGGAGAACCTCCTGGTAATGGCACCGGAAGAGCCCTCCTACCGGGAACTGCTTCAGCTGGTGGAGAAGATAAAGAAGCTCTCCCTAAAAGGGGTGGAAGGAATCAAGAGGGTGGTGATCAGGAAGGAGGGAGACGAGTATATCCTTTATACTGAAGGCTCGTCCCTCAAGAAGGTTATGCAGTTCGAGGGAGTGGACCCCACCCGAATCAAGACCAACAATATAAGCGAGATCGGCGAGGTTCTGGGTATAGAAGCGGCCAGAAACGCCATCATCAACGAGGCCACAGATACCCTGCGCGAGCAGGGCCTATCGGTGGATGTCCGCCATATCATGCTGGTGGCGGACATCATGACTGTAGACGGAGAGCTCAAGCAGATCGGTCGACATGGCGTATCGGGTGAGAAGGCCAGCGTTCTGGCCAGAGCGGCCTTCGAGGTCACTGTCAATCACATCCTGGATGCTGCTGTGAGAGGAGATGTAGACGATCTCAAGGGTGTTACGGAAAACGTCATCGTGGGCCAGCCGATACAGCTCGGCACCGGAGACGTGAAGCTGGTAGCAAGCAAGAGGTAATAACGATGATCAATGTAGATAGAGCGTTAAGAAGTTCCATCAGAACTGGAAATGTGATGCTAGGATCGAATAGGACCATTGAAGCAGGACTTGGCGGACAGGCAAAGCTCATAGTCTATGCCCTCGACTGCCCTGCAGACGTGCGGATGCAGCTGGAGACCATGGACCTGCCGGTCTACGGTTATCAGGGAATGGGCAAGGACCTCGGATCTGCCTGCGGAAAACCTTTCTCCGTGGCTGCATTGGCCATCATCGAGCCAGGCGACTCGGAGATAATGGCACTGCAGCGTGAGATCCGGGGTGTTGAGGCATGAGTGAGTTCAAGCTCACCACAGAAGGAATACGATATATAGCTCTGTTTGAGAGCCTCACGGGAGGCATGGCAAGGGACTGTGTGGTAGACGAGGAGAACGAGAGGATCATCTTCGTCATCAAGAAAGGAGATATGGGCGCTGCTATTGGCCGAAAAGGCTCGAACATCAACCGAGTCAAGAAATCAGTCGGCAAGCAGATAGAAATCGTGGAGTATAGCGAGGACGTTAAAGAGTTCCTGGAAAACCTCTTCCAGCCCGCGGCCATCAAGAACGTCATGGTCGTGAACAAGAATAGCAAGCGATTGGCTTATGTAGAGGTAGCAAATAAGGACAAGGGCATTGCCATCGGCAGGGATGGTCGCAACATACTTAAGGCCAAGATGCTTGCACAGAGGCACCATGGCGTTGACGATATTATAATTCAATGATGGATCACGATTTATTCAAGGTGAAATGAATGGGAAATGGAATCTATGCAGCCAGGAAACTGGAGAGTGATAGGAAGACAATGAGGTGGAGCCATCCCAAGTTTATCCGCAGGATGTCAGGGAGCAAGATGAAGGCTGATCCCCTGGGTGGAGCGCCCATGGGAAGGGGTATTGTCCTGGAGAAGGTCGGCATTGAGGCCAAACAGCCCAACTCGGCCATAAGAAAGGCAGTGCGCATTCAGCTCATTAAAAACGGCCGTCAGGTTACGGCTTTTGCTCCGGGCGATGGAGCCATCGGATTCATAGATGAGCACGATGAGGTCCTAGTAGACCGCATCGGCGGACGTCAGGGCCGATCCATGGGAGATATCCCTGGAGTCAGATTCAAGGTCATCGCTGTCAATAACGTATCCCTGCAAGAGCTTGTGCGGGGCAGGAAAGAGAAGCCGGTGAGGTGATCGACATGAAGGTATTCGGCAAATGGGAGAATATCGAGACAGAGGTCCTGGATCCCGGAGTGAGAGGATACATGAACCTTGCGCCAAAAGCGGTCATGCACTCCGGCGGAAAGCATGCAAAGCAGCAGTTCAAGAAGTCTGAGCAGCATATCGTCGAGCGTCTGGTCAATAAGATGATGCGCAAGGAGAAGAACACCGGCAAGAAGCTCAAGGCTTATGCCATAGTGGAAGGGGCCTTTGACATCATCGCCAAAAAGACCAAGGAGAATCCCCTTACCGTTCTGGGCCAGGCCATTGCCAACGCCGGGCCGCGGGAAGAGGTCGTGCGTCTCAAGTACGGCGGCATAACTGTGCCCAAAGCAGTGGACACCGCACCTCAGAGAAGGGTGGACACCGCACTGATGTTTATCGCCAAGGGCGCTCACGCTGCCTCATTCAAGAAGACCAAGACTGCAGAGGCGGCCCTGGCCGATGAGATCATCGCTGCTGCTAACCGCGATGTTAAGAGCTACGCCATAAACCACAAGGACAGCGTGGAGCGCGTGGCCAAAGCAGCAAGATAAGATCGGTTACATATTAAGAAGGATAGGCGCTGGCCAATCAGGCAGATAGCGCCTATTAAATCTGTTTTTAGGACGATCGGCCGGGCGAATATGACCATGAAGTCCTGGGATAGTGACTACTCTACCCGGGGTCGGCTCTGGGGAGGTGGAGTCCGCAACCTGCCCGATCTGCCCGAGGGGACCCGTGTCCTGGAGCTGGGCTGCGGAGACGGCAAGACCCTCTCCGCTATGCCTCGCAGCTGGAGGATCGCTGCCCTGGACATATCTCTTCCTGCCCTGCGCCTGTGCAGTAGATCCCATCCCCAATCCGATCTGATCCTGGCCAATGCTGAAAGACTCCCATTCAAAAGTGAGAGCTTCGACGACGTATTCGCCTACCATGTGGCCGGCCACCTCTTCCTGCCGGGGCGCAGGGCCCTCGCCAGCGAGGTTTCGAGGGTGCTCAAATCCGGTGGAAAGCTGTTCTTTCGGGAGTTTGGATGGCTCGATATGCGTATGGGCGAAGGCCAGGAGGTGGAAGAAGCTACATTCCTGCGGGGTTCTGGGATAATCACCCATTACTTCACTGAATCTGAGACCAGTGAGCTATTCTGCCGGCTGGTGCCCGCCTCGATCGAGAGCAACTGCTGGAAGATGCGAGTGAGAGGAAGGTATCTGGTTCGATCCCAGATAGAAGCGATCTTTCTTAAGGGCTGAGAATAGCCGATAGCTCTTTTCATCTAGATCGCTATCAAAAGATTCTATGGGCCAGTGCCCAGACAAGGCCTGATAGCTGATCTCCCGTTCCAATCAATTGGCCATGATCTCTACCTTCGCCTGAGCTTTCGGCGACCCCTCCGACCTTTTTTGCTCCAGATACAGGCCACCGATGCAACCAGGCCGCAGATCAACAGCACTCCAACGCCAATAGCAGCATAAGGATATCGGGGAGCATTCTCTTCGGCATTTGGAGATTTTTTCCCTTTCTCTCCTTCATCCCCTTTCGCCTCCTGCATCTCTTCCTCTCCCCCCAGCTCAGGAATGACAGATGCGCCGACAACGATTGTATCCAGAGGGACCTGAACCTCACGATAATCGCTCGATCGGGCATACTCATACAATATGTTCTCCTCCATCCGCTCCTTGCTCACAAAGTGCACCCCATCCCGGGTGTAAGCCGTCTTGTTCTCCACACCCGAAGCATGTGCACAGAGAAACGCCAGCAGTATGAGCAAGATTGCTGCTGACTTAATCCCTTCCAGTGCCATTCAATCCCCCTCTTTGCCTCTGTTCACCACTGCAGAAATTCCTTAAATATTTTATCCACTGGCGTCAGGTCTAAATGGATAGGAGCAATTCCCTGATGATTGGCAAAAAATGGATCCGAATTCTCCCCATCTTCTAAACCCACTTCCCCTGACCATAGCCCTGCGGCATGTGATTCGGAGAAGGCGACAGACGTTCCTCTCCGTCCTGGCGGTCGCCCTGGCGGTAAGCATATCCATAATCTTCTCTTCACTCATCAACGGCCAGCAGCAGATACTCACCAATCTCGTGGAGGAGAAGCTGCCTCATGTGGTGGTCGAGCCAAGAGAGGGAGAGGATTTCATTCATCTCTATAACAGCCTGCTGGATCGGATCGTCTCCCAGCCGGGCCTGAGGTCCACTGCTGCTTCCCTCTCCACCCCGGCCACTCTCTCCCGCAAGGATAAGACCAAGAATGCCCTGTTAAAAGGAGCTGATCCTCTAGATATAGATAAGATATACAAGATTCAAGGGTCCCTGGTCCGGGGCGATTTTGTCAGCGTTCAGCAGGACCGAAATGCAGCGATCGGGGTGAAGCTGGCCGATTCTTTGGAACTGAAGCTGGGGGATAAGCTCTTGGCCACCTTTCCCAGGTCCCGCAGCACCGATCTGACGGTGGCAGCGATCTTCCAGACCGGCACTCCCTTAGACGATCGGGTGGCCTTTGTCTCTTTAGACACCGCCCGCAACTTCAGGGATGAAGGGGATGTGATAAATGCGGTGGAGATAAGCCTGAACGACATCCGCCAGTCAGTGAGCCTGGCCGGCCTGATCTCCTCATGGGGTTACAACGCCAGGAGCTGGGAGGAGAAGAACCCGGAGATCATGCGGGCGATAAACATCGGCGGGTTCTGGACCAGGCTTTCCATACTGCTCTTCATGGTGGTGGCATTCTTCGGCGTGGCCAGCATCATGAACCTGATGGTGGTGGAAAAGACAAAGGAGATCGGCATGCTCATGGCCATGGGAGCGAGAACAAAGGACATTCGCAATATCTTTCTGGCGGAGAGCAGCCTCTTGGGCCTGATCGGCGCAGCAGCAGGATCCCTTCTGGGCCTTGCGGGGATCTATTATCTGGGACGGGTCCCTTTCGAAGTCGCTGCCGGGGGAAGCGTGATCACCACCCTTCCTCTCATCCTGAACCCCTGGGATATCCTGCTCCTCAATATTGTAGTGGTAGCTCTGAGCATGGTGGCTGCGCTTTATCCGGCCAGAAAGGCCTCCAGAATCGATCCGGTCATAGCCCTGAGAGGGGGATAGGCACGGGGCTGATGCAGAGCGATGTTCGAGCTGGATGTGGCCCTGCGGCATATAGTGACCAATAGGAGAGGCACTGCCTTTACCCTGATCTCGGTAGCCATTGCAGTGGCGATAATCATCATGTCCCTGGGTCTGACTGAGAGCGTAAGCAGCCAGATCATCGAGAATACAGTGAACAAGAATCCTCATATTCTGATCGGCCCAAAGGAGAGCGAGAGCTACATCAACATGTACCGTTCCCTGTCTGATCAGGTCGGATCCTATCCCGGAGTGCTCGCCGTCTCCCCGAGGCTGGTCGGGCAGGGGGCGGCCCGCTTTCAGGATAATGTGCAATCGGTGGAGTTTGTAGGGGTCGATCCCGCCCTTGAGGACCGGCTGATGAGCGTTCAGGAGTCCACGATCTCCGGGAACTTCTCCGACCTCAGATTCAATAACAGGGGCGCTTTTCTAGGAGTTGAGCTGGCCAGGAATCTGAACATCAGAGAGGGCGGGGACTTTTATCTCTACCTCAAGAACGACTCCCTTCGACTGAAGATGATAGGCATACTGCAGAAGGATACAGTCAAGGACGAGACCCTGGTCTACCTCTCCCTGAGCACCGCCCAGGAGCTGGTGGCCGAGGGGGATGTGGTATCTGAGATCGGGGTGAAGCTCGCGGACTATACCCGAGCCCCGGCCATGGCCAAAAAGCTAAATGATGCTAGCCGGTACAAGGCCACCAGCTGGCAGGACTTCAGCCGAGAGATAGCCAGGTTCGTGGGAAACCAGGGAGTCACCAACATTCTCTTCTACATGTTCATCCTTTTAATATCAGCCTTCGTCATAGCCAATACGACGATAATGGTGGTGAGCAAACGGAGACGGGAGATAGGCATTCTAATGGCCATGGGGGCGAAAAGGCGCTCCATACTGATGATATTCTTGCTGGAGAACATGCTCATCAGCCTGCCGGCTGGGATCCTGGGGGCGGTTTTGGGCTATGCTGCTGCTTGGGCGATAACTCTTCTCCCCCTGAATGTGACAAGCGCAGCAGCAGGAGAGGGGATCGTTATAGCCGCCAGGCCGGAGTACTTCGTCATAGCCCTGGCCTTCGCCCTGTCCCTCAACTTCGTCTCCGGGCTCTATCCAGCATACTCAGCGGCACGGCTCGACCCGGTGGAGGCGATTGGCAGTGAATAACAGGGATGATGACATAATTGTGCTGAAGGATCTATCCAAGATCTACGGAAACGGGGTGGAGGTCCGCGCCCTGGATGGGGTGAGCGTAAAGATCAAAGCAGGAGAGTTCGTGGCCATCGTCGGCCCAAGCGGCAGCGGCAAAAGCACCTTGCTCAATATGATCGGCCTCTTGGATACCCCGAGCTCCGGCCATATCTTCCTCAAGGGGATCGATGTCAGCCGAGCCAGCCCGGATGAGCGCGCCCGTCTGCGAAACCAGGAGCTTGGATTCGTCTTTCAGTACCACCATCTGATCCCGGAGTTCACCGCAGTGGAGAATGTGATGATGCCCATGCTCATCGCCAATAAGAGCAAGACCGAGGCCCATAAGCGGGGGGAGGAGCTGCTCAGAGCCGTCGGCCTGGGGGACCGATTGCACAGCCGGCCCAATCAACTATCTGGCGGCCAGAACCAGCGGGTAGCAGTTGCCCGGGCCCTGGCCAATAATCCCTCCATCGTCATAGGCGATGAGCTGACTGGAAACCTGGACACCAAATCCTCTGAGCTCATATACAATCTGCTTCGAGAGCTGAACCAGAAGATCAACCAGACATTCATCCTGGTGACCCATGACATGACCCTGGCGGAGAAGACAGATCGCATATTGAGGATCGTGGATGGGAAGATCGTATGCGAGATGAGGCGAAAGGATGACGGCTTTGTTGCCAGCGATCTGTGCGTGATGGGCGAGGATGATGGCAAGGTCGTTCAGATCTCCAGGGAGAATTGAAGGGCATCCATATCATTTTGAGTGGCAAAATTGATAAGCTTAGAGGCTTGAAAGGAGGCCGAGGTATTATATGAGTAAACAATTAATATATTTTACAGGCGTCCTCCTGCTGATGATGACTGCGGTCCTGGCCGTCTCTGCCCAGGATAACTCCCTGAACGCCACCCTTCTGAACAACACTACGCTGAACAACACTACATTAAACAATACAACCATAAATCTATCCGCCAATCAGACCATCAATGTGAGTGCAAACGAGACGGTAGAGCTGCAGAATGAGACTGCCCTCCTTCCTGTACAGACCATTCCCTTAAATGATGCAGTGGCTGTTGAGAATGAGACCGTTCCAGCTGTGGTTGATGCCATGCCCGCGGAGAATGAGACGGTTGCTGCCCCTGTTGAAGTTGCAGTTGAGACCGCCCAGACAGTAGCACCCGTAACCAGTATCCTCGGCAAGATGGAGACTGAACAGGCTCCGCCAATACTGCTCGGCTTAACGGCAAAATCGACCTATGCCATCGGCAGCAGCAATACCTTCAGAGAAGCAGCCCAGGTGGGCAGCACCAAGGCCAGAGTGACATATCCAGTTGGCTCAGCAGCCTTGTCGATGATCACCCTCTGAAATGGGTCGCCTCTGGAATAAACCGAATTGAACTGAATTCAAAATACTGTCGATAGACTTTTATGGACAATGTCCCTCTCGATGGGGAAAGGTGTTCCTCTTGATGGGAATCAATGAGATGGGTTTCGAGGTCTTCGAGGAGATGCTCGACTATGGAGATGAGCTGCAAATAGAGGTCTATGAGCTTGAGAATGGCACCGTAGTCATCGATGCAGGAGTGAAGGCTCAGGGCGGAATAGGAGCCGGCATCTACCTTTCCCGCCTGTGCATGAGCGACCTGGCCGACATCCAGCTCGCTCCCTGCGATATAGGCGGAATTCTTCTCCCAGGAGTGCAGGTGGCCACGGACTATCCGGCGGTATCCTGTATGGCCTCCCAGTGCGCCATGTGGCAGATCAAGGCAGACAAGTACTTCGCCATGGGCAGCGGACCGGCAAGGGTTCTGGCGGGAAAGACCAGGGATCTATATGAGAAGATAGGATTCGAGGAGTTCTCTGATATAGGGGTCATCGTCTTGGAGTCGAACAAGCTGCCGGATGAGAAGGTTTCGGCATCGATTGCCCAGAAGTGTGGAATCGATCCCGCTGACCTTAGAATTGCCATTGCCCCCACGGACTCCGTGGCCGGCCTGGTGCAGGTATCAGCGCGGGTGGTGGAGACCGGCCTGCACAAGCTCTTCACCATGGGCTTTGACATAAACACCATCAAGAGCGGCTGGGGAAGAGCGCCCATCTCGCCCATCACCGGAGACGCGACCAATTGCATGGGCTCCTCCAATGATGCCATAATCTATGGCGGAGAGACCTATTACACCCTCCTCTATGAGGATACTGAAGAGCTGCAGAGGTATCTGAAGGGTATGCCTTCCTCTGCATCCCGGGACTGGGGAGCGCCTTTCTACCAGACATTCAAGGCAGCTGGTTTTGATTTCTTCAAGGTGGACCATAACGTCTTTGCACCGGCCAAAGTGGTGATGAATGAGATCAAATCGCGACGGACTTTCGTATGCGGCAAGACCGATCATGAGGTGCTGATGGAGTCGTTCCACCTGGAATGTCTCGATTCGTCGGTCTGATGGGAGAGTGGATTCAGTTTAGAGGAAATCCGGGATAATCTAGATAAACCTCCGGGCAGCCCGTGAAAGAGATGAATTCTTTGGAATGCGACCTCAAGGGCCATGGGCCGTGCGGCGGGCCTCTCTGCCAGCGCGGCATAAGCCTCAACCACCGCTGCGACCAGCATGTCAGGCTCCAGTCGTACTGGGCAGCCCATAACACCGGCAAAAAGCTCAACGACTGGCTGGACGGCCTGATGAATGCCGAGCGGGAAGAGGCATTGAGGCTGGCTCCGCCCAGGGGAAAGCACTGGCAGGAGATCAGCTCCTCGTCCTCGGAGGACTAGCTTTTAGCCTTCAGGGAAGGTCTATCGTTCCCACTACTCTGAGCTTTCCACCCTCAGGATACGTCAGAACTGCCTTTGCTCCCGGCCGGAAGACGAGCATCTTGTCCAGCTTCAGTTTCAGCTCTGCTCGATGCCAGTCAGCCTCCGGCAAGACCTCCTGCACTCTGGCCGGGACGAATTGCATCCAGTGGCCGATGTGAAGCACCATTCCCTCTTTGAGGGGACTTGGCCAGTATTTAACTATCCGGGCCATGGCTGAGATCTCTGAGACCTTCTTGATCGATTTGTCATTGGTGAGGATGGTCCCCCGGTCCAGGTCCTCAACATCGACCCCTTTAAGGGCGATCCCAGTCCTCTCACCCACCCCGGCGACATCGAAGTCCTCATCATGCTTCTGGATGGAGCGGACCTGGGCGGTCTTCTCTCCCGGGAGAACCATCAGCTCATCATGCTTCTTCAGGGTCCCCTCCGCCACCGATCCCAAGACCACAGTGCCTATGCCCCGCACATTGAAGAAGTGATCCACAGGCATGGTCCCGGTTGGAGAGTCGTAGCTGGTCTTGATATTTTCAGAAAGGGCCAGGAGCCTCTCGCGAAGGGCATTCTTATCATCATCCAAAAATTCATAGCTATCGACCACAGTGCCCTTGATGAAGGGCATGACCCGATCTTTATCTATGAAGTTTCTCAGTATCACCATGCCGTCTTTCTTGCCCAGAGAGTCCAGCATGAGGACCGTCTCCCCAAAGGCGGGATCCATCTGATCCACAATCAGTAGAATCTTCTGGGACATGGAGATGGCATAGAATAAGGGTGCTATCCTCTCCGGATATCTGCTCGGCTCGATGAGGGTAACGGTATTCTCCCCTTTCTTCAGATTGTAAAAGGTAAGATCGCTGACGGTGCCCTTCTTTCCCAGCTCCTTGCCATATTCAGGGGCGCCCAGGATCGCCACATTGAGATTGGACATACAATGCCTGAATCTATCCTTGGGATAATAGGTCTTGCGGTGGCAGGATAGGGCCTTTTCATTCCCATCTATGCTGCTTTTATAGGGAGAAAGAAGAGATCCAGCGATGTGCGGAGCAGATCTGTCTGACCTGGAGGAGGAGAGAGAATCCCGGAAGAAGAGTACTGAATCATCCCCTGCAGCGAAGGGCGTACCCAGGGAAAAGAGCAGGCAGTAGACAATAGATATTTATCAGATTAAGCCTCATCATTATTCATTAGTAATATGTGAGGTGAAGGATATGCTGAGCTCAAAGGAATTGGAGGATATGGGAAAGGCGATTGAGGAGATCGGTGCTGCCAAGAGCTGCATAACCGGAGATGTTCTCAAGGAGGCCAAGAGGGTGGTATTAGAAAAGAGCTTGGATGCAGCGGAGATATATGCCGCCCAGCTAACGGGAACCGATCAGAATACCGAGCTGATGCGCGTTCTGAAGATAAGCCGGAAGAACAATCTCAGCCCGGAGGCGGTAGCTCAACTCTTAGATAAGCTCAATGTAATAGAGACCGGCAGGTGGTAGGCCCGATATCCGACCTATTCACACCGGCCCACATACGATTATATATTTTTAGCATATTTCTCTTGCCTTAAGCATTCAGGTTGAACAGGCACACCAGCTCTCCAGCCCCATGAGATATGCGGCTCCTGCTATGGTCACTCCGAAGAGCACCACCCTCCTATCATGCTCAGCTGCCCGGTCCAGGAGGTCGTCGATGGTGCCGTTCACTATGGTCGACCCGGTGATCAAAATGAGCTGGCACTGCTCGAAAATCTCCTCGGAGTTCAGGCCGTCCAGCACCCTGACCCCACAGCGCTCGCTGCCCGCCTCAGCCAGGTCCGAGACCATCACCCTTTCTCTGCCGAAGGCCTTGACCAAAGCCTCCAGAATAGCGGGCTGCAGGCCCACCAGCCCCACCATCTCCCATTCCTGATCTCTCAGCCAGTCCACTGCCAAAGAGGAGCACCTCTTCGGGCCATCATCCCGGCAGTGAACTGTCTTCTCGATCTTGCCCAGATATCTGAGAGCAGCATTCATGGTGGCAATAAAGACCGCCCGCTCGAAGTTCTCATCCAGGGGCAGGGCCAGAACATCTCCTAAAGTTCCCTGGAAATCCCCACTAGCAGCAGTGAACGCCTGCCCGGCAACTCCCTTAAATGTGGCCTGCATGAGAACCTCTCGTCCCCTGATTATGGGAAAATCGTCCCTTCCCGGATCCCCGATGGCCTCCGCCACGCTGAGCGGCCGGCTGATGACCACCTCGCTTTGCAGCTCCCGGCGATATACCCCATCGCCCTGGAACTTGAGCAGCTGAATGAAACGCCTCTTTGTCTCCTCTAACAATTCTCCGCCGGTCATAGTAATTCCCCTCTTAAAGCTGATGGTATCCCCGTGCTTTATAGCCTCATAATATCTTTGAGCCTCAACGCCCCATCAGGTCATGCGATTTGGATCCTCTCGGCATTAATCGATGGCCGCGGCCCGGTCCCCGGCCGGCAAGGCTGCGTTCTCTTCCCAGCCCTCCAGGGAAATGAATCCATATTCGTCTAATATGGCCTGAGCATCATTTGATATCAATAGATCGATGAATGCCTCTGCAGCCTCAGAATTATCAGATTGCGAGAGCACAGCAGCGCTGCAGTTTCCCCGTATATTGTAACCCTCCGGAATGGAAATCTTTCTGATCTTTCCTCTCATCTGAGGGGTGACATCGGACATGAAGGCGAAGCCGGCATCCGCCTCCCCCATGGCGACCTTGGAGACTATGCCCGTGACCCTGGTCTCTAAAGATACCACATTGGCGAGGACCGCCTCTTTGAAGGCAGGGCCGTATTCGGGATCTTTTGCCATAAGGTCAAGGACCTGCAGGGCATAGTCCCCTATGGGAAGCTCTTCTATTCCCATCACGATCTTCGTCCCGGGAGTGGCCAGGTCCCGGATGGTGGTGATATTGGCAGAACTGTCCATCGGTAAGACCACTGCCACCTTATTGCTGGCAAAAGCCTCGACTGTGTCCTCCCCAATAAAGCCTGCATCGACCAATGGATCCATGTACCTCTGATCCGGCGATATCAAAAGATCGGCATAGGCACCCTCCTCGATCTGAACCCGGAGGGCGGGAAGGCCATCGAAGTTGAATCGTACCTGAGAATTGCTGCTATTCTCATAGAGCTCGGCGATCTCGCTCATAGCTCCGGTAAATCCTGCACCGCAAAAGATTACCAGCTCCTCGTTTGGAGCGGTCTGAGAGCCGAGATCCGATGCTTCCATAGCCATGGTCACGGACAGTATCGTCCCAGCCAATAACATCGCCACCAATATCATTGAAGTCATTCTCTCATTCATAGATCCACCCGCTTTCATTTGAGATCCGGAATGCGGACTACTGGATTATCCCCTTTGCGGCAGAGATCGCTGATCTCCGGATTTGGTGGGTGAATTTTGAATCGGATATTCCCTGCATCTTTTCGCCTCTATGGCGAACCGCTATGCTCTGACCCAACACAGAGACGCAGAGGAACAGAGGCTATAACCTCTGTCGGACCTCAACCGCATAATTCAGCGAAGAGCCTGATACTCACTGGATGACAGGACAAGGACGAGAAAATGGTTGAGATCCAAGGGCAGAACCTCCGGACCATGAACCCATAATGCCAGCAATGCATAATCTATAAATATAATGTACGTTTTTACTCAGTAAAGTACAAAGTTGTACATCAATCGATCTGGTGATTCATTTGAGCTATCTTCAAAAGATCATGGAAGGTCAGGACCTATCCCTGGAGGAGTCTGAGGCCCTGATGGACGAGATATTCAATAAGGCATCCGATGCCATGATCGGAGCAGTTCTGGTAGCATTGCGAAGAAAGGGCGAATCAGTATCCGAGATCGCGGGATTTGCCAGGAAGATGCGAGAGTCCGCCATCCGCATAGAGCCCTCTGTCAGCGGCACGCTGGTCGATACCTGCGGCACAGGAGGAGACGGCTCCAACACCATCAATGTGAGCACCGCAGCCGCCATCGTCACCGCCGCCTGCGGTGTGCCCGTGGCCAAGCACGGCAACTATGCCATCAGCTCAAAGTGCGGCAGCGCCAACGTCCTGGACGCGCTGGGGGTGCGGATTAGCTCCGATCCGGCTGAGGTCCAGTCTCTGATTCAGGAGGTGGGAATAGGATTCATGCTGGCGCCGGCATTCCACCCCGCCATGAAGCGCGTGGGCCCGGTGAGAAGGGATTTAGGAATTCGAACCGTCTTCAATATCCTGGGACCCCTCACCAATCCCGCCGGGGCGAAGGCGCAGGTGATGGGAGTCTACGATCCGAGCCTGTGCGAGAAGCTGGCCTGTGTGCTGCAAATCCTGGGGGCGAAGAGGGCAATGGTGGTCAACGGCGAGGGCATGGACGAGATCACCAACACAGGAGAGACCCGCGTCTCTGAGCTCAAGGACGGATCGGTAAAAAGCTACACCCTCCGTCCTGAGGATTTGGGCTACCCCCAGGCCGAGAGCGCTGATATCGCCGGCGGTATGCCCGATGAGAATGCCAAGAGGTTAGTCGAAGTATTGAAAGGAGAGACCTCAGCAGCCCGGGATATCATCGTCATCAACTCCGGGGCGGCTGTCTATGTATCCGGCCTCGTCTCCACTATGAAGAAGGGAGCGAGCATGGCCGAGGATGCCATCGATTCCGGAGAGGCCTTAAAGACCCTTCAGAGAATGGTTAAGGCAAGTGGAGAGCCTGAGAAGCTGGAGCGCTTCTTATGACCAGGGTCAAGATCTGCGGAATTATGAGCGGTGACGATCTAGCCCTTGCCCTTCAAGCAGGAGCGGATGCCGTGGGATTTGTGGTGGAGATCAAAGACTCCAGGCACTGCATTTCGGCGGAAGAAGCAGCGGATCTGATCCATAAGGTGCCGGTTTACACCAAGAGCGTGGCGGTGATCCATCCCTGTGATTTAGATGATGCGCTGCGACTGGCCGATATAACGCGGGCAGATGTTCTCCAGCTGCATTCGTCGCTGCCGCCTTCAGATGTAGCTGATCTAAAGAGCAGGACTGGCTCCAAGCTGGTGGTTGCTGTGGCCGCAGATGACGGCGGCCAGCAGGCAGAGAGATATGAGAGGGTGGCGGACGCAATACTCTTAGACAGCATGGTCGAAGGAAGGCTGGGCGGTACGGGAAGGGTGCACGACTGGGACAAGAGCGCCGGGATCGCGAGATCGCTCCAGGTGCCGGTGATCCTGGCGGGGGGACTTGATCCGGATAATGTCCTCTTGGCCATAGAGCGGGTGAGGCCCTATGCGGTGGATGTCTCCAGCGGCACAGAGACAGCGGGCAGAAAGGACCCCTTCAAGGTCAGAGCATTTGTAGAGAAGGTGAGAAGATGCCCAGCGACCCAGTAGCTCCGGTATTCATAGATGTGAGCAATAAGGTCAGCGTGGACGCTCCCCTGTCCCTGTATATGGCTCTGCGCGATCGCAGGTACCCCTATCTCCTGGAGTCGGTGGAAAAGTCCGGGCAGAAGGCCAGGTTCTCTTTTGTGGGAGCCGATCCATCGGCCATGATCTCGATCAAGAACCGCTTCCTTGAAATGGAGTTTTTCAGCGGCGGAATGGGGCCGATGACGGAGAGGCTCTCGGTTTGCGTGGATGTGGAAAGAAAGGGCTCAGTTCTCCAGGGATCGATAAAGGATGGCTATGATCTCTTCGATGTGCTGAGGGCGGCCATACCCTCCCGCCGTGGAGCGCCCAACAGCTTCTCCAGGCAGGTGTTCACTGGAGGAGGGATAGGCTTTCTGGCTTACGACCTGGTGAAAGAGAGGCTGGGGAAAGGCTCGACCTCCCAGACCCCTGATGCCCAGTTCGGCCTGGCGGAGAGCACCTTCATCTTCGATCACCTGGACCGCAAGGTCTACTTCTCCATCGCCCCCATTCTGCCCGGCCCCAAGGTCAATCTGATTGAGACCATCGGCGGATTAGATCCCGACTATAATCCGGAAGAGGATCCGAACATATCAGGCAGGGTGCTCTCGGCCGGGGCGCCTGAGGAGTATAAGGATGCCGTATCCCGGGCCAAGGAGCATATCATCGACGGGGACATATTTCAGGTCGTCTTGGCCCGATCGACTAGGATTGAATGCCCGGACCCGGTCAAGCTCTATTTGAAGCTGAGGAGCATCAATCCCAGCCCTTATACCTATCTCTTCGAGTTCGGGGATCTGGCCATTGTGGGAGCGTCGCCTGAGACCCTCTTCAATACTTACAACCGCATGTTGAAGGTCAATCCCATCGCCGGGACCTGTCCCCGGGGGAGGACCAGGTCTGAGGACGACCGGTATGCTCGGATTATGCTCAATGATGAGAAGGAGAGGGCGGAGCACGTGATGCTGGTGGACCTGGGCAGGAACGACGTGCGTTCCGTCTGCCGGTCGGGGACGGTCCAGGTAGAAGATTTCATGTCCGTTCTGCAGTACTCTCATGTCCAGCACATAGAGACCACGGTGATTGGCGAACTGAGGGAGGAGTGCGACCAATTTGATGCCGCGCGGTCGGTATTTCCTGCTGGCACCCTATCCGGTGCTCCCAAGCTGCGGGCGATGGAGATCATCGATGACCTGGAGAGGGCTCCCCGAGGAATTTATGGGGGAGGCATAGGCTACTTCTCCATAGACGGGAGCTCAGACTTCGCCATAGCCATAAGAAGCGTTCTGGTCAAGGACGGCGTGGCCACGGTGCAGGCGGGAGCGGGGATAGTGGCGGACTCGGATCCGGAGAAAGAGTACCAGGAGACGGAAAGGAAGATGGCGGCCATGAAAAGAGCCCTGGGAGTGGCGGCATGAGGCCGATTCTCTTCGTGGACAATCATGACTCGTTCGTCTGGAACCTGGTGGATTATGTCTCCGTCTTTTATGATAACACCATCGTCCGCTCCAATGAGATCTCTATGGCGGAGGTGGAGAGGTTGAACCCCAGGGGGATCGTGATCTCGCCTGGGCCGGGCCATCCGGCCAAGGCCAGGGATATAGGCAGCTGCCTGGAGATAATTCTCGGCCATCCAAAAACGCCCATCCTGGGGGTGTGTCTGGGCCACCAGGCCATGAACCTGGCCTATGGGGGGACCATCTCTCACACCAGGCCTCTTCACGGGAAGACCTCCCAGATCGAGCATGATGGCCGGGGGATATTCCAGGGGGTGGAAAATCCCCTGCAGGGCGGTCGCTACCACTCCCTGGCCATCGAGAAGCTCAGCCCGGAGGTGGAGGCCTGTGCCCGGAGCGCTGAAGGGGTGGTTATGGCCATCCGCCACAGGAATCGTCCTCACTGCGGCCTGCAGTTCCATCCGGAATCAGTGCTTACCCCCTCGGGAAAGAGGATCATCCGAAACTGGGTGGAGGAGGTGGAAGAATGCACTCCCTGATAGACGGCATCCTGGAGGCCTCGCGGGCGCGGGGGCCGGCGGCGACGGAGTTATGGCCGGCGGAGGAGAGGAGAGATCTGGTTGCCTCTGCCGCGGAGGCTAAAAGAAATGGCCTGATACCAATCATCGCCGAGATCAAGCCCAAGGCACTTGGCAGGACCCTCGCTCAGGAGGAGGTGGCAACCTACGCTCGGGCTTACGCGCAGTACGGTGCCTGCGCCATATCCGTTCTCACCGAGCCCACCCACTTCAAGGGCAGTCTTGAGAATGCAAGGACTGCTCGCCGGGCGGGCTTGCCGGTACTGAGAAAGGACTTCATATTCAGTGAGGTGCAACTCTCGGAGGTCCAGGCGGATCTGGTGCTGCTCATCGCCGCCCTGGATATCGATTTAGATCGATTCGTGGCCGCGGCCAGGGATCTTGGTCTGGAGCCGCTGGTAGAGGTCCATTCAGAGAAAGAGATGAAGAGAGCTCTTGAGACAGAAGCAAGGATCATCGGCATAAACAATCGCAATCTTAAGACCCTGGAGGTTGACCTTGAGACCTTCGAGCGGCTGGCGCCGCGGGCAAGAGATGCGGGGGTATTCCTGGTGGCGGAGAGCGGGGTGCACAGCCCGGAGGATGCGGTGCGGATGGTGCGGGCTGGAGCGGATGCCCTGCTGGTGGGAACGGAGCTGATGGCGGGGCCGGAGAGGCTGGGGGAGCTAAACAGGCTTTGAAAACGCCGAAAACATCTCATTATTTCACGATTTTTCTATTTCCTGATTGCTAATTGCTTCTTACAGCATCGTCATAGAAGCCCTCTTCAAAGAGGTGGCGGGGGCGGCATCAAGCCTCGTCTCCGATTCCGAGAGCAGATGCGCTATCTCATCGTCAGGCAATCTTGATACCCTCAGATAGGACGTTGCTTAAAAATGAAAAAGACTTTTTGGCTTCAAAATCATCCTGAGAGAGAACCTTTACGGATATATCTTCTCCTGTTTCCAGCAGAATATCGAAGGTCAGGCCGATCAGCTCTCTGCGCAGCCGGAAGTCCTCTCTGTCCACTACTACCAGAAGATCGATATCCGAGTCGGGCCGATCTGTGCCCCTGGCAACAGAGCCAAAGAGGGTGATGCTCTGGATTTGGTCTCCGTAAGACTGAACTGCCCTCTTTATGAACTCATCAATGGCATTTTGCTTGCTGGAATCCATGGACATCTCTCCAGAAAAGTTATGTTTTCATTGTATTTAAGACTCAGACTGCGGCCTCTTCAGTCTATCCTCCTGCTCGGTCTCTTTCTCCGCTCGCTTGATGGACCTGCTCCTCAAACCAAGAACTAAAATTTGACATCTAACGAATCGACTTGAAGGGGCTGGCCGGCGTGCCTGGCCTGTGCTTGCATGGAAAGCGGCTGCAAATTTTCTTATGGGACGCCGCGAGTCAGCCTGCGGGCCTCCCGCGCTAGTGCTCTGGGCCCCTCAACGCCGGGGTGGCTTGGATACAATCGGAGGCAAGCCGTTTAGGGTGTAATTAATCCTAGTCGATATTCTCATTCTGGCATCCATACGGCCTTATGTCCTCTATAATCCATGATTAGGTGCTTTAGGCAGGGAGCATACACTCAAACACTCTTACATATGAGATGTTCTATTTCCCTGAGTATATCCAAAATTCCTTTCTCTTCGGATTCCAAAATATCATTGGCAATATGCTTGTGATGGGGAAAGGTGGAGTTCTCGTGATGTGGGGCATTATCATATCGAAATACCATCTGCCCATTCTTATCTATTAAGTGAAATCTATATTTTAGCCTCTGGTCTCTGTGAAGATACTCCATGAACTCCAGAGTTGATCCGTCGATAAAGAGCAACCTTCCACGCAGCATGCCTTGATCAGGACTGAATTCGCTGTAACTGACCTTTTTATCAGCAATTATTTCTGCATCTATTAATCTGAAATCAACTATTCTAAAATAGTCAGAGATCAAAGGGAGAGCACCGCTTTTGCCTTTTGTATCTCATGTGCAACTGCATCCCTGCCCCTCAATAGACCCCACCACTCAAAGAAGTCTTGAGAATCGCCCAACTCTCCGCTTTCGAATTTAGACAAGAATTTATGAGAGTCCATCCCATATCGCTCTTCGAACTCTCGAATTTCATTCTCGGCTAGCCTCATCTTCATATCAAGGAGGCTTATTTCTCTTTCCAGGGATCTCTTAATGATGAGTTGTGCATCATCAACTGCTTTTGCGCTCATTATAATAATAGATTGCTCAGGAGACATATAAGACTTATGAAAGAATGAGATCAATGGAAAGACATTGTTGTTTTGATCAATTACTGATTTATAAATTAATTAAGGTTATACATTTCTGAGTCTATTTTATGAATCTGGATTAGGCTAACATAATCCATGCAGGCTTTTTTTAAGTGCACGCCGCGAGTTGTCCTGCTGACCTCCTGCGCTATGTTTGGGGGCGCGGCTTATGGTCGCGGCCGGCCAGGCGAGGGCGGTTAAGCTGTGGACTCATAGAGCGCGTCCTAAAGTCTATTATTGCCGATTTGAGGAGACCTATATTGAGGTCCCCGGAGACCGGAATGGTTATGAAAGAGCTGTTTGGCAAGCGCAGGGCGCAACGCTGCCCTTCATACCACGACCTCTACATATCTTGCAGAGATCGTTGGCTTCGGAATCGGTATCCTATCCTCATTCAGCCCTTCCAGATGCAACTCTATAGCCTCTTTCATCAGTTCTGCCGTCTCCTCCTCGGTGTCGCCCGCTGAAACCACGCCATGGAGGTCCGGGCAGTATGCGGAGTAATTACCCTCGCCCTTCTCAATGATTATCGTGTATTTGGCCATCCAAGATATCCTCTGTGACTGCCTTTGGTGTTCACCAACCTCCAGCCATCGGCCTCGATCAGTTTTATGGCATCTCTGATCCTCATTTGTGCCTCCAAGTATGCATCAGGTCGCTGCAGATATTCATCATTTTGGATTCTTTTCAGTGTGCGCCGCGAGTCGGCCCTCGGAACGCAGGCGAAGAGGGGGCCTTAAAACCAGGAAGATCAGAATAAGCCATCGATCGTTTTGGATTTTATTTTTAAACGTAATACCCCGCAGCTCGCTGCGGCTGGGATAAAGGGCATGCGTATTCAATTTAGGCTCAGATCTGCTTGGCCTGGCTCCAACTTCATGCGGCAGCGCCTCGGATGCCCCGCCGCTTGCGGCGTGGGTGCGCTGCCGCCGTTTCACTATATTAAAGTGAAAATTCTTCCGGCGGGCCGGGCTAAAGTCTTGAACTGCTTTTATGAGGCTCGAAAGATCTCGAATATCAGCATGGTTGGGCACAATCTCCTAAATAAGTGATGTAGGCAGGGCACATTCTATCACAAGTTATTAATATTATGATAATCATGTACCCTGTGTGACCCTACAATGACTGAGATGCAATTAAGCTTGATAAATTTTCC
>Ga0209718_1000052_pt1 | contig 164681 bp, 127 predicted proteins | sample AD_JPNAS1_MetaG_FD_184420 | JGI IMG/M metagenome (GOLD analysis project Ga0209718, IMG submission 184420) | Active sludge microbial communities of municipal wastewater-treating anaerobic digesters from Japan - AD_JPNAS1_MetaG (SPAdes) (version 2) | ecosystem: Engineered > Bioreactor >...
CCGCGGCGGGCGTGCTCGCCGGCACTTGGAATCGCACGCCGCAAGCCGATGCGCCTTCGGCTTTGCCGACACCTGAAGCGGTCGTCGCAGCCGCCGAGGCGGTGCAGATCGTCGTGGCCGATCCGCCTGCGGTCGAGTCGCTCTTGCAACGCATCCTGCCCGCCTTGGGCCCCGGCAAGACGGTGATCCAATCGAGCACGATCGATCCGGCCAGCGCGGCCAAATTTTCCGCGCTCGTGCGCAGCCGCGGTGCGGCTTACGTCGAGGCGCCCTTTACCGGTAGCAAGCCCGCGGCCGAGGAGGGGAAGACGGTGTTTTTTATGGGTGGCGAGGCCGCCACGGTTGCCTCCGTCGAGCCACTACTCGTGCACATCTCGGAAACCCGTTTCACATTCGCCACCGTCGAGCAGGCTGCGTCGATCAAGCTGGCGATGAATCTGAACCTCGCCGGTCAGATGGAAGCGCTCGCGGAGAGCCTGACCTTTGCGCGCCGGGCGGGCATCAGCGACGAGGCGTTTTTCGCAGTCATCGCCCAAAACATCGCCTACTCGGGCCTGACCAAGCTGAAGGAGCCGAAGCTGCGTGCAGGCGATTTCTCGCCCCAGTTTTCCGTGAAACACATGCATAAGGACATGCGCCTCGCGGATGCCACGGCGGACGGATCGACGTATCCGCTGCTGAAGACCGTGCGCGGCTGCCTCGCGTCGGCGGAAGCCCGCGGCCACGGCGACGACGACTTCAGCTCGCTGATTCAGACGCTTTAGTTGAAGTCCGTCGCCGCCGGCAAAGTGGTGCGCAAAACGCGGAGAAGACCGCGGCAAAAAAAGAAACGGAAAGTTTTCAAAACTACGCTTGACTTGCCCCCCGTTGGTTAATTGCTTCGCCGTCCTTTCCACCGCGGGGTGGTAGCTCAGCTGGTTAGAGCGTCTGCCTGTCACGCAGAAGGTCGCGGGTTCGAGTCCCGTCCATCCCGCCATTTTTTTGAAACCGCTAATCTTACCGATTAGCGGTTTTTTGTGGCCCTCCGGCTGACCACGGCGTGGTGGAGCCATTGCACGAGGGGCGCGGCGGGCCAGCTGATCGCGAGCGCCCAGACAAGTCCGAGGCGCGGTAGGCTCCACGAAAACAATGCCAGAAATGCCATGTACCCGTACAGGCCATGGAGGTAGCCACGAAATATCGGCTGCACGGACGTGGGGCCGTCGCTGATGTGGGCGGCGATCACGACCACCGAGAGTGCGACTGGAAACGAGGCCAGCAGGCCGCTCCACGCGGCACCGAGCGCGCCGGCCATCGTCGTGAGTGCCGCCACAAGCGCCATGGCTCCGAATGCGCGGCCTCCGACTTCCGCAGTCAGATGATGGCGGCGCGGTGGGCGGTGATCGTCGTGCACGGCAGACACGAGTCGGGGCGTGACCAGAAGGGCGGTCAGGGCGACCGCGGCACAGACGAGAATGGGTGCCCCACTGGAACCGTCGGAGATCGCTCGCATGCCCAATTGCATGGCGGCGGCGACTGCGCTGAACACGCACCAGCCTGCGAGTGCGCTGAGCATGGCGGTGTGGAGCCGGCCGCGGGAGGCCGGCAGGCGGCGCGCCGTCCAAGCGTAGCCGACGCCGAAGAGTGTGAGCGGTAGCACCCCCACGAGCGCGAACTGGGCCGACTGGGCGGCGAAGGCCGTGCCTTCCGTCAATGCGAGCACCAGCAGGATGGGCCCGGCGACGACGGGTAGCGCAGCGGTGCGGCCGCCGATCGTCGGACCGAATCGCCGGCCGAGCCACCACGCGAGGAGCACGAGGCCCGGCGAGAGCAGCAGTTTCAGCGAGATGAGGGCGGGCGTCATGGGGCGTGCCGCGATTGCAGCCAGGCTGCGAGCCGGAGCAAGTGCCATCCAAGTGCAGGAACTCGTGCGATCAGGTGACGTTTTGGAGTCGTTGGTGACGTTTCTGTCGCGGAGCTAAAGGGCGGAGGGCGCTCTCCGAAGGGCGTGATGTGGCTCACTCAATTCGCTCAAATTCACCCTGCCTCAGACGGCAGCTCAATGTCGTGGTACGCTCGATCATCGTGGGCGGCGTGCTCATTTGTGCCGCCGCAGTCTATTGGCTCAACCGCGTCTCTGAACAGGTCGACCGGCTGGCGGCGACGACTGCGACGCAGGCGGTGCCTGCGTCGCAGTTGCTCGACGATTTCAACAGCGTTGCCTTCAAGGTCTCCCAGTACGCGCGGCTGCGGGCCAGCGCAGATCGGGATGCGGCGCTGGCCGAGTTTCGTCGCTCTGCGGCGGCACTCGAAAAGGTGCACGGAGAGATCCCGGCGAGCGAGGGAGCGATGCTCGCGGCGGTGGAGGAGACGAAGTTGCGTCTCGGCCGCTGGCAGTCGGCGTTTGATACGTCGGCCCGGCAGTATCAGTGCGTCGAGCGCTCGCAGCGCGGGTTAGCGGCTCAGTGTTCGCTGCTGGCAACGGTCAGTCTGCAGTTGGTGACGGACGATGGGACGGCGATCGGTGGCGTGCGTGCGGCGAACCATCGGGTGGTTTTTGAGCGCGCGCTCGCGCAGGTGAACGAGATCGTAAACGCGGTGCTGCTGGCGGGGTCGTTGAACGAGCCAGAGCATGCGGAGCGTGCGTTGACGCATCAACGGGCGTTGGCCGCGGGTGTGGGGGAGGTGCTGGCGGCGACCGAGCCTTCTGATTTGCGCGATTTCGTCGCAGAGGTGGCAGACCGGATCAAGGATCTTGGCGACGAGTTGTCGAATCTACGCGAATCGCTGCGTGCCTCGCTGCGTGCGCAGCAGGAGTTGCTGGAGTGCGGAGATGCGGCGCGGGCACAGCTGGCGCCGATGGTGGAGCGCACGATGCATGATACGCTCGTGGAGACGAAACTGGCGCGGCAGCGGCTGGCCTGGCTGGTCACGGTGCTCGCGAGCGCGACGGTGGGGTTGCCGTTGATCGGGCTGATTTTGGGGCGTGGCGTGAGGCAGGGCATCCTGCGGCAGGCCGGGCCGGTGGCTCAGCGTTTCCGCGAGGCGGCCATTGCGATGGTGGACGACACGGTGGCGGCCGAGCGGGCGGGACGGCGGCTGCACTCGGCGGCGCAGGCGCAGGACAAGACGTTGGAACAACTGGAGTCTGCGGCGCAGTCCGCGACGCGGGCGGTGGGGACGGGCGCGGAGGCGGCGGGGCGTGCCGAGAGTCTGGTGACGGAGGCGGACCGGCATGCGGCGGAGGGCAGCGCGAATGTCGCGGGCTTGCAGAGGGCGATGTCGGAGATCGCGGTGGCCAGTGCGAAGGTGGACCGGTCGGTCGGGGCCATCGACGAGATCGCCTTTCAGATCAACCTGCTGGCTTTGAATGCGGCGATCGAGGCGGCGCGTGCCGGAGAGGCCGGGCGCGGGTTTTCCGTGGTGGCGGAGGAGGTGCGCCGGCTGGCGCAGCACAGTGCGGCGGCGGCACATGAGACATCGGCGATCATGAGGATGGCCCACGAGGCGACGCAGCGTGGGGTGCAGGTGGGGCAGACCGTGGCGGACGGGTTTGCCGCGATCACGCATGCAGTGGCCAGTGCCAAGGTGGCGGTGCGGGAGACTCAGGCGGCTGCGGCGGTGCAGGTGGAAGTGGCGCGCGAGCTGGGCGCTTCGATCATGCAGTTGCGCGATGGGGTGGCGACGGTGGGTCAGGAGGCCGCCGCAGGTCTGGCGTTGAGCGAGGTGCAGCGGCAGCAGGCTGCGGAGTTGGAGCGCGAGGCGGCTGGGCTGGCCAACTATCTGGGTGCGCCTATCGTGACGCCTGAGATGGTGGTCGAGGCGCGGGATGAGGCGGAGGCTGGGGCATCGGCGCTGGCACCGGTGGGTTGAGCGGAGGTGGGGCGCGTCAACGTTTCCAAGCGAAGGTGGGAATGGCGTCGGCCTCGGCGAGGAGTTTCAGGGCGCGGGCTTCCGCGCGGCGCATGAAACGTTTTTTGTCCGGGTGCAGGTCGTCGTAGCCGGCGAGGTGGAGCCAGCCGTGGACGAGGTAAAGGGTGAGCTCGGTGGAAAAGTCGTGTTTATGGGCCTTGGCGTAGGTGGCGGCGGTATCGGCGGAGACGCAGATTTCGCCGGCGACGTGGAGGTCGGGCTGGCCCTCGAAAGTGATGACGTCGGTGGTGGTGGGGTCGTTGAGGAAACCGGCGTGGAGCTGGGCTTGCTCGGCATCGGTGAGGATGACGAGGGAGAGCTCGCCTTGGGGGCAGCCACCGCGGAATCGGCTGGCGGCGGCGTCGAGGAGCTGGATGGCGCGCAGGATGGCTGGGCGGGCGATGCGCAGGCGCGGGTGGCGGTTGGCGATGACGATTTCGCGCATGAGGTTTAGCTGGTGGCGGGGGCTGGCGTGGCGGGCGGGTAGGCGATGCGGCTGTGGAGCATGTTGCCGAGGGTGTGCTGGAAACTGGCCTTGATGCGGGCGAGCTCGGCGAAGGTGAGTGCGGCGGCGTCCATCTGCCCGTCGGTGATGCGCTCCTGGACGAGTTTCTCGATGATTTCGGAGGTGGCCTCGGGGGTGGAGGCTTTCATGGAGCGGACGGCGGCTTCGACGGTGTCGGCGAGGGCGAGGATGGCGAGTTCGCGGCCCTGAGGTTTGGGGCCGTCGTAGCGGAAGGGGTGGTCGTCGACGGAGGGGGCGGGGGCGCCGGGGATGGGCGACTTGCTGACGCGCTGGGTGGCGCGCTGGTAGAAGTAGCGCATGAGGGTGGTGCCGTGATGCTGCTGGATGGCGTCGATCACGTATTTGGGCATGTGGTACTTGCGGGCGAGCTCGATGCCTTCGGTCACATGGCCGCGGAGGATGCAGGCGGACTCCTCGGGAGAGAGGTCGTCGTGGGGGTTGATGCCGTTGCGCTGGTTTTCCGTGAAGAAGTCGGGGCGGGTGGATTTGCCGATGTCGTGGAAGAGGGCACAGACGCGGGCGATCAGGGGGTTGGCTCCGATGGCGGCGGCGGCGTTTTCGGTGAGTTGGGCGACGACGAGGGAGTGGTGGTAGGTGCCGGGGGCGTCGAGTTGGAGGCGGCGCAGGAGGGGGTGGTTATAATCGGTCAGTTCAAGGAGGGTGATGTCGGTGGTGCGCTTGAAGAGGGATTCGAGGACGGGGAGGACGCCGACGACGGCCATGCCGGTGAGCATGCCGGTGAGCAGGCCTGCCCCCATTTGCTTGATGAGGGTGGGCATGGAGGTGCCATCGAGCAGGCCGACGAGGAGGGCGAAGATGGTGACCATGAGGCCGCCGGTGGTGGCGGCGCGGACGACGTTGCTGCGCTGGTGGATGGTGCGGCAGCCGTGGACGGCGACGACGGAGGCGAGGACGGTGATGACTTGGACGTCGATGCGGTTGCCGTAAATGATGCCGGTGAAAAAGGAGATGAGGAGGGCGACGAAGATGGCCGAGCCGGCATCGATGAGGATGGCGATGATGAGTGGGGCGAGGGCGGTGGGTGCGAAATAGGGAAGCGTGGAGGCCCAGTCGCTGTTGGCTTCGAAGAAATCGATGTCGAGGAGGGCGTAGGTGGCGCGGACCAGGGCGAGGTTGAGGATGACGACCATCGAGAGCAGGGCGAGGCGGCCGTTGCTCTGGAGGGTTTCCGCGTCCTCAATGCGGATGTAAACGATGCAGGCGAGGACCATGGCGAGCACCAGGAGGATGCGGCTGGCCAGGAGCATGTTTTGCTCGTACGCGGCGGTGCCGTGTTCGTCGAGGTAGGCCCGGTAGGCCGTGAGCATCTCGTATTGCTCGGGGGTGACACGGGTGCCGGGCTCGATGATGGTCTGGCCGCGGTCGACGCGGATGGTGACGGGGGCGATGGTCTTGGCGGCTTCGACTTCGCGGAGGTGGGTGGCTTCGCGGCTGAAGACGAGATTTGGGGTGAGGCCGGTGCGGAAGATGCGGAAGAGGGTGAGCGAGAGCTCGCGGCTGATATCTTCGGCGGTGAGGCTGATGCGGAGGAATATCTGGGCTTCCTCCAGGGTTTGTACGGGGCGCTGCACGATTTCACCGTCGGCGGTCGCGATTTGGAAGACGATGACGCTGCCCGGTTCGCTATTGGCGGCGATGGTGGGGTCCTGGACGCCGGCAAGGTAGATGTCGTGGAGGACGACGAGTCCGTGTTCGAGGTAGCGGGCGCGGAGGGTGGCATCGCCACTGGCGATCAGAGCGGTGACGTCGTCGATGTTGAGACGGTAGGGGCCCCGTGCGTTAAAGGCGTCGACGAGGGCGGCGAGGGCTTGTTTGCGATTGGAAAGGGAGGGGGCGGATGCGGGGTGTTGGCGCTCGTAGGTTTCGAGTTGGGAAAACAGGTCGGTGAGGTCCGCCGAGAATCGCTGGAAGGGGGCCTGGTCGAGCCGATAGACGGGGGGGATGCGGTCGGTGAGGCGTTCGCGGCTCTGGCGGGTCTTTTCCTGGCTGACGTAGGTGAAGTCGGCGCTGGCGGTGAGGCGGACGTTGGCGATCTGTCCGGGCATGACGGGCTGGTTGACCGTGCTGACGCCGACGTAGCTGATGAGTACGATGGAGGCGACGGTGGCGATGAAGATGAGCAGGGCGATGAGCCTGCTGGTCTCCAGAAAGACGGTGGCGCGCGGCGAGAGTGTGGGGGCGCGCAGGTCGGCGAGCAGTTGCCGGAGGCGATAACGTGGAGGGGGCACGGCTCGGGATCAGTTGGTTTCGTCGGAACGCATGGGGTTTTTGTAGCGTTCGTAGGCTTCGATGATTTTGAGCACGAGAGGGTGCCGGACGACATCGCCGCCGTTGAAGTAGTGGAAATCGATGCCGGGGATGTTGGCGAGGATGCGGCTGACTTCGACGAGGCCGCTTTGTTTTGAGCGGGGCAGATCGATCTGGGTGATGTCGCCGGTGACGATCATGCGCGAGTCTTCGCCGAGGCGGGTGAGGAACATCATCATCTGCTCGGGGGTGGTGTTCTGCGCTTCGTCGAGGATGATGAAGGCGTGTGAGAGGGTGCGTCCGCGCATGTAGGCGAGCGGGGCGATTTCGATGACGCCTTTCTCGGTGAGCCGGGCGACATCTTCCGGGTCGAGCATGTCGTGCATGGCGTCGTAGAGGGGGCGCAGGTAGGGGAGGATTTTTTCGCGCAGATCGCCGGGGAGGAACCCGAGGGCTTCGCCGGCTTCGACGGCGGGGCGTGTGAGGATGACGCGCTCGACCTGGTTTTTGAGCAACGCTTCGATGGCGGCGGCGACGGCGAGGTAGGTCTTACCGGTGCCGGCGGGGCCGACGCCGAAGACGACGGGGTTTTTGTGGATGGACTGGATGTAAAACTTTTGGCCGAGCGTCTTGGGGACAATGCTTTTGCGCCGGGTGGAGATGATGACTGGTTCGCCGAAGAGGGCTTTCAAGTCGTCGGCGTTGCCGTGGGCGAATGTCTCAATGATGCGTACGAGATCGGAGGTGCGGAGGTTGACGCCCTGACTGCGGGCTTCGTCGAGGTGGTCGATCAGGGTTTCGGTGCGGGAGATGGCGTCGGCCGAGCCCTCGATCTTGAGCCATTCATCGCGGGTGACGAGTTTGACGGAGAGGGCGTGCTCGATGAGCGCCAGGTTTTCGTCGCGATTGGCGTAGAGCGCCTGGAGGTGGCGGTGGCTGGGAAAATAGAGGGTTTTCGAGGGCACGGCGATCAGCGGGCGGCGAGTTGGGCGCGGAGGGTGGGGACGCCGGCGGTGAGTTTTTCCCAGGTGGTTTCGAGCGCTTGTGGGAGGATGCGTGTCTGGCCGATGACAGGCAGGAAATTGGTGTCGCCCTGCCAGCGCGGGACGATGTGACCGTGGAGGTGGGCGATGCTGCCGCCGGAGACGGGGTGGTCGAGGTTGAAGCCGATGTTGAACCCGTCGGGCTTGATGACGAGTTGCAGGAGTTGTTTTGCGAAAACGATGGTTTCCATCAGGTCGGCGCGCTCGGCGGAGTCGAGGCGTTCGAGCTCGGAGACTTCGCGGAAGGGGATCGCGAGGAGGTGGCCGGGGTTGTAGGGGAACCGGTTTAGCATCAGGTAGCTGAGCGTGGAGCGGTACACGATCAGGGCCGCCCGGTCATCGCCCAGTGCGGGCAACTCGGTGAAGGGGCGCGCCATTTGTGGTTGGGTCGACGCCTCCAGATATTCCATCCGCCAGAAGGGGTGCAGCTGCTGCATGTGCATTAAGGTGGCGATGTAAAGGCGGGGCTCAGGCAAAGTCAAAACCGCACCGTGTGCCGGGCGGAGTTTGGGCTTTGCGCTTGCCGTGGGGGAGAAGGATGGGCTTGCAAGACGGCCTATGTCGCAAACTCCCGCTCAAATTTCCCGCCGCCGCGTGGTCGTCACCGGTCTGGGCGCCGTCACTCCCGTGGGGAATACCGCTGTCGCTACCTGGGATGCCCTCCAGGCTGGCCGGAGCGGCATCGGCCCGCTGACGCGTTACGATACGACAGGCTGCCCGGTGACGATCGGGGGGGAGGTGCGGAATTTCGACCCGGCAGCGCCGCTGCCGACGCCATTGTATCCACGCGGGGCGGCGGGTGAACCCCTCACGCATGCGGTGTCGCCCAAGGAGGTGAAACGTTTGGGCCGGTTCAGCCATCTCGGGCTGGTGGCGGCGGTGGAAGCGTATGCCGACTCCGGACTGGACGGCGTGCGCGCGACGATCTCGCCGGAGCGCATGGGCGTGAATGTCGGAGTGGCGATGGGGGGATTGCCTGAAGTGGTCGCGACGCAGGAACTGTGGAAGACGAGTGGCTACCGGAAAATCTCGCCGTTTTTCATCATCCAGGCGGCTCCTAATATTTTGGCCGGGCAACTGGCCATCGCTCTCAATCTGAAAGGCCCGAACATGAGTGTGGCTTCGGCGTGCGCGACCAGCGGGCATGCGCTGGGCGAGTCGTTGCGAGCGATCCAGCGCGGCGATGCCGACGTGATGATCGCCGGTGGCGCGGAGGCCGTGATCACGCCGATCGTCATCGGCGCGTTTGCGCAGATGAAGGCACTCTCGACACGTAACGACGCTCCCGAAAAAGCGTCGCGTCCCTACGATGCGGACCGCGATGGGTTTGTCTTGGGCGAAGGCGCCGTCGTTTTCGTCCTTGAAGAGCTGGAGCATGCGCAGAAACGCGGTGCCCGGATCTATGCGGAGCTTTGCGGGTACGGTGCAACCGCCGATGCACATCACATCTCCATGTTGGCGCCGGAAGCCGAGGGCTCCCAGCGCTCGATGCGCGGGGCTCTCGCCGATGCGGGGGTGGCTCCTGCGCAGGTCGGGTTTGTGGCGGCTCACGCCACCTCGACGCCGGGTGGCGACGTTGAAGAGGCCGGGGCCATCGCATCGGTGTTTGCCGAAGCAAAGGGCTCGTTGCATGTCAGTGGCGTGAAGTCGATGACTGGCCATCTGCTTGGCGCGGCCGGAGCGATGGGTGCTTTCTCGGCAGTGCAGGCGATCAAGCAGGGCGTGATTTCTCCGACGATCAACCTCAACCATATAGAGCCTGCCTGCGCGAGCCTTGGTCTGGATTTCACGGCCAACGTCGCGGTGAAAAAGCACGTGGACTACGCTCTGGCCAACAGCTTCGGCTTCGGTGGCACGAATGCATCGCTCGTGTTTGGCCGGATTTGATAAGTCGCCACGCGCCAACCCGATGGTGATGTGCCGCCGGGGGGGGCTGGGCATAAAAAAGCGGCGGTCGAAAAACCGCCGCTTGATTGATCAGAAAGGAGCTAGATGACTGGCGGCGTCGGCCCTTGGCCGGCGTTGTCATCATCGTCGCCCGCCCAGACGTCGGCGGACATCTGGCACTCGAGTCCAGTGAGGAAGCTTTCCCACGTGGTCTCTTGATCCGGGTCGTCGTTGATCAGGCCCTCGTCCCACATCTTGCGCCAGAAGGGCATGGCGTCGTTCATGGGATGCAGGACATGGACGGAGACGCCCATGAGCTTCAGCGCTTGGAGGAACGCCCGACCGACTCCGTTACGTTGTTTGGTGGAGTGGATATTGACGATCGATATCTCGGAGTCGTTGAGGACTTCGATGTGGGTTTGAGGGTCGAGTTTACCCTCATTCACATAGTCCATGAGAAGGGATTGTGGACCGATCGGCATGGCGAGATAGACAGTTGGGCGTTAATTTAGTTCGCACGCCGGGGCTAAAAAGCTCCGCGTGGGAGTTTGATTCAGTATGGGGAGTATAACGGTAACGCGGAGGCGTGTCTTTAGATTAATGCGGAAAAATGCGTTAATTTTCGGTGACGCCGTTGCGTTGTCCGGATGGGGCGTTTCTGCGCGATTCTGATGTGAAAGCCCCGCGTGTGTGTCCGCAAAAAAGGCGCGGCTTTTGGGGCCGCGCCTTGAAGGAGTTCCAGAAGAGGAGAATTACTTCTTCAGGCTGGCGCGGACGGAGTCCAGCTGGCCGGCGGAGCCGAGGAGCTGGTTGCGGCTGATGATGAACTTCGCGTACTCGTCCATGAAGGTCTTGCCGACCGGACGGAAATCGAATTCGGAGGGCTTGTCGCGGAAGAACTCGCGGTGAACGCGGGTCCAGACGAGGCGGCCGTCGGTATCGATGTTGATCTTGGTGACGCCGAGCTTGGCGGCGGGGAGGTACTCTTCGACGTTGACGCCGGAGGAGTCCTTGATCTGGCCGCCGGCCTTGTTGATGCGGTCGACTTCGTCCTTCGGAACGGAGGAGGAGCCGTGCATGACGAGCGGGAAGTTGGGGAGGGCGTCCTGGATCTGCTTGAGCACATCGAAGTGCAGGGACTGCTTGCCCTTGAACTTGAAGGCGCCGTGGCTGGTGCCGATGGCGCAGGCCAGGGAGTCAGCGCCGCTGCGGGAGACGAACTCCTTGGCTTCAGCGGGGTTGGTGAGGGTGGCATGGCCGTCCTCGACCTTGATGTCTTCCTCGACGCCGCCGAGCTTGCCGAGTTCGGCTTCGACCGAGATGCCCTTTTTATGGGCGGCATCGACGACGCGCTTGGTGATCTCGATGTTCTTGTCGAGGGACTCGTGGGAGGCGTCGATCATCACGGAGCTGTAGAAGCCCGAGTTGATGCAGTCGTAGCAGGTCTCCTCGTCACCGTGGTCCAGATGCACCGCGAAGACGGCTTCGGGGAAGATCTGGTCGCCGGCGCGGATGATGGCCTCAAGCATGCGCTTGTCGGTGTATTTGCGGGCACCCTTGGAAATCTGGATGATGAAGGGGGCCTTGGATTCGATACAGCCCCGGAAGAGGCCCATCGCCTGCTCGGCGTTGTTGATGTTGTAGGCACCCACGGCATATTTGCCATAGGCGTGCTTGAATAGCTGCGCGGTGGATACGATCATAGGGAAAAGTGTGTGTTGACCGAGTGGTCACGCTACGGAGTGGGCGGAATGGGCGGCAAGGGTTTTCTTCGGTCTGGCCCTTGAAAACGCCGCGGGGAGTCCCGGCAGCGGTTTTAGGCCGCGCGTGCGAGCGGGAGCCAGAGTTTGAAATGGGTGCCCTGGCCTAGCTTGGTGTGGAACTCGATCCGGCCTTGATGCTGGGTGACGACGTTGCGCACGAGTGCAAGGCCATGGCCGGCGTGCAGCTTGGCGTTTTTGGTGGTGAAGCCCGGTTCGAAGATGTGGTCGCTGGCTTCCGGCGGGATGCCGCATCCGGTGTCGCTGACTTCCAGGGTGACGCCTTCGGCTTCGACGGCGGTTTTGAAGATGATCTGGCCTTTCTCTCCATGGACTCCGCGGGCCTTTTGACTCTCGGAAATGGCTTCGCAGGCGTTGATCAGCAGGCAGAGCAGGGCCTGATTGAGTGCGTGGGGCTGGGCAGGGACTTGGGGCAGGCCCGGCGCAAGGTCAGTGGTGACGGTTGCAGCGTACTTCCATTCTTGTCCAGAGACGGCGAGTACGACATGGATGGCGTGGTTGAGATCGACAGGGCTGAATCCGTCGCTGGCTGGTTGTGAAAACTCGCGTGCACTTCCGATGATCTGGTTAACCCGTTCGAGATTCGAAATCGATTTTTCGAGTGCGGCGGGCACATCCCCGAGAAGTTCTTCAAGGTCGGCCAGCCTCATGGGCGGTGTGGCATCCGCCGGCGCGATGGCTCGGTAATGGTTCAGGGCGGCAATGATGCGGGCAAAGGCGCCTTTGAGGAAGTGGGTTTGGTCGAGGATGGTCTGGGTCGGGTGGCTGATTTCTTTGACGATCCCGCAAAAGAGATTGCTCGAGGCATCGCGGCGCTGGGCCAGTTGGAGTTGGACCTCAAGCTCACGGCGTGCCTCCTCCGCGTGCTTCTGTGCGGTGATATCGCGTGAGATTCCGAAGGTGCCGATGACCTGCCCATCGCGGTCAAAGAGGGGGAATTTCGAGGTCGAAACCCACGTGACGTGGCCGTCCTCGTGTTTCTCTTTTTCGACGAGGTTGAGGAGCGGCCGCTGAGTCCTGATGATTTTTTGCTCGGCTTGAAACGCGGGGTTGGCGTGCTGAGTGGCGAAAAAATCGAAGTCGGTCTTGCCGATGGCTTCTTCGGGGCGGCTGAGGCCAAAGTGTTCGGCCTGGGCGCGGCTGATGCGCAGGAAACGGCTGGCGCGGTCTTTGAAGTAAATGTGATCGCGAGAGCCCTCAAGCAGAGCCAAGAGGAGCTCCCGATCCGAAAATCCGGTGTCGCCGCGCGATCGCGTCTGCCCGAGATGCTGGGCTTCGAGACAGAGCCAGGTTTTGCTGGTGGCGCCGCCGAGCAGGGGCGTGGTGAGGTTTGCGCGGACGGTGTGCTCACCGCCGGAAGTGTCGCGAAGTTCGCAAGTGCCTTCCCACTTGGCTTCGGCGTGGATCGTCGGGATGACTTCGCGTTGGAGCTGTTTGAAGAACTTAAGGCTGACGAAGTCGAGGAGGGTGACGTTATCGAGTGCGGTGGATTGCGTGGGGATGAAGCAATGGCGTGCGGAGCGGTTGAGATAGGCCAGCTCAAGTGTCGGCCATCTGAAAAAGGCCACCATGGTCGGTGCGTCGTCGCAAAGGGTGCAGACTAGTTGCAGGCGGAGCTCTTCGCCGATCTTATCGTGGGCAATGAAGGGGGCGACTGCGGGGGCGGGAGAGGTCGGGGATGTGGGAGACTCGGGAATTGCAGTCATGGTAGAGGGAGGCGGCGCGAGCAGTGTCGCTGAGTTATCGGACAAAGCAGACAGCGGTTCAGGTAAAAAGCCCGGCGGGCACACGTGAGCTTCGGGTGTCTGTCGGGTGACAAAATGGTGGTTTATATCGCTTTATACTCAAGGAGAAGATTCTTGGGAATACCGTTTGACGGGGAGGGGCTCGGGCCTACGGTGCGCCGTGACACCCTGCAGTGTTCGAGGTGCTTTCATTAATACGCTCTTCGCCTTTGAATCATAACGGGAGCCGCGAAAAGGCGGTGGCTGCTAGGCCGTAAATCGGACAGCAAAAGCCGCTTCCAAGGCGCCCACTTAAACATAAAAAGGTCCTGAGCCTTTGGGCATACGGCACAGGCGGGGTGTCACTCCTTTGGGGGGGCGGCGGCCGTGGTGAAACCGATGTTGTCAACGCACCCCAAGCCCTTAGCCGTTTGGCTCCGACGATGCCCCTTTTACTCCTTCCCGCCTTCGGTCCATGGCTTCTGGCTGAGGACGCCATCGCCACGATCCCATCCGCCACAATCGCTTCTCTGCACGCATGACCATCGACGACATCCGGGGACAAATTTGCGGGTTGTGGGTGGACGAGGGCGGCATCGTGCACGTATGCGCACGCACCTCGGACGGCGGGCGCGTGGTGCACACGCTGCCGGGGTTTCGACCCTTTGCATGGACACGTGCCGATGCGACGCCACCAGCGATTGAGGGGGCGACCTCCGAACCGCTGGCGGGCGACGGGCCTTTCTCTCGCCTGATCCATGTGACGCACCCCGATCTGCTCGATGCCGTGGAGGGCGCAGTCGGCAAGGGCGCGTACGATGCCGTCAACCAACTCGAGAGCCAGTTCCTCATGCAGCACCGGGCACGCTTGTTTGCCGATGTCGCATTTGGGCAGTTGCGCCGGTGCCAGCTCGACATCGAAACGGCGTCGGAGGACGGCTCTTTCAGCGACGCCAAGCGCCCCGAAGATCGTGTGCTGGCGATCGGTCTGCGAACGGGCGGGCGCAACCGGCTGCTCGTGCTGGAGGACTTGAACGACGCCGCCGAGAAGCGCCTGCTGGAGTCGCTCAACGCCGCGCTCGCCGAGGAAGATCCCGACGTGATTGAGGGGCACAATCTGTTCCGCTTCGACCTCGATTACCTGCGCCAGCGTTGCGCCCGCCTGAAAGTGCCGTGCTCCTGGGGACGCTTCGGGCAACGCGCGACCTTTCGCAAAAGCCGCCTGAAGGTGGCCGAGCGCTGGATCGATTTCCCCCGCTGCGACCTGCCCGGACGCGCGGTCATCGACACGTATCTGCTCGTGCAACTGTACGACCTCTCGCGGCGCGAGCTCACGTCGTTTGGTCTCAAAGATCTCGCCGTCCACTTCGGCATCACCGCCGAAAACAGCGCCGAGCGTACGTACCTGCCCGGCGACGCGATCTACGCGGCCTACCGGACGGATCGCGAGCGTTTCGTCTCCTATCTGGGCGACGATTTGCGCGAGACGCAGGGACTCGCCGATCTGCTGCTGCCGACCTATTTCGAGCAGACAAAGACCTTTCCGCTCCAGCTCCAGGATGCTGCGCTGCGCGGGACGACGGCCAAGATCGACCTGCTCTTTCTGGAAGAGTACTACCACGCCCGGCATGCGATCCCGCTGCCGCCGGAGGTGAAACCCTTCGAAGGCGGCTTCACGCGGAGCTTCCACGAAGGCGTCTTCCGCCACGTGCTGCACTTCGACGTGGCCTCGCTGTACCCGAGCCTGCTGCTCCAGATCGGACGCAACCCGACCAACGACGCACTCGGCGTTTTCATCCCGCTGTTGCGCTCGCTGCGCGAGTACCGGCTGCGCTTCAAACAGCTCGCGCGCACGGCGCCCACCGCCGAAGAGCGTGCCGAGGCGCAGGCGCGCCAGTCGAATTTCAAAATCCTGATCAACTCGTTCTACGGCTACCTCGGCTTTTCGGGGGCGCGCTTCGGAGACGGCGCCCTCGCCGCCGAGGTGACGGCGCGCGGCCGCGAGCTCCTCCAGTCGTTGATCGATACCTTCGAGCGCGAAGGCTGCACGATCCTCGAAGCCGATACCGATGGCATCTACCTCTCCTCGGAGACGTATTTCGCCGAGCCGGAGCGGCTGCTGGCGCGCGTGGTCGGCGGCCTGCCTCCGGGCATCGATCTCGAATACGACGGGCGCTACGAGGCGATGTTCTGTTACAAGGCCAAGAACTATGCGCTGTACGATGGAGCGCGGATCGTCCTGCGCGGAAGTGCGCTGCGATCGCGCGGTATCGAGCCCTTCCTGCGACGTTTCACCGACCAGTTGACGCATCACCTGCTCGGCGCCTCGGCGGAATCGCCTCTGCCGGCCGTCGAAGCTTATCGCGCGCAGTTGGCTGCTGCGCGGGTGCCGGTGGCCGAGCTGGCGAAGACGGAGGTGCTCAGCCAGAGCCCGGACTCGTACGAACGCTTCGTCGCCGAAGGGGGGAAGCCCCGGCGTGCCGCCGCAGAGGCGGCGCTGCAACTCTCGCCGCGCCCGCGCATGGGAGACCGGGTAAGCTACTACATCACACCGAAGAGCAAGGGCCGCACGGCAGACTGGCAACGTGCGCGACCGCTGGCGCTCTACGATGCGCAAAAGGAGCCCTACGCCGTGGAGTACTATCTGGAAAAACTCGACGACTGGCTGGAGCGGTACGGGAGATTCCTCGGCGCGCCCGGACGTGCACCGTCGGGCGAGCAGGGCGAGCTGTTTTAAGCCGCCATCGTGGGCGGGACCGGCCGGCGATGCGTCTCACCGCGTCGCCGGACTCCGGCGACGACTCACATGCCCATGCCGCCCATGCCACCGCCGGGGCCGCCGCGCATGCCCTGCATCTGGCGCGCGAGCTTCTTCATGTTTCCGCCCTTCAGCATCTTCATCATTTTCTGCATCTGCTGAAATTGCTTCATGAGCTGGTTGACCTCGACGACCTTGACGCCCGCGCCGTTGGCGATGCGCAGGCGGCGGTTGCCATTGAGAATGTCGGGCTTGCGGCGCTCCTGCTTCGTCATCGAGAGGATGATGGCCTCGGTGCGTTTCATCGCCTTCTCCGCTTCGCCATCGAGTTTCACGCCGTTCATGCCGGGGAGCATGCCGAGGATGCTGTCCATCGAGCCGAGTTTCTTGATCTGGCGCATCTGATCGAGGAAGTCCTCCAGAGTAAAGTCGGCCTTGCGGAGCTTCTCGGCCATCTTCTCGGCTTCCTTCTGGTCGATGGCCTCCTGGGCGCGTTCGACGAGGGAGACGACGTCGCCCATGCCGAGGATGCGCGAGGCGAGACGATCCGGATAAAAGGTGTCGAAGTCCGTGGTCTTTTCGCCGGTGCCGATGAATTTGATCGGGACGCCGGTGATGCTCTTGATGGAGAGGGCGGCGCCGCCGCGGGCATCGCCGTCGAGCTTGGTGAGCACGAGGCCGGTCAGTTGCAGGGCTTCGTGGAAGGTCTTTGCAACGTTGACGGCTTCCTGACCGAGGGCGCCGTCGGCGACGAGGAGCACTTCGTCGGGCTGGATGGCGGCGCGCAGGCGTTTCACCTCCTCGATCAGATCCTGATCGATCTGGAGGCGGCCGGCGGTGTCGAAAATGATGCAGTCGGCGTTTTGCTCCTTGGCGGCGGCGAGTCCGGCGGTGCCGATGGCGGGGACATCCTTGGAGACGCGGTCGGAGTAAAAGCCGAGCTCTTCCTGCTTCGCGAGAATTTCAAGCTGGTCGATGGCGGCGGGGCGGTAAACGTCGCACCCGACGACGAAGGGGCGATAGCTGCGCTTTTTGAGCACGCGGCCGAGCTTGGCGGCGGAGGTGGTTTTGCCCGATCCGTGCAGACCGACCATCATGATCTTGAGTGGGCGGGCGGGAGACAGCTCGGTTTTCCCCTCGCCGAGGAGCTTCACGAGCTCGTCGTGGATGATCTTGATGATCTGCTGGCCGGGGGTGACACCCTTGAGGACTTCCTGTCCGTTGCAGGCTTGTTGCACGCGGTCGACGAACTCGCGCGCGACCTTGAAGTGGACATCAGCCGACAGCAGGGCCGTGCGCACCTCCTTGAGGGCGTCGGCCATGTTTTCTTCGGTGAGCTTGCCGACACCGCGCAGGTTGCGCAGGGCCGAGGAGAGTTTGTCGGTGAGTGACTCGAACATCGGAAAGGGCGGACTCAAACCGCTCGCCGGCACAACGCAGCACTAAAAATGCGGGAAATGCAGGGGCTGGAGAAGCGCGGGCGCGCGGTCCTCAGACTCACTCGTCGTCGCTGTCGTCGGCTTCGGGCGGGCGGGCGGCTTCGAGGCGGCACTCGTTCATCACGCGCAGGCAGATCTCGCGCAGGTCGAAGAGGCGCATCGAGGCGTCGTTGCGAAACTCTGTGAAATCGGGCAGATCGGTGTTGGGCGCAGGCAGGAGGGCGAGCACCTGGTTGATCGCGCTGAGCGTCCGCTTGAAATGACTGATCGCGAGGGTGAAGTCGCCGAAGTCCAGTGATTGCACGGCATGCAGCGACTGTTGCTGAGCCCGGTAGAGCGCGGAAAGGTAGGGGAGTGCGACCGAGGCCGGGATATGCGTGGCGTCGGAAAGCATCACTTCCCACGGGCGCGTCAGGCTCATGAAAAGGGCCTGCGTCGCGATAAAGACCGGGTTCTTGTGCAGTGTGTAAGGCTGTGGGCTGTCGTCCTCGTCGGAGTCGGCGAGGTCGGCGTCCTGAACGGGGGGCGCCCCGTCGTCGACGGACCCGTTCCATTCGCCTTGTTCCCAGCCCATCAGCTTGGCGACCTCATCGAGGCGTTGGGGGCTTTGTGAGACAAACGCGTAGAATCCGAGGTAGCGCAGGAGAACCTCGTCCTGTTCCTTCAGGTAGCTTTCCCAATCAAACTCGTTCCAATCCAGCTCACTGGGATCATCCCATTCGTCGCTGTCGGAAGATTTGTCGGAGTCGTCGGGTCGCATGAAGATTTCGGTCGTGGGACCGGCGGCGGAGTGTGGGAGGGCGGGCGGGTAATGCAATGCACAAAACTACGTGCTCCGACCAAATAACTGACGATGGGCGCGCTTGCGTGGAGTGAACTGCGTTTGTGGGTTGCGGGGGCTGTGAGCCTTTCTCAAGTTTACGGCACTTTCCTTATGGCGGATGTTTATCACGAAACGGTTTATTTCACCGGGCATGTGCAGGGCGTGGGTTTCCGCTATTCCACGCTGGCCGTATCGCATGAGTTCGAGGTGGCCGGGTATGTCTGCAACCTGCCTGACGGACGCGTGCAGGTAGAAGCCGAGGGCGAGAAAAACGAGGTGAAGGCCTTTGTGCAGACGGTGCACGACCGGATGCACGGCTTCATCCGCAAGGTGGATCGCTACGACAGCATGAGGCCTGCGCAGTACCGCGGGTTTACGATTCGCTGAAAACGGGCGCTCCGGGAAATCTTTTGCCGGGCTTGCACTTGGCGCGGGCTGGGAGTCACGTTGCCGTTAACTCATCCATGAAGTACCGCACCGCCACGCAAACGCTGCGCCGCCGCTTGGGCGCCAAGGTCGTCCGCACCGATGCGCAGTCGCTGTACGCGGCGGGCTTCGACAGCAGCAAAATCCTGTTTTCGCCCGAGGCGGTCGTGTTTCCCCGCAACGAGGCCGACATCGCGGCGGTGCTGGCGCTGGCCAACCGCCAGCGCGTGCCGGTGACCGTGCGCGGCGCGGGCACGACGCTCACCGGCTCGGCTGCTCCGTTGCGCGGCGGGTGGGTGCTCGATCTGTGCCCGCTGGACAAATTCGAGATCGATGCCGAGTCGGGCCTGGTGCACGCGCAGGCCGGCGTGAAGATCGCCGACATGCAGGCCGCTGTGGAGAAGACCGGCTGGTTTTACCCGCCCGATCCCTCCTCGAAGGTTTATTGCACCGTGGGCGGAAACATCGCCTGTAACGCCGGCGGCATGCACGGCGGCAAGTACGGCGTCACCCGAGATTTCGTGCTCGCCCTCGAAGGCTTCCTGCCGACCGGCGAAAAGGTCGTGTGGGGCACGCCCACGAAGAAATTTGCGGCGGGCTTCAACCTGCGCGACCTGTGGATCGGCAGCGAGGGCATGCTGGGAGTGATCACCGCGGCGACGTTGAAGCTCATCCCGAAGCCGGCCGAGCGCTGGACGCTGCTCGCCTCGTTTGCCGACGAAGCGGCGGCGTTTCGCTCGGTGCGCGCGCTCTTCGCCCAGCGCATCCAGCCGGCGATCTGCGAATTTCTCGACCGCTACTCCGTGCTCTGCGCGGAGCGGGCGACGGGCCTGGCGGTGTTTGCCGGTCAGGCCGGCAAGCCCGTCGTGCTGCTGGAGCTGGCCGGCTCGGCCACCGAGGTGCGCGAGCAAAAGAAGGCCGTGCTCGCGTGGGCCAAGGCCAACGCTGTCGCCCACCGCGCCGCGCGCAGCCGCGAGGAGGCCGAGAGCCTCTGGGCCGTGCGCCGCAAGTGCTCGCCGGCGATGTTTGAGCTCGGCGACGGCAAGCTCAACGAGGACGTCGTCCTGCCCGCGAAAAACTACGAGCGTTTCGCCAAGTTTCTGGAGAAACTGCGCCGCAGCTCAAAGCTGGCCATCCCGACCTTTGGCCACCTCGGCGACGGCAATCTGCATGTGAACATCATGTATCACAAAGCCGACCCGGTGGAGTGCCGCGCGGCGGAAAAGGCCGTGCAGACGCTCATGGAAACCGTGGTGGCGATGGGCGGCGCGATCTCCGGCGAGCACGGCATCGGGCTGGCGAAAACGCCGTTCCTGGCGTTGCAGCACAATCCCGCGCAGATCCGCGCGATGCAGGCGGTGAAGGATGCGCTCGATCCCAACGGCATTCTTAATCCGGGAAAGATGTTCGAGCGTTTCGAGGTGTGGAAACACCCGCGGCTCGATGTGCAGCTCCCTTGGGACCACAAGTGAGCGCCGGCCTGTGGCGCGGGCCTCGGCGGCTCACTCGCGCGTCTTGGTGTCGATCAGCAGCGTGACCGGGCCGTCGTTGACGAGCGCGACCTGCATCATGGCGGCAAAGCGGCCGGTCGGTACCGGGCGGCCGAGGATCGATTCGAGTTGGCGCACGAAGCCTTCGTAAAGCGAGTTGGCCAGCTCGGGCGCCGCGGCGGCATTGAACGACGGACGCGTGCCTTTGCGCGTGCTGGCGAAGAGGGTGAACTGGCTCACCACGAGCACGCCGCCGGCGATGTCCTGGACGGAGCGGTTCATGCGGTCGGCCTCGTCGGAAAAGATGCGAAGCTGTGCGATTTTCTGCGCCAGCCAGGCGCCATCGGCAGGCGTGTCGCCCTCGGCCACGCCGAGGAGCACCAGCAAGCCGGGGCCGATCGAGCCGACCACCGCGCCTTCGATGGAGACGCTGGCGGAGGACACGCGTTGGACGACGGCTCGCATGGGAAAACGCGCACGACCGGTGCGCCTGAAATTGCGGCGCGGCCGGTCGGAGACGCGGCAAGGTTTACGGCATCTCGATGTGCGGCTCGACGTCGGCCTCGTAGTTCACACCGGGCAGGCCGAATCCGAAGAGTTTCAAGAACTCAGTGCGGTAGCCGGCCATGTCGGTGATCTGTTCGAGATTTTCCGTCGAGACCTGCTGCCAGAGTGGGGCGATGGCGGCCTGGACCTCCGGGCTCATCTCCCAATCGTCGATGCGCACGCGGCCGCCTTCGTCGAAGGTGAGGGCGGAGCCGTGGTACATCTGGGTCTTGAAGAGGCGGTAGATCTGCTCGATGCAGCCTTCGTGCAGGCCCTTCTCCTTCATGACCCGGTAAAGGATCGAGATGTAGAGCGGGACGACCGGGATCGCCGAGCTGGCCTGGGTGACGAGGGCCTTGTTGACCGAGACGAAAGCGCGGCCGTAGCCGTGGGTCTTGAGCATCGCGTCGATGCGGCGGCCGGCGCGCTCGAGGTCGTTTTTGGCCATGCCGATGGTGCCGTTTTTGTAAACCGGCCAGGTGACGTCGGGCCCGATGTAGGAGTAGGCGACGGAGGTGGCGCCGGGGGCGATGAGGTTGGCGTCTTCGAGGGCCTGCATCCACATCTCCCAGTCTTCACCGCCCATGACGGCGATGGTGTCGTCGATCTCGGCCTGCGAGGCCGGATCGATGGTGACGAGGCTGACCTCGCCCTTGTCGGTATCGACGGTCTTGTTGGTGTAGGATTGTCCGATGGGCTTGAGCACGGACTTGTGTACGGCGCCGGTCTTGGGATGCGTGCGGCGAGGCGAGGCGAGCGAATAGACCACGAGGTCGATCGGGCCCATGTCGCGGCGGATGATTTCGAGGGCCTGGCGCTTCAGGTCGTCGGAAAAGGCGTCGCCGTTGAGATTGGCGGCGTAGAGGCCGGCTGCGCGGGCGGCGTTGGTAAATGCAATCGAGTTGTACCAGCCGGCGGTGGCGGGGCGGTCTTCTTCGGAGGGACGTTCGAAAAAGATGCCGAGGGTCTTGGCCCCCGAACCGAAGGCGGCCGCGATGCGCGAGGCCAGGCCGTAACCGGTGGACGCGCCAATCACGAGGACGTTCTTGGGACCGCCTTGGATGGGGCCCTGACGCTTCACGTAATCGATTTGCTCTTGGATGTGGGCGGCGCAGCCGGTGGGGTGCGCAGTCACACAGACAAAGCCACGAACTCTGGGTTTGATGACCATAAAGGGGCCGACCAATGGCATGCCGCTGGTTCGCCTGACAAGTATCAATTCAGCCCTTGGAACTGCCCAAAAAATCCAGTCGCGGGGACAGATTTCGCCGGGATGGACTGGTTTTGCCAACTTCGGCTCGCCTCAATCGCGGGCTTCCTCTCAGTGGTGGGCTGTTATGCCGCACACGTCACTCCCGCACGATAAGGGCGCCTCGTCCCGCCCGGACTGGGTACCGGCCGATGCCGGTGCCGATTTCGCCACGTACGTGGTGCAAGGTGTGGTGACCGAGCCGGCGGGCACGACCTCCAGCGCACCGGCGCCGCGGCGCTCGCGCTTGTCGGTCGACGACTATGCGCGAGGTGTGCTGGCGCGCGATCCGATGGTGCTGGGCCGCGCGATCACGTTGATTGAGAGCAACGCCGCCGCCCACCAGGAGCAGGCGCAGCAGGTGTTGCAGAAGCTTTTGCCGCATACGGGCAAGGCCTGCCGCATCGGCATTACCGGTATCCCTGGCGCGGGCAAAAGTACGTTTATCGAGGCCTTCGGCTGCTACCTGACGAGCCTCGGGCTGCGCGTGGCGGTGCTGGCGATCGACCCGTCGAGCTCGGTGCACGGCGGCAGTATTTTGGGCGACAAAGTCCGCATGGAGAAACTCAGCCAGCAGCCGGGCGCCTTCATCCGTCCGTCGCCGTCGGGGGGCTCGCTCGGCGGCGTGGCGCGCAAGACCCGCGAGGCCATCCTCGTCTGCGAAGCGGCCGGCTACGATGTCGTGATCGTCGAAACGGTCGGCGTGGGCCAAAACGAGGTCTCAGTGCGCTCCATGGTCGATTTCTTCCTCGTGCTCATGATTGCCGGCGCGGGCGACGAGGTGCAGGGCATCAAAAAGGGCATCATCGAGCTGGCCGATGCGATCGTCATCAACAAGGCCGACGGTGAAAACAAGCCGCGCTGCATCGCCACACAGGCGGAGATGCGGCGCGTGTTGCACTATATCCAGCACACCACGCCGGGCTGGGAACCGCCGGCGATGACCGTCTCGTCGCTCACCCACGAGGGCATCCCGGAAGTCTGGAAGATGACCGAGGGTTATTTCTCGACGACGCGCGGCAATGGCGCGCTCGACCAGCGCCGGCGCGACCAGTCGGTGGACTGGATGCACACGTTGATCATGGAGAGCTTGCGGACGCGGTTTTATGCGTCGCCCTCGGTGCAGTCGCGGCTGGAGGCGGTGGAAAACGCTGTGGCGCATGGTCGCATGCCGGCGCTGGCTGCCGCGCTCGACCTCATCGCCGCCAGTGGACGAGAGGAAATCTGATAGTTCGTATCAGTTTTCTTTCTGACCGTGGGGGCGGCCGGGCGCCCCTTGACCCTCGGACGGGAACCTCGTTGCGTGGTAACTTCGTTACCTCGTTTTTCGATCTTTCCTAATCATGAACCTGCCCGCCTTGTTTGCGTCCGCCGGTGTGTCCGGCGGTGCGATTCCACTCTGGCTGACCGCGCCGTTCGGCTTGCTCTTGCTGCTGATCGCCGTGATGCCCCTTTCTCCGGAAAGGATTAAGCACTTCTGGGAGAAGCACTATTTGCACATCGCACTGGTGCTTGGCCTCTCGGTGGTGGGCTACTACCTCTTCAAACTTCACGACAGCACGACCGTGATTCACACGGTGAAAGAGTATTTCTCCTTCATCTGTCTGATCGGTTCGTTGTTCGTGGTTTCCGGCGGCATCCACATCAAGGTGAAGGGCGAGGCCACTCCGATGGTCAACGTCGTCTTTCTCGCGATCGGTGCGGTGCTCGCCAATTTCATCGGGACCACGGGGGCTTCGATGGTCATGATCCGTCCCTACCTGCGGATGAACAAAATCCGCATCAGCGCGTACCACGTCGTTTTCTTCATCTTCGTCGTTTCCAACTGTGGCGGCGCACTCACCCCGATCGGCGATCCGCCGCTCTTCCTCGGTTACCTGCGCGGCGTGCCGTTTTTCTGGCTGATCGATCAGGTGCTTCTGCAATGGCTCGTCACCGTTGGCGCCGTCCTTGTGGCGTTTTATCTGTTTGACCGTTGGGGCTACGCCAAGGTCCCGCGCCAGGTGAAGCAGAAGATCGAGGCCGACGACACCTGGCGATTCGAGGGCGGCATCAATGTCCTCCTCCTGCTGGCCATCATCGGCGCCGTGTTTGTCCCCGAGCAATGCGAGCCGTATTTTGTGCGCGAGATCATCATGATCGCCGCCGCCATCGCCTCCTACAAGTTCACGGCCAAGACCGTGCACGAGGAAAATCAGTTCAACTTCGGTCCCATCAAGGAAGTTGCTTCGCTCTTCATCGGCATCTTCCTAACCATGATGCCGGCGCTCGGCTATATCGCCCAGCATGGCGCGGAGTTTGGCGTTAAGAAGCCTCTCCAGTATTACGTCTCGTCCGGCAGCCTCTCGTCCGTCTTGGACAACGCTCCGACCTACGCCACCTTCCTCGAACTCGCCAAGACCACCGCCCAGAGCGAGCGCCCCGCGGATTTCCCGGCTCCAGTCGCCGCGGGCAGCGATGACCAGAAGGCCGCTCGCGAACGCGCCGTCGTCGAGACGTTGATCGCGCATCCGACCGACAAGCTCCTCGTAATCGCTGTCAGCCTGGGCGCCGTCTTCTTCGGCGCGATGACCTACATCGGCAACGGCCCGAACTTCATGGTCAAATCCATCGCCGACTCCGCAGGCGTGAAGATGCCGACCTTCTTCGGCTACATCTTCAAATTCAGTCTGCCGATCCTGCTGCCGATTCTCATCCTGAGCGGATTGATCTTCCTCTCATAAGGCTCCCACTTGCTTCCCCTGACGCCGCAGCCGAAAGACTGCGGCGTTTTTGCAGGGAGTCAGGCCACCCCGCCGAACGCGCCATTGGCCACAATTCGGAGATTCCACGGGCAAACATGCCGATTGGAAGGGCATCACCATGAGTATCTCCGCCATTTCCTCCGTGTCGGCCTCGGCATATGCCTCGTCGACGAGCACCGTCAGCGTTGCGCAGATCAAACGCCAGATCGCGGCGCTTCAGAAAAAGATCCAGGCTGAGCAGGCGAGCAACGACGACGCCCAGACGAAGGCTGCCAAGCTCCAGCTCTACCAGACCCAGCTCACGCAGTTGCAGCTTCAGTTGCAGCAGCTCCAGCAGGCGTCGGCGGCCTCGTAGTCGTGGCAGGTCTGCGTAGCCCTGGCACATCTGAGGGCCGTGTTTCGGCGGTTGCGCCGGCTTGGGTGGGGCGCACACTGCGCTGCGTTTTCCGAAGGATTCGCGCCGCACGCCACCCATGCTGTTTCATCTCAAAGCCGACTACGCTCCCACCGGCGACCAGCCTCAGGCCATCGAGGCGCTGGTCCAGTCCATCCGCGCGGGAAACCGCGACCAGACGCTCCTCGGCGTCACCGGCTCCGGCAAGACCTTCACGATGGCCAATGTCATCGCCCGGCTCGACCGCCCGGTGCTGATCCTCTCGCACAACAAGACCCTCGCCGCGCAGCTCTACTCCGAGTTCAAAAACTTCTTCCCGGACAACGCCGTCGAATACTTCGTCAGCTACTACGATTACTACCAGCCCGAGGCGTACATGCCGTCGAGCGACACGTACATTGAGAAGGATTCCTCGATCAACGAGGAGATCGAGCGGCTGCGCATCGCGGCGACCAGTGCGCTTGTTTCGCGTCGCGATGTGATCGTGGTGGCCTCCGTCTCCTGCATCTACGGCCTCGGATCGCCGGAGGATTTCTCGACCATGCGCATCCAGTTGCGCGCCGGTCTGCCGATCGGACGGCAGCGCCTCCTGGAACGGCTCGTGGAGAATCTCTATGAGCGCAACGACTACGATCTGAAACGCGGGCGCTTCCGGGTGCGTGGCGACGTGATCGACATCATGCCCGCGTACAGCGAGCTCGCGCTGCGCGTCGAGCTCTGGGGCGACGACATTGAGAGCATCGTCGAGATGGATCCGCTCACCGGTGCCATCACGCGCAAGCTGGACCAGTTCGACCTCTATCCTGCCAACCAGTACGTCACCACGCGCGACAAACTCGACACGGCCATCGCCGGCATCAAGCGCGAGCTCGATCTGCGCGTGGCGGAGTTTGAGTCGAAGGGGCAGCTCCTTGAAGCCCAGCGCATCCGCATGCGCACGAACTACGACTTGGAGATGCTTCAGGAGATGGGTTTCTGCAACGGCATCGAAAACTACTCGCTGCACCTCGCCGGCCGCCAGCGCGGCGACCGTCCGTTCTGCCTGATCGATTTCTTCCCGAAGGATTTTCTTCTGTTCGTCGACGAGAGCCATGTGACTGTCCCGCAGATTGGCGGAATGTCCAACGGCGACCGGGCCCGCAAACAGGTGCTGGTGGATTTCGGATTCCGGCTGCCCTCCGCGCTCGATAACCGACCGCAGACCTTCGACGAGTTTCGCCAGATCACCGGGCAGACGCTGTTCGTTTCCGCCACGCCGGCCCCGTACGAACTGGGCGTCTCCGCCGTGGTGGCCGAGCAACTCATCCGCCCGACCGGATTGCTCGACCCGGAGATCGTCATCCGTCCGACGAAAGGGCAGGTGGAGGACCTCATTGGCGAGGCCCGGCGCGCCGTCGAGGCTGGCGAACGCGTGCTCGTCACCACTCTGACCAAACGTCTGTCGGAAGATCTCACGACTTTCATGCGCGAGGCCAAGCTGCGCGTCGAGTACCTGCACTCCGACATCGACGCCATCGAGCGCGTCGAGATTTTGCGCAATCTCCGCCTCGGGCATTTCGACGTGCTCATCGGCATCAATCTGCTGCGCGAGGGGCTCGATCTGCCGGAGGTCGCACTCGTCGCCATCCTCGATGCCGACAAGGAGGGCTTTTTGCGCAGCCACACCAGCCTCGTGCAAACGGCAGGCCGCGCGGCGCGTCACGAAAAGGGGCGCGTGATCTTTTACGCCGACAATCTCACCGACTCGATCAAGCGCACCGTCGAGGTCACCGCCTACCGTCGCGCCAAGCAGATCGCCTACAACGAAGCGCATGGCATCACGCCGCGCAGCGTCCGCCGCTCGGCGCAATCGAGCCTGCACACCTACGACGGCACCGGAAAGGATCCGGCGGAGACGCTGGTGGTGGCGGAGACTTCCGGTGACGATGTGGCCAAGGTCATCGCGGAGCTCGAAAACGAGATGACGGAGGCGGCCGAGCAACTGGAATTCGAGCGCGCCGCGCTGCTGCGCGACCAGATTCAGGCGCTGCGCACGGGCAACTACAAGAAACTCGGCCCGGCGCCCGCCAAGTCCGCCAAATATACGCGCAGCAAAAAGCGGAAGTAGAGTGGTGCGCGCGCCTCACATGCGCCCGTGCCGGATGATGGCGAGCAGCAGCAGGGCACCCATGATTCCGGCCGAGGCGTAGCCGATCAGGCCGAAGACCGGGATGCCGTGCCAGCGCGGCGCGATGCCCGCATGGATCACGATGGCCGAGGCGATCAGGATCGAAGAGAGCACCATGGCAAACGCCACGCGGTTTGTTCCGCGCTCCAATGCCTCATTGAGTGGCGCGAGCCCCTCGACTTGAAAGGTCACCCTCGACTTTCCGCTGCGCAGCAGGGCGGCGATTTTGCGCAATTCCAGCGGCATGGCGTGCAGGGTGACCATTGCTTCGCCTCCAAAATTCACGAGGTCGCGCAGGAGCCGCCGTGGCCGGATGCGTGCGGTGCGGAGTTCTTTCAGGAATGGTTCGAGCTCTGCCAGCAGGTCGAGTTTGGGGTCGAGCTGCTGGATCTGGCTCTCGATCTGGCCGAGTGCCTTCAGCGCGGTGAAAACCTCTGGCGGCAGCGTGAGCGAATGGCGATACGTGAGCTGAAACAGATGTTGGAGCAGACGGTCGAACACGAGGTCGCCCATCACGCAGCCGGCGTGTTGGTGGATGAGCTCGGCGAAGTCGGCTTCAAGTCCGGGCTTCGCTGGCTCAAGCTCGGCGCCGGCGAGTTTGAGAAGTGCGGCGGTGCCGGATGATTCGTCCTGGCGGGCGACTGCGATCATGAGGTCGGCGAGGGTCTCTCGTGCCTCACGTGCGAAAAAACCCGTCATGCCGAAGTCGAGAAAGCAGAGTACGTTCCCCGGCAGTGCGTGGATATTTCCCGGGTGAGGGTCGGCATGAAAAAAACCGTGGATGAAGATTTGCCGGAGTGTCACATCGACGATCCGGCGTGCGAGGAGGGCACGGTCGAGGCCGGTTTGATCGAGGGCCTCGGTGTGGGAGGCGGGGATGCCCTGGATGCGCTCCATGGTGAGGAGTCGCTGGGTGGATTGTGCGCGGTGCACGCGCGGCACGCGCACGTGTGGCAGGCCTGCGAATTGTTGTGAGAAGCGCTGCATCGCCGCGACCTCATTGGAAAAATCCAGCTCCTTCTCCATCCGGTGGGCAAACTCCGCGATGATGGCCGACGGGTTGTAGATCCGCCATTCCTCGACATGACGCTCCACCAGCGCGGCGAGATGGCCCATCAGCGCGAGATCGGTGCGGATGACTGTGGCGATCTCCGGCCGCTGCACTTTCACCACCACCTCCGTTTTATCCAGAAGCCGGGCGGGGTGCACCTGGGCGATGGAGGCCGAGCCGAGCGGCGTCGGGTCGACTTCGGCGAACACTTCCAGAATGGGGCGGTTCAGCTCGCCGGCGATCACGGCCTGCACCTCCTCAAACGGGATAGGTGGCACGTGGTCGTGCAATCGCGCCAGTTCGTCGAGGTAAGGTTTGGGCAGGAGCCGGCTGCGGCTGGCGAGAAGTTGACCGAATTTGACGAAGGTCGGGCCAAGCTCCTCGAAGGCGAGTCGCAGGCGCACAGGGCGTGGGTGTCGGGCGATCTCGGCTTGTGCTCGCCGGAATCGGCGTCCCGGAAGTGATCGCCACAGATCGTGTAGCGGGAGGCGGTGGATGAGGTCGCCGTAGCCGTATTTCAAGAACACGCCGAGGATGACGCGGAGGCGCTGTACTTGCTCCACCGCGCGACCGATCTGCTTGTAGCGTGAGACCCAGCTGCTCACGGGGCGAGTGGGGGCTTAATCGAAGCGTTTCGCGGCGTGGCGCACAGCTTGGGCGAGGTTGCGCGAGGCCAGTTCGACGCCGTGTTTGAGGTCTTCGAATGCGCCTTCGCCGGCGCCGAGGTACCGGCCGAGTTTTCCCTTGAGCGCCTCAAGTTTGGCCTCGGTTTCGGCCAGTTCCTCCATGGAGAGAATCTGGGCATCCGCCGCGAGGCGTTTGGCCCGTGCCTTGAGCATGGCAATCCGGGCGGTCTCCTCCTCAATCTGGGCTTCGATTTTTGCTTTGTAGCTATCGCGTAGTGTCATGGCGTCGCCTCCGTTTGGTTGAAGTTACAGAATGGTGGCTGACGCAGAGTTAACGCACAAAAACGCACAGGGCAAACGGGCCCTGTGCGTTTCCTCAAAGCAGACGAGGAAGGAGGTGCTCCGTAGGGCGGCTGAGCCCCCGCCGGGCTTAGGGGTAGAGCTCGGAGAAGAGTCGATGTACGATGCCGCCGGCCGGCGGGGGGAGCGGGTGCTGCTTCTCAAGAAGCGCGATTTTGTCGCGGTATTCGGCGACGACTTCCGGGCGGATTTTTCCGAGGCGTTTGAGCGTCTGGGCGAGCAGGAGTCGGGGGACGACATTTGCGGGCTGGAGCAGGCACAGCTCGATGTCGCCGTCGATGATCTCGCGTTCGCCATGGAGCTCGTTGCCGGCGGAGGGATCGGCGGTGTAGCAGCGGACGGACAGGAGCTGCTCCAGCCGGATCAGGTAGTGGCCGAAGGCGGCGCCGTGTGGCACGGTGTAGTGTGGTGGCGGCGTGGCCGGCTCCAGTCCGGCGTGCTCGCGCAGCAGCCCGAGCATCTCGTCGGCCAGGCGGCGCAGTGGCTGCTCGGGGTCGCGCAGGGAAAACTCTGCCGTGGCGGAGCCCAGCAGCTGGGCATCGATGGTGCGGATGAGGCGCAGTTCCGCGCGCCAGGGCTCTTCCGTGACCTTCAGGTGAGTGATGACGATGTAGTCGGCCGGCGGATCGAGTCGCCTGGCTTGTTGCGCAGCGTCGTCCTCCTTCCACGGGGCTGCGCAGAAGATGAAGGCGGATGGCTCGCCGCGTGCCCAGGCGACGAGGGGGCGCACCTGGGCGTTGCCGTTGAAAAAGGTGTGTTCGGCAAGGAATAGCGGCAGCGCGCGGCTCAGGCGTCCGGGCGCATCGGCAAAGGTGGCTTCGATGGTTTTCTCGCTCATCGGTTTTTCGCCGGTGCAGCCGAGGAAGGCGACGCGCAGGGGCTCGTCTGTGGTGGCCGCGGGAAAGAGTTCGGATGCGGGCGAGGCGGGGGGGAGCCAGACCGGGCCGTCGCCGTGGAGCATCGCAATTTCGAGGTGGCCGTCGGGCGCGGTGGCGACGGTGGATAGCCTGGCCTTGGCGAGTTCGCTCTCCCAATAGTCGAGCGTGGGTTTCCAGTCCGGGCGTTTTTGTGCGTAGAGCTGGTCGAGGAGCTGGCGGACGGTCTCGAAGCGGGCCAGATCGAGGTTTGCCTTGAGGAGGTTGTTGCCCACCTGAATCCCGTGGAGGTCGGCACGAAAATGCGGTTCGGTGAGTGCGAGGAGCTCCGGGAGGTGCGCGGCGTTGCCGAGGTCGCCGCTCATTTGGGTGAGCAGGTCGGCGGGCGCCGGCGAACTGGCCATCGCGAGTGCATCCCGGTACAAGCTGAGGGCTTCGTCGAGTTGGCGGCGGTCGAGGGCTTCCTTCGCGAGCCAGAGTCGGGCGCGCCAGCTGCCGGGCAGGGTGGCGATGCGGCGCAGTGCGGCGAGTCCAGCGGCGGGGCTGCTTTTTTCGCGTTCGAGGGACTCGAACCAGGCGAGGGCATTGTCCTGATTGGGGTCGAGCTCGAGCGCGCGCCAGAGGGTGGTGTGCGTTTGTGCGTCGTCCTGCCGGGCCGCGTGGATTTTGGCGAGGTTGGTGAGGATGATGCCTGTCTCGCCATGTCGGGCGATGAACTCGCGCAGGACCCGCTCGGCCTCGTCGAGGCGTTGTTTTTTGAGATAGACAATGCTGAGCAGCGTGGCGCCGCGCTCGGGGATCGGGTCGATTTGCGCGAGGTGCTCGGTGGCTTCGACGATATCGTCGAGGAAACCGTCGTGAAGAGACTGGAGGATCGTCTGGTAAAGGGTGTCAGGTTGCTCGCGGGATTTTTCGAGCTGGGGGATGAGAACCTGGGTGCGCCATTGCTCGCGTGTGATGTAGAGCTCCCGACCATAGCCGTCGAAAACCCGGATCATGTTTGGGTCCTGCGCGGGGTCGGTGGGGGCAGGGGATTGGCTGGCGGATGGGGTGGTGGGCTCCGGCTCGAGCGGCAGGGGACGTTGGAATAGTTTTTTGAGAAAACTCATGCTGGGAGGGGGATGCACTTCAGCAGTGTGTTTCACAGATGGCGCGCCCAAAATGGGGGCACACCTCGAAAAGTGGCACGTGTGGCGGCCCATTCTTCCGCCGCATTACCTCTAAATGCGCGCAACTCTAACGGGGCATAATTATTGATGACGGTCGGCTGCTCTCGAAGCTTGCGATTGGCCTTTGCCCTCACAACGTGTGCGCCATCACTTTTTACGCATGAAACTCATTATTGCCATCATCAAGCCATTCAAACTCGAGGAAGTGAAAGAAGCGCTCGCCGGAATCGGCATCGAGGGCATGACCGTCACCGAGGTGAAGGGCTTTGGCCGCCAAAAGGGCCACACGGAGATCTACCGCGGCAGTGAATACACCGTGGACTTTCTGCCGAAGGTGAAGCTTGAGATCGCCGTCCCCGACGAGATCAAGGACAAGGCCATCGAGACCATCGTGAGGGGCGCCAAGACCGGCAAAATCGGCGATGGCAAAATCTTCGTCGTGCCGCTGGAGGATGTGATCCGCATCCGCACCGACGAGCGCGGCGAGTCCGCCATCTGAGTTTTCAATCCATCCCTTTCCCACATGCCAGCGCCCTGACGGCGCTGGCTTTTTTGCGCGTGGGCACAAAAAAGGCGGGGAAAACCCCGCCTGAATGTGTGGCGTGTGGGCGCCGCTGAGTTCGCTTAGCGCGCGATCAGTTTGAGGAACTCCTCGTTGGTTTTCGTCTTCGAGAGACGCGCCAGCACGGTGTCGGTCGACTCTTCGATTTTCTGCTGCACGAGCGCGCGGCGGAAGAAGTGAACGCCTTCGAGTGTCTTTGCGTCGAGGAGCAGCTCTTCCTTGCGGGTGCCGGATGCGCCGATGTTGACGGCCGGCCACAGGCGCATCTCGGCGCACTTGCGATCGAGCACCAGCTCCATGTTGCCCGTGCCCTTGAACTCCTGGAAAATGACATCGTCCATCCGGCTGCCGGTCTCAACGAGGATCGAGGCGATGATCGTCAGCGACCCGCCGTCTTCGGTGTTGCGGGCCGAGGCGAAAAGCTGGCGTGGCTTTTCGAGCGCACGGACGTCGAGACCGCCGGAGCCGGTGCGGCCCGAGTTGCGCTGAGTGTTGTGCGCACGGGCGAGACGGGTGAGGGAGTCGAGGAAGACCACGACATCCTTGCCGGCTTCGACGAGGCGCTTGGCGCGCTCGATGCAGAGGTCGGCCACGCGGATATGGTTGTCGACATTTTCGTCGTTGGACGAGGCCCAGACTTCGGCGGGTACGTTGCGGCGGAAGTCGGTGACTTCCTCAGGGCGCTCATCGACGAGGAGCACCATGACATGGCACTCCGGGTTGTTCTCGATCACGCCGAGGGCCATGTCTCGGAGGAGGGTGGTCTTGCCGGCGCGCGGAGGCGATACGATCAAGCCGCGGGTGCCTTTCCCGATCGGGCAGAACAGATCGACCACGCGCGTGGTCATGCGCCCGTCCTTCAGTTCGAGCTTCAGATGCTCCTCGGGCGAGATGGTCAGAAGCTGGGTGAACTCGACCTTGGCCCGGCGTTCTTCGATGGAAAGTCCGTCCACCGATTCGATGAATTTCATCTTCGCGTTGGCGAAGCGGCCGTCGGGCGGAAAGGCGGTGCCGCCGATCATCTGGCCGGTCTTGAGCTTGAAACGGCGGATGAGTTCCTTGGGGACGAAGGTGTCGGTCGGGCGGCGTTTGCCCATTTTGGAGACATCCAAGAGCACACCGTTACCTCCGCGGCTCGCATCGATATCGAGCACTCCTTCGACGTGGACGAGGTTTTCGGCGGGCGCGGGGGCAGGCGCCGGGGTAGGGGCGGAAACGGCGGGAGCCGGAGTGTTGTCCGCGGGCGCGGACTCGGATGGATTGGACATGATGGAGACGGACAAAACTAGGATGGGTCAAATCCCTGCACTTGACGCTTTAAACTCCATTCGGGATAACGGTTTCGCAGCTAGCGTCACCAACCCCTGTGCTCACGTGACGAGACAATCGATATTAACGGTGCCCCCGGAGAGCTGGGTTTTCAGGCCTGTGGCCGAGTTCAAAGCCCAAGCGAATCTTGGGAATTTCGTTGTTTATAAGAGGGGCGGGCGGGGCTCTGTCAAGCGCTCGGGCAAGCAGTTTGCTGAAATGGGTGGTTTTACGCTTTTGGAACTTTTGGTCGTCGGCGCGGTGGTGGCAGTGCTGCTGGGCGTGGTCGTGGGAGCGCTGCGTGGGGCTCGCCAGCGCGCGCTCGTGTTGCAGGCGCGCGCCGAGCTGGCCGTGCTCTCGCAGTCACTGGCCGACTACCGTCGCACTTGGGGCGACTACCCGTGCACGGGCGACTGGCCGCAAGCAGAGCCGGAGATTGATGAGGCGCGTCGGATTTCCGTCTCCAGCGCCCAGGCAAAATTGTTTAACGCGCTCGCCGGTGTGTACGGCCCTAGCTCATGGCGCGCGGCGGATGCGCGGCGTGGACGCGTTTTTCTCGATGCGTCCAGGTTTCGTCTCGAAGCGAGTCTGGACAAGCCCGACGCATGGCCCGTTGCCGCCGTCGGCGCTTCGCCACACGAGGTAGCCAACGCGCTCGTCGATCCATGGGGCCGGCGCTACCTGTATTTCTATAAACCCGCACCGACCTTTGGCGCTTCGCCGTGGAAAGCGCCGACGTATGTCCTCCTCTCGGCTGGCCCCGATGGTGCGTATGCGTTGCCGCAATCTTGGTCGGGAATCGTCGATGACTCAGTGGCCGCGATCTCCGTCGAAGGTGAACTCATCAACGCCGACAATCTTTATGCGCCCACCCAGTGACAGTCGCGTTTTTGTCCGGCGGTCGTGTGCGTTTACGCTGATCGAGCTCCTCGCCGTGATCGCGATCATCGGCATCCTCGCGGCGCTCATCATCCCCTCACTGGGCGCGGCGCGGATGGCGGCGATGCGAAGCCGGACTCGCGCGCAATTCGCACAGTGGGCACTCGGCGTGGAAGCCTTCCGGCAGGCTTACGGTCATTATCCGCTTTTCGATCCACAGGGACTGGTGAATCCGCCCGGGGCGTCCTGTGCACCGGCCCAGCCTCACTTGTTTCACGATTTGCTCGCGGGGCGCCGCCGCGATGGCACGCCGCTTCCGGGGCGGAGCGGTGCGCCTGCTGCGTCGGCCGAAGCTCAGAATGCGCGTGGACTGGCGTTCCTGGTATTTGGCGAAGCCGACCTCGTGCCTGCCGGGTTCCCAGATGAGACCCGGAGGCACTTGGTGCGCGACGCTTTCGACGGCACCGAGATTGCGGTGCTCGTCGATCGCAATCTCGATGGCCGGATCGTCGTGGGCGGGGGCGATGCGGACTATGCGGCATTCCCGATCGTGCGCTCGGTGCGTGGTACGGCACTCGTGCCGGCGGATGGCGATTTCCCACGCGACGGGCTGCGCGCCGGCGTGGCGTTTTACTCGGCTCCGCCCGATGCCGACGAGGCGGGCGATCTCGTCCTGAGTTGGAAATGAAACGGCTCGCAACAATTCGCTTCAGCCGTGCCTTCACGCTGCTCGAATTGCTCGTGGTTCTCGGGCTTGTCGTCGTGTTTGCTGGCGTGGTGGGGCTTTCGGTGCGTGGCAACGCCAGGGGATCGGCCTGTCTCGCGGCACAACGGCAGCTGGCCGGGTTGATCACGGCTGGACGGACGCACGCCGCGCTTGCGCAGGCGGAGGTGCGCTTGCTCGTGAGCGCCGATGCTTCGGATGACAGCGCATACCTGTCGGCGTGCAAACTCGTCCGGGCCGAGGCGTCTGGCTGGGCCGAGATGGGCGTAGGGTCGGTGATGCCAGCTGGCACGGCGCTTGTGCCGCCGGATGTTTCGCTGCCGGCGGATGGGCGCCGCGCGTCCACGGCATGGGCGGGACCGGTGGACTCCGGGCTGGCGGAATCGGCCACGCGTTGGAGACGCGTTTACTTCCTGCGTTTTCTCCCGGACGGGCGCGTGATTGGGCGCTCAGATGCCGGTCCGTCGCTACTGCTGGCCGTCGCGCCGGTTCGTGGCTCCGCGGCCGGGCTTACGTTTGAAAACCTGGCGTCCGCGCGTGGGCTGCTCGTGCAGCCCGGTGGCAGCGTGATCCTCCTCGACGATGCGAATATCGATTAAGACCGCCCGTGCTTTTTCGCTCGTCGAGGTCGTCGTGGCCATCGGCGTGCTGGCAGTGGGGGTGACTTTGGTGCTGGCGTTGACCGCGCCACTCTCGCGCTCGGTTGCATTGAGCGGAGACTCGGAGACGGCGCTGCGAGTGGTCTCTCGGAGTCTAGCCCACCTGCGCGCGCAGCCGTTTCAGGATGTGCGAGCATTGGTGAAAACAGAGGCGGAGTACCGTGCGCAACTTGGCGCAGAGCATGCCGGGACTTACGATCCGCTCCTCGATGCACGGGTGTGGTTTGCCTCGGCTGACGGAGGGGAATTATTTCAGGCGGAGAGCGGAGCGCAGGACAAATACTTTGAGGTGCAGCTGGTGCGAAATGAGGCGTTGTCGCCGCCGGAGCTCGATGAACACGCTGCGGTGCTTGCCTTCACCATCCGGGTGCGCTGGCCCACACAGGTGTCCGCGGGCGGGATCGTCGTCCGCCCCGGGGCCTCGGCGGACGGATACTGGGACCATAGTCAAAAGGAGACGCTGTTTGTCGCGGCGTGTGTGGCCCGATGAACCGGCGTGGCTTCACCCTCATCGAGCTGCTCGTGGCGATGGGCCTTTCGATGGCGATCATTGCCGTGCTCGCGGTCCTGGTCGGGCGTTTTGGCGAGGCCTGGGCGCAGGCATCGGGCCGGTTGGTGGCACAGACACAGGCCCGCGTCGCGCTCGACCAGTTGGAGGCTGATTTGCAGGGCGCCTTTGTTCGTGGAGACGGTCAGCCATGGCTGGCGGTGCGCCTGCGTGCGCACTCCGGCGACGTCCCGTTGTGGACCGACGCAGGCGAGGACGGACGGCAGAAACCCGCGGCGCTCTCGCTTCGGCAGGGCGGCGGGTCGATTACGGGCGACCGGTTTGGCGTCGGTGGCTGTTGGTTGCGCTTTTTTTCGGCGCAGCGCATGACGGAGTCGTCGGCGGGCCTGCCGGTTGCTGTGGGCTACCAGATTGTGCGCCGGCGGATGACCGGCACATCGGAGGCGCGTTATTATCTGCACCGCTCCGAGGTGCGCCCGGTGCAGGATGGGACTGGTGCTGGTGTGTGGGAGTCGGGGTATGCGTTGGCTGCTTCAGGCTCCTCACCGTATATGTGCCCGGGGCCTGGCAACGCCGGAGCCGAGGGTGACCCCGTGACACTGTCGAGCCCGGGGGCACTTGGTACTTTGCTGGCCGATTCCGTCGTCGATTTCGGCGTGAGACTCTATGCACGAGACGGGACCGGCGGGCTCCGTCTCGTCTATCCGCAGGCAGACGTAGGCGCAGAGTATCTCGCAGGCGCGCGGGAAGAGATGCCTTGGCCGGCCGAGGCCGAGCTCATGTTGCGAGTATTGACGCCGGAGGGCGCGGCGCTGCTTGCCAACATCGAGGCAGTCCCATGCAGGGCGGGTGCAAGGCCGTCGGCCTATGCCAGCGATGCGGAGTGGTGGTGGGCCGTCGTGGAGCAGCACTCACGGGTACATGTCCGTCGTGTCGAGTTGATCGCCCGCCCATGAATGCGACCTGCCCCAAACGGAGACGCGGCCTCCGATCCGGTTATGTGCTGCTGGTGGTTGTGGGGGCGCTGACGTTTATCGTTCTGCTCGTGGTGAGTCTGGCGGCGTTGGTGCGCGTGGAGTCTCAGATGGCCTGGGCGGCGCAGCAGCAGGCGATCGCCCGGCACCACGCCCGCTTCGCTTTGGATATGGCGGTTGGCCAACTGCAGACGCATGCGGGGCCGGACCGGCGCGTCTCCGCCACCGCCGAAGGCATGGGCGCTTCCGCTGACCGTCGCTACACGGGAATATGGGACACGGAGTCGGTGACGGAGGTCTCGCCGCGGGTTTGGCTCGTGAGTGGTGGCGGTGCACCTGGGGCACCTCGTGAGCGCGGGCGTCTGGTTGAGTTGGTGGGACGGACGACTGCCGGAGAGGCGCGCGCTGTGGAAGTCGAGAAGCTGCCGATTCCCGTCCCGGGAGGTGGGGGCACTCCGGCGGGACATTTTGCCTACTGGGTGGGGGATGAAGGCGTGCGTGCGACCGTGCGCCAGGCTCCGAAGCCGCCTCCGGAAACTTGGCTGGTTCTTGAAGCGAAACCGGAAGGCTTCGAGCCGCGCGCACCGGAGAATGCCGCCGGGCTTTCCCGTGTGCTCGTGCCTGGCCAACTCGGCTGGCTGCGGCGAGCCGATGGCACTGCGGTGGGGACTGAAGCGGTGCGAGCCCATTTCGACTCGTGGACGGTGCAGTCCATGGCGGTGTTGGCCAACACCGCGACGGGCGGGCTGCGGCAAGACCTTTCGCAGCAGCCTCAACTTTTGGGAGACGCCTTTGCACTTTGGGCTGACCCGGCCGGCACGATGGAGCCGGCGGATGGAGGTGTCCGGCGCTGCCATCGCATGTCGGGCCCCGTCGAAGATTCGGGGTGGTCTCATGGAGTTCACCCCGTACTCAGTCACTGTCTGCTGTCGTTTAACGTGCGGACCGAGCCCCCAAGTTCAGGTGCGGACGATGGCTCGCGCGCTCTGGCGGCCGTGCAGATTCGCGCCCGATGGTCGGTTTCTCTCTGGAACCCGTACACCTCGGCGCTGGCACCGGAGAATCTTCGGTTGGAGGTCGATGGGCTGGGGGAGACCCTCGACCTCATTGACGAGAGCACGGGGACGATTCCGTTGAGTTTTTCCATCGCGGAGGCGCTTGGTTCGCCGCTGACCATCGAGCTGCCGTGGGCTGCCGGGACTGCGGGCGTGCGGTGGTTGCCCGGCCGCGTCCACGGCTGGGTCTCCCAGGAAAACAAGGCCCCGTCATCGACGCGCTACGCCAGCCTTTTCAACACGCGGGATCTCGGCGACGCCAGACAGGGCGTGTGGCGTCGCGTGAGTGGCACGCTGATAGATGGCGACGACGTGTGCCGTCTGCGCTGTGCGCGCCCGCAGACATTGAGGCTGCGTCTGTATGCGGATAGACCGGACGGCGCGGTGTTGCTGGCGAGTTTCGAATCCCCGGAGTTTTCCGCGTTTTCGACCGATCCCAGGCCACTCTTCCAAAAGGAGTACCAGTTCAGCTACGTTTTCCGGCTTCGGGAATCGATCGACGGCGGATGGCTAGATACGGCAGCGCGCGATCCACGGAGGACTTTTCTTGGGGCGCCTGCGTTTGTCTGTGTGCCCAACGGCCCTGCGCCATCCCTTTATTCGGGCTACTCGACGGTGTCGGCGCCCGATCGTCTGCTTGATCGCGTCCATGGCGCGACCGGGTGCTCGTACAATGAGGACGTGCCGGTGTTCGAATTACCGCGCGCTTCGCTGCTCTCGATCGGACAATTGCAGCATCTGGGCGGCGCCGGCTTGCGCCCCTTTTCGGTGGGCAACTCGTGGGGCGGCGAGGCGGTAAACGGCGTTTTCGACCGCTTCTTCTTTTCGGGACTTTCTGGCGAGGCCGCGGCGCAGTGGGAGCCCGAGCTTGCACTGCCGGCCCCGCATCTGACGCTTCTGCGATCGCGGCCTTCGGGGGTGGCGACCACCCGCGCCGATATTCTGGCGGAGGACGGTGCGCCGTCCGGATGGTCGGCGCGTCATCTGTTGCAGACGGGCGCGTTTAATCTGAACTCCGTCAGTCCCGAGGGCTGGGCGGCGGTGTTGCGCGGCACGCGGCTCACTGCCACCCGGAGCTTTGCGTTCCTCGATGCCGATGCGAGCAGCGGCACAGCCGACGATGCGGATCTGCAAACGCTCGCCGCAGCCGATGTGCTCCTGTGTCGTTTTCCGCAATCGGCGGCCGAGACCTACAAGGCCGACGATCCCACGCCGCTTTCGACCTATGCCGCGACGCCGCGCGTGCCGCCGCTGGCGCCCGATACGATCTCGCAGGCACAGACCCATCTCTTTCGGCGTGGCGCGCGGCCGCTCTCCGCCGAGGAGACCGGGCGCCTGGCCATGGCGATTGTCGCGAGGGTGCGCGAGAAGCAGGCCACGACGGGACCGTTTCGCTCGCTGGCGGATTTCCTGGAGGGCCGGCCATCCTGGGCGGGGCGTAATGCGTTGGAGCAGGCCATCGCCGATGCCGGCCTCAACGAGTCGGTTGGGGAGTTCAGCTCCCAATGGGTTACCTCCGCCGATGTGATGACGGCGCTCGCGCCCGTGTTGTCGGCACGGTCCGACACCTTCCGGATTCGAGCCTATGGGGACGCCATCAATCCTGCCACGGGCGAGGTGACTGGCCGGGCGTGGTGCGAGGCCTGGGTCCAGCGGCTGCCGGAGCCGGTGGAGGCGGTTGATCCGGCGCAGCCCACCTTGAGCGAGTATATGTCTCCACCGGGCCGTCTCGGCCGCCGTTTTCGAATCCTTCATCACCGATGGCTAAACGAATCCGATATTTGATCACGTGGCTGCTGGGTCTGGGCGCCTGTTTTGCAGGGGTGCTTCCTGCGGAGCCGCAAGGGCCGCTCCGCTTCACCGTGTGGGCTTTTTCGCCTCCATCGCGTGCTCTGGCTGTGGACATGGGCGATGCCGGGCGCCTGCCGCTTCAGTTCCACCCGACCACGCGCTCGCCCGTGTACGAGTATGCCGGCGTGGCCCGGCTCCGCTTCCTCGATGCCGGGACTGGCGAGGTGGTGGCCGAGGCGGACATCCCGGCGGAGTGGCGGCGCGTGCTCTTGATTTTCGCTCCGACACAGAGCCGTGACACGCGGTTGTCTTACCAGATTCTCGTCGTCGATGACTCGGAGGAGGCACTGCCGAAGGGCTCGCTCCGGGTGCTCAACCGCTCCGGATGGACGCTTCGCGGTGCGGTCAACGGGCAGTCGCGCGAGTTTCCGCCGGGATTATCGCCGGCAATGCCGGCGTCTGGGGCCGTCGAGTTGCAGCTGCGTGCTGCGTTGCGCGGACGGTGGTGGACGAGCCATACCTCGCAGTTTGAGCTCGGCGCGGAGCAACGCGCATTGCTGGTGATTCTGCCGCCCTACTATCCGGGCTCGCCGGAAGTGCAGGTGCGCCGGCTCGTCGATTCGGTGCCGTAAACGCAAAAAAGCACCCGGCTTTCCCGGCGGTTCGAGACCGCCGCAAAGGCCGGGTGATATTGGAGAGGTCGCGTGTCCGCTCAGCGTTTTTTGCGCTTAGGCGCCGACTTCTTCGGACGATCGTCGTCGTCGTCCTCATCGTCGTCGGAGTCGCTTTCCTCGTCGGAATCGTCGTCGTCCTCATCGTCGTCGTCGCCCTCCGGCTTTTCGGAGTCGTCGTCGGAATCCTCGTCGTCCTCATCCCATTTGAGGGAGGAGTCGTTTTTGAGGGCTTCTTCCTCGTCCTCGTCGATGTCGGGCAGGTCGTCGTCGTCTTCGTCTTCGACGCTCTTGGAGGGGCGCTCCTCATCGTCGTCGGTTTCGTAGCCGGCAGGGACGTAGTCGAGGATGGCGCTGAGTTCTTCGAAGCAGTGGATGGCTTTGCCCTCCATGAAGCTGGCGTTTTGCTCCTCGCGGATTTCGTCCTCCACCTCGTCGACCGTGAGTTTGGTTTCGAAGTCGAAGAGGTCGTTGAGCATCTTCACGCGGCAGCGCGTGAGGTGGTCGAGGAGGTCGGCAAAGGGACCGTTTTCCTCGTCGAGAATGTCGGGCAGGGCGAAGAGTTTCTCGTCGGAATCGAACAGGGAGTCCTTGACGCGCTTGATGCGCACGCGGCCGTTGCCGAGGTCCTTGTCGATGCGGAAGGAGATGAAGGCTGCCTCGAAGACGTCCTGATCGAAGCCGTAATCGCGCAGAGGCTCGACGAGCTCGATGAGGTGCGAGACCTGACGTGGATCGACGATGCTGAGCCCATCGACGTCCCAGCGGATGGGATCGCTGACTTCGTCAACCCACCAGTTCGTGTCTTCACCGAGGCGGACGATGCACCATTCGAGGATGTTGGAAGCTTTGGCCATGAGAGCGGATCGGGATGAAAGGGGAATGAGTTGGCGGAGGTGAAAGGAGGGCCTTCGTCGAAGTCAAACCGCTAAACGCGGCAAAACCGTTTTAGGTCAGTTTGACGCTGCGGCATGGGCCGACCTGAAAAGCGAGGCGCAGCGTGCGAGGGGGGATTCAAAAAACAAGCACAAATTGCGCGTTTTTCGTGAGTCGTGAAAGTGCCACAGGCAGGCGGTTTGCGTTGATATGGTCCGCCTTGCTTTTTCCGATTCGTGCGCCACGGTCGCGGCCATGGGTCTTCTGTACGAAAAGGTGGTCCGCCCCTTCTTTTTCCGCCTCGATGCCGAGCATGCGCACGAGCGTGGGGTCAACTCCATGGCGCTTCTCGGGCGCATGGGGCCGGTGTGCCGGTTGATGGAGGCGTGGTCGCAACTGCCGTCGTCGCGCTTCGCTCCGGTGAAGGCCTTCGGCTTGGAATTTCCCAACCGCGTCGGTCTTGCCGCGGGCTTCGATAAAAACGCGTCGGCGTGGCCGGCTGCCGCCGCGCTTGGTTACGGGCACGTCGAGATCGGCACGGTGACGGCGCTCGCGCAGCCCGGCAATCCGCGGCCGCGCGTCTTTCGTTTCCCCGCCGAAGAAGCGGTGATCAACCGGATGGGCTTTAACAACGAGGGCGCCGCCGCCGTCGCCGCCCGGTTGTCCAAGCTGCCCAAGCGCGGCCAGCGGCGCATCCCGCTCGGCGTCAATCTCGGCAAGTCAAAGGCCGCTTCGCTCGACCGCGCGACCGAGGACTATCTGACCAGTTTCGCCCTGCTGTCCGACTACGCGGACTATCTGGTGCTCAATGTTTCCAGCCCCAACACGCCTGACCTGCGCAAGCTCCAGGACGAGGAGCGCCTGCACGAGCTGCTCGGCGCGATCACGGCGGCCAACGCCGAGCGCGAGGCGCACCCGGACAAGGCTCGCGTGCCCGTGCTGCTGAAGATCGCTCCGGATCTGACGTGGTCGCAGATCGACACCGTGCTCGACGTGATCGCCACGCATGGGCTCGACGGCATCATCGCGACCAACACCACTTTGGAGCGCCCCGGCTTTTTCTCGACCGTCAACGAGGCCGGTGGCCTCAGCGGACGTCCGCTCACCCGTCGCTCGACTGAGATCATCAACTACATCTCGCGCCGCACGGAACAGAAGCTGCCGATCATCGGCGTGGGTGGCATCAACGACGTGCGCAGTGCCGCCGAGAAACTCGACGCGGGCGCCACGCTGGTGCAGCTCTACACGGGCATGATTTACCGCGGGCCGTTCTTCGCGCGCGAGGTCGCGCGCGGTCTGTCGGATCGCGACCGCCTCCAGGGCTGATCGCGTTTCTCACCGGGCCTGTCGTCGCCGTGGGCGGCGCAGGCCTCAGACGAAGCGGCCTTCGTGCAGCCTCAGCGAGCGTGCGCAACGCGCGGCATGCGCGGCGTTGTGCGTGACGAGCACGAGCGTGGTCTGCGTCTCCGCACAGAGTTGCAGGAGCAGGCTGATGACGGTTTCGCCGGTATGCTCGTCGAGGTTGCCCGTCGGTTCGTCGGCGAGGATCAACTGCGGCCGGTTCATCAGTGCGCGCGCCACGGCCACGCGCTGGCGCTCACCGCCGGAGAGCTGGCTGGGAAGGTGGTGCCGGCGCTCGGCGAGGCCCACGCGGGCGAGCAGTTCGTCGGCGCGGGCGCGGGCTTCCGCATCGGGGCGTCCGCAAATGCGGCGGGCCATGAGTACATTGGCGCGCGCATCGAGCTCGGGGATGAGGTAAAACGACTGGAACACCATGCCGAGGTACGTGGCGCGGCGGTCGGCGCCGGTGTCCGGCGAGCCGGCCCAGCGGATTTCGCCGGCATCCGGTTTATCGAGACCGGCGAGCAGATTGAGCAGGGTCGATTTGCCGGAGCCGGACTCGCCGCAGATGCTCACGCTTTCGCCGGCGGAGACGGCGAGATCCACGCCGCGCAACACCTCGATCTGGCGGTCGCCGCTGAGAAAGGATTTGCGCACGTCGTGCGCGCTGAGGATGGCGGGATGATCGGCCATGATTATTCGCTGCGGAGCGCCTCCACAGGTTTGAGCCGCGCGGCGCGCCAGGCGGGCAGCAGTCCGGCGAGCGTCGAGATGACGACCGAGCACAGCACGATGGCCCAGACGTCTCCGGCCGAGGTGTAGGCGGGCAGGTGGCTGAATTGGTAGAAGCGCACGAGCACCTCTTCGCTGGAGGTGAGCCGGGTGAAGACGGCGACCATGTCGTTGCGGAAATGCAGCGCGCCGAAGCCGAGGGCGAGGCCGACGACCGTGCCGGCGGCGCCGATGAGGAGGCCCTGGAAACAGAAGCAGGCGGCGACTTGGCGGGGTTTTGCCCCGAGCGCGCCGAGCAGGCCGATCTCGCGCGTCTTGCGCACCACCGAGATCAGCAGCGAGCTGGTGACGGAGAACGCGGCGACGATGATGATGAAGGTGAGCAGGAAGAAGATCATGTTCTTCTCCAGCTGGAGCACGAAGAGGAAGTCCTGGTTGATCTCGATCCACGAGCGGGCGCGGACACCGCTGCGCAGGGGAAGGGTATCGTTGATGCGCGCGGCCATCTCGTCGGCGTCGATGCCCGGCTCGGTGCGGATGTTGATGCCATGCACGCCGGCGCCGAGTCCGTAGAGATCCTGCATCAGGCGCAGCGTGCCGATGACCAGGCTGCTATCGAGCTGGTCGTGGCCGATCTCGAAAATGCCCGCCACACGCAGCTCGCGCGGGAGGATGACCTCGTCGTTCTTCAACTTTTCGAGGAGGAGCGGCGTGTAGACCTCGATGGTGCTGCCGAGGTGGGCGCCGATGCTGGCGGCCAGCTTGGCGCTGAGGATCACTGAGTCGTCGTCGAGGTCGTTGAGCGAGCCGGCGCGGATGTAGCCGGAGAGCGGGATGACCTGGTCAACGCTCGCGAGATCGACGCCCTGGATGCCGGGAAACGCCGGCTTGCGCTCGCACTCGATCATCACGACGCCCTCGGCAAAGGGCGTGGCGGCGACGACGCCCGGCACTTTGCGGATGCGGGCGAGCAGGTCGGCGGGGCGCGTGATGTAGCCGTTGGCGCGCACCTGCACGTCGCCTTGGGTGTCCACCACCATGCGGCGGATCTCGCGGCCGAAGCCGCCCATCACGCTCGTCGAGATGACGAGCAGGGCGACGCCGAGCGCGACGCCGAGGATCGAGATCGCCGTGAAGAACGGGAACCGTTTCCCCGACGGGAACAGCTGTTTCAGCGCGAGGTAGAGATACCAGGGCATCGTCGGGGAGGTCGGGAAGGGGACGCGTTACGCGCCGGCCACGGGATTCTCCGGGCGGAGCTGCGGGTAGAGGATGACGTCGCGGATGCTCTCGGCGCCGGTGAGCAGGATGCAGAGGCGATCAATGCCGATGCCCATGCCGCCGGCCGGGGGCATGCCGTGCTCCAGCGCGAGGAGGAAGTCGTTGTCGATCTTCTGGACCTCTTCGCCGGCCTGCGCCTCGAACATCTGGCGCTGCACGTCGGGATCGTTTTGCTCGGAGTAGGCGGGGGCGATTTCCATGCCGCCGATGGTCAGCTCGAAGACGTCGAGCGTGCCGGGCTCCGTCTGGCTGAGCTTGGCGAGCGGGCAGAGCTCCTGCGGGAGGTTGAGCACGAAGGTCGGCTGGATCAGCGTCGGCTCGATCTTCTTGGAGAAAATTTCGTTGGTGATTTCGAACTCCTCCCAGCCCGGGTGGATGTCGAGGCCCATGGCCTTTGCCTTGGCCATCTTGTCGGCCTTGGAACGGCTGAACCACTCGGCGTCGCCGGTGGCTTCGACGATGAGGTCCTTGTACTTCACCTCGCGCCACTCGCCGCCGAAGTCGATCTCCTGGCCGCTGGCGGCGTGCTTGATCTTGGTCGTGCCCAGCACGTCGCGACAGAGCGTGGTGAGCATGTCCTTGATGAGTTTCATCATGCCGCGGTGGTCGCTGTACGCCTGATAAACCTCGAGCATGGTGAACTCGGGGTTGTGGCGGCGCGAGAGGCCCTCGTTGCGGAAGTTGCGGCCGATCTCGAACACGCGGTCAAAGCCGCCCACGAGCATGCGCTTCAGGTAAAGTTCGAGCGAGATGCGCAGCACGAAGTCGCACCCGAGCGCGTTGTGGTGCGTGAGGAAAGGCTTGGCGGCGGCACCGCCGGCGACGCCCTGGAGGATCGGCGTCTCGACTTCGAGGAAGCGGCGGTCTTCGAGGAAATGGCGGATGGTGGAGACGATCTTGCCGCGTTTGATGAGGCGCTCGCGCGACTCCATGTTGACGATCAGATCGAGGTAACGCTGGCGATAGACCTGCTCGGCGTCGGTCAGGCCGTGCCACTTCTCGGGCAGCGGGCGCAGCGACTTGGAGACGAGCGTGTACTTGTCGGCGCGCACGGTGACCTCGCCGGACTTCGTCTTGAAGAGCGTGCCGGTCACACCGATGAAGTCGCCCATATCGAGCTTCTTGAAGGCCGCGTAGGCATCGTCGCCGATCACGTCCTTGCGCACGTACAGCTGGATGAGGCCTTCCTGGTCGAGAATCTTCACGAACTGGCTCTTGCCCATGTCGCGGATGGTCACGAGGCGGCCGGCGACGGAGACGGTCACGGCGTTGTCCTGGCCATCGACGTAGAGTTTCAGCGCCTCGGCCGAAAAGTGCGTCTGCTCGCAGTTCGCACGAAACGGGTCCTGACCGGCGGCACGCAGGTCGGCGAGCTTCTGGCGGCGGACGGCGTGTTGGTCGTGGCTGATCTCGGTGGGAATGTCGCTCATGATGGAAAGCCGGCGAGCGTGGGCGGCGCCGTGGCCGTGCGCAAACGGAAATTCTCCCCGGCGCGCTCTAGCGGCGTTGCCTTCGTGCCGATTTAGGGGAGAACCGTACCCCATCGTGAGTTCCCTGCTTACTTCCATCATGGTCAGCGCCTGCCTCGGCGCGCTCGTCGGACTCATCCGCCAGTGGAGCGACCAAAAGGAACGCCCCGGCGAAGCCGACTTCGGCGGCGTGCGCACCTACACGTTTTGGGCGATGATCGGCTGCATCGGCGCCGCCGGCCAGCAGTACGTCGGCCCCGCGCTGCTCCTGGTGCTGCTCGGCCTGGCAGGTGTTTTCCAGATCGTGCTCATGCTCAAAAACTCCACCGAGCGCCACCCCGGCGGCACCACGTTTGCCGCCATGCTGCTCACCATCATGGTCGGCGCACTCGTTTACTGGGGACACCGCCAGACCGCCCTGCTCATCTCCGCGACGACCATGGTGATGATCGGCCTCAAGCAGACGCTGCACTCGTGGACGAAGACGTTTACCGACGAAGACATCCGGGGAACGCTCCAGTTTGCCGCGACCACCGGCGTGATCCTGCCGCTGGTGCCCGACGCTGCGTTCGGGCCTTTCGGCGCCTTCAACCCGTATTCCACCTGGCTCATGGTCGTGCTGATCTCCGGCATGGGCTTCATCGGCTACCTGCTCATGCGGCTGCTCGGCGCGCAGGCGGGCATCGTCGTCACGGGTCTGGCCGGCGGCATCGCATCCAGCACCGCCACCACGCTCGCTTTCAGCAAACGCAGCAAGGAGGAGCCGGAGCTCTCGTCGAGCTGCACGCTCGCGGTTGTCATCGCCTGCACGGTCATGTTTGCCCGCATCCTCGTGATGATCGGCGTGGTGCACCGCGGGCTGGCGCAGGCGCTCCTCGTGCCCTTCGCCATCATGGCGGTGCCCGGCGTGCTCTTCGCCGGCTGGGTCTGGCTGAAACGCCTCCGCGAGTCCGGTCATCCCGACGTCCACACGCCGCAGCTGCGCAATCCGCTCAGTCTGAGCATCGCCATCAAGTTCGCCGCGATCTACGCGCTCTTCGCCTTCCTCATCAAAGCCGCCACGCACCTCGACTGGGCCGTGGGCGTGCTGCCGCTGAGCTTCATCTCCGGCCTCACGGACCTCGACGCCATCGCGCTCCTCATGGCCAAGGGCCAAGCCGACGGCTCGGTCGTCATCCGCCTGGCCACGCAGGCCGTGATCCTCGGCGCCGTGGGCAACTCCCTCACCAAGGCCACCATCGCGCTCACCCTCGGCTCGCCCACGCTCCGCAAACAGACCGCGTGGGTGATCGGCCTGAGCGCCGCCCTCGGCATCGCCACGCTCTGGTTCGTCTGAGCTGCCGCCTGCGCGATCACGGCGGAGGTTTGAACCACCGAGGCACGGAGGACACGGAGAAAACCGCGGCGACGCGGCAAACCCACCGAGGAATGCGCAGAGACCAGTCTCAGGCTCCTACTTTCACCCTTCCCTTTTCACTTTTCGCTCTTCGGTTTTCCCGCCCACCAACACGCTCGACTTTGAGCGATTCCACGATCTTGCTCGGAGCCTCACAGCCGCCCCCCGCATCGCTCCGATGCGAACGCAGAAAATCTTCCTTAGAAACCCACAACCTCATGCCCACACGCTTTATCCAAATTCAGGTCATGAAACGCAGTGAGGGTGAATGACACTGTTAGGCGCAGACAATAGCCGCTATGTCAGATCTAGAATTTCGTCCGCCAAAGTGGATAGCGGTTATCTTCTTTGCCGGCGCCATTGGTGCAGCGGCAGTGGCGTATTTCTACAGCACTTCGATTTCCCTCGTGTGGTTTTATTCTGGCTTTGCCGTGCTTTGTCTTGCGGCTGCAATCGGTAGTCTCAGGACGCGAGTTGTTCTCCGCGCGGATCGCCTTGATCTTGTCGCCGAGTTTAGACACCGCACAGTTCAGAAAGAAGATATCGAGTCGGTTTCTTGGGCTAAGGGATGCCCAGCTTGCGTTAAGACCAAAGACGGAAAAGTGCTGAAGTTACCGTCGATCGGTTTTAGTCCTCAGTCACTTTGTCATGCAATCAATGCGTGGAAGAAGGCCTAACCAGACGCTACTGCCAACGTCTATGGTCGTCACGTCGGCTGCTGACGCACCCGCCGCGCCGACCATAGCCGCGGCAGATCTATAACGTTGGCCAGAAGATGAATCCGCGGATCAAGAATTCAGGAAAGCGCGGCATCCGTCGCTACGAATACGACGGGGTCGTCGGGTGGCAGGTCCGATACTTCCGAGAAAAGGTTCTATTTCAGAAGGTTTTTTCCGACAAGATTCACGGCGGCGAAGCACAGGCGTTAGCCGCCGCTGAGGCGTTTCACAAGCAGCTCGTCACATATTTTCCACCGATGCTTCGGCGCGAGTGGGTTAATCAGCGGCGGACCAATTCAAAAGAAGTCGTGGGCGTGTCACGAGTGATGAAGAAGATCAGCCGTGGCACGAAAAGATACGAATACCCGGTATAGCAGGCCCGATGGACGACCAGGGAGGGAAAGCACGCAAACAAGAGTTTCTACGTTTCAGAGCACGGGGAAGACGGGGCGAGAAAGCTCGCTGAAGAACTTCGGCGCCAGAAGGTTGAGGAATTCGGAGATGATTTCAGCGTCCAGTATTCCGACGACATAGTTTGGGTGGTCCCTCCGGAAGAGATTTCGATCGCTGCGAATTTGGACTTGGACTCAGATTTCGAAGGAGCACTTGCCCTTCGAGAGCATCGCGGTCGCGAGCGATCCCGGGAATTGCGTGCGGCGAAAATCGAAGCTTTCCGGTCAGAGCACGGCTGCGTTTTCTGTGAGATCTGTCATTTCGATTTCGAGAGGACCTATGGCGCTCTTGGTGCTGGCCTCATTGAAGTTCATCATACGACTGCAATCGCGGACTATCAGGATGGCAGGGTCACTGAGCTGTCCGATTTGATCTTGGTCTGCTCAAATTGCCATTACGTGATTCATCGAGATCGCCACTATGAGCGGAATTACCGGCAGTTGAGAGAGGTGGTAGCTCTTCGCCACAGCGCCCAGCCCAAACACAAGAAGGGGACAGGCGGGAAATGGCTGGAAATGGCTTTGTAAGTTCCTGTTCTCCAAAGTCGGCGAGGTTTAATCCGGCAGGCCACGCCATCGGTTTTCAGGCGAAACGCTAACGCGTTCCGCTACACGGAGGGGGCGGATGGGGGGCGGCGAGTATGTTCACGCTTGTCGCGGCTCGTCGTGGCGCAGACTTCCAGTCTGCTCCGAAATGGATCGTTTGGGCGACGCTCAGGCGGGGACGGCGCGAGCTGGCGTCTTCGGTGGTGCGGACGAATCGAGGCCGATGGCGTTTCCGTCTGGTTTTGACGCGGGGCGGACGGTAGGGCTGTCGCGATGAAACTCGATCTGGTGTACGAGGCGACTGGCGTGGATTGGCAGGCGGTGTCGGATACCTTGCGCCGCGTCGGGATGGCGTACGCGGAGCCGGCGGTGCACCAGCGCGCGTTTGCGGCCAGCCATACGCAGGTGTTCGCGTATCGGGACGGGCGGATGGTGGGGTTCGGGCGCGCGTTGTCCGACGGGGTTTATCAGGCGGCGCTGTACGATGTGGCGGTCGTGCCGGAGTGTCAGAAGCAGGGGATCGGCCGGGCGCTCGTGCAGGCGCTGCTGGCGCGGGTGGCCGGCTGCAATGCCATCTTGTACGCGGCGCCGGGCAAAGAGGCGTTTTATCACTCGCTCGGATTCCGGCGGATGAAGACCGGGATGGCGCTGTTTCGCGATCCGGCGCGTATGGCGGAGCGCGGGTTCAGCGAATAGGGTGCGGTGCCGCTGCCTGGTTCGAGGCTTGGGCAGGCGTGTCCATACTATCATTGGAACAGACCGGCACTTGCCGGGGCACGGGCGCAGGGCAGGGTGGCGGCACGTTTTTCCAACCCCTATGGCCACCCCATTGTTTGGTCTCTCGTTGCACCAGTTTCTCGGCGCCCGTTTCTGCCCCTTGGTCTCCCCGTCGGAATCGGCCGCGGCGCCGGCGGCCGCCGGGTTGACGCTCGACGCGCGCGGGTGTTTTTCCCGGCGCGGGCTCGATGTGCTCGTCTTCAACAACTGGTATGATGGCGCCTTCAGCGATGCGAAGATCGCCGGGGTGGAGCTGATCCACCATGGCATCCGCACGGCGACCAATGGCGATGTGCGTCTGGAGCCCACTCCCGGTCAGTGGGACGCCGCCCCCGAGATGATCGAGCGGAAGGTGCTGCCCGCCGAGGGCGCCATCGAGATCCGCCTCGCGTACAAGAGCGAGGGCTTCGACTACACGATCCGCGTCGAGCGCGCTGGCGAAGGGGTGCGTCTGCGCGTGCGGCTCGACCAGCCGTTGCCCGCGGGGCTCGTCGGCCGGGCGGGCTTCAACCTGGAGTTTCTGCCGTCGGCCTATTTTGCAAAAACCTATCTGGTCGATGCCGCCTGCGGAGTGTTCCCGCGTTATCCGGTCGGGCCCACGCGGCGGAGCGGGGCCGGGGCGATCGAGCGCGCCCCGTTTGCGACCGGGCGGCGGCTGGTGCTCGCTCCCGAGGACCCCGAGCGGCGCGTCTCCATCGAGGCGCAGCGCGGCGAGCTCTCCCTCTACGACGGGCGCAATCAGGCGCAAAACGGCTGGTTCGTCGTGCGCACCGGCCTCCCCGCGGGGGAGACCGGGATCGTCGTCGATTGGATTCTGCGGGCCAATACGCTCCCCGGTTGGACGAGACCGGCGGTGATCGGCCATTCGCAGGTCGGCTATCATCCGGCGCGCAGCAAGGTGGCCGTGGTCGAGTGCGACCCGCTCGCGCTGCCTCCCGGATTGGTGCATGTGTGGCGCCTCGATTCCGAAGGCGGCGCCACCGAGGTGCTCGCCGCCGAGGCCAGACCGTGGGGCGACTACCTCCGCTACCGCTATTACAAGGCCGACTTTTCCGTGGTGCGCGAGCCGGGGCTGTATGTGCTGGAGACGGCCGGCGTGCGCACCGCGCCGTTCCAGATCGCCGCCGATGTGTATGCCGGCGCGTGGCAGGCGTCGCTCGATGTTTTTCTCGCCGTGCAGATGGACCACATGGAAGTGCGAGAGGCCCATCGCGTGTGGCACGGGCTCCCGCACATGGACGATGCCCTCCAGACCGCGCCCAACCAGCCGCACTTCGACCTCTATGCGATGGGACCGACGGCCGATTCGCCCTACAAGCCGGGTGAACACATCCCCGGTCTGGCGGTCGGCGGCTGGTTCGATGCCGGCGACTTCGATCTGCGCACGCAGACCCAATATGCCCTCGTGCGGGCGCTGGTGGATACCTGGGAAAGGTTTCGCCCCCTGCGCGACGAGACGACGATCGACCAGGCGCGACGCACGGTGGAAATTCACCGTCCAGATGGGCGGCCCGACATCCTGCAGCAGATCGAGCATGGCGTGCTCATGCTCCTGGCGCAGCATCGCGCGCTGGGACACGCGATCCTCGGGATCGTCGAACCGGATTTGCAGCAGTACACGCACCTCGGCGACGCCGCTTCGAAGACCGACGGCAAGGTGTACGATCCCGCCGACCCGAACTCGCGGCGCGACGACCGGCTCGCGTTTACCACCGCCACCACCGCGCTCAACTACGGCTCGGCGGCAGCTCTGGCTGCGGCCAGCCGTGCGCTGCGCGGGTACGACGACGTGCTCGCCGACGAGTGCCTGACCACGGCGGTGCGCGTGTGGGATTTCGAACATGGCCGAGAGCCCAATCTCTTCACCGTGGGCAACACCTCCGGCGGCGATGTGCGCGACGAGGAGATCGCCGCCGCCGTCGAGTTGCTGCTGGCGACCAAGGCGCCCCGCTACGCGCAGCGCCTCGCCGCGATGTGGCCGGAGATCGAGGCACGTTTTGTCTTTGTCGTCCCTGATCTGATCCGGGCGATGCCCGCGATGGACGCCCCGTATGCGGCCAAGTTGCGCGCCCTCGCCGCCGCCTCGCGGGAAGATCCCGCGCTGCGCCAGACGCTCGACGAGAATCCCTACGGCGTGCCGATCACCCGCGGCGGATGGGCGGGCAACGAGTTTGTGGTCCACCACGGCATCTCCGCGTACTACCTGCACCGCGCGTTTCCAGATCTGTTTTCGGTGGAGCCGGTGTTGCGCAGTCTCGAGTACCTGCACGGGTGCCACCCCGGCTCGGATGTTTCCTTCGTCTCCGCAGTCGGGGCGCATTCGGCGACGGTGGCCTATGGGAGCAACCGCGCCGATTTCAGCTTCATCGCCGGCGGTGTGGTGCCCGGTGTGCTCGTGCTCAAGCCGGACTTTCCGGAGCACAAGGAAGACTGGCCGTTTTTCTGGGGGCAAAACGAGTACGTGGTGAGCCTCGCCGGCGGCTACATCTTCCTGGTGCACGCCGCGCAGGAAGTGGCCGGCGAGTGATCTTTTTTTCGTGTCCGCGCGGGATTTTTCCATTTTGGGACGTTTTGCTAATAATCCCCCGGTGGGTTTCACGACTGTACTCGCGTCTCCTGCGAGTCCGACGTGCGCCCCCTGGTCTCTTCCCTCATGAAAAAACTCCTCTGTATGCTCCTGCTGGCCGCGCTCCCCGGCGCCGCCTATTGCCAGACATCCGGCGCCGCGGCGGCTCCGGCCTATCCGCACATGGTTCTCAACAACACCGAGCTGCGGCCTGTGCACAGCCAGGTGACCAATCGCGACTATCTGCTCTACATCGCGTACCCGGACTCCTACGCGAGCCACCCGGAGCGCAAGTACCCGGTCGTCTATGTGACCGACGGCTACTGGAGCTTCGTCAAGATGAGCTCTCTGGGCTCCTCGCTCTGGTACGACCAGATCGTGCCCGAGTACATCCTTGTGGGCATCGGCTACGCCGGCGAGAACGTCGATTACAATAAGGAGCGCATGTACGAGCTTTCGCCGACGAAACAGACCTACGGCTGGGCGAAAGGCGTCGAAGGGCAGGGCGGATCGAGAAAGTTCCTCGATGCCATCAAGACCGAGCTCATCCCCTACGTGGAGAGCAACACCCGCGCCGATTCGAGTTTCCGCGTGATGGTCGGCTCCTCGATGGGCGGACTTTTCAGCCTCTTCTGCATGTATGAAGAGCCCGGTCTGTTCCAGGGAATCGTGGCCGGTTCACCGGCGATCGATTGGGACCATCGCTGGATTTTCCGCCGCGAGAGCCAGCTGCGCAGTGCGGCCTTGGGCGATGATTACAAGGGCACCTTCCACGTGCCCTGCCGCTTGTTCATGGGCGTGGGCTCGGCGGAATGGCCGGACTTTGTCGCGACGATTCAGGCCTTCGACACCATTCTACGCGCCGGCCGTTATGCGGATTTCGCCTATCGCTTTCAGCTGATCGAAGGCGAACGGCACGGCGGCAACACCGCCGAGCTCTACAACCGGGGCCTGCGCTTCGTCTTCGAGCCTCAGATGCCCTCGAAGGTGATCCCGGATTAAGGTAAACCTCTGCGGATTTGCGACGACGCCCCGGGAGCGCGAGCCCACGGGGCGTTTTTATGTCTGTTTGCGAAGGCACGAGGGCGCCCGGCTGCGCTCACTTGCCGCCGTACCAGTCGATCTTGCGCGTGGCCCACATGGCCATGCCGAGCAGGAGGAAGAGCGCGGCGGTGCCGGCCAGCAGCGCGTAGTCCTGGAGCTGCAGGATGAAGTACAGATAACCGTAGGTCGCCGCGAGCGTACCGCCGACCACCAGGCTGCGCCGTCCGGTCTTGAGCACGCACGCGCTATACCCCGTGACGAGCGTCGTGCTGATGCCGGCTGAGGCCGCATATGCCAGCCCGGCCGCGATAAATTCGCTCAGCGCGAGGTACCCGAGGAAAAACAGCACCAGCGCCACTCCGACGATCAGGTACTGCAACGGATGGATGCGCATGCGCGCCGTCACCTCGAAGAGGAAGAAGTTGGCAAACACGAGCACGAGGAAAAGCACGCCGTACTTGATTGCACGCTCCACCAGCCGGTACGCATCGACCGGTTGCAGGAAACGCACTTCGCTGGCTGAGTTGGCGATCGCGGAAAACGAGACGGCCGCCTGGCCGGCATCGCTCCATTGCTGCGGATACCCGCGTCCGAAATAGGCCTGCTCCCACTTGGCCTTAAACCCTTCTGCCGACACGGTGCGGCTGACCGGCAGACTGGCGCCGCCGAAACTCGGATCGGGCCAGGTGGAGGCCAGCTCGATCTCCGTCTGTGCGCCCACGGGAGCCACGGCGAGGCGCGTGCTGCCGCGCAGATCCATCGTGAGATCGAACACCAGCGGCGCGCCCGGTGCCTTGGCGTCCACGAACACGGGAGATTCGAGTGTCTCGCCCCATTCCTCGCGTGGCGCGCCCGGCTCCAGCACGACGGGGGTATTTTGCCAGAGCAGGGTGGGGGCGGTGCGCAGGCCGCGCGGGTTTTGCAGCGCCCAGACTGCACGGGCGTGTGCCCAGTCGAATGTGGCGCCTTCGACCTGGATCGTGGCGGGATCGACGCGGAACTGTCCGCGCAGGTGGAGCTGCGTCTCGTACACGGGCACCGTGAAGATGCCGCGCCGCCGAAGGGACGGATCGATCTGCCCGTCCACATGCAGCTCGGCCGGCAGGAAGTACGCGGAGGCCTTTGCTGTTTTCACCTCATCGGTACGGGTAGGGACGCCGTGCGCATTGAGGATCTCGCGGCTGGTGCGGACGGGATAGGTGAACGGCACGACAAGAAACGGCCCGGCGATGGTCTGCTCGCCGCCCCACGTCTGGGCGACCTCGGCCTCCGCCTGATCGCGATAACTCGCGCGCTCGCGGCGCACGCCGTCGATGCATTGCAGCGCGATCCACAGTGCGAGCACCAGGAAGGCGATGGCGAAAAGTTTCAGACCGATGCCGAAGGCCGCCGGACGTGCGGGCGGGGGCGGCGGAGGCGGTACGGCAGTCGTGGCGGGTGCGGGCGAAAGCGGAGGCGGGATGGGTGTTTCCATGCCCGCAGCATCGCGCCGCTGGATGAAACGATGATGAAGCGACGATGAAAACCCGGCGAAATCGTGTAGCGAAACGCCGACGCGTTTCGCTACCCCTCGCCAGGGCTCAACAAGATTGCGCCCCTACGATGGAGGCGGGGCAGTCGTTTACCGGGCGACGATCTCGTAGTGGAGCGTGCGATCCTTTGGGGAAACGGCGAAGGTGAGCACGCCGTCGGCAAACGTGGCTTTCACCTTGCGGGCGCGCGTGCCGTCGGGCGCGAGCGCATAGACTTTGCGCGGGCCATCGGTGGCGAGCGAAAGCGTGGCGGGGACGCGCTCGGCGATGGTCGGGCCGTGGCCCCACTCGGTGCCGACGGAGTTGTGGTGCTCGTTCCACTTCATCTCCTGATTTTCGGCGCGGGCGACCACGGTCACGAGCACACGGGTCGAGCTGGCGAGCGGTTTCTCGTCGAGGGTGACGGCGGCGACGGTCGCGAAGTCGCGACCAAAGCGCGGGCAGGTGATCTTAAGGGCCCCGCCGGTGTCGGTCGTGGTGCCGCCGAGGAAGCCGGTGGCGACGGCGACGCGCGCGGTCGCCGCGACGAGCACCTGGCCCTGAGGCGCGGCGATCACGCGGGCGGGCGGGACATCGGCCTGGCCGCTGCGCACAAGCGTGGTGGCGGCGGCGGTGGGGCGGTCGTTGACCTGGAGTCGGCAGTCGAGGAAATCGAATGGCTGGTCGGGGTTGAGCTTGGCCCAGAGCATGTCGAAGTGCATGGCTTCGGCCCAGACTGGGTTGCCGGGGCGCAGCTCGGCGACGGTGCCGGCGGGCGGGATCAGGCCGGAGCGGAAAACGCGCGTGGCAAAGGGAGCCAGCGACCATTTCGCGGGGTGGTTGATCTGATCGAAATAGCCGGAGATGCGGTCGTCGGGATTGCGCGTGCCGTAGGTGCCAAGATCGAAGGCGTAGAGCGCATCCCAGTTTTGCCGGGAGGCGAAGATGGCGAGCTCGGGATACATCTCGCAGACGTACTCGCTGGGCGCGGCGTGGTCGTACTCGCTTACCGAGTAGGGTTTCCCGGCGACGCGGAAGTAGGCGAGGTTGCCCAGCTCTCCGTAGGTGCGCGGGCCGAAGACCGCGAGCTGGGGCGAGTTGGCGATGGTCCAGCTAGCGCGATCCCAGCCGGCACCGGGGAAGATCGGGTGCTGCCAATAGACATGGGTGTCGGCAAACTCCATCGACTGCTCGCGGTGGAGCGCCGGGATGCCGGTGAAGTTGATCTGCGAGCAGATGACGGGGGCTTTGACGTGGAGCTCGTCGATCAGGAAAGCGCGCATCTCCTCGGCAAAAGCGCGGTCGGTATCGGCGAGAAACGCGATCCAATCGGCCCACTGGCGGGTGGTCGGTTCTCCGGGGATCGGGATGGTGCGGGCTTCGAGGGACTGGCCGGGGCGCAGGCCACCTTCGGCGGCGCCGGCGAAGAGCCGCACATGGCGGAATTCGAGGGAATTTGCCTGGGCGGCGACGTTGAAGCTGAGCGTGGCCAGACCGCCGGCGACGGAGTGCGCGGGAAACGCGATGCGTACGGGCGTCCAGTCCTGGCCGATGTCGGCGGATTGGAGTAGACCGAGGCTGCGCCACTCTTCACCGGGGCGGGCGAGATCGTCGTTGGAGACGCCTACGCCGACCTTTCCGGGCGTGGCGGCGCGGGCTTCGAAGGCGATCGTATAGACGACATTGTCCTGGAGCGGGATGCCGTGGGCGGACACCTGCACATGCCAGTCGGTGCCATTGGTTTTATCGACGGTGACGGAAAATTCAGACGCATCCTGACCTGGGCGGAGGGTGGCGGTGCTGCCGGGCTGGATCTTGGTCTGCCAGCGGGTCTGTGTGGCGAGGAGCGAGGGGCTTGTACTCGCGCTGGCGGGCTCGTTCCAGATGGAGGCGAGCGCGGCCGTGTCGGCATAGTGGCGGGCGAGCCAGTCGTTCCAGTTGGACTGGAGCTCGGAGCGGAAAGGCTCCGGGAAACGGTCGGCGCCGCGGCCGATGTCGCGCGTGAAATAGCCGAGGAGCGAGTTCTCGTTGTTGATCTCGACGATGGCGACGGCGGGATCTTCGGCGGGCGCGAGGCCGGTGTACGGGTTTTTTGTGGTGAGGATGCGGCGCGCGAAGTCTTTTTGCAGCTCGATCATGCGCCGGTTGTAGAAATCGACGCGCTTGTTGAAGTCGGGAAGCAGGGCGATGGACTCGGGGAACCCATCGGCGGCGACGAGCGTTTTGGAGACCTTGAGGTTGAGATTGGAGTAGATGCCGTGGCGTGCGAGCGTGGCGATCAGGCGGTGGACCTTGTCGAGCTGCGGCGCGGAGAGCTCAAGGTGCTCGGGGCGGTCCTTGGACCAGAGGCTGCCATCGCTTTTGACCGACCAGGGATTATCCATGTGGTGCAGGCGCGCGATGTTGACGCCGCCCTTGGCGAGGCGGCGTGCGAGCAGCTCGGCATCGGCGGCGGAGGGAAAGGCATCGTCGGAGGCGATGTTGACGCCGAAGAAGCGGATGGGCTGGCCGGCGGGTGTGGCGAAGAGACCGTTTTTCACCGTGATGCGGCCGGAGGCGCCGGCGGGACAGACGTTGAGATCAGACGTATCGAGTGCGGTGCCGGCGGCGGGCTCGGCGACGGGCCAGACGAACCAGCCGTCGGGCGTGGAGTTCTTGGCAGAGGCGCAGGCCATGAAGGGGAGGGTGCCTAGCAGGATGGCGTGGAAGAGGGTCTTTTTCAGGATGGCGTGCATGCGAAATGAAAATCGGCGAGGACGCTACGGTGGGCCAAGGAATCGGCAAAAGGAAGGTCGTTAACACAGAAGACTTGCGTCGGTGGAGGGGGATGGAGTGTGCCGTTTGGCCTTGCGATGAGGCGCGTGTCTGGTGCTGCTGATCGGCTGCAATGCAGACACTCCCGGGCAATCGTGAGGCGAGCTTTTCCAACGGCGGAACGACGTCGGCGGCGCTTACGACTGCGCGGATGCAGGAGCGGGCAATCGGGTTGGTGCTCTTGCTCGATCTGATTTTTCTCACTCCGGTGGTGGCGGTGGCCTGGTTCGCCAACTCGGCCCTGCTGCTCTCCGATGCGTTTGATTACCTCAACTGCATCGCGTTTAACCTAATATCTTACATAATCTTGCGCCGCATTCGTCTAGGGCGCACGGCGCACTACGAATACGGTGCGGATAAGCACGAGGTGATCGGCGGGCTGATCTCCTCGTGCCTGATGCTGGTGAGTGCGATCGGCATGGTGTGGTGGACGGTCGGCCGGCTTTTTCGCCCGGAGCCGATTGAGACGATGTTCAGCTACGTCGGCGTGGCCTTCCAGTGCGTATGTCTGGGACTGAGCGTGTGGCTGTGGCGGCGTAATCGGCGCATCGCGCAGGCCACCTCGGGGCCCATCATGGAGGCGGCGTGGCGGGGAAACCGCGCGGACGCGATTCAGTGCGCAAGTGTGATCGTGGCGCTGGCCTTGACCCTGTGGCTGCGACCCTACGCGTGGTCCATCTACATCGATCCGGTGTGCGCGTTGATCGCGTTGATTTATCCGACCGGATCCATTTTGGCGCATCTGCGCCGCTCACTCGGCGACCTCATGGACAAAACGCTGGAGGAGGAGCTGCAGTTCAAGATACTCCGGCGACTGGCGCGTCATTTTCACCAGTACGATGCCTTCCACCGCATCAAATCGCGGCGTGCCGGCCGCCGTGTGTTTATCGACATCTACCTCGGTTTCGACGGCGAGCGCCGGATCAGCGAGGTCACTGGTCTGATCGATCAGATCCGAGTCGGTTTGGCGGAGGATATCCCCGGCGCGGAGGTCAACGTGATCGTCTCCCGCGCAGATTTGGAGAAAGCTCCCGCGGCGGCAAAATCGTGAGCGCGCCCGGCGGCGGGCACGAAAAAGCCCGCGACGCACGGAGCGGCGCGGGCTGAGATCGGAGAGGCGAGCGGGTGGCTTACTTGGCGAGGAGCGCCTTGTTGGCACGGGCCAGCGCGATGCGCTGCTCGACCGACTTGCGCGTGGTGAGGCCGTCCTCGGGCGTGTTGAGGCACCAGTCAACCAGTTTGGCGACCGTCGTGCGCGCGGCGTAGCAGCGCGTATCGGAGCCGCCGTAGTACATGACCACGGTGTCGTCGGGGAAGCGGACCCAGCCGTTGGTGAAGGTGACGTTCGAGACATCGCCGACGCGCTCGGAATAGTGAGGCGAGACGATGTGGCCACCCGGACGGGCGATGACCTTCGAGGGATCTTCGAGCGAGGTCATGAACATGTACATGACGTAGCGAAGACCGGCGGCGCAGCCGCGCACGCCGTGGGCGAGATGCAGCCAGCCCTTGTCGGTCTTGATCGGGGCCGGGCCCTGACCGTTCTTCACTTCCTTGATGGTGTGATAGGCGCGGGAGTCGATGATCGTCTCCGGGCCGGTCACGCCCGTGGTGATGTCCGGGCACAACGTCCAGCCGATGCCGCCGCCGCTGCCGACGTCGATGAAGCCGTCCATCGGGCGCGTGTAGAAGGCATACTGGCCCTGCACGAATTCGGGGTGGAGGACGACGTTGCGCTGCTGGGAGGCGGGCGTCTTCAGATTCGGGAGACGGTCCCACTTCTTGAAATCCTTGGTGCGGACGATGCCGGCTTGGGCAACGGCGCTGGAGAGGTCGCCGGGGGCGGCGTTGGGATCTTTCGATTCGGAGCAGAACACGCCGTAGATCCAGCCGTCCTCATGCATGGTGATGCGCATGTCATAGACGTTGGTTTCGGGCGCGAGCTCGGGCAGATCGATCGGCTCATCCCAGAAACGGAAGTTGTCCACGCCATTGGCCGACTCGGCGATGGCGAAGAAACTCTTGCGGTCGGCGCCCTCGACGCGGGCGACGAGGTGGGCTTTGCCGTTCCAGTAAAACGCGCCGGGGTTGTAGGCGCCGCCGACGCCGAGCCGCTCCATGAAGAACGGGTTGGTCTGCGGGTTGAAATCGTAGCGCCACTCGAGCGGCACGTGGTGCGCGGTGAGCACCGGATATTGAAAGCGCTCGTAAACGCCGTTTTCCCACGATGCCTCGACGGGATTCTTGCGCTTGAGGAACGCCTCGTGCGCGGCGCGGACGGCCTTCACGCGGGCGGCAAACGCGTCCACGGGCTTCGCAGCGGCCTTTTTCTTCGCCGGCTTTTTCGCGGCGACCTTCACGGCTTTAGCGGCCGCTTTGGGTGCGGCCTTTTTAATAACCTTTGCCGCTGGCTTTTTGGCCTTCGCGACGGGTTTATTTTTTTTAACTGCAGTCTTCTTGGATTTCATGGATGGAAAAAAATCAGGGCGCCGGCACCTCGACTTCCGCCAGCTCGGCGGCGGCGCGAAGCAGCGCGGAGGTCGGCACTTGAGCAGCTGCGGCGCTGGCTAGCAAGAGCGCACCTACGACCGGCGCATATTGCGTATCGGCCAGTCGTAGCGAGGGAGCCAGGCGCGTCAAGGCCTCGGCAAACGCGTCCCGGTAGGCTCGGTTTAGCGCCAGTCCACCCGTGAGGACGACCGGCGCGGGTGCCTGTCCGAAGAGATTTTGCGCGGTCGCGGCGGCGATGCGGGCGAGCTCTTCGGCGCCTTCGTTGACGAGTTGCTGCGCGAGCTCATCGCCGGCCTTGGCGGCGGCAAAGACGCGCGGCGCCAGCCTGGCGAGCTGATCGCGTGGCGGCGGAGTCGGGTAGAGTTTCCCCAGAATCTCCGTGGTTTTCTGGATGCCGAAAAAGGTGAGCGCGGCGTCGGTCAACTTGGTCGGCGGGCAGCGGCCATCGGAGGCGCGGGCGACGAGCGAGAGCGCGCGGCGTGCGAGCCAGTAGCCGCCGCCGGCGTCGTCGATGAGCGCGCCCCAGCCGCCGGCCTTGGCGGTGCGTCCGTCGGCGGCGCGGCCGTAGCCTGCGGAGCCGGTGCCGGCGATCACGGCGATGCCGGGCTGGCCGGCGAGTCCGCCGGCGAGCGCGATGCGGATATCGTGGTCGATGGCGACGATGCACGCGTCGCCCCAGGTCGCGCCTTGCGCGAGGGCGGCGCGGAGTGTTTCGCGGCCCACGGCGTTGACGCCGGCAAGGCCTAGAAACACGGAGGCCAGCGGCTGTGGGTCGAGTTTCAACTGGCGCCACGCGTCGGCGATGGCCGCGTGGATGGCCTCGACGGCGGGCGTGAGGCCGAGGATCGCGGCGTTGCTCGGACCGGCGCGGCCCAGCGCGGCGAGGCGTCCGTCGGAGGAGGCGACGAGCGCGCGCGTGTTGGAGCCACCGCCATCAATCCCTGCGTAGAAAACCATGCCTCAGTAGCTATCGACGAGTGAGCGGTAACGAAGCTTTTTTTGCAGCTGCGCCTTGGTGGCCGGCCGGTCGAGCTCGACGAGCACTTCCTTTTTCTCGCCGGGATAGAGGTCGAACCAGTTGTCGGTCGCGTGGTGGGCGAGGCCCGGCAGATCGAAGGCGAACCGGTGCTGGAAGACTGGCGACTGGAACGTGAGCAGCGCCTGCCGTGGCGAGAGCGCGCGGATCGTGACCTTGGTCTTGGCCTTTGGCAGTGCGAGGAAACGCGGCGAGGCGAGGAAGACCGTGTCTTCGCTCACGCAGATGCCGTCGAGGTCGAGCGCGATGCGGAGGTAAACGCGCTCGTGGCCGTGTTGCGCGAGGAGTTTGCCGAGGTCGAGCGTGCGCTGGCAGACGCTCTCGCCGTAGCGCAGCGCGACGCGTTGGTGTCCGCCTGAGAGGATGCGCCCGTCGAGGTGAAACAGATCCCAGCGCAGGAGCCCGGTGGCGGCCTCGGGGGCGTCGTACACGGTATAGAGATCGACCTTGGAAACCGAGTTGCGGTGGTAGTTGCCGGTGATCGTCGTCTCGGCGCCGTGGACTTGCGCGGAGACGAGTGCCGGCGCGAAGAATCGCCGGGCGACGTGGTGGAGGGCTTTCCAGCGGCCGGTGAACTCGATCGAGCTCCACGAGGCGACGGGCCAGCAGTCGTTGATCTGCCAGTAGAGCGCGCCCATGCAGCGGGGAGTGCTGCGCCGGTAAAACTCCGTGCCGACCTGCATGCAGTGCGCCTGGTTGACCTGCGAGAGGTAGATCAGCGCGTCCTGATCCTTCGGGAAACGGTAGCGGCGGGAAACGTAGTCGAGGATGATCTGGTTGCCGAAACGGTTCTTCTGGTGGTTCTCCATCGTGGGGCCGAAGACGTTGGCATCGTCGGCCGGGCAGAAGGTCGCCTGCGTCTCGGGCGAGGAGTAGCTCTGCATGCCGTACTCGGAGCAGAAACGGAAGGGGCGCAGCTCGTATTCCTGCACGGGTTTTCGCGAGTGCCAGACGTCCCAGTAGTGGGTGTCGCCGCGCTCGGCGCCGAGATCGTAGTCGGCGCCCATACGGCCGCGCCACGGCGAGCTCGGCCAGTAGGAGGTGACGCCGTCGTGCGCCGCGAGCGCCTCGGGCAGCACGCGGTGGAAGATGGCCTGGTAGTCGGCCCACGCAGGAGAGGCCTCGTCGATCTGGTGCGCGTTGCAGCCATAGACCTCGTTGTTGCCGCACCACAGGGCGAGGCAGGCGCGGTGGCGTAGCCGGGCGATTTGAAACGCGGCCTCGTCGCGCACGAGCGCCTGAAACTCGGCGTCCCCTGGGTAGAGCGTGCAGGCGAACATGAAGTCCTGCCAGACGAGCAGGCCGAGCTCATCGCACAGGTCGTAGAAATCCTCGCTCTCGTAGATGCCGCCGCCCCAGACGCGGACCATGTTCATGTGGACTTGTGCGGCGGCGATGAGGTCGCGCGCATAGTCAGCGCGCGTGAGCCCGGCGGGCAGGCTGTGCGCGGGGATCCAGTTGGCGCCCTTGGCGAAGACCGGGCGGCCGTTGACGACAAACTGGAACGACTCGCCCCACTGGTCGGCGTGGCGGTCGAGTACGATGGTGCGCAGGCCGATGCGGCGCGACCAGCGGCCGATCTCGCGACCGTCCTGCGTGGCGACGACCTCCAGCTCGTAGAGCGGCTGCGCGCCCTGGCCGTTGGGCCACCAGAGCTGTGGCTCGGTGACGACGATGCGCGTACCCTCGCCCTCGTGGACGAGTTCGCCGTCGAGGGAAAGTTCCCACGCGAGCGTCACGTCGCCGGCGCGCGCCAGCTCGGGCGTGAGGTCGAGCGTGACGGGGCCGTCGGCCGTGTGCGTTTGCGCGACGCGGACGTTGGCGAGGCGGTTGCCGCTCCATGCTTCGAGGCGGATGTCGCGCCAGATGCCGGCGGTGATGAAGCGCGGGCCCCAGTCCCAGCCGAACTGGCATTGCTGTTTGCGGATGCGGGTGCAGCCGCCGACCGGGTCGTTGAATTCCGGCGACGGATTGTGGCCAGTGCGGTGCGTGCGGATGTACTCGGGGGCGCTGCCGAAGAGGATACGCAGCTCGTTTTTTCCGGGGCGCAGGATGGCGCGCACGTCCCAGCGGTAGCCGGTGAACATGTTTTCGGTGCGCGCGATCTCGTGGCCGTTGAGGAAAACGGTTGCCACGGTGTCGAGGCCGTCGGCGACGAGGTCCACGACCTCCTCGGCGAGGAGCGCGGCGGTGACCTTGAAGCTGGTGCGGTACTCCCACTCGTGTTCGCCGACCCACTGGACCAGCGCTTCGTTGGTGCCCCAGAACAGGTCGGGGAGCTGCTTCAGGCGGAGCAGATCGCGGTGGACACAGCCGGGGACGACGGCGGAGCGCCAGGCGGAGCGTCGGGTGGCATCGCGGAAGGACCAGCGAGCGGAGGCGAGCGGGAGCGTGTGCATGTAGGGGCCACCACTGGTGCGGAACGCCCGAGAAAAGCCAAGCCGACAGCGTGTGCCCTATGCAGGCTGCGTTCCGCATCCGTCCCATATATCGGCGGTTTTCCTGATCGGCGATGCGTACTTACCTTCGGCCCACTACGTGGCGGTGCATCTAAATACGCCTGAATGGCTCGGGAGCGCGTCCGATTTCCTAAAGTGTGATTCCCACGCCGATGCCAACAGCCCAGACCCAAGGCACGCTGCGGAGTGCGCGGCATGGCGTGCGATGATCGGTTTTTAACCCAAATATCCCATGAAGAAGCTCACCATCGGAAAGCGCATCGCGCTTATCGTTTCCATCCTGTGTCTGGCACTCGTTGCCGTTGGGGGTTTCGCGATTGTTCGCTTGATCGTGCTCAAGGCCCTTTCGGCGCAGATTGCAGACGAGGCTCTGCCCAAAGTCACGGCTATGGCTCGGATCAACCAGCGGCAGGCCGAAAATCAATTGCGGATGGCTCGTTTGCTGCGTGCCACTGATCCGGAGGTCCGCAAGCGCCTCAAGGCCGAGATCACGGGTTTTGTCACCCAGAATGCCGAGGACATAAAGATTTACGAGGATCTCATCACCCAGCCGGAGGACCGAAAACTCTACGATCAATTCCAGGCTGCGCGTCAGGCGAACAACGCAGCCCGGGCGCGGTTCTACGAATTGCTCGAGAGCGATTACCCGGCCGCCCAGGTGTATGCGGAGACCGACGTCGTGCCGGCTTACACGGCCTACTCGAAGGCCGGGCAGATGCTCGCCAAGTTCAACACCGAGCACGGCGAGTCCTTGGGAAATCAGATCGCCTCGGATGTGGCCCAGACAGTGCGGCTGCTGATTATTGTCACGGTGCTCGTCTTGATCGGAAGCGTCGTGATCTCAGTCTTCACCATCCGCGCGATTCTCAAGGTGCTTAATTCCGTGACGGAGGCTCTCGATGCAGGCTCCAAACAAACGACCTCGGCTGCGGCTCAGGTCTCTTCGGCCAGCCAGACGCTCGCCGGTGGTGCCACGGAGCAGGCTGCGTCACTTGAGGAAACCAGTGCGTCGCTTGAAGAGATCTCCGGCATGACCAAGCGCAATGCCGAGAATGCACAGAAGGCCAAGGAACTGGCCGGCAGCGCCCGCCACGCCGCAGATACCGGCGTCACGGACATGGCTGCGATGAAGACCGCAATGGACGAAATCAAGGCTTCGAGTGACGATATCGCCAAGATCATCAAGACGATCGATGAGATTGCATTTCAGACCAACATCCTCGCACTCAACGCCGCCGTCGAGGCCGCGCGAGCGGGTGAGGCGGGCGCCGGCTTTGCGGTTGTGGCTGAGGAGGTCCGCAATCTGGCCCAGCGTTCGGCCCAGGCCGCCAAGGAGACCGCGAGCAAGATTGAGGGCGCCATCACCAAGACCTCGCAGGGTGTGACCATCAGCCGCAAGGTCGCCACCAGTCTGGAGGAGATCGCCACGCGTTCGCGCCAGGTCGATGAACTGGTTGTTGAGATTGCCACGGCGTCCACCGAGCAGAACCAGGGAATCGGTCAGGTGACGGTCGCCGTCTCACAGATGGATCAGGTCACCCAGTCCAATGCCGCCTCGGCTGAAGAAAGCGCGAGCGCCGCCGAGGAGCTCAATGCCCAATCGATGGCACTTCAGGAAATCGTCCGCGATTTGCTTCGGTTGACCGGCCAGGAAAATGCCGTGCAAGAAGAGGCCGCGGCCCCGGAGATGACTGCGACGCCTCGCCGGCACTCCGAGCGCAAGACGTCCGCTCCGGTGGCGATTCCCCACGACCCACACTTTGCGCACTAGCTTGGGGGAGAGGCGTCGGCCTCCTTTCTGCATGGCGTCCGGCGTGCCCCGGACGCCATTTTTTTGACGCAGGGCTTCGCCGCCCGTAGTCCGGCGCTTTGTGGGTCGTGGGAGGGTTGGCTCGGTTGAATTTTTCGATTCGATCGCGGGGAAACCCGATGCTGACGGTGTTAAACACAAGGTGCCGTCGGCGCGTGTTGCCGATGGCCAGCCCTGTTTTCCCCTCGAACCAATGATCTCCCTCAACGCGTCCCGCTCGGTTTTTCGTCTCTGGTGCTGGCTGTGCCTTCTGGTCTGTCCAATCGTGGCCCAACCGGCTGAATCGCGGGATTTCGCGGGATTCTGGACGGGGACCGTGCGTCATGAGCAGTCGGTGTATGACATCGGTTTTGAATTTCGGCGCGACGCGGGCGGTCGCTGGCTCGGGCGCCAGTGGTACGCGGTGCTCCATCAGATGGGGACGCCGATGGGCGTACTCGCAGAGACTCCGGCGGGGCTCCGCCACGGCGGGGCCGGGCTGGAGCTGCACTTCACCACCGAGGGGCTTGAGGGTGTGATCAATGGACAGGATCCCTTGACCCTGCGCCGCTGCGAGGCGTTGCCGGCGTCGGCCTCCGTGCCGGTTTATCCGGCCGGGCCGCGTGCGGATTGGACGTGCTCACTCGGCGCGCCGGTCTGGGGTAGCCCGACTGTGTGCGAGGACGGGGTGGCCGTGGCCGATGCGCAGGGGCGCGTGCACTTGCTGGAACTCGGAACGGGCACTTCTCGGTGGGTGCGCGAGACGGGCGCGGCGATTCACGGCGACGTGCTTTTCGTGAAGGGCTCCGCATATGTGTACAACGACGCCGGCCGGTGTTTTCGGCTTTGCGCGGGTACGGGTGAGATCATCTGGCAACGCGAGCTGGGCGGCGGCGCGGTGGTCCGGCATCCGCCGGCCGAGACCGAATATTCCTATGACTATCGAGGGGCGACGCCGGTGCTTGCGGATGGTACGTTGTACGTGACATCCGCCGACGGCACACTCTGGGCGCTGGATGCAGAGTCGGGTACGACGCGCTGGCAGGTGCGCGTGGGCGGGCTGGTGCGCACCCGCGTCGCGGTGACGGGCGATTTGCTCGTGGTTACGACCTGGGCGGGCGAGGTGCTGGCCTTGGGGCGCGGGGATGGTGCCGTGCGGTGGCGGTTTGCCTCGCGCGAGGCGTTTACGGCCGATCCGGTGGTCGTCGGCGATGCGGTGTTCGTGAGCAGTCGGGACAGTAAACTCTACCGGCTGCGGCTGGGTGATGGCTTGGTGGACTGGACGTATTACCACGCCGGTTCCTGGGTGGAGTCGGCACCCCGCGTGGTCGATGAGCTCGGCTTCATCGGGTCGTCGGATTTGCGGCTGGTGCGGGCTTTTGCCCCGGAGACTGGCGCGCCTGTGTGGGAGATCGATGTGCTGGGCTGGAGTTGGGGGACCCCGGCGGTGTCTGATGACCTCGTGTTTGCCGGTGCGGCGGGCGCGGTGCGCTACCCGATTTCGATGGAGGGCGGGTTGGTGGCGTTGGATCGTGCGACGGGGAAACCGCGCTGGCGCGTCGCGATCGGTGCGATGCCCGGTGCGTTTGCGACCGGTGTGGTGGGCTCGCCCGTCGTGGCCGGGCCACGCGTGATTTGCGCGGGGCTCGATGGCGTGGTGTACGCGTTTCCCGTGGTGAAGGCGGCGCGAGACTAGAGCCCGGTCTGGCGGATGACGGTGCCGTCCTTGAAAAGGGTGGCCGCGCAGCCATCGGCGTCGAGGTGGCCGACCATGTCGGCTTTGCCGTCGAAGACGTGAGGCTCGGGCAATTTCAGCTCGGCGGTGGCGCGTTCGACGTCGAAGGCGACGGCACGGCCGCCGGCACTGAGGCGCAGATTTTTGGTGTCGGCGTAGGGGCCGGCGTGGGGAGGCGCGAGGAATCGCAGGATGCCGAGGGTGCGCCGCATCGTTTCGGCGAGCGGATCGGCGGCGGCCTGCGTGGCGTTGCCGTCCGGGGCGTCTGGCGGCGGCGTGGCGGCGGGCGGCGCATAGTGGAGGGATCTCGGCAGGAGCACGACAAAGGTCGAGCTGTTCATGCTGAAGACGCTTTTGGGCCGGTACCACGCGGTGAATGCCAGGGTGGCGCCATCGGCGGAGACAATGGGGCGGCCGAAGGCATTGGCACGGAGGATAAGGGTATCGCCGACGAGTAGTTGGTGTTCATCGGACTGGGAATAGCTCACCTTGGCAGACCAGATGGGAGCCTGTGCGGCGGTGTCGTGCATGAACCAGTCGACGGAGGTGTAGTTGCCCGCGCCTTTGCAGGTTTTACCGTCGGCGGTGAGCACCCAGGTCATGCCTTCGCGTGCGGCGAAGCTTGGGGCGTGGGCCCCGGTGGCCCAGACAAAACTGGGGGAAAAGCCCATGTAGGGGCCCCAGCGTTTTTGACCGGAGACCATCCAGGAACCGAAGCGTGCGGTGTCTTGTTCGCCGCCGAGGCTTTCGGCGTAGGCGACTTCGCCGGGCTTGGAGCCGAAGACAAACCGCGGGGCGAATTCGCCATCGCCATCCCCAACGGGTGTGCGCTGTGGATCGGGCTGCGTGAGTGCGGTGCCGTTGCGAAAGACATCCCAGCCACCGGTTTGGCCCTGCGCCCAAAAATAGAGATCGGCGCCGTCGGGTGAGCGTGTGATGGCGCAGATGGCGCTCCAGGTGCCGAGCTCCTTGCCCTGCCAGATGAGGGTGGTCTTGCCTTCGGTTTCTTGGAGCTCGACGCCGGGGACTGCCGCCATCGGGCCTGAGCCAGAAGGTTCATCGATGTAGGGGCCGGCGGCGGCCGGATAGGCGTTGGGATTCTCCGCGGCGAGGCCGAGAGGCGTGAGCTCGCCATAGCTTTCGGTGCTCACATAGGCGTGGTAGGTGTCGTTTTCGTGTGCGGCAAACGCGGCTACGCGCCGCCACGGGCCGAGGCGTTGGCCGTCCTTCGTGAGGATGGCGTATTCGTCGTAGCCCGAGAAGGGTTCGTTTTCCCTGGCCGGGATTTCCTTGCGGGTGAGCACGGCGGCAAAGCCGGCGACGTCGATCACGGTTTCGCCGGGTTGTAGGTCGGGGGTCCAACCAATGATGGGTGGGGGCAAGGGCGCGGGCACCGCGACGACCGTTTCAGCCTTGGCCGGTGGCGCTGACGGGGTATCCGTGGAGGCTTCCGAAGGGCGTTTGCAGGCGCTGAGCGCGAAAACCGCGGCGGCCGAGACGAGGAGCCCGAGGTGGGGGTAGGCAACAAGGGGGAGGCGCATGGCAATGAATAACAGGGGTGCGCCATCTATTGAAAGATGTTGGCGAAACGCAATGGCGCAGTCGGGCAACGGGGTGTCGCATTTGTACCGTTGAGAGATGGGGTAATTCTATGAAACCCCGATTCCTGTCCCTCCTCCTCGGTGCGTCGTTGCTCTTCACCGGCGCTTTAGTCGCTTCAGAGACGGCTGCCAGCCCCGCGCCTGCGTTTGCTCCGCATGCGATTCCCGGATCGCAGTTGCGCACGCTGCCGCGCAACGCCGCCGGCCGTCAGTACCAGCTCCATATTGCGTTGCCGGACAGCTATGCGACGCATCCGGAGCGCAAGTATCCGGTGGTCTTCGTGACGGATGGCTACTGGGACTTCACCAAGATTTCGGCCATGGAAGGCTCGCTGGTGTACGACCGGGTAGTCCCTGAGTTTATCACGGTGGCGATCGGGTATGCGGGTGAGAATCTCGACTACGGGAGCCTGCGTCTGTGGGAGCTCTCGCCGGTGGTGTTGATGGAGTTCGGCTCCGATGCCGAGAAGTCGGGGCACGCGGCCGAGTTTTTGAAAACGATCGAGACCGAGATCATTCCGCTGGTAGAGCGCGAGTATCGCGCCGATCCGTCGTTTCGTGTGCTGAGCGGCGCCTCGCTCGGCGGGCTTTTCACCCTGTACGCGATGTACACCAAGCCGGCTCTTTTCAATGGCTACATCGCGGCGACGCCGGCGGTCGGCGCCGGCAACGACTGGCTGTTCGGCTACGAGGAGCAGTTCGCCAAATCGGGGCAGGCGCTGCCGGTGCGGTTGTACGCCACGGCGGGAGGCAATGAGGAACCACGATTCCTGGGAAACATCCTGCGCTTCAATGCACAGCTCCAGTCCCGCCGCTATCCCGGGCTCGCCTATGAATTTCGCCTGATCGATGGCGAACGGCACGCAGGGATGCAATTCGAGTCGTACGTACGCGGGCTCCGGTTTGTCTTTGCGCCACGTGCGCCCGAGTCCGGCCCCGCGCTCCGGTTCTGAGATCGCATTTTTCGAGCGGCGGGGAAATCTCCCGCCGCTTTTTTTGTGGAGGCCTGACGCGGTTGGGACGCGTGGCCGGCTCAGTCCGATGCGTGTGCAAGGGCCGGGCGGGAAAGTGCCGGCCGCGTCTCGTTACTTCACCTCGACGGCAAAGTCGGTGACGGCGAAGTCGAGGCCGCCGGGCGAGTCGGCGATTTCCCAGCCGAATTGCACTTCGTCGAGGATCACATTTCGGCCTTGGGCGAACCAGCCGCGGGCCTCGATCCAGTCGAGGATCGCCTTCACATCGACCTCGGAGGCGTTGGTCTGGCTGGTGCACATGAAGGAGATCACGACGTTGTAGCCGTTGGTGCCTTTGTAGATGTCCCACGTGTGGCCACCGACGGTGACGTTTTCCACTTCGACAGCGGGTTTGCCGGTGGCATCCCACGAGCGGGCGATGGGGCCCATCTTGCCGCGCCAGTTAAACCAGAGCATGATCTCGTAGGCGTGTTTCTCGCACCAGATGTCGTAGGCGCTGTTGTAGCTGCCGGCGGCGGGGACGGTGACGGCAAAGCGGCTTTTCACGGTTTGGAGCGCGCGGAGCGGGCGGCCGACTTCCCATCCGGCGTGCGGATACGACTTCACGCCCTCGGTCGCCGGATGATCGGCGTGGACGCCCCAGCGTGCGTGCGAGTCGGCCCAGATCTGCTGCGGGCCGGGGCCGACGCCCCAGACGTTGTTGCGGACGAAGTAGCCGCCAAAGGGGTGTTCATCTCGCAGGCCGGTGGCCGTCCAGCGCGTGGCGGTCTGGGCCGAATCGGCGGAGGCGGGCGTACTTGCTGTGGCCGTGGGCGTGTGCTGGCAACCGGCGGCAAGCGCGATGAGGGGGATGAGAAACAGGGCGCGTTTCATAGTAGGGTGAAAGGCGCGGAGCGAATCAGCGAATCGGGCGCTTGGCCAGCGCGACGAACGTTGCGTGGATGGTTAAACGTGTCGGGGTGGCGGAGCGCGTCGCGGTGCGGTGAGTGTGGTGGCGACGACGAGCGCGGACACGCTTGGCTGCACCGGCAGATCGCGGGCTTTGTGTTTGCAGCGGGACGGCGTGGTGGCATCGCTTGGACGCGTCGCCATTATCCCAGGCCAGCTATCCCCTCGAAACGCCATGCCCGCCCCACAACTGTTGGATTTACCGTGTCTGATTAAACGCGTGTCGAGTCACGCCACCGATGCTTTTGCGGGCGTCTGGCGTGGCGAGTCGAGACGGGGCATCTTCCGCGTGCTGATGGCGATGGTGCTCTGGCTGCTTGCGAGTGGTCTGGCTTGCCAGGCTGAGCCGATAGGGCCGGAGCGTGCGACGCAGGCGGCAAAGCGGTGGCTGGAGCTTTCTCCGGCGCCAATGGCGAGGCAGGCGGGCTCTCCAGGTGAGGCGCGAGCCTATGCCAATGCGCAGGGGGTTGCCCAGTTCTACGTGGTCGAGCTGGTACCCGCGGGGTATGTGGTGGTGGCGGCTGACGACGAGGTGGAGCCCATCCTCGCGTTTTCCCACGAGGACCGGTTTTTGGCGCAGGCCGGCAATCCGCTTTTTGAATTTCTCGGTGGCGACGTGGCGGGCCGTTTACGTGGGGCTCAACGCCGTGCCGTTGCAGGAAAAACGTCTGCGGCGCAAACGCGTGCAGCGGACGCACGACGTGCCAAGTGGGCGCTGCTCACCACGCAGGGTGGGGCTGAAGTTTTGCCCCGTGCAGGGCGCCTGTCTTCGCGAGGGGGCATCAGCGATCTCGACGATATGCGAGTCGAGCCCTTCGTGAAGAGTCGGTGGGACCAGAGTGTAATTTGGGTCGGTCAGACACAGGTCCCCGTCTTTAATTATTATACGCCGCCTTATTCTCCCGGGAACCTCAACAACTACGTGGCGGGGTGTGTGGCGACGGCTTGGGCGCAGCTGATGCGTTATCATGAATGGCCGAAAACCGGAGTGGGCACGGGAACGTACTCGATATCGGTGGATGGCACTGCACAGATGCGGGCGTTGCGCGGGGGCAACGGAGCAGGCGGTCCCTATAATTGGGCTTCGATGGTATATGTCCCTGATGGATCAACCACGGTGACGCAGCGTCAGGCGATCGGGGCGTTGCTGCACGATGTCGGCGTGGCCAATAACATGGCATATTCAGTCCAAGGATCGAATGCGTACGTGAACCTCGTGCCGCTGCGTGGAGTCTTTGGGTATGCGAGTGGGGCGATCATGCAGGGCGATCTTGATCAGGTGTTGCTTGCGATGCGGACCAATCTGGACGCCCGGCTCCCGGTGGTCATCAGCATCCGCACGTCGTCGGATATCGGACATCTGGTGATTTGTGATGGGTATGGCTTCAATGTGGGCACGGCCTATCACCATCTGAACATGGGCTGGAGTGGGGCCTGCGATGCCTGGTACCACCTCCCGGATACCGATACCGACTACCTGTATTTCGACCGGATCACCAGTTGCGTCTACAACATCGACCCCCGTGTTTCCGGAGAGATCGTATGTGGCCGGATCACGAATCAGTCGGGGGCCCCGATGTCGGGCGTGACCGTGACGGTGTCCGGTCCGTCGGTGCATACGGCGACGACCGACGCGAAGGGGATTTTTGCGGTCAAGGGACTCAATTTAAACACTGCGTGGCGGGTTACGCATAATGCGGGGAGCCTCGCGTTTGGCCCGTCAGAGGCCTTGGTGACGACTGGTTCCTCGACGGATTATTCGCAGGTGGGCAACCGGATTGTGGATGCGTTTGAGGCCACTGATCGTGTGCCGGAGATCACGGAGAACCCCGTGAACCGTTGTGTGATTGATGGGCAGCCTGCGAATTTCCGCGTGGGTGTCGTTGGGATCTCGCGTCCCGTTTACCTGTGGCAGGTCAGCCAGGACGCGGGTGCCACATGGTCGACTGTGACTGATGACGCGGTGTATCGAGGCGCGAGCACGGGGAGTCTGGAGATTCCCGCCGCGCGGACCTCAATGAGCGGCTATCGTTATCGCTGCACGGTGGGCGATGGGGGCAGTCTCTCATTGTTGAGCACCGTGGCAGAGCTGACTTTTGGGTGGAGCCAGCTCAGTGCGCTTTCGGCGCGTGCGCAGGCTGGGTCGGGGGATGCGACCCTCACGCTGGGTTTTGTATTTCGTGGCAGCGGGACGAAGCCCGCGCTGGTGCGCGGTGTGGGGCCCGGGATTGCCGCATGGGTGAGCAATTATTTGGCGGACCCTCAACTGAGGCTGATGGCCTTCGACTCGGGGGCGGGCGCGTGGACTGAGGAGGCAATCAACGACAACTGGGGTGGCTCGGCGGAGCTGTCGGCGGCCTTTACCGAGACTGGTGCCGGTTCATTGGAGTCCGTGTCTCTTGATTCGGCCTTACTCGGATCTCTCCGCAACGACATCTACACCGCGTTGGTCAGTGGCAAGGGTGGGGCGACCGGAGTCGCCTTGGCCGAAGTGTACGACGCCGACATGTCGCTGGCCTCGCGGCGGCTCGTGGCGTTGTCCGTGCGAAATCAAGTCGGCACGAAGGACAATATCCTGATCGCGGGCTTTGTGCTCGATGGGCGTGCCTCGCGACGGGTGATCGTGCGCGGGGTGGGCCCGGGAATCGCGAGTGGGGTCCCGAGCTACTTGGCCAATCCACGGGTGCAGGTGTGGCGCTATTTCCCGTCGACGCAGACGTGGCAGATGATTGGCGAGAACGATGATTGGGGTGGCTCGGCGGAGCTATCGGCCCTTTTTTCCCAGGCAGGGATGGGGGCGCTTTCGCCTACCTCAACGGATGCGGCACTCGTACTGGATCTGGAGCCGGGGATTTATACTGCGCAGCTGAGTGGTGTGGGGGAGACGACAGGGGTAGGCGTGGTGGAGATTTACGAGGCTCCGTGATTTTCGGACCGGCGGGTCGGAACTGGCCCGCCGGCCGATTCAAACTGAAAATGTGTTTCGCCGTGCTCGTGGCGCGGATTCACCGATCGTGATCGATGTGAAGGGTGCGGAAGGGACTGATGTCTGCGGTTTTTAGGTCAATCCATCTACGAGAATAGGGGGCGTGATGGGATTGTTTGGCCGCCTCGTGGGGCTGATTGTAAAAACCCGGGCTAAACACGAGACTGCCTGTGCCGATTAGTAAAACCCCTGCACAGTTCCGCATTCATTTACGGTAAGTTTTCCCCTCGGCGCTGCATTTTGCCTCGTTCTTTAGGCTCTCATTCGCAACAAATCCTCGCGCGCTCGCGCACTTCACGATGGCACGAAAAATTGCTTTTCTAAATTACAAGGGCGGTGTCGGTAAGACCTCGCTGATCATCAACACCGCGGCATGTCTTGTGAAGCTCGGTAAGCGGGTTTTGTTGTGTGACTTCGATACGCAATCCAATGCGAGCATCTGGCTCCTGCGGTTGGACCGATGGAATAAAATCAATGCCTCCGGGGAGGGGGCCATCTTTTCGATTTTCGATCCGGGAATCGCCCGGGTAAAAAACCTCATCATCAAGGACGTGGTGGAGGGCAAAGAGGGTGGCAAAGTGCTCCCAGGCCTCGATCTGGTCGCGACGATTTTCAATCTGGTGGACTTGGAGAGTGAATTTGTCGGCGACCCCAAACGGCCGCCATATTTGATCTTTCAAGAGCAGCTCGCTGAGGTGGAAGCGGATTACGACTATATCTTGTTCGATTGCCCGCCGAATATTCTCCGCGCCTCCCAGTGCGGGGTGTTTGCGGCCAACGAGATTTACGTCCCGGCCAATCCCGACGCGCTGAGCTTGATCGGGTTTACACTGCTTGTTGAAAAACTGCACAAGTTCCACGCATTGTCCGCGAGCTTTCGCCGGGCGTCGATGGGCCCAGCCGCCCAAGTTCAGGGCATTATCTTCAACTCGATTAAGACCGGGTCAGATATCGAGGTGCCAAAAATGCGCATGCAGTTGCGATTAAACCAATTTAAGACCGCAAAACGCGTTTCCCCGAAAGCGAAGTTGTTTGAATCCCAAGTACGCGATGCAATGGTCGTCCGGCGTGCCGTGACGCTGGGGCTTCCAGTCAATCTCATCAGCCAGGAGGCCAGCGACGAATCTCAAGATAATGTAATCGGCGATTATAAACGAGTGGCCGCCGAGCTGGTGCGCCACGCAGAGTAACTCTTGCCCCCATGCCCGACTCTACAACCACTGCCAAAGAATGGGATGAGATCCGGTCGGCCTTTGCGACCTCGATCATGATCAACACATCCTTGAGTAGCCTCGCCCAGAATCTCGACGGCCCGGACTGGCCAATCAAGGGTAAGGATGAGACACCTGCGACTTATATTGATTATAATCATGAGGAAGTGATCGAGCTCCTCGCCCTGAAAGGTCAGGATGCCTCGCGCCTCGATCAGTTGGTTGGCATCTTGAAGGACACGCTGGCCTTTGACGCGCCGTTTGGGGAGATGGTTGATCAGGTGGCCGCATCCGCCGAGAAGGATAATCAATTCTTGAAAAACCTTGCTCGGCTGGGCGTACCCGAGGACCTCCCGATTGCACTCGTGATGATGAGCCAGGATACTCGCGAGTTTTGCAACCTTGAGCAGATAAAGACCATCGGTGAATTTGCCGTTTTTGCCCAGACGATGTCTCAAAACGTGATCGTGGGCGGCGATTTCCGAGAATTGCTCAACGCACTTGCGCACCTCGACGAGGAGGGACTGCGGAAGTTCCTGCCGATTCGCCCGGGGCAGAAAGGTGTATTTTTACCAGAGGCCATATTGGCGGCGTATCGTGCGCAGCCCGAACGACTCCAACAGGCTCTTGGCGCCAGGTTAGGCGGGGCGTCGGTATCCGCTGCCTCAAAAGCCAATGGCCTTGATGAGTCTGAACTAGTCGAGGGCGAGCGGGCCTTGCGCGAGCAGGTGGCTGCGGTGGCGGCTTGGTTTGGTTCTCAACTCGCGGACATGAAACGCGATCTTGCCTCGGGCCTGTCGCTCGACCGTCTTTTCGTGAGTCTGAACAATCCCACCGCTGAAGCGGTGGTGCGCGCCTTATTGCAGCCGCACCTCGGCGGAGTGAGTCAGCGCGGCCCGGCTCAGTCCGTTGCGACACGTGAGAAGAAAAAGGGCTTTTTTGCCCGACTCTTTGGCTGGTAAGTATGTCCAATCCACTCATTCCCAAACAGGCGGAACTTGTCAAAAGCGGAGGACCGTTGGTTCCTTCTGCACCGGGGGTCCTTTTGCCCAAGGCATCGGATATAAAATTCCCAGTTCGGAAGGCGACGACGCCTTCGCTGGTTCTGCCCCGAAGGCGGGGCATGCCGCAGCCGCTGGCCTCGCAGCCATTGCAGGATGCTTCTGCCGAAGCGCGTCGCTCGATCAATGCGATCGTCTCGGCGACCCGCGCTCCCTTTGGTGGACCGGCGACGCTTTCGCCCGACCAAATTGAGGAGCTGGAGCGCGCTTTGCGCCAATTGGAACATCAGCTCGCCGAGCGTACGCGGTTTGCAGAGGAGATGGAGGTCAAGTATGCAGAACGCATGCGCGAACTCGCGGAACTCGAGACATTGCTTGCGGCGCGCGAAAAGGTGATTGATGCGGCCAAGCAGCGGGCTGCCGGGCGTCCAGAATCCGGGGCGGCCTTGTCGGCAGAAGAGCGGGCGGCGTTGGATGCATTGAAGATGGAGTTGGACCGTCAGGAGTCCTCGCTAAAGGAACAGCGCGAGGCTCTGGCCGAGCGCGAACAATTCCTGGAGGAGAATGAAGGCAAGTTGTTTGAAAAGATGCAGCAACAGCAGGAACGCGAGACCGAGATCGAGCAAAAACTCGAGGAGCTGCAGGAGCGCGAGTCGCGGCTGGCGGGGCTTGAGGCCGGGGGGAAGCCGATCGCAAAACCTGCCGCGGCGCCAAAGGTGTTCGATGAGTTTAACGAATAATGCCGCGCGGCTTGCCTCTGCACTTGCATGAGCCTGGAAAATCAGCGCAACTGAAGAAACATGTTCCATTTGATGCGGTCTCGCCCTTTCTCAAAACACATGAAGAGAACCTGCTTGTTTGCTTTCGCCCTATTGGGAGCCCTTGGTCACGCGCGCGCCGAAGAGCGCAAGTCAGAGCCGGTCCCCCCGGAAAATCTTTATTTCGAGACGGATGAGTTTATCAGGAACCCAAAATACACGGTTTCGGTTGGTGTGCGGCGACTCTCGGGCGTGAAGACTTCGATGTCCGGTAGCGGCACCATCAAACAGTCGGGGGTGAAGTTCGACCCGACCATCGACACCTCGGATCCGACCCTTTGCGATCCGCGGCGCGTGTACAATGACGGCACCGTGGGAATCGATACCCGCTGGGACTATCGTTACGACAGCAACGGCGCTCCGGTCTTTGCGATGAATGGCGGTGTTGCCGCCAATCCGAAAGCCACTCCGGAAAATGGCTATATTCCCGCGGATGGGAAAACCAACAATTGGTCGACGACCTACGCGAGCCAGCTGACCGCCGATGGTAAAATCGCGATGCATGCGTACGAGGCCAAGACTCTCGATAACGGCCCTGGCGTCGGCCAGACCGCGGCCACCGATGGTATGGAGGTGGTTATCTCCCACGACATGAGCCCACGCGAAAAACGCTTCTCGTGGACTCTGATGACCGGCATGAGCCTCAACGATATTCGCTCCAAACTGACTGCGAATGTCACCTCGGACGTGACGACTTATACGGATCTGTATACCGTCACGCCGAAACAGTACCCCACCAGCGATGCTGATCGGACGGTGACTTCGCCCTACACCGGTGGTGAAACGGTGCGTGTGGTGCTCCGGAGCCGCGATGGCGCAATCGTTTATCAGGTCGATTCCAACGGCAATTCGACCGGCACGCCCACTTACGTGTATGTGGATAACAGCCACCTGCTTCAGCTTGATCCGAGCCGGACCGTGACGGTGGATGCAGGCAACATCACGAATGTCATCAACTCCTATAAGCTGCATGGTGCGTTCTACTCCCTGCGCATGGGCCCGACGGTCTCGCTGGCTATCACTGAGCGGCTGCGCGTCGTCATGAGTGCCGGCTTTGCCTTGGCCTATTCCGGCTCCACCTACACGGTTCGTTCCGATTTCATCCCCCCATCCGAGGATGCCACTCCGTTTACGGTCGTCGAAGAGGGGACCGACAAACATTTCCTCCCGGGCTTTTATGTGGATGCCAACATGGAGTACTGGCTGACCGAGAACACCGGTTTGTATGCCGGCGGCGTTTATCAGAACAACGGTACCTATACCCAGCGCATCGACTCCGAGACGGCCGACTACGCCACCCGCGTCGATCTCAGCTCGATGACCGGTTTCCGCGCCGGTATGAACTACCGCTTCTAATTTTGTTTTTCGGCCGGTCGCGGGGATGCCCCACGACCGGCTTTTTTGTGGGCAGCTGCCGCGCCTGCCTCTTTCGGGTTTTCCGTTGCCTGGGCGAGGAAAACGCCTCTTTTGGCAGGCGTGAAATTGCATGTTTTGCCTAGCGGGCCACTTCAGACGATTGGCTATCTGCTCACCTCCTCGGAGCACCGCGAAGCGGTGCTGATCGACGCGCCGGAGGGTATTCTGCGCAAAGTCGAGCCGATCCTCTCCGCTGAAAAATGCCGGCTTTCCGAGCTGTGGATCACCCACGGACATTGGGACCACACGCAGCATGCCGCCTTGGTGGCGCGAACAACTGGCGCAAAAATCCGGGCCCATGTGGATGATCAGCGCATGATCGAGACACCGGAAATCATGCGCCGCTATCTGGGCGACGACATTCAGTTGGAACCGGCCCACGTGGATGCCTGGGTGACGCATGGGGAGCGTTTCCAAATCCTCGGTTTTGACGTCGAGGTCCGCCATGTGCCTGGGCACTGCCCCGGCAGCGTCTTGTATTATTTCCCCCAGGCTCAGGCCGCCTTTGTCGGCGATGTACTCTTCAATCACAGCGTGGGCCGCACGGATCTTCCGGGTGGCAAGTTCGAGGTGCTTGAACACTCGATCCGTAGCCAGGTTTACACGCTCCCCGAGTCGACCGCGGTATATCCGGGGCATGGCCCGTCCACGACGGTGTTGGACGAAAAGTTGGAGAACCCCTATGTCCGCGCCTGATCAGGTGGAGAATGAGCGCTTCATGCGCCGTGCCATCGAGCTCGCCCGTCAAGGATGGGGCCTGACTCATCCCAACCCGATGGTCGGGGCCTTGATCGTTGAGTCCGGGCAGATCGTCGCCGAAGGCTTTCATGCTCAGGATGGCGGTCCGCATGCCGAGCGTGTGGCCCTCGCTGCTCTCGGACGGGCGCCCAAACCTGGGGCCGTGTTGTATGTCACGTTGGAGCCATGCAGCACCGCGGGGCGCACCGGTGCTTGCTGCGAGGCGATTCGTCTCGCGGGCCTGAAACGTGTGGTCGTCGGCGCCACCGATCCCAACCCCGATCATGCCGGGCGCGGCTTTGCGCTCTTGAGGGACTCAGGGATTGAGGTGATCGAGGGCGTATTGGCCAGGGAATGTGCCGATCTTAATCTTCTCTTCAACCACTGGATCGTGCACCGCTCGCCTCTGATGGCGGCCAAGGTCGGCGCGACACTGGATGGCAAGATTGCCTGCCGTACAGGCCATTCGCAATGGATCACCAACGAGCTTGCGCGCGCCGATGTGCATCGCTGGCGACGTCTATTCCCGGCGATCGCTGTCGGCGCCGGGACCATCCTCAAGGACGATCCACGCCTGACCGTGCGCCTGCCCGGAGCTGAAACTTGGAGCCCCCTACGATTTGTTTTCGATGGACGGCTGCGCACGGTGACCGACCGCCATTTGCCCCATGTTTACACCGACGAGTTTCACGACAGGACCATCGTCGTGACGACGCCCCACGGCGGCCTCGGCTATGTGCGTAAACTACGCGAATACGGAGTGCAGGTCTGGGTGATCGACTCTCCGAATCAGCGGGTGCCCTTTGCCGCGTTTCGAGATCGCTGCGCGCAGGAGCGGATCACCGGCGTGTACTTTGAAGGTGGCATGCAGCTCTTGAGCGAGCTCGTGCAGGAGCGCCAGCTCGACTATCTTTTCATGTACCGCGCGCCGATGCTTCTGGCCGACGAGAAGGCCAAGACGATGTTTACCGGCCTGCGCACCGAGCACCTCGACCAAGCCATCCGGCTCGCCGATGTGCGCCACGAGATATTCGGAGACGATGCCCTCATGCGCGGCTCCGTCGTCTATCCGCCAAAGCTGTATGTCGATGAAGCTGTATTTAGCATCGGGTAACGCACACAAGGCTCAGGAATTTCAGTCGCTGGCCGACGCCTCCGGCCTGCCGTTACAGGTGTTTTCCGCGCGGGCGGTAGGGGGCATGCCGCCTGTCGTCGAAGACACCGGTTCTTTCGAGGGCAATGCGCGCAAAAAAGCACTCGCCCTGCGCCAGCGGCTGCCCGCCGACGGCTGGGCTCTCGCTGACGATAGCGGCTTGTGTGTCGATGCACTTGATGGCGCGCCAGGCGTGGAATCTGCGTACTATGCGGGTGCCGCGGGCGACAGCGGGGCCAACCTCGCCAAACTTGTCGCAACGATGCGCGATATCCCGGCGGCCAGGCGGGCCGCACATTTCCGGTGTGTGCTGCTGCTCGTCGGTCCGGACGGCGAGGCCCACACCTTTGACGGGCGCTGCGATGGTCGTTTGCTGGAGAGTCCGCGCGGTGGCCACGGGTTTGGCTACGATCCGCTCTTTGCGCCGGACGGATACGCGGAAAGTTTTGCCGAGTTGGGCGAATCTGTGAAAAACAGGCTGAGCCATCGCGGTCGCGCCTGGGCTGCGCTCGTGGCGTGGGCTCGCACGCGCATGAGTGCGGGGGCGTGAATGTGCGCAGGCGCGCGAAAGGCGTTGCGCTACGCGGAGGGAGTTTTTCCACTGGGACCATGTCCCAGCCTCAATCCTTTGTCGTGATTATTGCCGGTGGGCGAGGCGAGCGGTTCTGGCCCCAGAGCCGCATCGCCCGGCCGAAGCATCTGCTGCCGATCGTCGGCCGCAAGCCGCTCCTCGCGCAGACGCTTGAGCGCATCCGCACGGTGGTGCCTCCGGCCAATACGTTTGTCATCACGAGCGGTGCGCAGGAAAAGGCCGTGCGCGCCGTCTGCCAGACGCTCCCGCGAAAGAACATCGTGGTCGAGCCGGTCGGACGGGATACGGCTCCCGCGGTCGCGCTGGGCGCAGCGCTGGTGGGCCATAGGGATCCGAATGGCATTTTTGCGGTTCTGCCTGCCGACCATGTGATCGACAACGTCGCTGCCTACCGCCGCGATTTGAAGGCCGCGTTTGCCGCCGCCCGCGCTGCGGGTGTGATGGTGACCATCGGCCTCAAGCCGAGCGAACCGGCCACCGGGTACGGCTACATCCGGGTCGGGACCAAGTGGCAGACTTTTGACCGCCGGTCATTCTTCTACGCGCGCCGTTTCGTCGAAAAACCGAATCTCGCGACGGCGCAGCGTTACCTGGACTCCGGCGAGTACCTGTGGAACGCCGGCATGTTCGTCTGGAGCGTCCCGGTCGTGGAGTCAGCGTTGCGGAAATTCGCGCCATCCCTTCTCGACGGACTGGAGCCGGTCCGTGCCGCGCTCGCGAAGCGTCGCGCACTCGGTCCCGTCCTCAAACGGGTTTATCCGGAGCTAAAAAAGATCTCGGTGGATTACGCGATTCTGGAAAACTCCGACAACGTCGTCGTCACGCCGGCTTCGTTTGACTGGGATGACGTTGGTGCCTGGCCGGCAGTGGCCCGCCATCGCAAACGCGATGCGCATGGGAATGTCCTCGAAGGGCGCGCACTGGTCGAGCAGGGCGAAAACAATATCGTGCTGGCCGAGGGCTCGCATCTGGTCGCTGTCGTCGGTGCCGACGATCTGATCGTGGTGCAGACACCGGACGCGACGCTGGTCTGCCCCAAGGATCGTGCTCAGGACATCAAGGCCCTGCTGACTCGGGTGGCCGCATTGCGCGACGGGAAGAAGTATCTCTGAAGCGTCGAAGCATGCGCTGTCTGGGCATTGATTATGGCACGCGCCGCATCGGCCTGGCTCTGGGCGACGACCTCGGCCTCGCCACGCCGTTACCCGCGTTGGTGGATGCCGACGAGGGCAAGCGATGGGAGGGGCTGCTCTCCGTCATCCGCCAGAAACGCATCACCGATCTCGTCCTTGGATTTCCCTATAACATGGACGGAACGGTGGGCTTTAAGGCGAAGGAAGTGGAGGCCTTTGGCGCAAAGTTGCGCGAGGCCTGCGGACTGCCCGTGCATTTCGTCGATGAGCGGCTGACCAGTGCCGAAGCCGAGTCGACGATCAAAAAGCACAAGCTCCGCGAGGTCCGTGCGAGCGGGGTGATCGACTCCCGATCGGCGGCGATCATCCTCCAAGATTTCTTGAATCAAAAACTTCCCCCGCTCCTCCCTCCGGAGCCCATGCCATGACGTCGGCGCCTGAGCAGGGAGCCACGCGGTGGAAATGCGTCTGCGCCTACGATGGCACGCATTTCGCGGGATGGCAGAGCCAGTCGGCAGGCAGCGCGATCCAGGATGTGATCGAGGCGCGACTGGCGCGCATCCTGGGCGGATCGGTGCGCATCCATGCAAGCGGCCGGACGGATGCAGGCGTGCATGCGCGCGGCCAGGTATTTCACTTCGATGCGGCCTGGCGGCACGGCCCGGAGAAGTTTCTCACCGCGCTTGCGGCAGGGCTTCCTCAGACCATCCAGCTGCGCACGCTGCGCGCGGTGGATGCCGGATTTCACGCGCGCTTCTCCGCGACGGGCAAGCTCTACAGCTACCGGATTTGTCTCGGCGACACCGATCCGTTTACGCGGCCGTACGTGTGGCGATTCCACCGTCCACTCGACACGGATAGGATGGCGCAAGCGGCGACGGAGGTCCTCCTCGGCCGGCACGATTTTAAGGCGTTTTCGGCGTTCAACGGCACGGAGCGGTCGGACACCGTGCGCGACTTGCGGCGGCTGGATGTGCTCCGGCGTGGGCGGTCGCTTCGCATCGTGGCCGAGGCGGATGGTTTTTTGTACAAGATGGTGCGCAGCCTGGTCGGGGCGTTGGTTGCGGTAGGCGAGGGGAAGTTGTCCATCGAGCAGCTGCGCGAATTGCGGGATTCGCGCGAGCGCACGGCGGCCGTGCACACGGCTCCACCGGAGGGCTTGTTCCTCGAAAGGGTGATTTACTGAGATGGGCGCATGGCTGGCCGAGTTGAGACGAGGTTTGGCCGACGCCCTGTTCCCGCCGGTGTGCGTGCATTGCCGAGCGCTCGTGCCGAGCGAGGGAGCATTCCGGCATTTGTGCCCCAAGTGCGCCGCGCAATTGAGCTTCGTAGAGCCGCCGTGTTGCGAGGTGTGCGGGCATCCTTTCTACGGAGAGGTCGAAGGCGAACGACTGTGCCCGCATTGCGAGGGGTTGCACCCCGAGTTTGGGGCGGGGCGTACGGCGGTCCTCTTCAAGGGGCCGGCGCGGGCGCTCGTGATCGAGCTCAAGTACCATCGTGGGCTACATGTGGTGCGCGACATGAAAACCGTCTTCTCCCAGTCTGCGCACCTGCTCGACCATGTACGCGGGGCCTTGCTCGTGCCGGTGCCGTTGCACCCGAGAAAACGCCGCGAGCGCGGGTATAACCAGAGTGAGCTGCTCGCGGAAGCACTGGCGGAGGCCGCCGGCGGCGGGAGCCGTGTGGCGTCGCTGCTTCGCCGAGTGCACGACACGCAGACGCAGACCGCTTTTGACCGCAAGGCCCGCCTGGCAAATCTGAGTGATGCATTTGCGCTTCTCGACGGAGCCGAGATCGACGTCGGACAACGCCACGTCCTCATTGATGATGTCTTCACCACGGGGGCGACTTTGAACAGTTGTGCTCACGCGCTTCGGCGGGCTGGCTGTATGCACGTGGATGTTGCCACGTTCGGACACGGCTGACGGATCGTGCAGAATCCAGTTGGTTTTCTGTCTGCGCCGAGCTCAGCTAGGGGGCGAATGAGCTACGATCCGAGTGCAATGACCCCCATCGACTATGCGTCGGTGCAGGAGTACCTGTTCAGCCTCAAGGCGCAGGGACCGCGATTTGGCATTGATCGGATGCGCGCCCTTGTCGCGGCGCTTGGGCACCCGGAGCTTGCGGTTCCGACCATTCACGTCGCCGGGACAAATGGAAAGGGCTCCGTGGCGGCGATGCTGGAGGCTATGTTTCGCGCGCTCGGCTGGCGTACCGGGCTCTATACATCGCCTCATCTCGTCCGGCTTGGCGAGCGCGTGCAGGTCGACCGGCAGATTCTGAGCGAGGGAGAGATCGTCGACTATGTCCGTGAACTCGCCCCTGTGGCGGCCCGGCTGGCGGCGCTATGCCCAGACGACCATCCGTCGTTTTTTGAGTTCATGACCGCGATGGCGTTTTTGCAGTTTCAACGACGCCAGTGCGACATCGGGATCGTCGAAGTGGGCATGGGCGGCCGCCTCGATGCCACCAACGTTGTGCTGCCAGAGGTCGCCGTGATCACCTCCATCGGGCTCGATCACTGCGACATGCTGGGCGATACGCTGGAGGCGATTGCGGCGGAGAAGGCGGGCATCATCAAGCAGGGCTGCCCGCTTGTCATCGGGCGACTGCCACCGTCAGCCGAGCGCGTCATCCGGGAGGTCGCGGCATCGCGGCAGGCGCCCGTCTATTCTGTTCGCGAGACGTTTGGCGAGGCGCTCCCGGCCTACCCGGAGACAAATCTCGAGGGAGACTACCAGCGCTGGAATGCCGGCACGGCGCTGCTGACGGTGCGCGTGCTTGGTCGGTCTCGCAGTCTGGATGAGACCACGGCCCGGGATGGGCTGCGCCAAGTGAACTGGCCGGGGCGCTGGCAGCGTGCGGTGATCGGCCAGCGGCCTGTGATCTTTGATGCGTCGCACAATCCCGAGGGAGCCGAGGTGCTGGATGCGAATTTGCGCCGGCTCGTGGCCGAGCGCGGCCAGCCGCCTGTGGTGGTGACCGGAGTGCTGGGCGCGGCCCGCGCGCGGCCGCTGCTGGAGACGATCTGCCGGCACGCGCGTGCGATCTATCTGGTGATCCCGGCGCAATCGCGCGCCTGTTCTTACGAGGAACTTGAGGCGCTGATCCCGGCTGGATTTTGCGGACGCGTCGAGCGGTCCACGGTGGCGGAGCTGTTTCCCGAGCCCGGTGTGTGTTGTGCCGGCACGCCGGATGAGATGGTGGTCGTGACGGGTTCCATTTATCTACTCGGCGAAGTGCTGGCCCGCGTAGAGCCCGCGCGCGGACCTATCGAGGGGCGGCTACAGGATTTTTGAGATGGGCCGGGGCTATTTGATCCACTTCAGCTTCTCGCAAAAAATCAGGTAGAATACGGGCAGCACGACGAGCGTGATCAGAGTCGCGCAGGTGAGCCCGACGATATGGACGGCCGTCAACGGTCGCCAGAGTTCGCCGCCGTGAAGCGCCAGTGGAATGAGTCCACAGACGGCGGCCAACACGGTGACGATGACGGGACGCAGCCGAACCAACCCGGCGTGGACGAGCGCCTGGCGCAGTGGCATGCCGGCGGCGCGCGACTCCTCGATATAATCGGAGAGCACGATGATGTGGCTGACGACGAGTCCTGCGAGGCTGACCAGCCCCAGCAGTGCCATGAAGCCGAAGTTGGTCTGGAAAACGATGATGCCGGCAAAGGCACCGATCACGCCCAGCGGGACGGTGATCATCACGGAGACGGATTTGGCCACCGAGCCAAATTGAAGGACCATCGCCAGGAAGATCGCAGAGAGTGAGATTGCGAAGACGACACCCATTTCCCGCTGACTTTCGGCCAGCTCCTTGTCCTCGCCGGCGTAGGTGAGCGAGTAGCCGTCGGGCAGGGCAATGCGGCCGATCTCGGGCTTGCACTTGGCGAGGATGGCTGCGGGCAGGGTGCCGACAGGAGCGAAGCTTTTGACGGTGACCGTGCGCAGCTGTCGGAAGTGGGGGACTGACGCATAGGCGGGCTCCAAGTCGACGGTTGCAAAGTTGGTCAAGGGGACCAGGCCGTTGCGTGAGGAGGGCACGTAGAGCGAGCGCAGGTGGTCGGCGTCGCTGAGTTCGCCACGCCGGAGCCGGAGGTTGACCGGGACAAGGTGGTCGCCCTCGCGCAGCTGGGTGACGCGGGCGGTGAAAAATGCCGCGGCGGTCGCGGCCCCGACGGCGCGGTTGTCGACGCCGAGCGTGTTGGCCCGGTCTTGGTCGATGGCAATGCGAAGCGTGGGAAGGCGCTGCCCGAGATCGTCGGTCACTTTGTAGCCACCCTTTTCACGAATGATGGTGGACACTCGGTCGGCGAGTTGGCGGAGGACGTCCAGATCGGGCCCCGAGATGCGAACCTGGATTGGATTATCGATGGGGACGCCCTGTTCGAGCTGTTTGGCCACGATACGTGCGCCGGCGACTTCGCCATCGAACCGTGTGCGCAGGCGCGACAGGAGCGGGACGATGTCTTGTGTGCGTGTGTTAATGAGGATTTGCGCGAGGAAGGTGCCGGGCTCCTTGGGCTCGACGTTGTAGTAAAAGCGCGGGGCGGTGCCGCCGTAGAAGACGCCGAAGTTTTCCACCTCGTCTTGTTCTGCGACGATGCGCGCGGCGTGGTCTGTCGTATCGCGCAGCTGGGTGGGGGCGGCATTGCGTGGAAGTTCGATATCGACGAGAAACTGGGCGCGGTCTGCGGGAGGGAAAAACTGGCGTCCGAAAAATGGCGTGAGCCCGAGGCTCAAAATGAAGAGCGCATAGACGCAGGCGACTGTAAGCCATGGCCGGCTGAGGCAGGCCTCAAGCAGCCGGCGGTAGCGCGGCAGGAGGGCGTTGATCGCGAGATCGACGGGTTTGAAGAGAAAGAAGGTCCGGACCTGCCCCCCCTCTTCGAGCCCCTTTTGCCCCTTGAGTACATAGACGCTCAGCATCGGGACAAATGTCATCGAGACGATGAATGCGGAGATCAGAGCGAGGGTTACCACCATGGGCATGGCGTACATGAAGGCGCCCTTGTCGCCGGGCAGCAGCACGAGCGGCAGAAACGCAACGATGTTGATCAACGATGCGAAGATGATCGCTCGGAACAGTCGCTGGGGGCCGAGCCATCCGGCGCGCAACGCGGGTTCTCCGTGGTGGAGTTCGCGGTTGATGCCGTCTGAAACGACGACTGGTACGTCCACGAGCATGCCGAGCGCGATGATCAGGCCCGCAATGGAGATCTGGTGCAGCGGAATCCCGAGCAGGTGCATGCCGCCGAAAGTCATGGCGACCGAGAGCGGAATGGCGGCGGCCATGACGATGGCGGAGCGCCAGTCCATCAGCAGGAGCGCGACGAGGACGACGATCAGCACGGCTTCCATGAACGAGGAGATGAAGAGCGCGATGCGCTGGTGCACGGACTCGGGCTGGTTGGAGATCGCTGCGATATCGACTCCCGCCGGTAGTTGGCCCGAGAAGCGGCGCAGGCACGCCTTCACCGCTTCATAGAAGCTGCTGATTTTCGCACCTTCCCGCATCTCGATGGAGACGAGGACGGCTCGATGCGGTTGAAAGGCGCCCGTCTGAGCATCCCGTCCAAAATAGCTGAAATGATAACCAATGGGGTTTTCGTAGCCACGGACGACGCTGACGGCATCGCGCAGGTAGGTAGGAGTGCCGCCGGTGGACGTGGCAATCACGGTGTCGAGCAGCTCGTGCTCGCCCTTGAATTCGCCGGTGACCTGCACGGGAAAGGTGCTGCCTTGGGTGCGGTAGAGTCCGCCCGGGACGACCGCGTTGCGTCGGGCAACGGCTTGGGCGAGCTCCTGGGCGGGGACGCGGAGCTCCGCAAGTTTGGCCGTGCTGTAGTCGAGGTAAACGGTCTCAGGGACGGTGGCGACGCGCTTGGTGCGGCCGACGGTGCCGACTTGGCGGAGTGCGTCCTCGAAATCCTCCGAGATTTTTTCGAGCTCGCGGTAGGTGAGGCGCGGGATGCGGCGCTCGCGGATGGCCTGGTCGGGCGGCTCGGTGCCGACTAGGATGAGTGGTGGCTGGAGATCGGGGTGCGGTTCACCGTCGGTTCCCTGGGCGGCGCGTTGAAACGCGTCGAGTGCATGCTGGAGTTGTTCCCGAGAGGCGCTGGTGGCAAACTCCGCCACGAACAGGCCGGTGCGCTCGGCGATACGCAGATCGCTGGCGAGCGTCTGTTTCTCAAGGGCGTTTGCGCAGCGCTGCACGAAGGGGGCGAGATGGTCCCGACTGAGGGCGGCTGGGTAGAACATGGCCATGGCCACGCGCCCGTCAGGCGAGCGCTGGCCGCGGAGCGTGGCGACCGTCTCCTCGATCAATCGGGCACGCGCCATGACTTCCGCCTCTGTGATTGGCTGGCTGGCGATGGAGTAGAGCAGGGTGACGGTGTTGCCGAAGTCGCTATTGAGCCAGGGCGGCATTGATCCTTCGGGAAGTGAGACCTCGGCCAGTTTGGCCCGGAGAGTGTCCCAGTCTTGCGCCATGCGGGCGGCGCTCTGCGGCTGTAGCTCGACTTTGATGACGGAAAGTCCGTTGCGCGACTCGGAGGAGATCTCCTGCACCGTGGAGAGCTCGGTGAGCTTTTTCTCGAGGGGCTTGGAGACGAGGTTTTCGACCTTGTCGGCGGTGGCCCCTGGAAAGGCGGTGACGACGAGCGCCTTCCTGATTGGGATGGTGGGGTCTTCCTTTTGCGGCAATTGCCGGTAGGAAACCCAGCCCCAGATTAGGACGGCGACGAGGAACAGCCATGCGACGCCGCGCCTCTCGACAAAGTATTTCGCGATGCCACCAGAGGTGGTGTGGGATGTCTGGTTCATGGCGGCGTATGGATGTTACCGGCTCTGCGGTTGCGCCTGCACTTGCATGCCGTCGATGAGCAGGCCGGCACCGAGGGTGACGACTTTTTCGCCCGGCTGAAGCCCGCCAGTCACCAGTACCGAGCTGCCGACGATCTCAGAGGTCTCCAATTTGCGGAGGTGGACTTGGCCTTGGTCGTCGACGACAAAGACCGCAGAGTGACCGGTGTCAGTGCCGGAGGCGACGAGTGACGAGAGGGGCAGGAGGATGCCGCGAGATTGCTGCGGGGCGGCGGCCCCCAGATTCACCCTTGCGGTCATGCCGCTTTTGAGCCGCCCGTCGGCATTATCGATTTTGAGGACAACCCGGAAGAGGCGGCTGGCGGGATCGGCAGCGATCCCGATTTCGGAGATCGTGCCTTGAAAAGACTGTCCTTCGAAGGCGGAGATGAGGACGTCGCGAGTCTGGCCGATCTGGAGCGTGGGCAGGGCCGTGTCTGGGACTCCCACTTCCAGTGAGACTCGTCGGAAGTCGCCCATGAGAATGACGGGATGGCCGGCGGCGGCAAATTCGCCAGCGCGAGCGAGCCGGGTGAGGATCACACCGTCGTAGGGGGCGCGAAGGGTGGTGTCGTGGAGGTATTGTTCGGCTTGAGCGAGTTCGGCCTCGGCCATTTCCTTCTGGGCCCGTGTGGTGTCGTAGTCGCTCTTCGAGAGATTTGCGGCGGCGTAGAGCTCGCTGTTGCGGGCATAGTTGGCGCGTGCGAGCTCGGTGCGGGCGCGGGCGGCCGCGACGGCGTTGACGAAGTTGGCCGTGTCGAGTTGTGCGAGGACTTCGCCGGCGCGGACCTGTGTGCCCTGTTTCCAATCTTCGGAGGCGCTCTCGGGGCCGATGCGGGATATCTGGCCGTTGACCTTGAAGCTCAGTTGCGTCTCGGCATCGCCTCGGATGAGCCCCAGGAAGGCGGGGCCGGAGGTCTGGTCGTTGGTCTGTGGCTCGGCGACGATGTAGCGGACATTGTAGGTGGGCGCGGCGTCGGAGGAAGCAGTGGGTTTGCACGCAGTTTGAAGCAGCGCGAGGGCGGCAACGGTGAGTGCGAGGCTGGGGTGGAGATTCATAAGAAGATAAGATCAGTCGTGGTCGATGGCGGTACGGGCTTCTCGGAGCCACGTGGTGTTTTCCTCAGGCGTGGCGAGGACTTCGATCCATCCAATAATACGCTCGAGCACGAGGACATCGGATAGAAAGCGATAGACGGCGACTTCGGCCGCCTGTTTCCGGGCGAAGGCGGCGTTTTGGGCGTCGAGCAGCGTGATGATCGAGACGGTGCCCTGCTCGTATTTGCGTTGGACCAGATCGAGGTTTTGCCGGGCGAGGTCGGCGGAGATGCGCGCGAGTTCGATGTTAGTGTAGCTGCTCTCAATGGAACAGAGGCTGGCTTGGGTGCGCGCTTTGATCGCCTCACGGGCTTCGTCGCGTGTGAGCTCGAGTTGGCGGAGTTGGGCCCGGGCTTTGCGTTGATCGGCGGTCAGGCTGCCTCCGGAAAAGAGGGGCAACGAGGCCTGTACGCCGACGGTCCACACGGTGCGGTCGAGGTCGGTGAGCGGAACGGGCAGGCCGACGGCGTTGAGTTGCTCGCTGAAGGTGGGGCCACCGTAGTCCTGTTCGATCAGGCGTCCGAGATTGGCCGAGGCAGCGATTTTGGGCAGGTAGGTACGTCGTTGTTTCTGGGCTGCGGCGAGGCGCTGAACCGAGACGCCCTGTTCGATCGCGTCGAGATCGGGCGAGTGCAGGGTGGCATAGTCCATGAGATAGGCCCGGAGGCTTTCGAATCGTTTCCGATTCGTGATGACGCCGGTCAGCGGGAGAGTGAGCGCGGCGAATTCCGGGTCTTTCAGGCTGGTATCGTGCGGAGACCAAAGGGTGTCGGGGGCGACCCCAAGCACCTGGTTTAGCTCGGTACGGGCACGCTCGACCTGCATCCGAGCGGCCACCGTTTCAGCGCGTTGCTGGGCAGAGAGTGATTCAAACCGGTAGATGTCTTCCGGGCCCGAGGTGCCGATACGCTGGCGTAGGTGTGCAAGGCCGAGGTGTTTGTGCGTGACCGCCGCGTTTTGCTCCGCGATGCGGAGCGCGGCCCGGGCCGAAAGATAATTGAGATAGGCCAGGCTGGCGGTGTGGGCGGTGTTGAGTCGTTGAACTTTTTCGGTCGCGTTGGCCGCCTTGAGTGCGGTGCGTGCCTGCCGGATGCGCGTGAGGGCTTCGTCGTCGAAAATGGTTTGGGTGAGTCCGACTCCGGCCACCAGGGTTCGTTCAGGGAAGAGCCCTCCGGAGGCTTGGGCGCGGTCACGATCGATGTGCTGGTAGTTGGCGAGGGCGGCGACTTGGGGGAAGAGCGTGCCTCTGGCCCCTGCGACATCTTGCCTGGATGCTTCGGTGCCGGCTTGGCGGGCGCGGAGGGCATGATTCTTTTCGAGTGCAATGGCCACGGCGTCGGCCAGGGAGATTGGGTTGCCGGCTTCCTGGCTGGCGGTGCGCACGAGGGTGGCCGTGTGGAGGGCTGCGAAGCTCGGGATAAAGTCGATTTCTGCTGCGGTGGTTTCGTTGAAGAAGAGCTCCGGGCGGAGTGAAACGTGCAGTGAGATCTGATCGAGGGGGATTCCGGAGATGAGTTGATCGAAGACGATGGCTACGCGGCGCGCGAGTTGGACAGTCGAGTCGGGAAGTGCACCCGCGAGCGCACCCGCTTCGACGTCTGGTTGGCCGCGAAAGGAGAGCACAGCATAGTGGCGGTTGCGCAGGCCGTCGAGCAGGGCGGTGTACTCCGAGGCAGTTTGTACGCTCGTTGGAAGAACGAAAACGGTGCGGGACGCCGGCTCAAGGGTAGCCAGTGTACCCGTAACGGAGTGGGCTGGCGGAAGCACTTTTACGGTGGCCCCGAGGGTGCTTTCTAGCGTGGTCTGCCAGTCTGCAAGCCTGGCGCTATCGGAAGCGCCGGCAAGTACCTGAAGAGTGGAGAACGGCACCATGTTTTGCATGGCACGGAGCAGATCTGCAGAGCGAGCGGAATGGGCGACGACGGCAAAGTTGGGTTTGGTCGAGTGCCCCTGCGCATCGTAGGGGAGTTGCACCAAGTCCGGGTCGACGAGGACGGCGCCGAGCGTGGGTTTCCGGAGTGAAAGGGCCGGATCTGCGGCAACGCTGGCGAGGCGCGTGCCGAGCACGAGGATGGCATTGATATGAGGGGCCGCGAGGGCATCGTCGATCGCGTGGCGGAGTACGAGGTCGTCCGAAGTCGGGAGGTTTTGTTCCGTGAAGGTGATTGCGAGGCGCCCGAGTGCCATCTCGTGGAGGCTGAGACGAATTTTTTCGCACAGGAGGTCGTCGGCCCATGCGCTTTGATCGCGGAGGATGGCGATTGTATAGGGCGTGGGGGTGGATTCGGCCGGGCGCGCGAACGGAAGCCCGACGAGAAGAATGACGATGCAAAGGAGCGTGTGGCGCATACGAAAAAAGAATGGGGACGGCAGAGGCCCCCGGATGCCCGTGGTGTTTCGTTTGCTGACTAAAGGCCTGAGTGTGACTGGGTCGTTGGGGAATGGCAACTACGCGCCGAGGCGAGTATGCATGGCGCTCGGTTAGAATGGGGGTAACGTGTGCGCTGTGGTGCGTGTCTGCTTCTGGTCTGTGTTGTACGGGATAGCGAACCCGCTGAGGCTTTTCCGGTATAACGGAAGGAGCGAGGAGGTATTTCCGGTCCGGGGCTGCGACGCGTATGATGGATGGTGCTTATCTATCATGATTGCACGCGACACGCTTGTTTACCGGACTCTGCTTTCGCTGGCGCGCCAGCGCCCGGGGCTTGATGAGCCGCGTTGTCACGCTCTCCTCGACTTGATGGCCGCTGCGGATGCCGTGCGCAGTGCCGTGCGGCATAACACCGCGTTTTTGGGTGTCAGCGAACTTCAGTTCTACGTGATGGTGTTGTTGCTCGCGATGGACCCGTTGCCCTGCACCCCGGCGCTTCTGGCCGACAATGCGTGTGTGACTCGATCGGCAATCACTGAGGCGCTGGATCGTGTGGAGAGCCGGAAGTGGATCACCAGGGAGAGGAGTCAGGATGACCGCCGAACTTATTTGATCGCGCTCACAGAGCTTGGGCGGACGGTCATCGACCAGCTGGCACCGTCGGTTTTGCACCATATGGGGGATATCGCTGGCGGGCTTGTTGGCGAGATGCCCGAGCAGCTGCGGGCGTTGTGCGCGACTATTAGTAGAACCGCGCAACCGGTGCCTTCGATAGTTAGGCCCTAAAATGAGGACGATCTTACACGGATGCGTTCTGGTTTCGGATCAGTCAGCTGCGAGGATGATGAATGTAAGTCGATTTTTATAAGCAATTAAAAATCTTGTTCGTTTCTCCATTTCGATGAAAAAAGTTCGTATTCTATACATTGTATTGGTCATGGCCTCGTGTGGGGCCTTTCTCACTGCGTGTAAGCGCTCTCAGAGCGCGGTGCAGGCACCGGCACCCGAGGTGGCTACGCTCGTCGTGACGGCGCAACCGGTGGTACTGACGACCGAGTTGCCCGGGCGCACTGCGGCGTATCGCGTCGCGGAGGTCCGGCCGCGGGTCAACGGTCTGGTGCAATCGCGCCTGTTTGAAGAGGGCTCCGAAGTGAAGGCCGGCGATGTGCTTTATCAGATCGACCCCGCGCAGTTTCAGGCGGCATTCGACAGCGCCGTGGCCGCGCTCGGGCGCGCCGAGGCAAACCTTCCGGCCGTCCGTGCCCGTGCTGACAGGTTTGAAGAGCTGGTCGCCGATAAGGCCGTGAGCCAGCAAAACTTCGATGATGCTGCGGCGGCGCGTGTGCAGGCTGAGGCCGATGTCGCCTACTATAAGGCGATGGTCGAGAATGCCCGCGTCAACCTCGGCTATACGAAGGTGAGCTCGCCCATCTCAGGACGCATCGGGCGCTCTTCCGTCACCGCCGGCGCCATCGTCACCGCCTACCAGCCCGTCGCCCTCGCCACCATCCAGCAGCTCGATCCGATCTACGTCGACGTGCCTCAGTCGACCAACGAACTCCTCCGCCTTGAGCAGCGTATGGCCCAGAACCTCTTGCGCGACGCCGGCGAGACCGCCGCCAAGGTGCAGCTCTTTCTGAGCGATGGCTCGAAGTATCCGCTCGAAGGTACGCTTCAGTTCCGCGACCTACAGGTCGACCCCTCTACAGCCACCGTCACTTTGCGGGCTGTTTTTGCCAACCCTGACGGCCTCCTGCTGCCCCATATGTTTGTGCGCGCCGTGGTCACCGAAGGCGTCACCGACCGAGCGATCCTCGTGCCCCAACAGGCTGTGACTCGTAACACGAAGGGCGAGCCCGTCGCCCTTGTCGTGAATGCCGAGAAGAAAGCTGAGCTGCGCCAGCTCGTGCTTGATCGCGCCATCGGCAACCAGTGGCTCGTCGCGTCCGGTATCGCCGCCGGAGATCACCTCGTCGTCGAAGGGCTCCAGAAGGTTCGCCCCGGTATGGTCGTGCGCGAGGTGCCATTGGGGGCTGCCCCAGCCGCGCCTGCCGCCCAGCCCGCCGCCAAATAACGGAGCCACGTCATGCTTTCCCGCTTCTTTCTCAACCGCCCTGTTTTTGCCTGGGTCATTGCCATCATCCTGATGGCGGCCGGTGCGATGGCCATCTACGAGCTGCCGATTTCGCAGTACCCGCCGATCGCCCCGCCCTCGATCGCCATCACCGCCGTCTATCCCGGCGCCTCGGCTGAGACGGTCGAGAACAGCGTCACCCAGATCATCGAGCAAAAGATGACCGGGTTCGACAAACTCCTGTACCTCTCTGCCACCAGCGACTCCTCCGGTGCCGCCCGTCTCGAACTCACTTTCGCCCCCGGCACCGATCCCGACATGGCTTGGGCCCAGGTGCAGAACAAGCTTCAGTCCGCGATGTCGAGCCTGCCCGAGGTCGTGCAGAATTCTGGTGTCACGGTGAACAAGAGCACACGCAACTACCTCATTATCGCCGGACTCATCTCCGAGGACGGTAGCCTGAGCGGCGCCGACTTGCGCGACTACGCCAAGTCCAACCTTGAGAAGGTCGTCTCTCGCATTCCTGGAGTGGGTGAGGTCGAGGTCTTCGGCGGCCAGTACGCCATGCGCATCTGGGTCAATCCGGAGTTGCTCAACAAATACGGGCTCACCTTCACCGACGTCATCGCCGCGCTCAAGACCTACAACGTCGAGATCTCCGCCGGCCAGTTCGGCGGCGCCCCCGCCGTGCCTGGCCAGCGCATGAACGCTTCCATCGTCGTCCAGAGCATGCTGAAGACGCCCGATGAGTTTGCTTCCATCCCCCTGCGCTCCAATCCGGATGGCTCGGTTGTGCGCATTGCCGACATCGGTCGTGCCGAACTCGGCACCGAGAACTACGGCGTCGACGTCTACTACAACGGCATGCCCTCCACCGGCATCGCGATCCGCCAGGCCGCCGGCGCCAACGCCCTCGACACCGCCGACGCCGTCCGTGCCAAGATGAAGGAGCTGAGCGGCTTCTTCCCTCCGAGCATGAAGGTCGTCTATCCCTACGACACCACGCCCTTCGTGCGCGTCGCCATCAACGAGGTCGTCAAAACCCTCCTTGAGGCCATCGTCCTGGTGTTCCTCGTCATGTACCTGTTCATGGGGAACATTCGGGCGACTCTCATCCCCACCATCGCGGTGCCCGTGGTGCTTCTGGGTACCTTTGCGATTCTCAGTCTCTTCGGATTTTCGATCAACATGCTCACCATGTTCGCCATGGTCTTGGCGATCGGCTTGCTGGTCGACGACGCCATCGTCGTCGTCGAAAACGTCGAACGCATCATGAGCGAGGAGGGGCTCCCTCCGTACGAGGCGACTCGCAAGTCTATGGACCAGATTACGCCGGCGCTCATCGGCATCGGTCTGGTGCTCTCCGCTGTGTTTGGCCCGATGGCCTTTTTTGCTGGTTCGACGGGCATCATCTACCGCCAGTTCTCCATCACCATCGTCTCCGCCATGCTACTCTCCGTGGTTGTCGCGTTGGTGCTCACCCCAGTGCTGTGCGCCTCCTTGCTCAAACCCGTTCAAAAAGGCCACGAGGCTGCCGAGTCCGGCGCGAGGTGGTTGCGGCCATTCTTTCTCTGGTTTGACCACGCGTTTTTCCGCCTCCGCGATCGTTACATCGGCCTGGTCGGACATTCCCTGGCTCGCAAGGCCCGCTATTTCGCCGTCTTCCTTCTGATCGTCGTCGGCCTGGGTCTGCTCTTCAAACGCATGCCCACGGGCTTCCTCCCCGACGAGGATCAGGGCATGCTACTCTCGATGGTGATGCTCCCGCCCAACGCCACCCTCGAGCAGACCAAGGGCGCCCTCCACGACCTCCAGCAGCATTTTGAGCAGAATGAGCCCGACTCGGTCGAAGCCGTCTTCACCGTCTCAGGCATGGGCATGGCCGGCGCGGGACAAAACGTCGGCATGGCCTTCGCCAAACTCAAGGACTGGGACCTGCGCCCCGAGGCGCACCAGAAGGTCGGCCCCATCGCCCAACGCGCGATGATCAAGTTCTCCCAGTTGCGCAACGCGATGGTCTTCGTCTTCTCCCCGCCCGCCGTCATGGAGCTAGGCAGCGGCAAGGGCTTTGAACTGCAACTGCTCGACCGCGGTGGTATCGGCCACGCCAAGCTCATGGAAGCCCGCAATCAGCTCCTCGGTCTGGCCGCCCGCAGCCCCGTCCTCACGAAGGTCCGTCCCAACGGCCAGGAGGATGTCCCAGACTATCGTGTCGATGTCGACTGGACAAAGGCAGGGACCCTCGGTGTGCCGATCAACTCCATCCACAGCACGATCGCTTCAGCATTCGGCAGCTCCTATGTGAATGACTTCATGCACAACGGTCGCGTCAAACGCGTTTACGTCCAGGCCGACGCCCCCTACCGCATGTTGCCCAATGACCTTGAGCGCCTCCATCTCCGCAACGCCGAGGGCAAGATGGTTCCGTACTCATCCTTTGCCTCCGGCTACTGGAGCTACGGATCCCCCCGCCTCGAACGCTTCAATGGGTTTCCCTCCATCAATATCACCGGTGAACAGGCTCCCGGCCACAGCTCCGGCGAGGCGATGCAGGAGATGGAGCGTCTCGTCGAGCAGCTCCCTGCGGGTATCGGCCACGACTGGACGGGACTATCCTACCAGGAGCGTCAGGCAGCCGGCCAGACCGGCCCCCTCTACGCCTTCTCGGTCTTCGTGATCTTCCTCTGCCTGGCCGCCCTCTACGAGAGTTGGCCTATCCCAGTGTCCGTACTTCTCACACTGCCTCTGGGCGCGATCGGTGGTGTCATTGCCTCCAGCCTCATGGGCAAGGCCAACGACATTTACTTCCAGATCGGTCTGCTGGCCACGCTCGGCCTCGCCACCAAGAACGCCATCCTCATCGTCCAGTTTGCCAAGGATCGCGTCGAGGAGGGCATGGACCTCATTCCGGCCACGCTCGAAGGCGCCAAACTTCGCCTCCGACCGATCGTGATGACCTCGCTAGCCTTCGGCTTCGGCGTGCTGCCGATGGCCACCGCCAACGGCGCCGGCGCCGGCGCCCAACAAGCCATCGGCGTTGCCGTCATCGGCGGCACCATCACCTCGACCATCCTCGTGACGACTTTCGCGCCGCTCTTCTACGTGCTGATCCAGAAAAGATTCGGGCGTCGAAAGCCGACGTCCGCGATCATGACCACCGCGACAACTTCCGGGAGCCAATCCAAATGAAACGCATCGCCTTTGTTTTAGCAGGTGGGATCGCGCTGGGCATCACGGGATGCACGCTGGCGCCGAAATACACACGCCCCGCCGCCCCCGTGCCTAATCAGTGGCCGTCCGGCGACGCCTTCGCACACAATCAGCCCTCGCCGGACGCCGTGGCGGCGGTGGCCCTCGGCTGGCGCGAATTTATCACCGATGCCAAACTCCAGCAGGTGATCGCACTCGCCCTGGCGAACAACCGCGACCTGCGTTTGGCCGCCCTCAATGTTGAGATGTCCCGCGCACTCTACGGCATCCAGCGCGACGCGCTCTTCCCGGCCATCACCGCGACGGGCTCGGCCAACAAGCAGCGTGCCTCCGGCGATCTGACCGATCCAGGCCGGCCGCGGATCTCCGAGAGCTACAGCGCCAATCTCGGCGTGCTCTCGTGGGAGGTCGATCTATTTGGCCGCATCCGCAGCCTCAAGGATGAAGCCTTGGCTACCTACATGGCCTCGGCTCAGGCGCGGCGCGGCGCACAAACCTTGCTGGTTTCGGGTGTGGCTAGTGCCTACCTGGCACTCGCTGCCGATATCGAGTGCCTCGCGCTCTCGGAGCACACGCTCCGCGCGCAGGAAAAATCCTTCGAGCTCGTGCAAAAACAGTTCGATGCCGGGATCGCCACCAAGCTGGACCTACGGCTGGCGCAAGTCCCGTTGGAAACCGCGCGGGCTGATTTCGCCAAATACACGCGGCTGGTCGCCCAGGATGAGAATGCGCTCGCGCTGTTACTTGGCACGCCGCTCCCGGCGTCGCTCCGACCGACGCAGCTGGCCGACGTGGCGCCGTTCCGGGCGGTGGGCGCAGGCCTGCCCTCAGATGTCCTCTTAAACCGTCCCGATGTGCTCCAGGCCGAAAGCCAGTTGCGGGCTGCCAACGCCGACCTCGGCGCGGCGCGCGCGGCCTTCTTCCCGCGCATCTCCCTGACGAGCACCCTCGGCTCTGCGAGTAACGAGCTCTCGGGATTGTTTGAATCGGGCACGCGCACCTGGAACTTCTCGCCGAGCGCTTCAATGCCGATCTTCGACGCACGTACATGGACTGCGCATCGGGCTTCGAAGGTGCAGCGCACACTCGCGCTCACGGGCTACGAAAAGGCCATCCAAAGCGCCTTCCGCGAGGTCGCCGATGTGCTCGCCGCACGCGGGACGCTCGATCAGCAGGTCGCTGCGCAGGAGAGGCTCGTCGAGGCGTTGTCCGAGAGCCACCGCCTGGCGTCGGCTCGCTTTGAAAAGGGTGTCGATAGTTACCTCGTGGTTCTGGATGCGCAGCGCTCTTTGTTTGGTGCGCAGCAGGGGCTGGTCGCGTTGCGCATGGCGAGACTCGCAACCCAGGTGCAACTCTACGCCGCGCTTGGCGGTGGCGGCGACGAGGTGCCTGTTGCGAAAGCCACCGAAGCCCCACGCGTGCCTCCGCAAAGCTGACAGGGATAAGCTGGGCGGTCGCTCCGTTCGGCCGATAAACCGGTTTCGGGAGACGGCTATGGCGTTTCCAGAAGCCGGCTTTTTTGTGCCATCGTGGAGAATGGGTTTGTTTCGCCGACTTGTATTCTTGCCGGCGGGCAGCGTAGTTTGCGGCCATGGAACTCCGCCACCTCCGCTATTTTCACGCGGTTGCCACGACACTGAACTTCAGTCGTGCAGCCGAGTCCTTGCGGGTGGCGCAGCCCGCGTTGAGCCGGCAAGTGAAGGCGCTGGAGGCCGAGCTCGGCGTGCAGCTTTTCGATCGCAATCGCGTGCGCGTGCAGATCACCGATGCGGGGCGCCTGTTTCTGACACATGTCGAAAAAGTGCTCGCACAGGTGGACATGGCGGTCTCGGCGGTGCGTGAGGTGCAAGAGGGCACGGAGGGGAAGTTGATCGTCTGCACCGAGTGGCGACTGCCGATCAGCTTGCTGCCCACGGCGATTGCCGAGTTTCGCAGCCAGTTCCCGCGCGTGGAAATCGACCTTTGCGAGCTGCCGTTACTGCAGCACCTTTCGATGCTGCGAACGGGCAAGGCTCACCTGGGATTTGTGGCCAAGGAGGTGGCCGGGTTGCACCGTAATCTGGCGTATCTGCCTCTGCTCAACACCGAGTTGATGGCGCTGTTGCCTGAGAGACATCCGCTCGCCGGGAAACCCCGGATCCGCGTCGCGGATTTGAGCGAGGAGGTCTGGCTCAATACCGGGGACCGGAGCATGGGCTATCGCACTTACATCACGCAGACGTGTCGGCTCGCGGGCTTCATGCCGCGCTTTGGACGCTCGGCGAACACACTGGAGGGTATGCTCGGATTGGTCGGCTCCGGCTTCGGTGTCACACTCCTGCCTGCGGTCATGGCGACCAATCAAATGCCGGCGGGCGTCTGTGCGCTGGCGACTGATTGCGCCCCCGTCGAAATCGGCGCGATCTGGAACGAGGCGGATGATTCGAAACTGCTCAAGAACTTCATCGAGATACTCCGCCAGGCGGCCGCGCGAGTGGCCTGACCGGCGGTCGCTCCGAAAAGAGCCTCGTTATTCGGACCAGTCGAAGTCGTCCTCGGTCGTGATGCCTTTCACGATTTGATTCTTCTCGGAGAGATAAAAACGAGGTTCGTCAAAGGGGCCGGTGACTTCAAATCCGATGCCGAGCACTTTGCCGCTCATATCGAGGAAACTTTGTGCCAGATCGAGGTGGATAAACGACGCGGTGACATCGAGTGGGCCGACGATGCGAGTGTCGCGTAGGGCAATGAAGTCGGGATTGGCGCGGAATTCCTGAATTTCGAAGGTCTCAAATGGGATTTGCAGCAGGACACGCCGTTTGACGAGTGCCGCGATCTTCCGGAGAAACTCGATTTCCTGCTGGAGCGTGAGCCGGTCGATTTTTGCGCTTCCGATGAGGGTGTTGGTGGAGTCCGTCCATGCGAGGGTGCCGGCTGCGGCGACATGGCCGCCGAGTAGAGTGGCGGGCATCGTACGAAGGGTGGCCAGACTCGATTCGGGTGGGGTGCTGCTCTCGGGGATCAATGCGATCGGAGATGCGAGCGTGCGGAACCATGTCGCGAAGTCACCGATGTAAAGACTCCATGGCTGGCGCCCGGATGCGTCGGCGTTTTCAAGCTGGGCTTCGATTTTCGCAAGGTCTCCCGCGGTAGCCGAAAAGCGAGCGGAGGCGAGGTATCCGTTGCGCAGCTCCCCACGCAGGGAAACGTTTTCGGCTTCATGCGAGGGCATGAAACGTATGCGTGAGAAATCCGCTCGCAGGTCCACAGGTGGCAGGTTGAGCGGGGGCAGCGGTTGTGCGGCGGCGGGGATGGGAGCCCCGGCTGCCGGAGAGCGGTTGGCTGTGCTCGCACCTGCGCTGGGCTGGGCCGAGGCCAGGCTGTAGCGCTCAATGGCCGGGGTGAGCTGTCGGACCCAGTCGGCGAGCTCAAGCAAGGACGATTGGATCGTAATGGAGGAGACGCCGTTGGGGCTGCGCTGGATTGCGACATCCATCTGGGTTTGGCCGAACCGCATGTCGGCGAGTGTCAGGTCCGCGATTCCTGGGATGAGGGAGATTTCGGGCCGCGAGACATCGCTGAGCACGGCGGTCAGGTTGGTGCGCAGGGGCGAGCAGACCAGTCCGTGTGTCTCTATCAGGGCTGTGAGTGTCGCCGGGTGAGCTGTGTCGACCGGCCGAAATGTGGCATTGATATCCACGCCGGCTGCGAGTCCGCGTGGTTTGCTCCAGCAAAGCTCCGGGACGATGATCTCCGCGGGCTGCAGATCGAGTCGCTCGTCGATGGTGATGCCCTCTGGGGTGATGGTGGTTTTTCCCTGGAGGCTGGCGGTGCCTGAAAACCAAGGTGAGTACTCGATCTTTTCCGGATTTAAACGATGGGTGCTTTGCACAGTTGTCCCCGTGATCTCCGCCTCGATTTCTAGCTCCGATTTTCCGAGCGCAAACCCTTCCGGCAACATGGGGATGGCCAGCTGATGGACGAAAATCTCGGTTTGCGCGTGGAGGTGCTTGGCCAGGGTTTCGCCGTCGAGTGGTGCCTCGGCTGTGAAGCGTGCCGTGGCATGGCCGGCCAGTTGCGAGAGGTCGAGTCCGCCCGGTAGAGGAATCAGATCGTGGCAGGACTTCAGGACGGGGCCGACTTGGCTTAGGTCAATTGCGAGGCGACCGGATGCCGTGAGGCGGCGTGACGGTTGGATAGCATCCAGGATCGTGGCGTCGAGCTCGTGGAGCGTCAGGCTGCTCGTGGTGGCCCGTCCGATTCGCACGGCGATGCGATCGAGCGTGCCAGCCACCGTAAGGTCGTCGACTACGATGGGTGGACGCGACGGCAGCGCGACGCCGATGGCGTGGCCGGTGGCTGAGATGTCCATGGCCGTGGGCATGGGAACCGTCTGCTCCTGCGTGGTGCGAAATTCGGTGCGAAGATCGAGTTGGTCCAGTTGGCCCTGAAATCGCGCGCTGGCGAGTGCCTGCGGGCGGTAAGTCGCGGGAATGCGTTCGTAAGCCCAGTCGATGGGTAGCTGGCGGACCTGCAAATGAAGCGCGCCCGTCATTGATTTGGCATCCCACAGACGCGCATCGTCAATCAGCAGGGTGGGGCCGCCGAAGTCGGTTTCGAGGTGCAGTCGCTCGATTGCCAGTGGGTGGAGCGAGGCGGCGACCGTGCAGTCGAACTTGATGAGCGGTAGATCGGTGCCAAGCCAGGGATTGGCTTTGATGCGGCCAGGTGCCGCCGTGAAACGCAGGCGGGCTTTGGCGTCCATGTCGGCGAGCGATTTCGCGAGTGGATTAGCGGATAATTCGGCTTCGACAGACACGGGAAGGTCGATTGCTCCGAGTGGCAGGCCGGCCTTTACAAGCGAGGGCAGGGTCAGTCGGTCGAGTCGTAGAGCGTGCATGCCCGCGCTCGCCAGCACACGCCGGCTCATGGGATCGAGTTTCCACTCAACATCAATGGGCACCCGCTCCTCGCCGATGCGGAAGACCGCCGATTGGTGACTCTGCATAGTGTCGAGTGTGGGCTCCACCCATGGAAGCGTGGAGAATGTGATATCGGCGGTCGTCACGAGCCGCTCTAGTCCGACCTGCGCGAGGTCGTCGGCATACGGCGTCACGAATGGTTGGATGCTGGGGCCGAGGAGGGGAATAAAGTCGGCTGCGTACCAGTCGGAGAGCTCGATTTCGAAGCGGGCGGCGGTCGTCGATGGGCCGGTGGCGTTGAGGATGGATTGTGCCGAGCGGAGGTCGATGCGGGCGAGTCCGAGCCGGGCTCGTCCACTGACGAGGTTGAGACGGTCTATGGAGAGATGTCTGGAGCTTTCGTCGATGCGGCCGCTGAGTGCGAAGCTCGATATGGGGAAGGGGTGGGCGAGCCACTGGGCACTGGCGCCGTGCGGGCGGAGATGTCCGGGGCCGGCTACGATGCTCCAAGTGGCCTCTTCGAGATGATCCGGCCACTGGGCTCGAAGGGAAAATTCCGCACGCATCGGAGCATCGACATCCGGAGTGGGCAGACGCTGGAGGGCGGTCAGCTGCCACTGTGCTGCGACGAAGTCCGGGATGTGAAGTTGCGCTTGGATTCGCTGGGTCGCGGGATCGAAGTCGGCCGCGGCGCTGAGCGCGATCTGGCCTCGGTTGAGGATCACGCCCGTCTGTATCTGTGCGGTGACCTGTGGAAGTTTGCCCGCATCCTTGGCAACCAGATGCAACTCAACTGTGCTTTCTGTCAGCCCGAGCTCGTTGCGCTCCTCCGGAGTCAGTGGGATTTGGGCTGATATTTCAGACGGCAGAAGTGCGGTCAGGCTGGTGAGGGAACGTCCGGCGAGTGTGAGTTTGCCGGTTCCTATTGTCGATTGATCGCTCGTGTCCCAGGATAGACCGGTGCAGCGGAGGTCGATTGGTCCTGCGATGAGTGTGAAGGGCGCAATCTCACCTTTGGCTCCTTGCTCTGAGACGGAGGCCGAGAGGGTGATGGGCTCAATGTTGAGCGCCTGGACGAGATGGGCGGGGGCTTGGACCGTGAGTGCGGTGGTCGATAGCGCGAGCTGCGCCGAGGATATTTGGCGCGTTGCCAGATCACCGTCAGCCTGGAGTCGCAATCCGAGCCGACCCGAGATTGAGAGCGGGGCCTTGAGCGGGAGCAGGGGGAGCCATTCGTCAGGGGCGAAGTCTTGGATTCGGAGTCCCAGTTTGGCCGGTTCATCGGCGGTCATCCGCGTGGCTTCGAGTGCGATTTCGGTTCGCGGCGCCGAGTCCGAAGCCTGGACCGAAAGACTCGTGCGTAGTTGGCCGATCCAGTCTCGCACGAGGGAAAGTTGTGCTGAAAGTTCGGCGGTGGCGGTGCGGTCGTCGATGTGAAGGTTTGTCCCGGCGTGGGCTTCAAGGAGATCGGAATTGGGGCGGCTTAACGTGAGCGTAAACGCTCTGACTCCTGCTTCTTGTACTGGAGAATTCTTGGGCAGGCTGATGTCGATCGCGGCGACTTCGCAGCGCAGCGCGTGTCCGATCTGTGGCAGGATGGATGCTGGTATTTCGTTGGGGAAGGGGACCGCTGTCGTGGCGGGATGGGCATCTCCAGGAGTTCGCTTTTGTAGTGTTGAAAAAAGGCATGGGTCCCCATCGGGGCCATTGTGAAGCGAAGCGTCGATTCGTTCGACACTGCAGAGGGATGGCAGCCAGTGTGCGTGCACGAGGTCCCTCAGTCGCCATCTGAGCTGTACGGCCCGGAGTGCGAGAGCCTCGGGCGCGGCGGCGTCGCCGATTGTGGCGGAGTCAATGGTGCATCGGGCCGTTCCGTCGAGGTGCACACGCAGCCACGGGGAACGAGCGTCGAGCATGACCCCGTCCTTGGCGGCGAATGAGCGGGCGAGGGCTGCGACCGGATGGAGTGGCCAGCCCGGCCAGAGAAGCGTGGCCACCATGAGTAGCGTGGTAGCGATCGGAATGCGAATCAGCCGGCGTATCCAAGGCCGACGCTGTGGTGGAACTGAATCGACAAGGGGAACGGATTCCATGGCGGGAAAGTTTCGGCGGTCCCCTTGAATTATCCGATTTTGTGAAGATACTCAACCAGTTGTCAGCAAAACCCCTAACCCCAGCCGAAATCACCATGAAGATTCCAGCGTATTCAATGTGTTTTCTCTCGGCAGCGTTGATCCTGCCTGCGTCTGTTATGTTCGCTCAGGCTCACGGCCATTTCTCCTCATCGGAGACGATCGTGGACGGTTTGCCAACATCGTCGGTCTCAATGGCAACCTCTGATACTCTTGAAATGGGCGCCTTCGTCACCCCCGACGAGATCGAGCAAACATTTCCGTCGGCCCCTGCGGATGCGGGATTGCCAGAGGCTGTCACCGGCACATCGGATTTGGGCGGAGCTCCTACTGCTCAGATAGATATCGAGGCAGGCGGCGGCACCGGGACCGTCGGCGGCCAGGATATCGATACCTACACATTCAAAATTCCCTACAGCCTGAAGCTAAACCCGCGTGGTACGCTGCAGTTCTCCGCGCCGCTTTCGAAGACAACCTATAGGGATGCCAACGCATCTTGGGACCCCAACACTGGCGCGCTGCACCTGAGCGATGCGCATGCCTATGGGTTTGGCCTAAACCTAGGCTATGCCTATCAGGCCATCACAAAGACCGAGAGTCGGACTTTCCGGTGGAAAGTCACCCCATCACTTGGTGTCTTTCATCGGGATTGTTCGGATTTATATCAAGGCGCCTGGGTCTATAACCTTGGGCTTTCTAGTTCCTTCGCTTGGCAATTCTCGCCAGGCTGGGTCCTCAACTTCGGCAATTCCGTTTCGTTCGCATGGAACGATGCGATCAAAGATTACCCCGATCCGATTCGTGATAATCAGCAGATGCTTTCCAACGGTGTGCAGCTCTATCGGATGCTCGGTCGGTGGACACTGTACGGCTACGTCCTCGATACCGAGGCGCTACGCGACGTATTGGTCGATTCTTACCAGACCTATGCCGTAGGTGCTGGGTTTAAGCTAACGAAAAACCGCAGCCTACGGCTGACTTTCATCTACGAGACAGGCAACGCAGGCTATCACTCGGTGCGCGGTACCCTGGGTTCCAGCTGGCGGTTCTAGTCGATTTTGCGGCACGCCGCGCCGAACATGGCGTGGCGTGCTCTAGGGCGCCATTTTTCGTGTTAGAGGGCGTGGTCAGCCCACGGGGAGTGCGCCATCGGCCTGCATCTCCTTGATCAGGCTGGATAGGAATGGCACCAGCTGCTTCTTGCGGCTGACGATGCCGGGCATGTCAAAGATGTCGTCCTGGTCAATGTGCGGTGCGGTGATTCGCCCGATGAACCCATCATCCCCCTTGACCAGCAGCACCGAGTTTTGGGTGTTGATATCGGTGACCAGCAGACTCGCAAAGAGCAGTCGCTCGGTTTTGCAGAGGTCGGCGAGGGCTGTGGAAATGGATTGCGCGTGCTTCCAGAAGTTGGCGAAGCCGAGCTCCTCGACTTGGGAAATCGAGAAGCGCGCGCCGGCCTCGGCGTAGATTTTGAAATCGGAGCGGATCACTTTCTCCGGCGGCTGGCTGAGGATGACCGAGCCGGAAGCAAAGATGACCTCGGCGAGTTCACGCGGGTTGACGTTGGCGATTGGTGCAAGCCAGCCGAGGATTTGAGCATCCTTTTCGGTGGAGGTCGGGCTGTTGAGGTTGAGCGTATCGGAGATGATGCCGCTCATCATGATGCCGGCGATCTCCGGCGAGGGCGTGCGGCCTTCGCGGCGGAACAGGTCGGCGACGATGGTGCAGGTCGAGCCGACAGGCTCGTTGATGAACAAGATCGGCTGCTGGGTGTTGAGGGCACCCAGACGGTGGTGGTCGATGATTTCGGCAATGGTGACCTGATCTGCGCCAGGGACGGCCTGCGAGAGTTCGTTGTGGTCGACCAGCGCGAGGCGGGTTTTAACCGGCTTGAGTACATCGCTCTTGCTGAGCACGCCCATGAGCCGGCCTTCGTCGTCGCGAACCATGAAGGCTGGGACATTGGTCGCCTGGAATTTTTTCCGGACTTCGTTGATCCGCAGATCCGCGCCGACTGAGACGAACTTTGTGTCGAGAAGTCCCCGGATCGTGTTGGCCGTGCGGATGACCCATGCGGTGGTGGCCGAGTCGTACGCACTGATGATGAGGCTGACGCCATTCTTCTGGGCCTGCTCCACGACTTCAGGATCGGGGGCGAGATTGCCCGTGATGACCAGGAGGCGGACGCCGATTTGAATGGAGCGTTGCTGAATATCCCATCGGTCGCCGACGATGATGACCGACTCGGATGCAGTGATGCCCTCGCTTTCCGGGATTTTGGCAAAGGAGCGGACATCCATCGCGCCGATACGCACGTAGAGATCTTGGACGGCCGCCGCATTTTCTAGGTGCAGGACTCGGGCTTTTAGTGCGCGAGTGATGTGGTCGAGGCTCGTGGTGACCTTGCGCATCTCGCGGAGAGCGCCGATGCGCGGCACGAAGTGGCCGCCGAGCTGGGTGATCGAGACTGTGCCTACGACCATCCGATCTTCTGTCACCACAGGGAGGATGCGGATGTCGTGGTGCTCAATCAGTTCGAGTGCCTCGGCGCAGGTCGCGTTGATGTCGATGGCTTTGACGTCGGGCTCCATGAGGTCGCGCACGCGCGGAGTGACATCGCTGAGGTAAAGGGGAAGGGGCTGGCGAAAGCGCTGGAGGATGGTGTCGATACGGGCGTTGGAGTTGCCGCAGCGCGCGGCGATGTAGCCGGATTCGCCGCGGGCTTCCTTGTAGGCGGCGTAGGCGATGGAGGAGCAGACTGCATCGGCATCTGGATTGCGGTGACCGATGATGTAGGTGGCGTTTTGGGTGCTGGGCGCTGCGGCGGCGGACGTCATGGGAAGGCGGCCAAGTTGGCAGCCTTGCCAGCTTACGGGAAGCGAGAAATAAAAAGGCCCAGCGCTCTCGACGCCGGGCCGGGAAAGCCGTTGTCGATATTTAGTTTGGGCCGGCTATGGCCGGGGTGCCGGACGCGCTGCCAAGGCCGCCAGGCGCGGTCGAGTAAATGCGCGCGGAGAGTGCCGGGTTGGCTGTGTTGTAGGGAATAGCTTCAAGAATATTGGTTACGGGCTTGGTCGAGCGGTTGGAGACGAGTCGGCCGACTGTATCCGAGTAGAACTGCACGTTGCCCCCAAGGAATGCGATATACCCTCCTGCGTCTTTGTACACGCCCGTGCTCGCGTCCCAATGCCCGTCGGCTCTGAGTCCGCGGGTGAAGGCGATGGGAGTGGTCGGCGGATCGGTGACGCGTACGCCGCCGACAAATTCCCATGCCAGCTGAGTGTTGGTCACAAATGATGCGTCCATGACTCGTGGTGCGCCGTCGGCAGCAGAGAGGATTGCGGTTGGATAGGTGCCTCCGAACGCTGGATCGATTTTGGAAAAGTAAAAGGACGGGTCTTGAAGTATGGCTTTTCGCGCCAGAAGTCCGGGCCAGAGATAGACGGCTCCGGCATCCGGGGTCGCGACGGTGCGGGTGCCGCGTGCGGTTTCCTGCTGAGGGTCTGGCAGGCGGTCGTTGTTGTCTGCAGCATAGAGAAGGGCGGCTTTGGTTATTTCCCGTAGATTACTGGCGTCGACCGCGCGCTGGGCGCTTTCGCGGGCTTTGCCGACAGTGGGGATGATCACTGCGGCGAGGATACCGATGATCGCAATGACGGTGAGCAGTTCGATGAGCGTGAAGCCGCTAGGGCGTGACGAATGGTAACGCATGAGGAGTATGTGGTTGGCTGCTGGGCAATCGTTTTGCAGAAAGCAGGAGACGACAAGCGAAAACCTTTGCTGTCGGGCTCGACAAGCGGCGGCGCGCTCACCTACGGTGAACCACTAAAGTATGAAGATCTATCTGGATGGAAAGTTCGTCGATTCGGCTGAGGCAAAGGTCTCTGTGTTCGATCACGGGCTGCTGTATGGCGACGGTATTTTCGAGGGCATCCGCCTCTATAAGGGCAATGTCTTTCGACTGGATGCGCACTTGGAGCGACTGGAGTACTCCGCAAAGGCTATCCTCCTGAAGATGCCGTGGTCTCGGCAGGAAATTGCTAACGCGACCTGCGAAGCGTGCCGGCAAAATGGGCTGCAGGATGGCTATATCCGATTGGTCGTCACACGCGGCGTGGGCGATCTGGGACTTTCCCCCTGGCTTTGCCCGACCCCCTCGATTTTCATCATTGCCGACAAGATCAACCTTTATCCGGCGGAGTATTACACGAAGGGCATGGAGATCGTCACCGTGCCGACCCGCCGTGTGAACTCGGCTGCGTTCAGTCCGGCGATCAAATCGCTCAACTATCTCAACAATATCCTCGCAAAGATCGAAGCCCGGCAGTTCGGCGCCCCAGAAGCCATCATGCTCAACGATCAGGGTTACGTGGGCGAGTGCACAGGCGATAACATCTTCATGGTGCACAAGGGCAAAATCCTCACGCCATGCGCGCAGCAAGGCGCGCTGAAGGGAATCACGCGTGATACGATTTTCGACATTGCCCAAGAGATTGGTGTCCCGATCGAAGAACACGATCTGACGCGCTACGACCTGTGGAATGCCGACGAGTGTTTCCTGACTGGGACGGCCGCTGAAGCGGTCCCTGTCGTGAAACTCGATGGACGCCAGATCGGTGCAGGCACGCCGGGCCCCATCTTCGCCCGGGTTTTGGAAGCCTTCCGCCGCCGGGTGTTGACCGAGGGCACCCGTATTTGAGCGGTCCCTGCAGGTGTGCCATCGTTGCGCACCTTTTTCCGCGAGCCGCGCCACGAAGGCGCGGCTTTTTCCGTCGATAGTGGCCTTGCCAGAGGGGGGCACAGTGGCACGATGTGTGCATCGACATGGAAAATGGCTTCATTGCCGTTACATTGTTTAGGCTCTGGCTCGGTAAATTTCTTCTTACATGGCTTCATCTCTAAAGTGCGAAATCTGCGGCAAACCCGCCACGGTACACCTGACACAAATAGTGAACAATAAGGTGTATAAGGTCGATTTGTGCGAGGCTTGCGCCAAGGCCAAGGGGGTCACAGATCCCAGCGGGTTTTCACTCGCGGATTTGCTGGTCAAAGCCGCGCTTCAACCAGAAGCGGCCGCACCGACGGCGGGCACCCGTTGCCCTGATTGCGGATTCACCGCGCTCGATTTCAAAAAGCATGGCCGCTTTGGATGCCCGTCGTGCTACGAGACCTTCAAGGAGATGGTTAATCCGATGTTGGAAAACATGCACAAGGGCGTAGCCCATGTGGGCAAGGTGCCTCATTCGGCCCTTTCCCGCCAATCAGTCCACGACCGTATTGCCAAACTCGAAACCGAACTGGCCGAGGCCATCAAAACAGAGCGTTACGAAGACGCCGCCCGATTCCGCGATGAAATTGCCCAAGTCAAAAAAGACACCAGCGCTGCTGCGACGACGCCCTGAGCCCATGACATTAGCCTCGCTCATCGATACGCCTTCCGAGCTGACCGATTCGGCCAGCAGCAAGACCGCGATCGTCCTCATGACACGCATCCGGCTCGCGCGGAATCTCGCCGGGCACGCATTCCCTGGCTGGGCCGACAAGACCGAGCGAGCATCCATTGTTGAGACCTGCCGGCAAGCACTCGCGGGCACCACGCAGATGAAGCGCGGGCTTTCGGTCGGAATCGAGGAGATCGGCGAATTGGAGCGCCAGATACTTGTCGAACGACATCTCATCAGCCGCGAGCTCAGTGGAGCCAAGGATAGCGCGGGAGTCGTCATCAGCCGTGATCAGGCATTTTCAGTCATGATCAACGAGGAGGACCACCTGCGCATCCAAGTTTTGCGCGCGGGCTTCCAACTCAAGAAGGCATGGAGTGCGATCAACGATTTCGACAACGCGCTTGAGTCGACTCTGGACTATGCCTTTTCGCCCACGCTGGGCTACCTTACGGCTTGCCCGACCAATCTCGGGACTGGGTTGCGCGGATCTGCAATGATGCATCTTCCCGGGCTGGTCCTCTCCAACCAGATGGAGAAAATCGTCCGCGCTGTGAACCAGCTCGGCATGGTTGTTCGCGGCCTTTTCGGCGAGGGATCGGATGCGAGCGGCTCCATCTTTCAGATCTCGAATCAGACGACGCTCGGCGAGTCCGAAGAGGACATCATCAAACGTCTGCAGGCGGTGCTCCAGTCGATCATCGATCACGAGGTAAACGCCCGAGAGAAGCTTCTGGAAACCGACGGTTCGAAGCTCTTCGACAAAATCGGCCGCGCTTTTGGCATCCTCCAAAACAGCCATTTGCTGACCTCATCCGAGGCGATGAACCTTCTTTCTCTGGTGCGTCTTGGCGTCGATCTCGGCATGTTCGCCGAGGATCGGCGTGCGGTGGTCGATCGCCTGTTCATCGAGGCGCAGCCGGGCCACTTGCAGCACGCGCAGAAAGGCTCATTCGAGCCCGAGCAACGTGATCGGTTGCGTGCGTCGCGCCTGCGGCATGAGTTTTCGACATTCAACCGGCCCGATTTCGACAACGTCGGCAAAAACTAATTCCCCTTTACCAACATGTCCCAAGAGCCAATGAACAACTTCACTCCGCGTGCCCAGCAGGTGCTCTCGCTTGCACGCAAGGAAGCGGATCGTTTCCATCACAATTACGTGGGCACCGAGCATATTTTGCTTGGCCTGATCAAACTGGGGCAGGGCGTCGCCGTGAGCGTACTCCAGCGGCTCGGTCTCGACCTCGAAACCGTTCGCGGTGCTGTCGAGAAACAGGTCGGAATGGGCACCGAGACGAAAGCCCAAGGCAGTATCCCGTACACCCCTCGCGTGAAGAAAGTCCTCGCCTTGGCGGGTAAGGAGGCCAAAGCGCTCAATCACTCCTACGTGGGGACCGAGCATTTGCTTCTTGGGCTCCTCCGGGAAGGTGAGGGGGTTGCAGCCCGCGTGCTCAAGTCGCTCGAAGTTGACATCGAACGCGCCCGCCAGGAAATCCTTCGCGAGCTCGACCCGCAGTTTTCCGGCACCACGCCCGAGCCTGGCACGCCTCCTGAAGAGGCCTCGGCGCCATCCCCTCGCGGTGGCGGTGTGGAGGATAAAAAGGAGGTCAAGACTCCCGCCCTCAAGGCGTTTGGCCGCGACCTCACGGAACTGGCTCGGAAGGGCGAACTCGACCCCGTCGTCGGCCGCCAGAACGAGATCCGCCGTGTGATCCAGATCCTTTGCCGCCGCACGAAAAACAATCCCGTACTCATCGGTGAGGCTGGTGTGGGCAAAACCGCAATTGTGGAAGGCCTCGCTCAGGAGATCGCCAGCGGCATCATCCCCGAGATTCTCATCGACAAACGTGTCATCACGCTCGACCTCGCACTCATGGTTGCCGGCACCAAATACCGCGGCCAGTTCGAGGAGCGCATCAAGGCTGTGATGGACGAGATCAAACGCGCCAAAAACGTGATTCTTTTCATCGACGAGATGCACACGATCGTCGGCGCCGGCGCGGCCGAGGGCGCGATGGATGCCTCCAATATCTTCAAACCCGCGCTCTCCCGTGGTGAACTCCAGTGCATCGGTGCGACCACGCTCAACGAGTACCGCAAGTACATCGAGAAGGACTCCGCGCTCGATCGGCGCTTCCAGTCCGTAAAAGTGGAGCCACCCTCTGTCGAGGATACGATCACGATCCTCAAGGGCATCCGTGGCAAATATGAGGAGCACCACAAAGCGGTTTTCACCGACAAATCGCTCGAAGCGTCGGCCAAACTTTCCGACCGGTATATCACCGGGCGTTTCCTTCCGGACAAAGCCATTGATGTGATGGACGAGGCTGGTGCACGCGCACGCATCGCCTCACTCAACCGTCCGCCGGAGCTCGAAACCCTGAACAAGGAGATCGAGGAAACCTGTGCCAAGAAGGAGAAGGCGATCGCCGAGCAACATTTCGAGGAGGCCGCCCGCTTCCGGGATCAGGAAAAACAACTTCGCCTGAAACTGGAAGAGACCACCGAAGCTTGGAAAAAGGCGCGGGAGGCCCATCGCTCCAATATCGACGAAGACTTGATCATGCAGGTGGTGGCCGACTGGACCGGCATCCCTCTTTCCCGCATGGAAAAGAAGGAAAGCGAGAAATTGCTCGGGCTTGAGGCCGAGATCCAGAAGTCCGTCATCGGGCAGGATGCGGCGGCGTCTGCGATCGCGCGCGCCCTCCGTCGTTCGCGCGCCGATCTAAAGGATCCCCGCCGGCCGATCGGCTCGTTCATGTTTGTCGGCCCCACCGGCGTCGGCAAAACGGAGACCGCCAAGCAGCTCGCGGCACAAATGTTTGGCAATCAGGATTCGCTCATCCAGATCGATATGAGCGAGTACATGGAGAAGTTTGCGGTTTCTCGCATGATCGGTTCGCCCCCTGGATACGTCGGCTATGAGGAAGGTGGTCAGTTGACCGAACAGGTGCGTCGTCGTCCGTATTCGGTGATCCTCTTCGACGAAATCGAAAAGGCGCATCAGGACGTGCTCCAGATTCTCCTGCAGATTCTCGAGGACGGACGCTTGACCGATTCGCTCGGCCGCACCGTCGATTTCCGCAATACGATCATCATCATGACGTCCAATGTCGGAGCTCAGGTGCTTCAGCGCCAGACTTCGATGGGATTCTCCGCGGCCGCGAGTGGTTTCAGCGACCATGAGAAAATGCGCGAGAAGGTGCTGGAAGAGGCGAAGCGCGTTTTCAAACCCGAGTTCCTTAATCGTATCTCGGACATCATCTTCTTCCGGCCGCTCGATAAGAAAGACCTGGCGAAGATCGTCGATATCGAGCTGGCCAAGTTTGCCAAGCGCCTCACGGAGCGCAAAATCACGCTCGAGTTTACCGCAGAGGCCAAGGCACTGCTCATCGAAAAAGGGTATGATGAAAAATATGGTGCCCGCCCGCTTCGCCGGGCGGTGGAGCACTATCTGGAAGATCCCTTTGCCGAGGCGATCCTTCGTGGAGACGTAAAGGAAGACGAGCCGGTTGTTGTCGACCGCGATGGAGAAAAACTCGTGTTCAAGCAGAACAGCAAAGCGGCCGATACAGGAGTAGCTCAATAAACGGCCACCCGCCGTTCACGAAACGTCCCCGGAACGATGCAAGTTCCGGGGCGTTTTCATTTATGGAGTTCGGGGCCGGCGCATCTCACGGATGCTCTTGGATGCCTCATTCTGTACGGGGCCGGCGCAGCCTTGAGACGAGTCCGTACTTCGGGCTGCCAATTGCCGATCCCATGAATGCCACGCCGAGGCAGATGACGATGCAGGCGCCACTCGGCCAGCCTGCATGGTAACTCAGTAGAATCCCCACGAGTGAACCGGCGGCGGCCAGGCAGGCAGAGCAGATCAGCATGCCGGGGAGCCTTTCGCACCAGAGAAAGGCCGTGACGGCTGGCAGCAGAAACAGGCCGAGCGCCAGCACGATACCCATCGTCTGTAGCGCTGCGATCAAGTTGAGCACGGTGAGCGTCAAGAGTCCCATGTGGATCACGCCGCCCGTACCACCTGTCGCGCGGTAAAATGCCGGATCAAAAGTTTCGAGTAGAAGATGCCGGTAGAACAGGATGACGACTGCGAGCGTGGTGGCACTGGTCGCACTGGCGAGACGGAGGTCGGAAGGGCTCACGCCGAGGATGTTTCCAAAAAGGAAATGCATCAGATTGAGCGGCGTGCCGGACAGATTTACGATGACGACGCCGGCGCCAAACAACGCGACGAAGAGGGCGCCAAATGCGGCATCCTCTTTTACACGGGTGAGCCGGCTAAGCGTGGCGCTGCCGAGTGCCGTGAGGAGGCCTGCTACCAGTGCCCCGAAGAACAATGCAGGGAGGCTCGTACCAAAGGCCAGATACGCCAACCCGATGCCAGGCAGGAGGGAATGGGCAAGCGCATCGCCCATGAGTGCGAGCCGGCGCAGGACGAGAAAACAGCCGAGGACTCCACCGCTCACGCCAAGGGTGACCGCCGAGAGCAGGCCGCGTTGCATGAATTCATAGCGGAATGGCTCCACCAACAGGTCGTAGAGGCTCATTGTGGAAACTCGGTTGTGCGGCTCATCTTGAGCGGATCGCGTGGATCTTCATGCGCACAGTGTGCGTGGCGGTAGGCTTGGGCGATGTGCTCGGGACTGAGTACGGCTTGGATGGGCCCGGCTGCAATCAACTCGGTGGCCAACAAAAGCCCGTGGTCGAAATGTCGCCGGGCGAGCTCGATATCGTGTACCACGGCGAGGACGGTACGGGCCTGTGCCCGCCAGTTGAGCAGGATGTGCGTCAGCTCTTCCGTGGCAAAGAGGTCGAGCCCGGCAAAGGGCTCATCGAGGAGAAAGATGTCGGCGCCTTGTGCGAGGGCCCGGGCGAGGAAGACTCGCTGCTGCTGGCCGCCGGAAAGTTCACGAATCTGCCGTGCTGCGAGGCTAGAGAGTCCAAGCTCCTCCATCGCGCGGTCGATGCGAGTCCGATCCTCGTGGTCGAGTCGTTGGTAGAAGCGTTTTGCGGGATATCGCCCTTGGGCGACAACTTCGCGCACGGTGATAGGGAAATCCCAATCTATGGACTGGCGTTGCGGCAGGTATGCCAGTCGTGGGAGCGCATGGTGCGGGTGCGCGTCGCCGATGCGTACTTCGCCAGAGGCGAGCTGTTGCCAGCCAAGAATGGTGCGCAGAAGTGTGCTTTTGCCCGCGCCGTTCGGGCCGACGATGGCCACGAGCCCTCCGCACGGAATATCCGTGGTGATATGACTGAGAGCCCGTGCGCGTCCGTAGCAGACGGAGACGTCGCGAAATCTGAGGATGTTGTGGGTGATGATCGGCAAAGTGAGGCGCGGCTCCTGCACCTTACCAAAGTCGTCAAGCCGTGCGGCTCCAAAGCTTATTTTGCCCGCGTGGGGAAATTCAGCCGGATCATCGGTTCGTCGGAGGCCGCGGGTGCACTGGGCTGGCCGGCACTGGAGGCCTCGATGGGCGCGTGGGCGATGGGGGAGTCTGCAAGCTGGGTTGCGCCTGCGGGCACATTGGGCCGGTATTCGGAAACGAATGCAGGATCGGACGCGGGGATGGCGGCAAAGCCTTTTTCGAGCAGTTCGATGCTCCGGAGATCGCGGGATTTGCCCATATCGATTTTGCGCGGTTCCGGACCGAAGCAACCCATGATCACCACGATGACGCGGTGCCCATTCCGCTCCGCCGTCGTACTCAGGCAGTAGCCGGCATTTTGAGTGTAGCCGGTTTTCAAGCCATCGACGCCCGCGACGCGCCCGAGCAGTTTGTTGTGATTTTCCATCCGGATTGGGCCTTGGGCGCGTCCGGTACCGAAGTCGCGTTGTTTTACAGAGGAGTATTTGAGCACATCGGTTTTTAAGACGAGGTGCCGGCAGAGGGCGGCAAAGTCGCGCGGGGTGGTCAGGTCGCCTTCGTTGATATCCTGACGTTTCGAGGTCAGGCCGTGCGGGGTCCTAAAGGTGGTGTTGCGCATGCCGATCTCTAGGGCCTTGGCGTTCATCAGCTCGACAAATCCGGGGACCGAGCCACCGGCCGTGCGGGCGAGGGCATGAGCGGCGTCGTTGGCAGACTGGATCATCATCGCATAGATGAGATCTTCGACGGAAAACGTCTCGCGCGGGTCAAGGTAGACCTGGGTGCCGCCCATGCGGGCATCCGACGCGTCGATCTGTACCATGGTGTCGAGCGTTAGCGCACCGCTCTGCAGCTTGTCTGCGATGACGGCAAAGGTCATCAACTTGGCCATGCTGGCTGGTGGGCAGACGACATCGGCATTGCTCTCCGAAAGCACTCGTCCGGTGGCCGCATCAAGGACGATGGCTCCACGATAGACTCCGGCATCGTCGCCCGACGATGCTTTGTTCTTCCGGGCGGCAAAGACCGGGGCGGGCGCACACAGGCCGAGCGCCAGCAGGGAGCAGAAAACCAGCGGGAGGAGACGCGGGAAACGCATTTGGCGGAGGAAGGCGATTTTCCCCTTTTCGGCGAGTCGAAATGCAGGATCACGGCAGTCTGCCCGCGATCAAAAATCAACCGAAGGCTTCGGCGGCGATGCCGTAGCGCAAATTATGAAAGGTATGATGAAACGCAGAGATATGCCCGGTATCGGCGACGGCCTCGATGGTGGCCAGTGCGACTGGGAAGACATCGGCGCGCGATGGAGGGAGCCCGGGGACTTCCAGGTGACGGGCTGGCAATGGGAGGGCGGCAGTGCGGTTGAGCAGGGTTTGAATGCTACTCGTGTCGATCCGCGCAGGGGCGTCGAAGAGGGGACATCCGGCATTGGCGGCGAAGATGGCGCGCACGGTGGTCATGCTACCGCCGGCAAAAACAGCCTGTGCAGGCGCTCGCAGGTCGAAGCTGAATCCACTTGAGGCGAGGCTCTCTCTAACATGTGCCCGCACTTGCTGGAGCGCAGCGACGTGGATGGGGGCAGTGCTATCGGCCACGAAGCGCTCGGTGAGGCGCACGCATCCGAGCGGCAGGCTGATGGCTTGCTGTATACGGCGTTTTTGGAATCGCAGGCATTCAAGGCTGCCGCCACCCAGATCGAAGACGTAGAAATCGTGCAGCTCGCGAAGCGCGGGATCGCAGGTCAGGCCGCGTCCGATGGCGTTGGCTTCTTCCTCGCCGGTCAAGATGCGCATCGGGTGCCCGGTGGCAGATTGGACTCGGGCGCAAAAATCCCTGCCGTTTAGTGCGTCACGGACTGCGCTGGTGGCGACGATCACAGTGCTGGCGGGCGCAAATGGAGCGGCGTCGGCCAACAGTGCTGTGATTGCATCGAGACCGCGCGTGATGCCATCCTCACTGAGTACGGGGTTGCCCCGGCTGATGCCGGCGCTGATGCGGGCATCAATGGTACGCGCGGAGAGCGTCTGGATGGATCCGGGCGTGCCGGGGGCGGGCGCTGCGACGAGCAACTTGATGGTGTTGCTGCCGACATCGACGATGGCGATGGGGGCGGGCATGGCGGTCAGAGCTCGAATGTGGCCGGTGCAATGAGGACGACGAACTCGCCCTTCAGGCTCGTCTTGGCGAGGCGCTCGTGCACTTCGCGAGCGGGGCCCACCAGGAAGGTTTCGTGAAGTTTGGTAACCTCTTTGGCGATGGCGATCACACGCGCGTCACCGAGTGTGGCGACAATTTCGTCGGCGAACTTATCGATGCGGTGGCAACTTTCGTAGAGTGCGAGCGTGTAGTCAAAGTCGCGGTACTTGGATAGGAATGCGATGCGGGCTGCGGATTTCGGAGGCAGGAATCCGGCAAAGAGGAATCCATTGGTGGGCAGGCCGGCGGCGCTGAGGACGGCGGCCAGGGCGCAGGCGCCGGGGACCGGAGTAACCGGCAGTCCGGCGCGACGGCAGGCCCGCACGATGCGGAATCCCGGATCGCTGATGGCGGGCGTGCCCGCGTCGCTGACCAAGGCAATCGACTTTCCCGCTGCGAGCTGCGCGGTCAGGCGGCTGGCGGCCTCCTGTTCGTTGTGATCGTGGTAGGCGATGAGCTCCCGGTGCAGTCCAATCCGGGTGAGTAGGGCGCCGGTCGTGCGCGTGTCTTCACAGGCTACGAGATCGACACTTGCGAGGATGGCTTTTGCACGGTCGGACAGGTCGGAGAGATTTCCGATGGGCGTTGCCACGACGTAAAGGTGCCCGGGTTGCGCGGTGAGCGACGTGTTTTCCATGTGGGACGAAACAAAAAATCCGGCGGGGCTGGCCGCCGGATTTCAAAGAGGATTGTTATCAGCGGACGCCGCTGCCTTCCGGGTTGCCCATTCCAGGGACCTGACCTTCCCAGCCTGCGGGACGGCTCCACGGGATGGAGGAGTCCTGTTCTTGCCGGGGCGAGAAGCATCCGGAGAGCAGGGCTGCAACGGCGCTCAGAAGGAGAAGGATCACGGGCGTGCGAACGTGTTTCATGCGGGGAATCAGACTCTGATAGTGAGGGAATTGTTTCGCGCAAGGTTGCATACAGCCTGCCGCGCGAGGCGAGCGCGAAGTTTTCAGCGTTCGTGGAGGTAGGGCGATTGCTGCGCCTCGAGTTGGCGGTGTTGCTCGATGTAGCGTCCCGAAAGTTCGTTGATTACTTCGTCGAGGTCGCGTTCGGCGACGTAGTGGGCCTGGGCGTGGACGCGCAGTTGTTGCCAGTAGTTGTCGAGGTAGGCGCTTTCGCGCTGAGTGACGTACTCATGCGCGGCGTCGATCGCCGTCTGTAATTGGGGGATGCGCTCGGCGATGGTGGCGCGGATGGTCCCCTCGATCTGCTGCATTTGGGTGACGGCCTCGGCTTCGTCGAGCTTGGCGAGGCGGTCCACAGTGATGGCTTGGGTGGGTATGGGCGGGGCTGGGATGCGCAGCCCGTCGTAGATTGTTTTTTCGGCAACGCGGACGACGCGTTGGGCGTTGAGCTCGTATTGGAGCGTCTGGCAATCGAGCGCGGCGGCCGATTGTTTGAGCTCGGCATAAGCCCGATTGATGCTCTCTCGACCCTCTCGATTTACGGTCGCGAGTGTGAGGCTGCGAATTTCGCGTGCGTAGGCCTGAAGGCTCTCGGCATACGGGGAAATCTGGTTGCTGACTTGTGTGAGTGCCGAGCGCACATCGCCACCGCTCCGATATTCGGCGGAAACGCGGTAGAGGTACCCGTGGAGCTGGGGGCGAATCTCCGAGCGCACCCACGTCTCAAGCATGGCGACTTTATCGAGGCGGTGTTGGAGTGCGGTCTCCCCATCGACCGCATCCTGAAGGGATTTTTCGAAAATCTCCCGCGTCTTTTTCGTCCCAAGAAAACCAAAAGGAGGGCGAGTCTGGCGAACCTGTTGGGTTTTCTCCGCTGCTTCCGAAATGGCATGGTCCAGCGCATGTCGGCAAAGCGCTAAGTACGCCTCGTCGCGCAGCAGGGCGATCGTTTCGGAGGATAATGACATGAGCAGACGCGGCTCGGGGAAGACTTCGGTGTGGGATGGTCGGTTCGGTGAAGGTGGATTATCGATTTAGTTTATCGCGCAAAGTGTTTTACGGAGATTTGTAAAAAAACTTTAACAAAACCAAGGAAGATTATTACGCATTTGGCCCTGCTATTGCTATTATCCTATCCGCCAATCGTCTAGCACTCTCACGTAGCCAGAACTGTCCCTTTTCGAGCGTCGCGGTGGTCGCATCTCCCATGACGCCACTCTGCGAGATATCTTCGGTGATCCAGGCAAAGGTCGCGGGGGCTCGCTCGGGGCGAAGTTTCCCGGGGGCTTCAAGATACGCGGGGTATTCGCAGACGGCCCGATCCATGTGCACCAAGTCGGGGGCGCAGGCGAGCATGAGCGATGTTTCCCATTCGTCGGCATGAAACCCCCATGCCGCCTCCTGGGCAGAAACCTTGGGCTTGAATCCGTGGCGCAGCATCTGTGCGTCGAGTCCGTGCGCATCGCGCAGTTCGTTGATGGTATAGGCTAGAACGGTGCTGTTGCCCCCGTGCGTGTTGAAGATCGCCAGTCGGCGGAACCCCAGGGTCTTGAGCTGAAGGGCGAGCGTGACCACCAGACGTCTGAGCGTGGTCGCGGAGACCCAAAGTGTCCCGGGGAAGTTGGCGTGTTCGTTGCTCTTTCCGAAGGTGATAGGCGGCGCGATGTAGAATGGGACACGTCCGGCAACGTGTTTGACCGCTTCGCTTAAAAGGGCCTGTCCCAAGATCGCATCGACCCCCACGGGCAAGTGCGGCCCGTGCTGTTCGATCGCGGCCGTGGGCAGAATGATAAGGACCTGATCCTTGGCGGGAATCGCGGCGATCTGCGCGCGAGTCAGCGCGGGGAGGTAATTGCTCCGGTACGCGGGAAACGGCTGAGCGGGCGTGAGGAGTCGCGGCGCGGGCTCGGCTTGGCTGCTGGCGTGGTGGGCGGCAATCTCGGTCAGTAGCGCGGCGGTGAGCCGGATCGCCTCCGTGTTTTCCGATGGCGCTGAAATCGCCAGTCCCAGCGCGCGGCTATTCATGACATAGGTGCGGAGTCCCAACTCGGCGCGTAGATCGACGGCGGCTGTGGCGACGAGGGGTTCGCTGGGCGTACTCGTGTTGAAAAAAACGAGCTTTTGAAACCCCGCCTTTTGCACGCCAAACGCAATCTCTCGAATAAGGGAGTGGGCGGTCTCTGGATCGAGCCCGAACAGCCCTTCGTGCTGTCTCGCCAGTGTAAATCGCAACGGGGGCAGGACGACCGGCGCGGGGGCGATGCGGCACTGACCGAGGGCCTGTCTGAGCCATTCGCCTCCGTGCGCCTCCTCAAGATCGTAGGGCTCAGAGTCCTCGGTGGCCGAGAAACCGTGGACCGGAAGAATAACCACCGTGGCGGCTGCCTCAGAACTCCCGGCAAACTCTGGCCAGGTGCGGTGAGCCCAGTTTTGCGAAGGATCGATATTGGCGAGCCAGCTTGTGCGCATGCGAACAGGTTATGCATGTGGGCCGGTGGAGCCAGCCCGTGTTTCCTAAATCCAACGAGTGCGCGTGGCAGGCGGCGCGGATCAGCGGGTGATCTGCTCGGCGATTTCCTCCAGCGGGTAGGTGAGGATTTCGGCAAGGGTGGGGTGGTACCACGGCGCTTTGAGCATGTTGAAAACCGTCGCGCGCATCGCGAGTGGTCCGCTGAAGCAGTGGATCAACTCACCGGCTTCCGGGCCGACAATTTCTGCACCGAGGATGCGCCCACGATTGGGCTCGGCGAGGACCTTTACGTAGCCGTAGTGCTCATCCATCAGGATGGACTTCCCGTGGTCGTTAAACGGATAGCTGGCGGCGATGTAGGGCGTGGAAGCCTCACGTAGCTCGCGTTCGCTGGCGCCGATCCGTGCCACCGCAGGCGAGGTGAAGACGACGCTCAGTAACGGCATGGTTGAAACGGGCCGCAGATCGCGCACGCCTGCCGCATGCCGGGCCGCGAGCTCGCCCTGCGCCACCGCGAGGTGGACGATGTCGTGCGGGCCGCAGACATCGCCTCCGGCGTAGATGTGCGGCTGCGTTGTCTGCTGCCAGCGGTTCACGCGGATGCGCCCGGTCGCCGTCAGTTCCACTTGAGCGGCGGCCAGATTCAGCTCGTCGGCGAGGGGTTCGCGGCCCAGCGCATTGACCAGATGCCGCGCTCGGACGGTGCGCTTGCGCCCGGAGTCTAGTTCGACAAAACGCACCGCGATCTGCTGTCCGTGGCGCGAGACGGACTCGAGCGATGTGCCCGTGTGCAGTTCGATGCCCTCGTCACGAAACGCTTGTGCCACGACGGCGCCGGCCTCGGGCGATGTTTCCTTAAGAATCTGCGGACTGCGCTGAATCTGGATCACCCGGCTGCCGATGCGGCGGAGGAACTGAGCGAGCTCGCAGGCGACGATGCCACCGCCAAGCATGATCACGCTTTCGGGCACACGTTTTAGTGCGAGTACGTCGTCACTGGTCCAGTAGGGCGTCTCCGGGAGCCCTGGAACCGGCGGCACGCTCACGCGCGAGCCCGTGGCGATGAGGAATGATCCAGCCTGGAGTCTGAGTCCGTCGTCGAGCTCGATGGTGTGGGGATCGAGAAAACGCGCCTGACTCCGGTAGAGTGTGTATTTGTCGGAGTTGAGCTGTTGCAGTCGGAAGTCGGCAAACTCACCGATTATTCTTTGTTTCCGGGCCTGAAGCGCGGGCATGTTTACCCCGGCGGAGGGGATGCGAAGTCCGAAGGTTTTCCCCTTCTCCGCACGGTGAAGGATCTCAGTGGACCAGAGGAGCGTCTTCGATGGCATGCACCCGCGCTGGATGCACAGTCCGCCTAGGTCCCGCGCGCCGTCAACGATCGCGACGCGCTTACCGAGTGAGTGTGCTACGCGTGCGCCGTTGAAGCCGGCAGAGCCTCCGCCGATGGCGATGAAGTCGTAGGTTTTAGTCATGCGTTGAATGTCGATGTGCTAAGATTACAAACCCTACGGCTGTGATAAGCAATGCCCACGCGTGCAGGCGAAGGATGACCGCCTGCCATAGGTATTGAGTGAGATGACTGCTGGCAAAGTTTAGGATCCCTTTATTGTTTAGCCAGAGCCAGAATCCGGCACCGGGAAGAATCCATAAAAGTTGCCCGAGGTAGAGCGCCCATGTGTCGCGAAATGGTGGGCGCAGATAAGCAATCAACAACCACACCGGGCATAGTAATAATGCATCATATCCACGGTGATACCCCAGCAATAGGAGAAAAATCGCTGCGCTGGCAAATAGCCAACAATGCTTTGCGGCGCTGTGATCGTTTTCGGCTAGCCGTTGGCGACGCATATAGACGATCACGATTGCGAAGAGACACGCAATTGCAGCTTGCCCAATGCTGGGCAATACATATCCGATCACTCCACGCCACAACCCACCTGGATCGATACGCTGTGTGGCAAGCACACTCATCGCGGAGATGGAGCCTGTGGTACATTCGTTTTCCAGCGCCGATATCCAGCCGGAAATGGCGGCCGGTTGCTTAACCGCCAGCCACAGAACGGTTGCCCAAAAAATTGCAAATAAGCTGATTGGCAGCCATATGGCAATTCGCCAATTGGCATGCGTTAGTAATCCGATGGCAGCTGCGGTGCCTATCTGCGGCTTAAGCATGCAGGCAAGTACGACAAGGGTACTTCCATAAATGGGACGTTTTTTCACACAAAGGCAGATGCCGAGAAGAGATAATCCTGTGGCTGGTAGGGCTATATTCGCCACGACTAGTGCTGTGTGAAGCGGATTGCAGGCGGCAACCCAGAGGATAAGGATATGGCGTGGAAAGGAAGGGATACCCAAGCATTCAGCCCAAAGCCAGATTGAACATATAAGCAAAACCACGCTGCCCGTCAGTATGATGAATTTTGCAGCAATCGGTGGCAGTACACTAAATGGGATAAGCGCCACAAATGTAGTTGGGGAATATACAGGAGGCGTATGCTCGGTAGAAGGTGCGTTTTTTGCGTTCAATACGCGAATGATGTTGTTTTCACTGTAGGGGTTGTCACCACTCCAGAAGAGGATGCACCCTGCATAAGGGGATGAGAAATCATGCAGTCCAGTATTCCAAGCCCGGCATATCCCCCGCCCTAGGAGTAGTGCTAATGCAATGGCTGTGAATGCGTATAAGAGCAAGCGCCGGCCCCGGTGGTCTATGTTTTGCGCTTCTTTTTTCATAATTCAGGCAGGTGGGTGATCAGGTTGAATTATCCTAATCGACCATGAGAAATATGCGAATTTAGCCTGGTCGTATTAATTAGAGGGCTCGCTGTTTCGTATTAATAGTACATAGCCAGCAGCCGCCGATTTAGGATGATAGCCGGAAAGCGCAGCTCCATCATATTCTGATACGGCAGATTCTGGGAGAAGCAGGGCGGCAAAATAGCCACGGCTGATAAGACCACCAATGCCATCCTCAAAAAAGTGCCGCCCATGTTTGCGATCTTGGGGATAGTTAAAAGCTAAGACAAACGGTGGTGTGTGCGGATTTAGCCACGGTAAGTTGAGGCGAAGGTCGTGCGAAAAACGGGGTTCTGGCGCATCTTGCCATAGTTGCCAGCGGGCCGCCAGTATTTCGTTCTGACCTCGTAGATTTGTTTGCCCTTTCCCGCCCAGCACCGCGAATAATAAGCTGATCGCAATTACCACAGACGGGGTTAGAAAATATGCTGTCCGTGCGCTGTGAGCCGCCAACGACAGTCCTGCAATCGTGAGCAACAGGGATGTCGTGAGATAGTAGTTATTTGACGCACCGACCTTGCCACAAGTGAGGAGGGTGATGGTAATGGCCACAGGCAAGCTGCCCAGCGCCAAACGAGCTGCATCTGGCAAATCGCGCCAGCGCTGATGGCGTAAATGAAATAAGCATAATGCACACAATACGAGGATAGGTAGAATGCGTAACGCAGCACTGGTGGTATTATCTTGGACGATTCCGAACAGAAACTGGTTAGACGTGGCGGTCTCTAGCAGAGCCTTTTGGTATGTTGTGCCGAGTGTTAGCAAGGTGATAATATATGCACCACAGGTAAGCGTAATCAGTGTCAGGACATGCCGCCAACGGCGTTGCGTGAGCAGGAAAAGCGTCGTACCGCAGATTGCTTGAATGAAGTTGGGTTTCATGGCCCAAGCTGCATAGAAACATAGCGCGGCAAGAAAAACCGCTTGCCATGGTTGTTGACGTTGAAAGTGGAGAAAAAGCAAAAGTCCGAGTAGCTCGAATGTGAGCGCCCATATATCTGGTCGTGTTGTACATATCCACCATCCTGGTAGGGGACCCAAAAAACAGAAGCATGCGATAAAGACGGCAGCGAATGCACAGGCTCTCCCACGGCGTTGAAATTGTTGCCAAGCGAAGCAACTGAGCATAATCGTACCGCCTAGCGCCCCGATGAAAGTCCAACAACGACTTATCACAGGGAGCTGTGCTTGATCATGCTCATTAAGCATGACTGCTGCAACGCGGCCGTAAGTAGAATAGAAAAGCCAGTTAAAATAGGCCGAGGCGTAGGGTGGAACAGCGGTGTCTCGGTAAGCTGGCTGTCCGTGGGCAACCCGCCAGATAGCATATAGGCTTTCTTCTTCACAGCCGGTAGTAACTGCAACACCGGGTGCTGATTGTGGCGCGGTGACGGCATGATAGGTGCGCTGCAGGCATATCCCCCAAAGTGCGACACTGCCGATGATTGTTAGGACTACAAGTCCACGATAAACTAGCCGTGTGAATTGCATGTATGGAACTATCTATCGCCCCCGGCCAAATAGCATCACGTGGATTGTCTTCAGCACGATGGCCGCATCCATCTGGAAGGAGAAATAGCGAATGTAGTAGAGGTCGTACTCCAGTTTTCTGAGCGCGTCGTCCACACTGGCGCCATAGGGGTAGTGGACTTGAGCCCAACCGGTGATGCCAGGGCGGACGAGATGCCGGAAGTGATAGCAGGGGATTTGCTTTTCGTAATCGGAGACGAGGCGCTCCCACTCCGCACGGGGACCAATCATGCTCATGTCGCCACGTAGCACGTTCCACAGTTGCGGAAACTCATCGAGGCGGATCGCCCGCAGCAGACGACCAAACCGGGTGATGCGCTTATCGCCGGGTTGTGTGTAGAGGGCGTCTCCCGGCGCAGCCGGGCGCATGGTGCGAAGCTTGATCAGCGTGAATGGGCGGTCATTTCGGCCTATGCGTGTCTGCCGGAAAAGGGCGGCTCCGTGGCCGTCGCACCGAATGGCAAGGCATGCCAACGCAAGCACCGGCGCCGCGAGTATCAGTCCGGTCCCGGCGAGCAGCACATCGCTGATCCGTTTGAGCCGTTCGTACACGGGATCGCGCGCAGCTTTGAAGCCTTCCTGAAGGAGCCAGCTTTGGTTGACTCTATACAGCGGGATCGTGCGCCAGTAGGTTTGATGGAATCGCTCCAGCGTGTAGGTGGGGACTCCGGCAAGATAGATGCGCACCAGTTGCTGGGCGACCGAAGTCGGCAACTCGCGGCCGGCCTCACGCAACACGATCGCTTCGGCAGGAAGTTCGCCGCTTTCGATTTTGTCTAGCATGCGTGGCAGCTGCCGGTCCACGGCGTGTTCGGCGACGTCCTCGATGACGCAGGCTTCCACCGGTTGGGTGAGACCGCGTTGCTGCGCAAAGACGCGGAAGTGAGCACAACTTTTCTCGCTGCCGACAAAGATGATCGGTCGTTCGCCGCGACGGCGCCTGAGTTGCTGAAACAGCCACCGGCGGTATCCGAGCGAGAGCGTGGCAAATCCGGCATAGCTGATCACCAGCACACCACGTGAAGATTGGAGCGGGATGGTGGAAACCACGATGAATGTGAGCACGAGTGCCCCGAGAAGTGCACAGGCCGTGGCAATGAGGTGCAGGCTGGTGTAGTCGAGGCTGACCATGTCCGACCGAGGCGAATAGCCATCGATCAGGTAGAGTGTGCCGCAGGTCAGCAGAGCCAGAGGTAGGATTGCCCAGAAATAAATCTCATCCAGGCTGCTCAGCCCGCGCCAATCGGCAGCGACGTTGATGAGCAGCAGCAGGGACAGAATATCGCCTGTGATCAGGGCGAGAGAAAATAGGCGGCTGCGAATCATGTCAGAGCGTGTCGAGCGGTTGGTTGGCAGGCTGCCATCTTCGTGGCGCGGTGCAAGGTCACGTGCGTGTCTTCAGGAGGGCTTGCCGCCAGAGCGCCAATGCCGAGGTGAAGGCCCCGTTGTGTTCGGCAAACTGACGTGCCGCCGCGCCGTATCCGGCCAATGTGACGGGATTCTGCGATAGTTGGCGGAGCGAACTGGCCAGAGTCGTGAGAGCCTCCCGCTGACTGGCGAGGCCCATGCCGTACTCGCGAACGAGGCGCGCCGGCTCGCTGTCGTCAGGCCCGAGAAAGAGGATCGGTTTCCCGAGCGCGGCGACGCCGTAGAATTTGCTGGGAAACACAAGCGACGCGCAGCTCGGCAAGAGCGTCACGAGGTGCAGGTCGCCGACGCCGAGCGCCGTAGCTAGCCGATCACGAGGTTGGGCCGGTTGGAAATGCACCTGGTCAAGCTGTTCGGCGCGGACGCGCTTCTGGAGACAGGCTTGTTGCGCGCCTCCTCCGATGAAGAGAAACGCAAGGTGCGGCTCGTCGCGCAACTGACCGGCGAGATCGAGCACCGGATCGAGATCGTGGACGCGCCCCAGATTGCCCGAGTAGGCGATGACGAATTTATCGGCGAGCCCCCAATTCCGACGCAGCGCAGCGACCTCATCGGCCGGCGCCGAAGCCAGCCCCGTGGGTGCCCAGTTGCCGATGATCGAAATGCGCGAGGCATCGACGCCTTGGGTGCGGATAAACGCGGCCATGTCTTCGCCCAATGCGACACATGCCGTGCTGTGCCGCCACGTGAAGTCTCGCAATCCACGCAGCCCTGCCAACAGCCACCGGCCCGCGCGTCCGCCAGCGACCGCCATTGCCACCTCCGGGTAGATGTCCTGCACCCAATGAATTTGCCGAGCGCGGCAAATCCTGGCCCATGGCCACAACATGACGCCGAGGAGCGGTGGATCGGTCTTGGTGACCAGTGTGTCCCCCCGTTGGAGCACGCGGAGGCATCGCCACGATGCTCCGACGAGAAACGCGGCAAAATCAGCCATGCGCCCGATCAGACTGCGTTTACCCCAGCGCGGACCGCGTACGCGGTGGATGGTAACGCCATTGCGTCGCTCGCAGCGGGGCGCGCCGGCGTGGCCCGGATGGCTGGCGATGACTGAGACGTCCCAGCCCTCCGCAGCCAGGCCCTCCGCAAGATCGGTGAGCAGTTGCGCCGTCGCTGGCTCGTCTGGCCAGTAGAAGCGGTTGACGAATACGACGCGGCGAGGCGCAGGCATGCTCATGGTTGCACCCGCTCGGCAAAGCCGGCGGATTCGAGTCTCTGGAAGATTTCTTGAAGCAGAGGCTCCGACTGCAATTCCTCCAGCCGTCGGTTGCTCGCGAGCCGAATCACCCACTGCGGGGCGCGTGCGCTGACCGGCTCACGCAGGAGACTCGGTGCGACCTGCCACGGGAGAAATCCGGGGAGTTTGCCCATCAATCGCCCGCCATAGAAATGCCAGTACCACACTTGTTGCACCTCTCCCGCCAGAGTGTAGGTGAAGCGTTGGGGGGGGCCGAGTGGATAGCGTGGTAGCGGTGCGGGCGTGGGCTGCGCAGTCCAGCCAGTGCCTGGCATGCAGTAGGCCGGTTGATGAAAACTTACCTGCCCGAGAGTCGACTGTCCGGGCTCCCAAAAGGCCATGTAAACGGAAACCTCCGTGCCTGGACGGCGGTAGCTGATGGCATAGAGGTGTTCGGTTCCGAGCGTGGCCGCGAAATCGGAAATCTCCCGATCTTCTTCCGCGGTCCAGCCCGGCGCGGACACATGGAGCAACCGGGGAAAGTCCGGTAGGGCACGGACCTCGTCGGCTCGGACACGGGTTTTCCAGACCGTAAACACGGTCGCCACGCCCATGAACAGCGCGAGGCTGACCGGCAGCCAGAGCCGATAACAGACTCGCGATTCTCTCACTGACGGTGCGGATGGTTGTTGGTGACGTCCCACGCTGGTCGCACCCGTATACATGGCCACGGCGGTGATCCCGAGCAGGGCATACGCCGTGGCATCGTGCCAGAAACCCGTGATATCCACCCCGGCGTTGATCAGGAGACAAAGCACGAGCGAGCGAAGGTAGTTGCCCACCACTGCGAGCGCCGCGCTTCCCGTCACCAGCAAGACCCGCCACCAGAAACCGCGCACCAGCAATCCGGCTAGCACGAGGCCGACGAATGTGCAGGCGAGCAGGCTGCGGAGACCGCTGCACGCATCCTCCACACCAACCACGCAATGGGGAAACTCGATGATATTGCCATGACGCACAGCCGAGTAGCCGAGCCAGTGCATTGCGTTGAGCACGACCGCCGTCGTGTGATCACGCAGCGCTTGTGTGAGCGTGACGAGCGGGCCCGGTGGCAGCGGCACGGCGAGCACCCAGATGAGGCAGCCTGCGAGCCCGGCGCCATTGAAGCGTGCGAGCGGCTGCACCCCGGCATCGAGCGCGAGGAGGATAGCCCCGAGTAGAGCCACGAGCGCGTAGGCACCGAGCGCGAGCGACTGGGTCTGCATGAGCCCTTGTGCCAGTACGGAAAACGTCGCGAGCGTCGCCATCAATACGCCGCCAAGCCCGAGTAGAAGTTGAACGAGGCTCCGCCGCCACGGCACGTTGCCCCATGAGGGTTCCTGACCCGAGGCATGCCAGAGCCAGGCACAGAAGATCGGTGCGGCAAACGCATGTGAGAGCTCCGGCGTGGCGATCCATGCCGGCCAGAACCAGAGGCAGGCGATGCCGACCGCGACGCATGCGAGCACGAGCAACAGCCGGTCAGGCACGCATGCGGAGGCGCTGGATGTTGCGGGTTGGATCATCGGTTTCTCCGGAGTTGGCGGAGGGCATCTTGGACGAATCGTTCGTAGCGGGCGAGCAGCCGGCAGTAGTGCCAGCCGGCACATCCGTCGAGAAAACCACCGCGTAACCCATATTGGTAGAGGAAACGTGCCGCCGGGCGGCAAGGCAGGCGGTAGCTGAACTGTTTGAGTGCACGCCGGCGCACCATCGGATCGCGCGCCCAGAGATGGCTCCACGGATGAGTCTGGCCGCAGGCGAGGTGAGCCTCGGCTTCTTTGGTGGCATACCGGCGGTGTTTTTCCAGCCACGCGCCATCGCCGCCGGTGGCGAGCTCATGGCGGTAGTTTCCCTGGAGAAAGTCCATCTGCATATCGGGCGCCTCGCGCTGGCCATGGCCCACTTCGATGAATCGAAACCGCGGGGCGCGGACCAGCCGCGCCTGGTAGGCCGGATAATCCGTGCAGTGCGGGATCCACCGCCCGTGCCAGAGCATTTGAGGCGCGACGTAAAAGCCGTCGATCGACTCGGGCGCCACGCGCAACCGGGCGTTGCACTCGTCCAGTAGTGCGGGCGTGAGGAGTTCATCCGCATCCAAGTGAAATACCCATGGGTGGCGAAACGGGATCTGCGTCTGGGCGTGGTTGCGTTGTCCGGCAAAGTTATCGAATGGCCGGGTGAACACGCGCGCCCCCGCAGCTCGGGCGATGGTTTCCGTGCCGTCGGTCGAGCCGGAGTCGAGGACCACCAGATCGTCGCAGCCCGCACAGGATGCGAGACAGCCTGGCAGATTGCGCTCTTCGTTTAGCGTGAGGATGAGGACGGAAAACATGGGCGTTCAGTGAGCGAGCGCTTCGAGCTGCCGGTAACGCACGGCCACGAAAAAGCAGAGCCACCAGAGATAGACGATGGCCTGGGAGCCAAAGGGGAACTCCACCAGAGCGTAGATCAGGATCAGCGCGCAGCCCCCGAGCAAGTAGCGCGGAAGCAACGTCCACGCCCCGGGATATCGCCGGAGTTGCCACAGTGGCAGAACGCCGAGCATCGCCAACAACACCGTGCCCACGACGCCATGTTCGGCGAGGGATTGCAGCCAGTCGTTGTGCGCGTCGACGTACACCACGGGGAGTCGGTCCAATGGAGACGTCTGCGTGTTGTATCGACTAAACACCGTCGGGTAGGAGGCCATGCCCCAACCGAACCAAGGTTTCTCCTGCGCCATGCGCCAAGTGTCCTGGTAGAGCTGGCTGCGCGATCCCAAGAGATTGCCCCGTGCATGGGCGGCAGTGAGTTGTTCGCGCGTCTTCTCGACACGCGCCTCAATGATCGGCTGCCCCAGCCAGTAGACCAAACCGACCGTACCAACCGCCAGCAGGCTGCCACCGCCCCAAACGGCAAGCGTTCGACGAGGACTGCGCCCTGCGTGGCGGACACGTTTCCAGCTCCAGTGCAGCCAGGCGCCGGCGAGCAGGACGAGGAGAAGCAGCGTGCATGAACGCGAAGTGCTCAGCGGAATCGAGGCCGCCAGAAGAAGGGTGGCCACCAGCCACATCGCCGTCGGCGAGTGCCATGCGTCACGATAATCCTGGTGCGCATTGAGGGCGTGATGCCAGACGAGGCCGAGGCAAACGGCGACCGCCAGCAGGGCAACCGGTCCCCAATGGTTGTGGTAGATGAATGACGCGAAGAACGTCGGATTGGGCGAGGCGATTGCTCCGAAGAACAACCCCTCGGCGCCTGCCAGTTTTTGCAATGAGCCGAAGATTGCCAGTGCTGTCGCATTGCCGGCGACAAACAAGAGCAGTCGGCGCAGAGCGGTGCGCCGGCGGACGAGAAACGCGACGTTGAATGCCGTGAGGAATAGCGCGTCGAAGAGCCAGAGCGCCTGAATCGCCTGGTCCGGGCGGGCGCAACTGGGCAACCAAGGGTGCTCGCCTCCCGGAATAAAACCGGTCGCGCCATAGCCGGTGATCGCGCGCAGATTGGGATTGGCCAGACTGAGGAGCACGACGAGGTTGAATGCCGCCCACGGCCACAGCCAGATGATGCGACGGCAAGCACCGGGTTGCCTCCAGCGTTCGAACACTCCTAGGCAGAATACGAGGATGCTTAGGCTGCCCCATCCTGAAATCAGCGTGTGGGCCCAGTCGGAGTTGCCACCCAGTGCCCATGTGGAGAGCAGCACCATGCTGGCCGCATGCCAGAGCGCGAATCGCTCGGCCAAGCGCGGCGTGGATGAGAGCATCGGGCTGAAGCGGTCGTCCGTCATCGAGTCACCAAAAGTTGCGAATAAAAGGCGCTGAGCGTCGACGCCGTCCGGGCCCACGAGTAGTCGGTCTGCATCCAGCGACGAGCGTTCTGCCCACGCAGGGAAAGTTCGTCATGTGAAGTGGCGAGTGCATGGCGTAGCCGCTCGCGGTAGGTTTCCCAGGCGCAACACCAGCCGCAGCCATTTCGATTGAGCGCCTGCCATGGCGTGGTGTCGGTCACGAGCGCCGGCACGCCGCAGGCGAGTGCCTCGGCGATGACCATGCCGAAATTTTCCGAATGCGACGGCAGCAAAAAGAGTCGTGCGACCGCGTAGGGCGGGAGCGTCTGCGTGCCGTCGAAGACCGCGATGCGCTCCGCACCACCGCGCGCGGCGATTTTGCCGCGCAGTTGATCGACTGAGATCGTTTCGGGTATCCCCACGATCAGCAGCAGCCAATCCGCTGGTGCCACATCGAGCCACAGGTCAACCAACTCGACGATGCGTTTTTTTGCGTGGAGTCGCGAGTGGAACACCGCCGTTGGACGCGAGGCGCAGTCCGGGCAGGCGTGGTGCCAGTAGGCACGCGCCTCCGCGAGTGCTCGCTCGTCTGGGAGGGCCACGCCGTTGGGCGCGACGCAGATTGGCTGGCGCCAGCCGTGCGACCGGATGTCGTCGGCCTCATCCTGACTCGTGGCATGCCAGCCAGCGGCGGCAGCGAACGCACCGGGGTGTACGAATTTCTCGGCGAGCCATTTTTTCCAGCGCCGATGACGCCACGCCCACAGGCTCATCATGCCACGCGGCGAGATGACCAGTGGCACGCTTGCCTGTGAGGCGCACTGGTGTGCATAGTGCAGCGGACGCTGCCAGAGCGCATGCGCATGGATCAGGTCGGCCGGTGTGGCGCCGAGCCGACGGCGCAACTCCGGCGAGCACGCGAGCGTCGCGGAGCCACGGACTGGGGTTGGCTGGTAGTTCAGGCCGGGCAGCGCCGACGTATTTAAACCGGTCGTCCCGGTGGCGAAGAGGGAGACCACGTGGCCAGTGTGCGCCAGCGCGGCTGCGAGATTCGGCACCGATACGCTCGGGCCGCCGAACCGCGGGTCGATGCTGGAAACGACGTGCGAGAGGCGCATCGTCAGATCGGCTCCGGGCGTTCCTTGACCGGGTGGCATGGATTACCGGCGCAGACCATGTGCGGCGGTTGGTCTTTCACGACCACGGAGCGCGCCCCGATCACGCACAGTTCGCCTATGGTGACGCCAGGGCCGACAAAGACCTCCGCGCCCAACCATGCGTTCTCACCGATCACAATGGCACGTGCGTCGAGTGGAAGAGCCCACTGCCGATAGTCGTGGGAACCCGCGCAGAGATGCGCCATGCGGCTGATTTGCGCGCCGCGGCAAAGTGTGGTCGGCGCGAGATTATAGATGAGCGAGCCGGGACCGATGAGCGTGTGCGCTTCGAGGCGGAGCTTCCACGGGTACACGATTCGCACATCGGGAAACACTCGAACGGTAGCGGGAGACGGAATATCCGCGCCGAACCGTTGGAGTAGCCAGATGCGCCAGCGATGGGCAAAATTCGGGCTCGGACGGAAGAGCACGGTTTGCACACCGCTCCAGCACCAGCGGCGGAGCACCGCGCCAAGGGAATGAGGGCGGCGGTTTCCCTGGCCGAGATAGGGGCGTGTGGACGAATCAGGCATGGTGGCTAGCAGAGGCGTGCGGTGGATTGGGCGCAAGGCTGGCAAGCGCAGCGAGTACCCCCGCCGTGGTTTGCTCGTAGGTGTAACCGGTAATGCGCTGCGCGATTGTGGGCCGCATCGGGTCGATGTCAGTCGAGAGCGCCTGGGCGAGTTTGGCCCGAAAGGCGGCGGCGTCTTCGCTTGGAAACACCCAGCCGGTGACGCCGTCCGTCACGAGATCCTGCTGGCAACCGACCCGGTCGCTCACCAGACAGGGGCGCCCCATGTGCATGGCTTCGTTGACGGCGAGTCCCCACGTCTCGTAGAGCCCGCGCGACGGCAGACAGAAGATGTCTGCCATCCGATAGCGCGCCGGCATCTCGCTCTGATTGGCAAACGGGAGGAACCGGATGCAGTGATTGGGGGCCGACCGGGCGAAGGTTTCGAGCTGGGCTTTTTCGGGGCCGTCGCCGACGTACACCAATGCGTCGCGGTGCGGTTCGGCGGAATCGATGAACGCGCGCAATAGCTCGACGGGTTGTTTGGCGCTGACGAATTTCCCGGCAAACAGAATGACACGGCGATCACCAAGGCCGAGGGCGTGCCGGAGCCGGGCGGCTTCGGCATCGTGCTCTGGCGTGACGCGAAAATGAGTAGCGTCGACCGAGTGCGGGGCAAAAAACAGCCGGTTCCCGGCGACGCCGAGTGTGCGGAAATATGCGCGGTTGGCGGCACCGACGTAGGTAACGGCGGAAAATTGTCGATAGAGCCAGCGCAGAAGCCAGCGGCGCGGCCCGCCGAGCGTTTCCCGACCGAGCAGGTGCGAGTCGCCACGGAAAACGAGCGGGAGCTTTTTCCGCCTGGCTGTCGCGATGATGCGGAGGTGCGTTGCGTAATTGTAGCCGAAGAGGAGCACCGCATCAGGGCGCCAGTTGCGGAGACGTTGCGAGAGATCGGGATTTTGCAGCCCCCAGAAATGCTCCGTGCCTGGGCGTCGCGCGGTGTTGGGCACCATTTCCCACTCATAGCCGGAAAGAAGGTCGGTGTCCCATTGGACGGTGCGTTGAAACTGCGGATCGCGCTGCGGCGTGACACCGAAGTTCCACAGGTAAAAGACGCGGATCGAGATGGTGGCGTGCGCGGCCATCCAGCGGAACCACGGGCTGTAGTACTGCGTCGGGTGGGAAAGAATGATCGCGAGACGGGGCATCAGTCGGCTGGGGTTTCCCGTGGCGTTAGGACCGTGCGGCGCACGAAGGGAGCGGTGGCTACAACGATCAAAACCAGTTGCTGGAACTGGGATGTGATCAGCACACTTGCCACCATCTCAGAGGAGACGGCAAGGCCGAGAAGGAGCGCGATGGTGAGGAATCCTTCGAGAGAGAAAATGGGTTTATTGGCAGTGCGCATTTCGAGCCAGGCCGCGAAGCTTCCGAGTAAACCGCCGAGAAACAGGCTGCCCCACCATGCGCCGAAGTTTCCATAGGCTTCCGGGATCAGCCCCCATGCGATGTAGGTTTTATAGGTGTCTTCCTCTATTTGACGGCCGAAGTGGACATTGAGGAGGGCCTGCCCTTCATGGGCACGCGGTTTTTCGGGCCATAGAACACGAGGGATGAGGAGTGGGGGGATCAACGAGTAGGTGGCTCCACCAAGTGTGGGGATATGTTCATTTTCGACGGCTTGGACGACAAAGATGAGGTTTTGGAGATTATCGATCCGATCGAGGAGGGTCTGACGTTCTTTCGGAGTGGTATAGCCAGCTTCCTGGGCTGGGCTGAGCCTGGCGAGAGAGAGCTCGGTCCATTCGGCATAGCGGGCTGGAATGTCGGAAATCGTGCAGGCAGGTGGTGTTTCGTTGTCGGTCTGTGGCCAGTAGCGCTTGCGCATGTCTGACTTTCCCAGATTGAGAAACGCCAGTGCACAGAGGCTGATGGTTAAAAAACGCCACGGAAATTTAGCTCCGCCCCAGAGCAGCCCGGTGGCGAGGGCTGCGATGCCCATGATTGGAACAGAGAGCAGCAGCGAAAGGGCGGCGATCAGGCTACGCGTGAGAAATAGCATCCAAAGGCAGCCTCGTTGCGACTGAGAGAGGTGTCCGCTCGCTGCACTGAGGCCGAGGATGAAGAAACCGGCCATCGCCGCGACCGACGTGATGGCGACGAGTACAGAATTTGCCCCAGCCGGCAGATTGGCGACGATCGATGAAATCCACCCCAAACCGGCTGCCACTTCATAGGCCGTGCTGCCGCCTGCCAGCCAGAATCCGAGGCGGGTAAGCCCCTGCGTTTGCTCACGCACGATCAGGTTGATCGACCAGGCTGTGGAGTCTGCAGGATGAACCAACTGGCTGCAAAAATACCAGCTGCCTGCGAGTGCGAGTTGGAATAGGAGAAGTTCGAATCCGCAGCGGGTGAGCGTCTCCGCCGTGGCGTTCTGGATGCACGCGTTGTTGGCGACAATCGGCACGCCGTAAATGACCAGCGTTTGGAGCGCGAGGATCGGCAAAATCGGTACGCCCCGCCCGAGGGTCCGCCATAGCGAGAGAGTTATATATGCGCCGGCTGCGAGCGCGATGAAGGCGAATAGTCCAGGATGCCCCTCCCACACGATCCACAGGGCGGCGAGTGCCAGTGTGGTGAGGATAGGCCATTGCCCGTGTTTCAGCATCCGTGAGGTGCTGGTGGCGAGCTCGGCGAAGGTTGTCTGAGTATCGAAGGAGGCCTTAGGCATGCGTTTCTAGTGCGCCGTGCGACTGGGCGTAGGAGCCAGACAGGCGTCAAAAAGCGCGCATTGTCTGCGGGTGAGAGTTTCCGCCAGGCAGTGCTCGGCAAACCATGGCTCGTTGCGTGGACGGGTCGGAGGCAATCCTCCGCCTGTAGTGAGTTGCTCCAAGGCTGCGGCTATGTCGTCGGTAGTTGTGTCGATGGATGACGCGGAATCGTCAAAGAAAACCTCGTGGCAACCTCCCATCTGAGCCGAAAGCTCAGCGAGGTGGCTACCGCGTAACGCTACTTGCAGGATCGGCTTTCCCGAGAGCCAGTAAGCGTAGGTTTTCGAGGGCGAGTAGGATGGATCGACTGAACCCAGAAGAAGCAGCGCATCGGCCTGGTCGAGCACCCGCAGACTGGCGAGCTGGCCGATCCGGTGCGGCACCTCATGCACGAGGTCTTCTACTCCATGGCTCGCTGCCAGCGGGAGTAGTTGAAGCCGTCCGCGGCCTTTTTCGACGTAGCTTGTGCCGATAAAATGAAAACGAAGGCGTCGCGCGGCGGATGGGTTGCGTTGCCGGAGCTGGGCCAGCCCAGCAAAGAGGAGGTTCGCCGCGCGTGGGATGATCGGGCCAGCGGCGCCAGTGTAGAGGAGCACGATCTCGTCGGGTGTCTGGCGAAGTACCGGCACCACGATGGATGATTGGCGAGCGAGTTGTAGATCGCCGGGCGCGACACCAAATGGGATGTGTGCCTGCGGCTGGTTGGAGAACCACGAATAGCGGCGGCTCAACTCGGCGAAATATCGAGGGGAGACACTCGTGAAACCTGCTGCGCGTCGGTAAGTGGGGCCTTCGCCTAGTTTCGCGATGAGCGAGGCTATCCGGTATTTCCACCCGCCTGGAGGACGAGGCGCGCCGGGCTGTTGGTAAGCATCCGTGTACCATGGGTCCTGGATGTCGATGGCGTACGGCACGCCGTAGAGTCGTCGCCAGATCGGCCCGAGGAGAAACGTGAGAAACTGGGTGTTTGAAAAATAAACCAAGTCGAAGTGTTCGGATCGAATCAGGCGGCGCCCTGCAAAGAAGAGGGGCCACCACGCGCGCCAGCCGAGCGTGCCGCAGCCGAAAAAGCGCAGCCAGTTCCAACACCGAGTTTGGCAGCGCAAAACTCGGCAATTGGCTGGCACGGTTGCATTGAGCTCGGGCTCCTGAGTCGCCGCGACGTCCTTGGCCGCCACCGCCAGCACGACGACGTCCCAGCCGTTCTGTGCGTAATACGGCAGGCTCATCCGCACACGCTGCATGTCAGGCGCGTTTGTCGGCGGAAAATGTGGGGAGACGATGAGAAGGCGCTTCAATGAAGTGCTTTTTCGACAAGGGTAAGAAGCGTGGAAACTTGTTTTTCCCAGCAGTAGGTTTCCTCGGCGAGGGATCGTGCGGCGCGTTGCTGCTGCCGCAGGATGCTTGGTGAATTGAGTAATCGATCCACTGCGTTCGCAATCGATCTAGGGTCGTTGAGTTTGATCAGCGTCCCGGCCTCAGGTCTTCTCTCGAGCACTTCGCGTTGTCCAGCGGTGTCGGATGCGATGACCGCGAGCCCGGCATTAAGGTATTGAAGAATCTTATTGGAGATCGTGAGGTTTTTGTTGGCTGGCTCGGATAGCTCAAGTGCAAGTCCGACAGCATGCTCGGCGATGACGGAGGGCAATTTATTTGGCTCTACCAGTGGTCGGAATGTGACCCGGGATTGGAAGGGCTCCGGAAGCTGTGACCGTAAAAGAGATTCGTACCCTGGCAGGGCTTGACCAAGCAAAACAAGCCGACTGGAGCGCGTAGTTTGCCGCCACCCGCGGATGAATTCTTCCAATCCCCGGCCAGGGCCGATTGTTTGCGAAAACCAGAAAAGCGAAGGATCGCTGTCAGAGGCTGGCGTTCGTGACAACGTTGCATGAAGGGGGAACGAGTTGGTGATTACGATGGGCGTCTGCCCCCCATACCTTGACGCTAGTGCATGGCCCATTGCGTACGACGTGGTCGTCACATACGCGGCGGATTGGAATAGCTGTCGTTCAGTAGCCCTGATCAAGGAGAGTGGGCGTTCTTTTCGCGCCTGTGGCAGCAAATCTTCAGAGTGCCAGTCCTCCATATCGACAGCGACACGGCGGCCGGACTGGATCAACTGAAGGCCAGCCCAGTGCGGAGCTTCGTTATGAACGATAGTCAGTGCCGCCGGTAACCGACGCGCGGCATTGAGCAGCTGGGTTGCGGGCCCCAATGCATGTGGTGACTCATGGCCAAATCGGATCGTCTGGCGGGCTAGCTTGGAAGCGCTCCGAGCGTACCAAGAGTAAAGCCGGCCTCGGAGAGTTTCTGACATGAGATCGATCGCAACAGCGCGGTAGGTCGCATCGCGCAAAACTGATGCATCAGCGGGGGCGCTCGGAGGATGATTGCGCACGTAGAGCAGTGTCACTTCGTAGCCAGCGGCTGAGAGTGCGGAGGCTTCTTTTACGGGCCTCGGATTCCGGCTCGGGTGTCCATTGGTGATTATAAGGATGCTCTCGTGTGGCATGGCCTTATTTAGGGGAGACAGGACGACGTCCAAGACGCGCATGAATGTGCAATGCGGCTCGCCAACCGATCATACGAGCAAGGAATTTGAGCATGGGCCCGCCATCAGGGGGGAGTGTGGCACCGCCCAACTGTTTAATCTCGCTCAAAAGGGAGTACGCGAGGTCAAGGTGTGCAGGGTATAACACATAGACCAGTTTCTGCAGCATATTGGCCGCGAGCAGCCGGGTGCGGGGCGTGTTTTCTCTCGCGAGCAAATGCGATATACTTAGGCGTGTAGAAAGGCATGCAGACTCCAGTCCTTTACGAGATTTGTTGGCCGAGAGGCTGCCAGCGATTTTGGACCGGTAATAGATACGAGCGTCAGGGGTATGCCTTATCCCATCGGACGCGAGTATGATCCGAGTGAAAAACTCGAGGTCGTCAATTAGCGACAGGCGTTCATTCCACCCGCCGGCGCGTTCCAATAACCCTCGAGGTATGAGAAACAAGCCACACTGATACATCGGTTCCGCATCCGACCATGTCTCGCATATCCAATCGACGGAGGCGTTCGAGTCGTGCCAGCCCGGATGTGGGGTGAATTGAGCTTCGGAGGGTGTTGTGACGAAACGCGCCCATATGCCGTGCGCGAGATGCCCAGGATGACCATGAAGTCTTTCTACCTGCGACTCGATTGATGTGGGCGAGATCAGGTCGTCTGCATCGAGGAATTTAATAAGGTCTCCTGTGGCGAGACGCAGACCGTGATTTCGGGCGGCTGCGGCCCCTGCGTTTGCTTGAGCACCGACACGAATGAGGCGCGGATGCCGTGCTGCATAAGTCTGCGCAATCTCAAGACTGCCATCAGTGGATCCATCGTCGATGACAACAATCTCTATTTCCCGCCAGGTTTGTGCGATTACAGATCCGAGGGTCTCGGGCAGCCATCGGGCTGCGTTGAAGCTCGGAATAAGGATAGATACGCGCGGGGGCATATAGGCTTTCGGATTTCAGGCGGGCCTTTGATTTTCAGGCAGGCGCCATATCCGGGCCCGATGCATAACGAGACGTCCCCAGCGCCGCGCGAAGCGGATCGTAAACCTGAGAGCGAATCGCATATACTCTGGTAAGGATGGATCTTCCAACGATGGGATGAGCCCTATCTTGGGGAGCCAGACTCTAGGGCCAGTCCGCTGGTCAATGATGCTTGCCATGTCCGCACTGGCATCACGACCGTGCAACATTCTAGTCTCGTGACAGACGAAATTCGGTTTGTAAGTGTATAACTGCCACTCCAGTGGAATTGGCGCGAAACGCGCGTTACTTGTGTAGAGCGCTTGCCGTAGGCTGCGCTGATCCCATGCACCCTTGATGTTTTGCTCGCGCTCGATCTTGGCGTATGCGATCTGCCACTGGTCGAAAAATGCTGCCGTTGCGTTATTCTTTCGCCAAGCGATGAGGCCCGCCGATGGTTCGAAGAAACAGACTGGCACACCGGGAAGACGGTAATGGTTTCCTCCTTCGGTAAACTGAAGCGCGAGATCGAACTGGTCGAGCAGGTCGAAGAGCTCGAAAACCGGGCGAACAAAGAATGTGTCAGTGTCGACAAATATGGTGTGTTCGTAGGGGCTCTCGTACATGCGCAACTTGTCGCGATAATCAAAGCCATGAAGGCTCACCCGCACATCGTCGAAAACGGCCATACTCGCCGGAGAGAGCGCCTGATCACAAATAAGTGTGATGGGCAGCCCATGAAGCTCACGTACGCGGGCGGCGGAATGTGCCGCTTCTCGAACGTATTTTTCGCCGGATGCGACATAGATAAACCCGCGCTTGTTCATTGTATTAAATTTATGGCAGATTTTTGGTCTAAATATTAAGTCCTGTTGCGCCGCAGCCATGGCTTGCAAAGGCGAATGACGGATTCGCGTATACGAAAGGCGTTTTGCGGTCCGGCGAGGCGCGCGAGGCTGGCGAAGAAGGTGCTTGTATCGGGTGGTGGGCCTGGGGCGATGCGATTTGCGAGTGCCAGTGCGTCGTCGACATCTGTCCAGCAGCCGTAAGCGGCAAGAATCCCTGCGATATGCCATAGGCGGCTTGCTATAGCTGGTGCATAGGCGTTATCGACGCGAGAAGCCAGTCGGCGCATGACTTGGTGTTGGGCTTGAATGCACTTCAAATAATTCCCGGAGGACATCGAACCGCCCACCCGATAGTTTATAATCGAGACTTCGGATTCTGCATCAAAAGAGAGTCCGGCGACGGCCAGCTTGCAGTGGAATGCCACATCTTCGTTATAAAGTATTTCTGGAGATGTATCGTATCCGCCAATCTCAGTGAGTTTTGAGCGGCGGTAGAGACCGCAAAATGGGTTTATCTGTTCTCGGATTGCATACTCTATCGCATCTTTGCGAAGAGCAGCCCCGTCAAAGTATCGTGTCTGGATGAGTGCGCCGGTAGCGTGATCGCGATACTCGTAGTTGAAGAGAACGACATCGGGGCATTTTGCCCTGCGAATCATCCATTTATGGGCCAAACGTGTGAAGTTGGGGAGCAGTTCATCGTCTGCGTCGTGAAAGTGAATCCAGTCCGAGTGTGCAGCTTGGAGGAGAAGGTTTTTGCCGGCACTACAACCGATGTTGCGTGAGCCTCGAATCACCGTGGCGCCATAGGTGCGGGCCACGTCGGCAGTATCGTCGGGGCTGGCATCATCGTAGACTAGGATCTCATCGAATGCGATTTCTTGCCGTGAGGCAGAGCCAAGCAGCCGAGGTAGACACCACGCGGCTTTGTAAGCAGGAACGCAAAGGGCTAGAGTTGGCACTCGCATTTAGACTGAGCGCGGGTCTTTCAGGATGCGGCGGTATCCGAACAGCTGGCGAAACAGCGGACGGAGGAGATTCTTTGCCCAACCCTCAATTTGCTGAGGCAATGTATATCTCAAGTAAGCGACTATACGGGCGGGTTTGACAGGCCATCTTTGACTGCGGGTCCATCGCAATACCGCCGCCTCTCTAGTATAGGGAGACTGGAATGCGTAAGTTGCATTAAAGTGCCCAATGAGCGGACGTGCCTCTTCAATCAAGGGCAAGTTCGGGCGTGGGATCGTGGGGGTATGGTGATGAAAACGCGCGATGCCACGTTGTACGTTGATGGAAGGAGGTGCGCTGAACTGATGGCAGTCGGCCTTCAGCCAGCCGTCATCTTCGATCGGGCGTATCCCATGGGTGGCCATGCCGATCGCCAAGAGTGGTTCGTCTGAACATTGTCCACGTAAACGCCAAAGATTGAGATCGTCGTACCGCGATTCATAAGAGCGTGCCGTGGCAAAGACCGGGGATTCCTGTGCTGTATTAGTCCAAAAATAGACGCTCGTCACGAGTGAGGGCATCCACGGCAGCCCGGTACGTTTCAGAAGAGCTGCAATATCTGTGTAAAAATCCCCAACCTCGGCCACATCCCCAGGGATCACAAATGACTGCCCTCTATATTTTTCGAATATAGGAGTGAGTAGGCCAAGTACGAGGCAGTCGCCATCTACGAATAGTGTGGGACCTGGCGGGAGAATCTTGTCTAGATAGAGCTTGGGTGAGAAGTGAGATCCGCATTCAGCTGGATTGTAACAAAGCAGTTTTACAGACGATATATCGCTCGGGAGTGGAAATAATCGATCCGTACAAATGATAAACGCCAAGTCTGAGCCTTCATTCCAGTGACAGAACGAGCGTGCTAGATTAATTGCGAGCTCTCGGTAAACATCTGGTCCAGATGCGATCGTGACGACAGTGCCAATGCTGCGAGTCTCCATGGCTGGTTGGATCACTAAAAGTGGATGGCTTATGGTGTCGTTGCTTCAGCCAAAGACAGCTTGGGTAAGACGTCCTCACGCGTACGACAAGTTGCGTTAAACAGGCAGATATTGCGCTGTTTGGTATCCATCACCATCTGTTGAAAGGCGGGTTTGCAAACATGCTCATAGTCGAGTGGCAGAAAATTGGTTGGTTTGCTGTGAAAATAACTACTACTGGCGCTGTGGCCGTAATTCATGTCTACTCCGAGTAGCACGATACGCTTTGCTTTGAAATACGCCGCAAGCTGAACTGCTCCAAAAATGACGCTTGGCCCGAGGCAGATGTGATCCGTCAGATCGTCGGAAAAACCGTATCGATGTCCTGCCACCTCTGGAAAGACTATCAATTTGTGCCGATAGAACTTCAGTCGTGGAGGGATGAGTATGTCTCCTGGTCGGAAAAGTCTGCTTGTGACCGCTGTGCCGCCGCGGACCAATCGGAGTGTGCTCAGCATGTGAAACGAGCGAAACATGCCCTGAAGCTTTGTTTGTCGTAGCTCGTCGTCGAAGCGATTGGCCGCATCGGTGTCTTGAATGTATGAATAGGCCGCCGCGGGTTGGCAGTGTTTGAGTGCCAGAAATGCGGCGTTGGTAAAAATGACAACCTGCCCATTGAGCCTGTGCAGGTCTTCACTATTGAGCGACGGTCCTGACCCGAGACAGAAAATGGTGCCCCCCTGCATGTCGGCCTTCCATGGATCGCACCGCTGACCGCTTTTTGATCCGCATGAAGTGGATCAGCCTGACATAGTTTGCAAGTAGTCGAATGGACTCGCGCATTAGCCTTATGGAAAATTGTTTAACGGCGTGTGAAGGTGCGCTTGATTATATACTTCAGGAGACCTTGCAGTGGCACCCGATCAAGGCCAGCGAAGCCCAGCCTGGACACGGCGTCGGCTGGATACTTTTGGGGCATAAAAGCACCGATCATTGGCAACCCGCGAGTCTTGTGCATCCGCGCTCGCTCATAGGTTTTGATGGTTGTTCGAGCGATATTCTCTGGATTAAGCCGTTCTTGCACGGTCGCCCTTGCCGCTTTTCCGATGTGTGCGGCAGCATCGGGGGATAGTCTGACTGTTTTGCGGATAGCGACTGCCAGGGCGTCGCTGTCTCCGGCTGGGTATGTGAAGCCGGTTGCTCCTGGCTCAATCAGTGTCGAGGCACCCGCGCCATCTGAGCAAATGACGATGGCCCCTTGCGACATGGCTTCGACCGCTCCCAAGTTGAAAACATCCCACTCGGAAGGGACGACCACAAATTGGCTGGTTGCCTGGCGTTGCCGGATCGCATCGGGCGGCTCGGGTTGATACCAGCGCAAGCGGCTCCCCCATACTGCAGGAAAATCCTGTGCGAGCGTCGTGGACATGGGGGCTCGTGTGCCTGGTGTTGGCATATCGCGGCCCACCCATTCGATAATAGGGGCGTCTTCGCCGAGTGCCGTGAGCGCCTTGCACAAGGTGACGGGGCCTTTCCAAGACTGAAGTCGCCCCACGACCAAACCTTGATGCGGGGGGCGCGGTACGTCGAGCGACGGAGCGTCCGAGACACAAAAAGGAGGAGGGCAGTGCTCCACTTCGGCATTAAGCTGGTCCTGCCACCACTGCTGGTTTCGGGCGCCGTATGTGACACGCGCAGCTGCTCGTGGTAGCAGCGCATGCTCTGCAAGCTGGGCGAGCGTTTCGGTTAGGGCTTGGCCGCTTTGAGGATCATAGCGTGCGATCTGGCCGATGCTGCCGTGCAGGCGGACTACGCAGGGCGGCGCCTCCGAACTGAGCCAAGGCACAAACTGCAAACCCCAGTCGCAACATTCGACGACGTCGAAGTCACGGCCCCCGTTGGTTTGCTCCCATGCCGCCCAAGCGGCGCCAAGATGACGGCAGAGGTCGGGGGCAAGGGATAACCTAGGGAATTGACCAGCCCAGAATTTCGCACGGGCGTGATTGAGCGGTACAATGTGCACCCCGCCATCTTCGCCGCGGCTACCGGAGGGCGAATAAGCGGAACCGGCGACGACGGTGACATCGATGCCTTGCCTGGCGAGTGCAGGCAGCAGCGCTCCATAGAAACTGGCGATCCCGCCACCATAGTCTGGCGGATATTCGGGCGTGATGCAGAGCAGCTTCATAAGGACTAGGTCGCGCTGCTTGCCGCCTCAATGTGCACGTTCCCGCAGACGCGCACGAGCCCGTGCGCGGCCCGATAAGCCCGGATAGCCTGTCCGATATTGGAAGGCACAATCTCGATGCTCAGTGCGTTTGCCGCATCCAGGTGCGGCCGGGGGGCTAGGCTGTACACTTGCACAGATAGATTATACCGGCCTGGCATCAGGCCGATATGCGGCAGGCTTACCACGAAGGTGGTCGTCCTTTCGGCCGGCTGAAAATCAAGGCCCTCTTCGGGACCACAGATGCTGCTGACGAGCACTCCGCTTGAATCGCAAATGCGAATCCACGGAGTTATCCGCAAGCCGGGGTGGCCTTGACCGAGCGTGAACCGCAACTCGTAATCGGCCCCAAAAATGGCCGTCTGAGTTGGCTTGCCGTGGCGGATATCGCGCAGCTGCAGATCCAGCAGACTAACACCATCTCCATGAATGGGGTGGAACGAACCCAGCCCGGCCTGATTATCTTCCAAGTAGGCCGCCAGTCCCTCCGTGGTCGGGAGGATTGCTTTCAGCCGACCTTCCCGCAGGTAGGCAGACGTGCCACAAAGCTGACGTATGGTCGCAAGATTATGGCTCACGAGGAGAACGGTCCGCCCGTTCCCACTCGCGACATCTTGGATCTTTGAGAGGCATTTCTGCTGGAACTGAGCATCACCGACGGCGAGGACCTCGTCGACGATGAGTATTTCCGACTCCAAGTGTGCGGCGACGGCGAAGGCGAGGCGGACGTACATGCCGCTGCTGTAGCGCTTCACTGGGGTATCGAGGAACTTTTCGACCTCCGCGAAGGCCACGATCTCGTCGAATTTCCGGCGGATTTCGGCACGACGCATGCCGAGGATCGCGCCGTTGAGGTAGATGTTTTCCCGTCCCGTCAGGTCCGGGTGAAATCCCGTGCCGACTTCCAGGAGTGAGGCGACGCGTCCACGCAGGGTGATTTTCCCGGTCGTCGGTTCGGTGATCCGCGAGAGTATTTTGAGGAGGGTCGATTTCCCTGCACCGTTGCGTCCGATGATGCCCAACACTTCGCCGGGCTGCACCGCGAAGTTGATATCGCGCAGTGCCCAGAACTCTTCGCGTTGGAATCCAGTCCCCCATCGGAAGCGCCGCCAGAGTTTGCGGGCGGTGTGATGGAGGGTGTCGCGCAGGGTATCGTGCCGCGATTCGTGCTCGATCACGTAGCGCTTCGAAAGGTCGGAAACTTCAATGGCGGGGAGGCCCATGATCAGATGATGTCGGCGAACTGCCGCTCGGTTTTTCGGAAGTACCACACTCCAGAAACCACCAGGGCTAGGGTGACCGCTACGGCAGTCACCATCCCGGGCCAGTAGATTTCAGTGCGCCCGCCGAGCAGGCACCACCGCATGCCATCGACCGCGGCCGAGAGTGGATTGAGCGCGAGTAGGTCGCGCCAGTTGGGAAGGTTGTCGGTACGAAAACCGACGGGCGTCACGAAGAGCCCGATTTGGACGAGAAACGGCGTGATGAATCGGAAGTCGCGGAAACGCACCGTGAGTGCCGTGATCCAGAGTCCGGCACCGATCGCGATCAGAAGCGTCAGCCCCACGAAGACGGGCAACAGGATCAGTTGCCAGCCCGGCCACAAGCCGAATGCGGCGATGATCGGCACCGCCAGAGCGAACGTGACCCCAAAGTCGACGAGCGAGACGGCGACTGCGGACAGTGGGACAACCATGCGCGGGAAGTAGACCTTGCTGATCAGGTGGCTGTTTCCGACGAGGCTGCCGCTCGCGCCGTTGAAGGCTCCGGCAAAGAGTTGCCACGCGAGGTTGCCGCTGAGCACGAGCAAAAAGTAGGGCAGCCCGCCATCCGGCATCTTGGCGAGTTTGCCAAACACGAAGGTGAGCAGTGCGGTCTGGATCAAGGGCTGGAACAAGGCCCAAGCGACCCCGAGCGCGGCCTGTTTGTAGCGGACCTTGATATCCCTCCATGCGAGAAATCCCATCAGCTCGCGATAGCGCCAGAGGTCGCTCCAGTAGTTTTTTTCGGAGCGGCCGGCTTCGATGACCAGCGCGGGACTGGCGTCGATTGGCGCGGCGGAGGGCTGTTCTGCGGTTTCGCTCATGCGGCGAGGAGTGTTTTGAGACGTTCGCAAAATTGGGGGTAGGCGAAACTCTTCGCCCGGGCGAGGATGGCAGCGCCATCCCAGGTGCGCTGCAAGGCTTCTGCTGCGGCGCTGGCCAGCGCCTCTACGTTGCCAAATGGCACGAGCGATCCGGATTCGGGTGTGAGGACTTCTGGGACGCCGCCGGCTTGCGCCGCCAGGCAGGGCCGGCCCTGCGCCATCGCTTCGAGAAACACCAGCCCGAAGCCCTCGCGCTGACTCGGCAGGGCGAAGAGCGCGCACTCACGCAGCCTTGCCTGCAAGGCCTGGTCGCCGATGTAGCCGAGAAATTCGATGCACTGGGCGACACCAGCACTTCGGGCGAGCGCCGTGAGCCGCGGCAGGTCGTCGCCTTGCCCCACCACTTGCAGCCTCGCTCCCGGCACGCGTTGCCTGATGCGCGGCATGGCCTGGATCAGGTGATCGATACCCTTGTAGGCGTCGGAGCGCACGAGCCGGGAGACCGTCAACACAACAGGCTCGGCCGCGGGAGACGGCGGCTGGCAGGCGATGGGGAAAAACGGATCGAGCGCATTGGGCAACACGACGAAACGCGATTCGGGCAGGCCGCAGTGCCGCCGCATCTCGTCGCGCGTGTAAGCGCTGACGCACAGGATCCGGCGCGCCGCGCGCAACGCGAGCCGCTCGGCCAGTGTGAAGTCGCGCCAGACTTCAATCCCGTGGGCAACGAGGTCGTAGCGCAGCCCACGCCGGCACCGCTGCGCCGCCCAAGCGACCGGCAGTTGTGCAATGTGTCCGCACACGACGTGCTGGCCGGGACGGCTGTGCCGCAGTGTAGCCCGGATGAACTGAAGTTTGCGGCGGTGGCACGTTTCCCAGTGTCTGAGTGCGGGGGTGCTGTAGCGGCGCAGGTCGGCGGAATCAGCAGTATCGTCGTTGAGTGCAACGAACCCAACGTGCCCGTGGGGCGCGTTGGAGGACAATTCGCACAACGCCTTCAGGTAGAGGCGCAGCATGCGGGGGATGCCACCGTTGGTCGTGAAAAGTTCCGGGGCGAGGAGGAGTGTTTTCATGCTTCGTTGCCCCGGTTCAAGAACGCCACCAACACGGCCAGACTCCACACCCGCGACCATTCTCGTGTGTCATTACCGGCGAGAAATGCCCGCCAGCGTGACTGGACGGTTTGGGCCGAGAGCAGCCCGCAACGTGCGAGGCTAGCGTCCGAAAAAGTCTCGTCGAGAAATGGGCGCAGCTCCCGGCGCATCCAGCGGGCAAATGGCAGGGTAAAACCCCGTTTGGGGCGGCGGCCGATTCCGGCCGGCAACAGGTCTGCGACTGCTTCCGCGAGTACCGACTTGGGGTGGCTCGGCGTAAATTTGAAACGCGCCGGCTGGGCCCAGAGCCATTCGATCAGCGGGCGGTCGATGAACGGAACGCGCAACTCCAGTGAATGCTGCATGCTCATCACATCGCTGTCGCGCAGGAGCACATCGGCCATATAGGTGCGCAGCTCCCATGCGCTGATCGCCACTGCGGGTTCAGCTCCGGAAAGCTCGGCGGTGAGCGACGCCAACTGTGGATGATGCGGCGAGAGTGGAGCCAGCGTTCGGAGTAGATCGGGGTCGAGCAGCGCGTGGCGGGCGGGCTCCGAGAAGACGCGGCGTTGCAACGCGCACAGGTCCTCGAATGTACGGGCGTGGCCAAAAAAATCCGCGAGTTTGCGCGCGCGCGTGCCACCACTGGTCAGCCGTTGCACGACCGCACGGCGCACGCATCCCGGCAGCCGCCTCCAGAGCGGCAACACGCGGCCCAGCCGCGGCAGATCGCGAAAGGAAGGATAGCCGCCGAAGAGCTCGTCGCCGCCGAGTCCCGAGAGTCCGACGGTGATGCCGCCGGCGCGTGCGACCCGGCCGATGAAGTAGGTGTTGACGCCATCGCCCGTCGGCTGGTCAAGCGAGTCGACCAGCGTGCCGATATTGTCGGCGACCTCCGTGCCGGTAAGCGTGTAGGTGAAGTGTTTGGTACCGAGGTGCCGGGCGGTCGCGGCGGCCGCGTTTGCCTCGGAAAACTCGGCTTCATCAAAGCCCAGCGAGAAAGTTTTCAGACGCGTGCCACTGGCGCGCGTCATGAGTGCGACGATCGCGGCCGAGTCCAGCCCACCGGAAAGAAACGCGCCGACCGGGACGTCGGCGAGCAGGTGGGCACGTGTGGTGTCGGCCAAACGAGAGCGGAGTTCGTGGACAAATTCTGCGCGGGTGGAGCAGGGGCGTTCTTCTGCTGAAACGTGGAAATGCCAAGAGCGGGTGCGGGTGATGCGACCGTCTTGCCAGTGCAGGGTCTCGCCTGGGAGCAGGCTTTCCACGCCGCGAAAGATCGTGCGCGGTGCAGGGACGCAGAACCATGCCAGGTAGTCGGCCACTGCGCCCGGCTCGATCTCCATCTTGAGCGCGCCGGAGCGGCGCAGGGCACGAATTTCTGAGGCGAACAGTAGCCGGCCGGCGTTTGCCTCATGGTGAAAATAGAGCGGTTTGATTCCGAAGGGATCGCGGGCGAGGAAGAGACTGCGCGAGTGGACATCCCAGACCGCAAAAGCAAACATGCCGCGCAACCGCCCGACACAACGTTCGCCCCATTGTGCATAGGCGGCGAGCAGGACCTCGGTGTCGCACTGCGTGCTGAAAACATGGCCCGACGTCTCAAGCTCCCGGCGAAGCTCGCGGAAGTTGTAGATGGCACCGTTGAAAACGAGCGTGAAACGCCCGTCCGGCGTGCTCATCGGTTGTCGTCCGTGTGCGGGGTCGAAGATGGCGAGTCGGCGCATGCCGAGTGTTGCAAGGCCCAGGTCGGCTACGCCGGTATCGTCGGGTCCACGATGTCTCATGGCTTCGCACATGCGGACGACGGCCGCGTGGCGCGCCTCCGGCATCGTCTGGGTATCGATGAAACCGGCGATGCCGCACATGGGATTTAGAGACAGCTTCGCCCCGTCGCTTCCGTGGAGGGCGACGAGGTGTTCAGTAAAAAAATGGAGAGAGGAGGGCTATTGCGGCGTTGGACACCGGAGCTCATCTCCGGTGTGCAGGTACACCCTCCAGAAAATGGAATCGAGTCCGGGGTTACGCGCAGATGGCTGCGGCGATCTCGCGGGCTTTGGCGGTTGAGATGAGTTGTGCCACGAGAGTCAGTCCGAAGTCGATGGCCGTGCCCGCACCGCGCGAGGTGATGAGTTTTCCGTCCACGACCACACGTTCATCGGCAAGGATCGCCGGGAGCTCGCCGGCCACGGAGAAGTGTGCGGTATAGCGCCGGGCGCTCAGCAGCCCGGCATCGTGGAGTACGGCGGGCGCGGCACAGATGGCGGCGATCCATCGACCGGCCGTGGCATACTGTTGGACGAGGGTGCGCACGCGGGGATCGGCACGGAGGAGTTTCACTCCTGGACCACCGGGAAGGAAGAGCATGTCGAACTCCCGGCCGGCAATTGCGTCGAGCGTGGTCTCGGCTTGCATGACCAGCCCGTTGCGCCCTGTCACACGGTGTTCTCTTTCCAGTGCGGCGAGGGTCACCTCTGCTCCGGCGCGTCTGAGCAGGTCAATGGGGGCCACGGCTTCGAGCTCTTCAAAGCCATCCATCAAGAGGGTAAGTACTGCGGGCATAAAATTGGGTGCGCCCTCTGTATGCGCTCCGGCTGGGATGCCCAAACCTTTTTTGAGTAAAAGCAGAGGGGCATGGCCCCTTGAATCCCATGGGGCAAGCCTTCAAGGGGAGACGCCCCGATGGCGCGAGTTGAAGCTTGAAGATTTGGGCCCGTTCGCCGCCATTAGACTCTTTCACCTCAACCCATCTTTTAAACACATGGCCGGCGTCGGAAAACTCCTCAAACAAGCCCAGAAGATGCAGCGCTCGATCGAGACGCTCCAGACCCAGATCGCAGCGAAGGAAATCGAGGTCACCAGCGGTGGTGGCGCGGTCAAAGTGAAGGTCACCGGAGCGGGCCAGTTCCTGGCGCTCAGCCTCGACCCCGAGTTTCTCAAGGAGGACGCCAAGTTCGTCTCCGACACCGTGCTGCAAGCCGTGCAGGATGCCGCCAAGCAGGCCAAGGCTTACAATGATTCCGAGATGCAGAAGGTGACGACCGCCTTCCAGATGCCGGGCATGTTCTAAGCGCGACGGGACGCGCGCCCATGACGCCGGCTTTCGAAAAGCTCCAAAAGCATCTCAAGCAGCTGCCGGGCCTTGGCTATCGCTCGGCGGAGCGCATTGCCCTGCACCTCCTAGTGGAGAAGCCCGCACGGCTGGCGGAGCTCGTGTCGGCCCTGGAGGCAGCCGCCCAATCGGTCCGCCGCTGCGCGCAATGCGGTAATCTTGCCGAGGCGGAGCTGTGCCCGATCTGTGCCGATGGACAACGCGACCACGGGATCGTCTGCGTCGTCGAACATGTGCCTGATCTGACCGCGCTGGAGCGGTCAGGGGCGCACCGTGGCGTTTATCATGTGTTGCACGGAAAACTTTCCCCGATCGGGGGCGTGTCTCCTGCGGATTTGAATTTCGGCCCGCTGTTCACGCGGATCGCGGCAGGTGAAGTACACGAATTGATCCTGGCGCTCTCCAACGATGTCGAAGGAGAGGCCACTTGCCACTATCTCACGGAGCGGCTGCCGGCCGGCGGGGTGATCCGTGTGTCGCGAATCGGATTTGGGCTGCCGAGTGGCGGCGGCGTGCTTTACGCCGATGCGGTCACGCTGAAAAGCGCACTGGCCGGACGCCGCGAATATTCGTGATTGCGCGCCGCGCGGTCATTCGTTCTATCGGCGGCACTGTTTTTTGCGGGCGTAGTATATCGGCTATTATGTGAGCTTCCCAAGCTTGAGAGGCGGGTTCGACTCCCGCCGCCCGCACCAAAAACAATTTCCGCCCAGACCACGGGCTTTATCGGTCCCCAGAGTGTGAGGACCAGCCGCAGTTGGGCGGAAAATGAGAGAGCGACTCCAATCGAAGGCGCTCAGTTCAATGAACGTTTACGGGGCTTCGTAAACCTCCACGAGGCCGACGCCAGTCGTGTTTCCCACGCCGGAGACTTGGGCGGTGTAGATGCCCGGTGGCAGTTCGAGGACAAGCGCGGCGTCTTTCGAGCCCACAGTCAGTTCGCCCATGCCAACGGCCTTAAAGAGGGCCGCGGTCGTCGAAGAGCTGTCCCAATTATCGTTTTGCGCCACGAGATCCCAGCCTGAGCGATCCGCCTTGAGCCGGTAAACATGGAGCTGCGGATCGGCGAGGTAGGCCGCGACCGAGCTGGATAGTCCCGGGCCGATGCCGCGCACGATGACGCGTTTCGTGGGACCGGAGGGATCGCCCTCGAGGACGAGTCCGGCGATCAGGATGTCTGAGCCGGTGCCGACCTGGTTGCGCACCGAGAGGGCGGTGAGACGCTTGGTAGTGTCGGAATTGGCGGCATCGTAAGCTTCGGCGAGCGCCACGCCGGTTCCGGAGGCGCTGGTGATGTGCGCGGAGTAGACGGCGCGAGTGAGCCCGGTCAAGTGAAGTGCGGCGTCTTTCGATGCCGGTTCGAGTGCCCCCAGCCCCAACTCGGCAAATTTGGTGCTCATGGCGGAGGCTCCGCCCCAGTTGTCGTTTTCATCCAGCAGTTGGAATCCGCCGGATTGCAGCTCGTAGAGTTTGAGTTGGGGATCCGCGAGCACACGGCCTTCCAGGTCCGGGCTATCTTTGAGCAGGCCGGGGCCGACGCCGCGCACCATCGTGGGCTTACCGCCTCCGGCGAACACGAAACCGAGGATCAAGGTCTGCTCCCCGGTGCCGGCAGGGGCACGGGCCGAGAGTGCAGGGAAGTGGCTCCAGCCGATGTTGAGCGTGGCAGCGGCCGAGGTGGCCGGAGTGCCGCCGGTCGTGACCACGCAGCGGAATTGCCAGCCATCGCGGGTATCGTCCGGGGTGGCGACGGTCAGCACGGCGGACTGCGTGCCGGCGTAGCCTCCACCATCGGAGAGGCTGTTCCAAGTGAGGCCGCCGTCCGACGAATATTCCCATTGATAAGCGCTCGATCCATCGCCTGTGCTGGGGACGGAGAACGTGGCCGAGGTGCCTCGCGAGACAGTCTGGTCACCTGATGCCCGGCGCAACGTCACCGTCTCGCTGCGGCTGGTGGTGAGTCCATCGCTGACGGAAAGAGCCAGCGTGTAGGCGGGGACGCTCGTCCAGTTGAGCGCATCCGGGTTGGTCAGTTCGATGGCGCCAGTCGAAGCATTGATGCTGCAGGCCGCAGCGGCGGTGCCGCCGACGATTTTCCAATTTTGCAGGGATGCACCGGTGTCGGCATCGGTCGCGCGGGCGGTGCCGACTTGGGTGCCGGCAGTGGCATTGGCGGATAACACGAACACCTGGCCGGAGGTGACGACGGGGGCATTATTGCGCACGTACTGCTGGAGCCAGACCATCGCGGGCTTCTCGGTGCCGTCGGCGAGGACGAGATTGGCGCCCTGATCGCCGCGCCACATGCCGGGCCGGAAGCCCCACAGGGTGATGCCAATCACGGAGGGGTGCTCCCAGAACAAGGGGAAGATGCGCTGGTAATCGGCGAGCTGTGGAGCCGCAGCCGTGTCGTCGATATCCATCTCGGTGACAATGATTGGCAGGCCCGTGGCGGCGAGCGTCGCGAGGTTGGCCGACAGGGTGGCCGTCGAGTAGTTCTTGATGGCAAACGAGTGTCCCTGGAAGGAGACGACATCGATGAGGTTTTCGGCCTTCAGCAGGTTGATGATCGCGATGTAGCGGGCCATCGCGGAGGCATCGTTGGTGACGCCATATTCGTTGAGCACCAGTTTCTTGCCCGGGAAGTACTGGCGGGCGAGTTTGAATGAGTTGATGATCCAGTCCCATCCAGTGGTGCCGGAGCCACCGAGGGCGGCGATGTAGTTGGCCGTGCGCGTGGTGGAGGCAAAGCCGTACTCGCCGTTCGGTGGGGCGTGCAGCGGTTCATTGACGACCTCGATGTAGTCGAGATCGGGGTAGCGCTCGGCGACGGCGGCAAACCACTCCTTGATTTCCTCCAGCTGTTCGGCGGCCGGCAGGTTGGAGATCCAAGATGGCTGCTGACTACCCCAGACGAGAATGTGGAAGCGGAAAAGGCAGCCGTTGGCTTTTGCAAAGTTGTAGGCGGCGTCGAGGTCGGTCCAGTTCATGACGTCGCGGGTTGCTTCGACGCTGCCCCACTTGCCGCCGTTTTCGGGCGTCACTTGGTTCCAGTAGGCGGCGAAATCCGTGGCCTGGGCGGTGCTGTAGGCGCAGCCGAGGAATTTCTCTTTGCCGTCGGCCAGAGGGGTTGCAAGGGCGGCAGCGGCGGCTGTGAGGAATAGAGCCGGGCTGCGGACGATGGAGACGAACGGATGAGTGAGTTTGAGGAAACGCATGGGGAGAATAGGGGAGGCGCCGCATCCGTTTACGTGAATGCGGGGGCCGTGGGGTGTGCGGAGACGTGTGCCGCTGCGTCCGGGCTTCGCCAATCATGCCACTGCTCTAACAGTTGCCTTTAGTAAGGGGGCTTCGGCGTGGAAATGAGAAGGCCCCGGAATTGAATCCGGGGCCTTCGTGGGAGTCTGGCTCCCAAAGTGGCGCCCTCACGGGGAATCGAACCCCGGTTTAAGCCTTGAGAGGGCTCCGTCCTAGCCGCTAGACGATAAGGGCGTGAAGCGGACCGGCAAAAGAACCGGCTGCCGCAGGTGGTTCAAGAGAAAAAAACAGCTTTTTCGTGGTTCTTCGTAGCTCGCTGGTTGCTGCGATTATGAAGAAGCTGCGAGGCGCGGACCTGGCCGGCACTGTTGCCAGCGGGTGAGTACGCGACGGTACAGATCGTCCGGCGCGAGGCCGTAGGCGGCACGCAGGGTATCCACACTGTTGCCATGCTCGACAAACTTGTCGGGCCAGCCGATGCGCTCGACGGGCGTGGTCGCGCCCGCTTCCTGTACGGCCTCGATGACGGCGGAGCCGAAGCCTCCGACGACGGTGTGGTCCTCCAGCGTCACGATGAGCCGGGTGGCGGCGGCGTGTTGCAGGAGCAGTTCGCGGTCGAGTGGCTTGACGAAACGGGCGTTGACGACCGCGACGCTCAGGTGGTGCTCGAGGGCGAGTTGGTCGGCGAGCTTGAGCGCTTGTGCGACCATGGGGCCGATGGCCCACAGGGCGATGTCGTCGCCATCGCGGAGCAGCTCAGCCTGGCCGAGCGGGAGGATGGCCGGGACGGCCTTGATTGCGGCGCCGGCGCCCGAGCCGCGTGGATAGCGGATGAAGGCGGGCGAGGGGAGTTGCAGACTGGTATGCAACATGTCCACGAGTTCGTCCTCGTCCTTGGGCTGCATGACGACAGCTCCGGGCACGCAGCGCAGGAATGAAAAATCGTAGAGTCCGTGGTGGGTGGGGCCGTCGGCGGGCGAAAGACCGGCACGGTCGATGCAGAAGGTGACGGGCAGGTTTTGCAGGCAGACGTCGTGGATGATCTGGTCGTAACAGCGCTGGAGGAAGGTCGAGTAGATGGCGACGACCGGTCGGAGCCCCTTGGTGGCCATGCCGGCGGCAAACGTGACCGCGTGCTCTTCGGCGATGCCCACATCGAAAAACTGCTTGGGGCACTGCGCGGCGAGTTGTGAGAGGCCGGTGCCGCTGGCCATGGCCGCAGTGATGCCGACGATGCGCGGGTCGGTTTTGGCGAAACGGGTGAGCGCGCAGCCAAAGACATCCTGGTAGGCTGGCGGGGTGCCCGGGGCGGGCTTGGTGCTCTCGCCTGTGACGGGGTCGAAGGAGCCCAAACCGTGAAATTTGTCGGGGGCCTTCATCGCCGCGTCCAAGCCGCGACCTTTTTTCGTGAGGACGTGGAGGATGATCGGGCTGTCGCTTTGTTTGGCGAACTCCAGGTTTTTGACGAGTTCGTCGATGTTATGACCGTCGATGGGGCCGAGATAGCGTAGGCCGTATTTCTCAAAAATGCTCGATTCGACGAAAAAGTCCTTGGTCTCGCGCTTCCACTTCATCCAGGTGCGGTGCATTTCCTGGCCGCCGGGCAGGCCGGTGAAGAAGCGCTCCAAATCGCCATGGAGACGGTTGTAGGTGGGGTTGGTCGAGAGCCGGTTGAGGTAGCGCGATATCGCGCCGACGTTCTTGGCGATCGCCCATTCATTGTCGTTGAGAATGACGATGAGGCGCTTGGTCGAGCTGACGACGTTGTTGAGCGCCTCCATGGTGAGACCGCAGGTGAAGGAGGCATCGCCGCAGACGGCGACGACGTGCTCGCTGGTGCCGCGCAAGTCGCGGGCCGTCGCCATGCCTAGGGCGGCGCTGAGGGCGGTGCCGGCATGGCCTGCGCCAAACGCGTCGTGCTCGCTCTCAGCGCGATTGAGGAAACCGCTGGCGCCGCCGGGCTGGCGGAGGTGGCGGAAAAACTCGCCCTGGCGACCGGTCAGCAGCTTGTGCGTGTAGCACTGGTGGGAGACGTCGAAGGTGAACTGGTCTTGAGGCGTCTGAAAAACGCGGTGGAGCGCGATGGTCAACTCGACCACGCCAAGGTTGGGGCTGACGTGACCGCCATGGTCGGCGGTGACCGTGATGATCTCGTCGCGAATCTCCTGCGCCAGTTGAGGCAGGACAGCCGCGGGCAGGGCTTTCAGATCTTCCGGGCCGCGGATGCCATCGAGCAGGCGCGGGGCTGCCGGTGGCTGGGAAGCGGGGATGGTCGTGCTCATCGAACAGGCTTGAGTCCGCGTGCGCGGTTCAGGCTTCGCCTTTCTCGGGGGCAAAGGAGGCAAAGGCGGCGGCGCCGTTTTGCTTTTTCAGGAGCTCGATCTTCATCTCGGCGTCCTTGAGGCGGGTTTCGCAGACTTGGAGCAGCTTGTTCCCCTCTTCGAAGCGGGCAATGAGTTCGGCCAGCGGCACGTCGCCCGACTCCATCGTATCGACGATGGTTTCGAGCCGCATGAGGGCATCTTCAAAGGAGAGTTTGTTGACGGTCTTGGCGTCCACGGCGGCCACGATGAGTGGGGGCTGGCGATTTTCAATCACGCTTTGGCGGCGGCCCGATGGGGCAATCTGCGCGAAGGGGTTGGCCAATGCGCAGGCGGGCGAGACGGCGGATCAGCGGCCCGCGTTGTAGGCGGCCAGCTGGCTGAAGGTCAGGAAGACGCAGCCCTGCCGCTTGAGCTCGGCGAGGATGGCGGGCAGCTGTTCGGCGGTCTCGGCACGCCATTCATGGAAGAGAATCACGCAGCCATCGGTGACGCCCGTCGTGGCCCGCTGGCGAATCTCGTCGGCCCCCACTGACATATCGTAATCTTTGGAGACAACGAGGCTACGCGGGGTGTAGAGGGTGATGCCGGCATGGGCGACCTGGGCCTTGACGCGTTCGTTTACGGCGAGGAACGGCGGCCAGTACCACTTCGGGGCCACGCCTGTCACCTCGGTGATGGCCTTTTGCGCACCGCCAATTTCATGGGCGAGCGTGGCATCGTCGATCTTTTCGTCCGGGGCCAGGTGCGACCAAGAATGGTTGGCGAGTTCATGGCCGGCGGCCAGAAGGCTTTTCGCCGTGGCCGGATCGGCCTGCACCTTTTGGCCAACAGCCCCGAAGGTGACATGAACCTGCTCGCTGGCCAAGAGGCTGGCGAGTCGCGTGGCGGATTCGGCCACCGGTCCGTCGTCAAAGATTAGGGCGACGTGAATGGGCGCAGGCGATTCGGCAAAGCTCATGGTGACCAGAGAGAGTAGGAGTGCGGCAAACGCGGTGAGTTTCATGGGAGAGGGACGACTCAAACCAGTCCGGGCCGTGGCGGACAGCTTTTCCTTATTCGCCCTTGGGTCTGAGGGACAATCGTGCGCGCCTGCCAACAGGGACAACGCGCACGAAGAGATGGCACGGGCGGCTGCACGCCGAGGCGTGTCAGCCAGCCCTATCGTGATCCGACTCTCAGGCCGCGAGGCGGAGCACGGCGTAGGTTCGCTTGCCTTTGCGCAGGAGGATGTACTTGCCGAAAAGCAGATCGGTGGTGCTCACGCAGCGTGCGACTTCGGTGACGCGCTGGTTGTTGAGCGAGATGCCGCCGGCTTCGAGGTCTTTTCGGGCCTGTCCCTTGGAGGGAGCGAGGCCGGCCAGCACGAGGAGTTCGGTGAGCGGAGTACCGGGGGCGGCGAGTTTGCCGGCCTCGACGTCCTTGGTCGGGACTTCGCCGACGACGTCCTTGAACACGCTCTCGGAGATGCCGTCGAGGCCGCCGCCAAACATGATCTCGCTGGCGCGGATGGCGTCGTCGCAGGCTTGTTTGCCGTGGACGAGCGTCGTGACTGCGCGGGCGAGGGCCTTGTGCGCGGCGCGTGCGCCGGGATTGGCGGTGTGCTCTTGCTCGAGGGCTTCGATTTCCGGGCGGCTGAGGAAGGTGAACTTTTTGAGGTAGGTCACCACCATGCTGTCCTCGGTGTTGATGAAGAACTGGTAGAAGCGGTACGGGCTGGTCTTCTGCGGGTCGAGCCAGACGGCGCCGCCCTCGGTTTTGCCGAACTTCGTGCCGTCGGACTTGGTGATGAGCGGGAAGGTGAGGCCAAAGGCGGGCAGACCGAGTTTCTTGCGGATCAGGTCGGAGCCTGCGGTGATGTTGCCCCATTGATCTGAGCCACCGATTTGCAACTCGCACTGCTCGGCCTGACGCAGGTGACAGAAATCGTAAGACTGGAGCAGCATGTAGCTGAACTCTGTGTAGCTGATGCCGTTGTCGCCCTCCATGCGGGAGCGCACACTGTCTTTCGCCATCATGGCATTGACCGAGAAGTGTTTGCCGACGTCGCGCAGGAAATCGAGGAACGAGATGGGCGCGATCCACGAGGCGTTGTCGACGAGGCGAGCAGGGTTGCCCGCGCACTCGAAGTCGAGCAGGCGGCCGAGCTGGCTCTTGATGCAGGCGATGTTGTGGTTGAGCTGCTCGCGAGAGAGGAGGTTGCGCTCGGCGGATTTGCCCGACGGGTCGCCGATCATGCCGGTGGCTCCGCCGGCGAGCGCGATGGGCTTATGCCCGGCAAGTTGAAACCGGCGGAGCATCAGCTGGCCCATCAGATGGCCGACGTGGAGGCTGTCGCCGGTCGGATCGAAACCGCAATACAGCGAGACCGGGCCCTGGGCGAGGCGCTGATTCAGCGCCTCGAAGTCGGTACAATCGGCGATCAAGCCGCGCCATTTGAGGTCTTCGAGGAGGTTCATAAACGAAAGGCCAACGATGTGGCCGGGCCGGCGCCCCCAGTCAACGGCGCAAGCACGCGTTTTCCCACGAAACGATTTGCGAGCTTGCGCATTGCCACTCTATTTCTGCCCGCCTTCACGCTCCCTTCTGAGCGTGAGTCGGCCCAAAAACTCAAATACATCACATCATGCCTATCGCTGTTGGATCCAAAGCTCCCGATTTCACGCTCAAGACCAAGACCGCCGACGGTCTCAAGGATATCAAGTTGAGCGACAATTTCGGCAAGAAGCAGACCGTGCTGCTCTTCTTCCCCCTGGCCTTCACCGGCGTCTGCACTCAGGAGATGTGTGACATGACCGGCGGCCTCGATCAATATGCCGCGCTCGGCGCCGAGGTGTACGCGATCAGTGTCGACAGCCCGTTTGCGCAGGAAGCTTGGGCCACCAAGCACAAGATCGGCCTCACAATCCTTTCCGACCTCAACAAGACCGTCACGAAAGCCTATGACGTGGTCTTCCCGAATCTCGCCGGCATCGGCGACACCAGCGCGCGCGCCGCGTTTGTGATCGGCAAGGATGGCGTCGTGAAATACGCGGAACAGACTGCGACCCCGCAGAACCTGCCGAACTTCGAGGCGGTGAAGGCCGCCTTGGCGAAGTAATCAGAGTGTTTGGCGGCTGGCGCGGTGCATGCGTCAGCCGTCTTTGTTTTCCGCTGACGTTTTCCCGATATTCCATGAGCAACCTGCCCAATCCCTTTAACACGCTTCAGACACTGTCGGTCGGTGGCACCTCGCACCGCTATTATTCGCTGCCTGCGCTGGAGACCGCGGGATTCCGAATCTCCCGTCTACCGGTTTCGATCCGGCTGGTGCTGGAGTCGTTGCTCCGAAACTGCGATGGGAAACGTGTGGCAGAACATGCGGTGAAAGCCCTCGCCGGGTGGCAGCCCAATGCGCCGCGGACCGAGGAGGTGCCGTTTGTCGTCGCACGAATCGTGCTCCAGGATTTCACTGGCGTGCCGCTGCTCGTCGATCTGGCCGCGATGCGCTCGGCGGTCGAGCGCCTGGGCAAAAATCCGAAGATCATCGAGCCGTTGGTGCCGGTCGATCTCGTCGTGGACCACTCCGTGCAGGTGGATTTTGCGGGGAGCCCGACGGCGCTCCAGCAGAACCTCGATCTGGAGTTTAAGCGCAATCGCGAGCGCTACCAATTTTTGAAGTGGGGCATGCAGGCCTTCGACACGTTCAAGGTCGTGCCGCCCGGCATCGGCATCATCCATCAGGTCAACTTGGAATATCTGGCGAAGGGCGTGCTCGGCGAGCAGTCGGGCGTCCTTTATCCGGATACGCTCGTCGGCACCGATTCGCACACGACGATGATCAACGGCCTGGGCATCGTGGGCTGGGGCGTCGGCGGCATCGAGGCCGAGGCCGGCATGCTCGGCCAGCCGGTTTATTTCCTCACGCCCGACGTCGTGGGCGTGCACCTGACCGGCGCGCTGAAGGAAGGCGTCACGGCGACCGATGTCGCCCTCACGCTCACGCAACTGCTGCGCAAGGCGAAGGTCGTCGGCAAATTCGTCGAATATTTCGGGCCTGGCGCCGCGGCGCTGCCGGTGGTGGATCGTGCGACGATTGCCAACATGGCGCCGGAGTACGGTGCGACGATGGGCTTTTTCCCCATCGATGCCGAGTGCTCGCACTTCCTGCGCACGACGGGCCGGAGCGAGGAGCTCGTCGCCCGGTACGAAGCCTACTACAAGGCCCAGGGCCTGTGGGGCATCCCGCAGAAAGGGCAGGTGGACTACTCGCAAACGCTGGAGCTCGATCTTAGCACGGTGGTCCCGAGTGTCGCGGGTCCGAAGCGCCCGCAGGATCGCATCGAGTTGCCAAAACTCGGGCAGGAATTTGTCAGGACGTTTTCAAAGCCGGTCGCCGAGAGCGGCTTTGGCAAGAAAGCGGAAGACTTGGCCAATGTTTCCGCCGAAGTCCCCGGTGCCAAGATCGGGCACGGCAGTGTGTTGATCGCCTCGATCACGAGCTGCACCAATACCTCGAACCCTTCGGTCATGCTCGCGGCCGGATTGCTCGCCAAGAAGGCGGTCGCCCAAGGCCTCAAGCCCAACCCGGCGGTCAAGACCTCGCTGGCTCCCGGCTCGCGCGTCGTCACGGATTATCTGACGGCCACGGGCCTCCAGCCTTACCTCGACCAGCTCGGATTTCAGACGGTGGGTTATGGCTGCGCGACGTGTATCGGCAACTCCGGTCCGCTGGCGCCTGTGATTGAAGATGCGGTCGTGAAAAACGACCTCGTGGCGGCCTCGGTCCTCTCTGGAAACCGCAACTTCGAGGCGCGCGTGCATCAGAACATCAAGGCCAACTTCCTGATGTCGCCGCCGCTGGTCGTGGCCTTTGCCCTCGCCGGGCGCGTGGATATCGATCTGACGACCCAGCCGCTGGGCACGGGCTCCGATGGGAATGCTGTTTTCCTGCGCGATATCTGGCCATCGCTCCAAGAGGTTCGCGACTTGCTGGCGGCGTCGCTCAAACCGGAGGTTTTCCGGAAGCTGTACACCAACTTCGCCGAGCAAAATCCGAAGTGGAACGAGGTTCCGTCGACGACGGGCAACGTCTATGCGTGGGACCGCCAGTCCACCTACATCCAGGAACCGCCGTTTTTCGCGGACTTCAAGATGCAGACTGGGACGATCGCTCCGATCACCGGCGCTCGTGCGCTGGGAATTTTCGGCGACTCGGTCACGACCGACCACATCTCGCCGGCAGGCTCCATCAAAAAAACCGCGCCTGCCGGGCGCTACCTATTGGAGAACGGGGTCGCGCATGAGGATTTCAACAGCTACGGCTCACGGCGCGGCAACGACCGCGTGATGACCCGTGGCACCTTTGCCAACGTCCGCATAAAGAACCTGATGCTTGGAGGGGAGGAGGGCGGTAACACGCTCCTGCAACCAGAAGGGACGAAACTCTCGATTTTCGATGCCGCGGAAGCGTATAAGAAACGCGGCACGCCGCTGGTCGTCATTGCCGGTCAGGAATATGGCACGGGCTCATCGCGCGACTGGGCTGCAAAGGGCACGAATTTGCTGGGTGTGCGCGTCGTCGTCGCGCAGTCATTCGAGCGCATCCACCGCTCCAATCTGGTCGGCATGGGCGTCTTACCGCTGCAATTCAAGGAAGGTGTCACCGCACAGTCGCTCTCCCTCGATGGGACAGAGACCTATGATGTGCTGGGGCTTGGCGCTGAATTAAAGCCACAGCAGGATGTGGTCTTGCGTATCACGCGCAAAAATGGCGAGCGGATTGATGTGTCGGTGCGGTGCCGCATCGATACGCCGATCGAGATCGATTACTACCAGCACGGCGGCATCTTGCCTTATGTGTTGCGCCAAATCATGGGCCAGGCCTTGCTTTAAGTGTCCCGAAGAATTTTGTCTGTGGCCGACCGTGACTTGCGAATCCATCATCCGCCCATCCCATGTCTGAAAATCCTGTTTACCTCGTTGATGCTTACTCGGATCCGGTGCTTGTGCGGATCGAAGGTCGTGCGTGTTTCCAGAATAGTTCGAGTCTAAAGGATTTCGTCAGCGAGATGATCCGGCAGGGCCGGCGGAGGTTTGTTTTCGATTTTCTGAAGTGTGCGAGCATGGATAGCACGTTTTTGGGCGTTCTGGCAGGTTCGGCACTGGAGCTGCGTAAGCAGCAGCCACCCGGAAGTTTGGTCCTGGCACGTGTCGGTCAGCGCAACTCTGAACTGATTCGCAATCTCGGGCTGCACCGCCTGCTCACGCTCGACACGGGCGAGGGGGGCGCTCCGAGCGAGGGCACGGCGACCACCGCACTCACGGAAAAGAAACACACCGAACTGGAAAGCGCACGTTTGGTGCTGGAGGCCCATGAAAATCTAGTCGCGGTCGACGAGTCGAATCGCACGAAATTTCAGGACGTGCTCTCGTTTCTTAAGAATCGAGTAGATCAGGGTTAAGCATGCTGGGGCGCGCAAAAAGCACTTCAGGGCGTGCTTTTGCGTAGTGAATTGGCGCTTTTCGGACTTTGCCCGGCGCGTTTTTTAGCGTCTGGTGTAGTACATCCCTGAATGATTCTAGTCGCCACAGTTAGCCTGTTTGCGCTGGTCGCCGCCTTGGGTTTGGTGTGGCGGATGCGTCGGGAGATTACTCGCATCAAGGAGGAGAGTCTCTCTCTGGCGCAGGAGAAACAGATTCTGGTCGACTTCATGCACCACATGGCGGAGGCCCTCGCCGATAATCCTTCGCGCGAAGTCCTTTACCAACGCATCGTCCACGCGGCCATTTTTTGCACCGGGGCGCTGAGTGCGTGTATTTTCGAGCGGATGCCGGGCGACAAGATGCGTGGTGTCGCCGTCGAGGGGCTTTTCCCTCCCCATCGTCCGCTGCCCGAAGTAGGGAAGGGCAAACTCACCACGCGAGCACGCTTCATCGAGCAAGTGCTCAAGTCAGAGACATTTTCGGTGCATGAGGGGCTGGTTGGGCGTGTTGCACTGACCTGCCAGGGCATCTTGGTAGCCGATGCCGCCAACCATCCCGATGTGGTCAAACACGACGATCCGGTGCTGGCGGTGAAGTCGATGATCGTGGTGCCCCTCGTTTTTGGCGGGCAATTCTTCGGCGTCCTCGCCGTGGCAAACCCGGCCGACGGGCTCCCGTTTACCGAGACTGATTACTCGCTGCTGCAGTCGATGGCCGAGCAGGCCGCACTGGCCCTGCACAACGCCGAGTTTCTCCACCTCCAGCTCGATAAGCGCCAGTACGACATGGACCTCTCTCTGGCGAGCGGCATCCAGCAGATGTTGTTGCCCAACGAGCGGATGACGCTCCCAGGTCTCGACATCGATGCGCGATACACTCCGGCGCAGAAAGTCGGTGGCGACCTCTACGACATCATCGTGCTCGGGGAGCATCGCATCGGCGTCGTCGTGGCCGATGTCTCCGGCAAGGGCATCTCCGCCTCGCTACTCATGGCAATTTGCCGGAGCAACATCCGCCAGATAGCACCGCGGCACACCTCGCCGTCCGAAGTCCTCGCAGAGCTCAATCGTGTGCTCTCGCATGATATTCGCAACGGCATGTTCGTCACTCTGCTCTACGCCGTGATCGATACCGATGCGATGTCGGTGACCTTTGCACGCGCCGGACACGAGCTCCCCCTACTCGTGCAGCGCTATGCATCCGTCGGCGCGCCGACCAGCCGTTTTGTTTCTTCCGACGGCATGCCCGTCGGCATGGTCCCCGACGAACTGTTTTCGACGGTCATCTCCGATTGCACAGAGCCGTTCCGCCCCGGCGATGCGTTTGTGCTCTACACCGATGGTATCACCGAAGCGCCCAACGAGGACGGCAAGGAGTTCTCTGGCGCCCGTCTAGCCGATGCGGTCAGCACGCTGCAAACCAACTCGGCCCGCGAGATCAACGACGGCCTCATGCTCGCGATCGATCGCTTCATCGGCGGTGCCCCGCAGCGCGACGACTACACGCTCGTCACGATCAAACGGTTTTGACCGGCAGGCTGCCGGCGTGGCTGGCGTCGCCTCTGAAAGTGTATCGGTCACTCGGAATGTCGGGTGTACAAA